>Ga0126306_10000074_pt1 | contig 30150 bp, 25 predicted proteins | sample Plot27_FD_92592 | JGI IMG/M metagenome (GOLD analysis project Ga0126306, IMG submission 92592) | Serpentine soil microbial communities from UC McLaughlin Reserve, CA, USA - Plot27 | ecosystem: Environmental > Terrestrial > Soil > Grasslands | place: USA: UC McLaughlin Reserve, Lake County... | reverse complement strand
CCATTGGACGCACACTGAGCCCACACGACTTCCGGCGAAGTGGCGCGACCACCGCCCGCTTCCGCGCTGGCGATCAGCCGGACCTCGCCAGCGGGCTCCTCCATCATCGCGATCGCAACGTGACGGAAAACTACAACCTCGCATCATCGTTCGGGGCAGCACAGAGGTTCGCAGAGATCGTCGAGGCGCTGATCTAAAGCGGGTCAGCGGCACGGCAAAAGGGGGCCGCTTTGGCTTCCAAAGCAGACCCAGGCCATTGGTCCGCTTAGCGCCCATCGCGGTCGCAAAGGGCGAGCATCTGAGGGCCTGAAAACGGACATTGCAGAAGTAGGTCGGTACGTCCGCCTCGTACCACCAGACGCAAGTGGCCCACAGGGGAGTAGATCGACTGTCAACATTAAAAGCCTGCGCCCAGAGGTTCGCGAATGGCTTAGGCGGCAGTCAAGGTGGCGCGCCAGAAGCCCCGAGGCTCAAAAAGCAAGTCAACCCGGCTGCTCAGACAGCCGATGTCGTCCAGGAGATCGAGCGCCGTGAATCGGCGACGGATCAAGCGGGCCCGCACGTAATCCGATCGGAGCTTCGACCGGCTGACGCCGATCGCTTCGGGCGAGGTCGGCGCGCCGGCGGCGTCGAGCCAGCGGTGCACCGTCGAGGCGGAAGGCAGTTTGCGCCTGAGCCGCCGGCGCAGCTCGGGCCATACGTCGGCGAACACCGAAAGTCGTCGAGCGAGCCGATCGGAATCGCTCCATTTGGCCCGCATCTCGTCCAGAGCGCTGTCCCGCACCGGCCCGGGCGGGAACGCAGCCTCGACTTCCCCGAGTCGTTCAGCAAACGATGGTCGAGGAGAAGAGGCCGCGCCGACCGTCGGCGGCATTTCCGGCGAGAGGAGCTGCTCGTAAAGGGCCAGCATGGCGAGGGTACCAAGGCCGACGCATGCTCCGTGTGCCGCCGGCGCGCCGGCCACCGTGAGGCCTTCCATCTCCCAGAGATGCGAAAACTGGTGCTCGCTGCCGCTCGCCGGCCGCGAATTGCCGTGTGCCTGCATGGCGAAGCCCGAGATCAGCAGGCCTTCGGCGAGCGCCCGGATCGCCGCGGCGTCGCCCGCCGCCACGCGGGCCGGCTCGGCCAGCCATCCCGCCAGGTGATCCTGCACCAGGGCGTAAGGTCGCGGCGCGATCGCCTCCTCGCCGAGGGCATCGGCCAGCAGCCAATCGGCGCCGGCGACCAATTTTCCGGCGAGGTCGCCGTAACCCCACGAGGCCATCTCCCGCGGGGCGGCCGCGAGCACGTCGGTATCGACCACGATCGCGACAGGTGGCGCGCAGAGCAGCGTTCGCTTGAAGCCGCGGTCGAGCAGCGCTGCACCGGAGGCGGCGTAGCCGTCCATCGACGCGGCGGTCGGCACGCAGACATAGCGCCCGCCCGCGAGCGCAACGGCGTATTTGGCGACGTCGTTGATGACGCCGGATCCGACCGCGACCGCGGTGCCGCCGGATCGGAGCCGCTCGGCCAGCCGGCGCGAATGGTCCACCAGTGGCTTCAGCCGCGTCGGCTCGTCGAACAGAAACAGCTCGGCGGGCGGGCGCCCCGTCGCGAAGGCCGCAAGCACGCGCTCGCCCGCGGCCCGATAGGTGTTACGGTCGGCGACGACCACGATCGGCTCGCCGGGCGCGTGGCGGCCCGCAATCGCGACGACGCCGGACAGCGAGCCGGGCGCGATCGCCACCTCCCGCGTCACCGTCGCCTGCCGCACCGCATCCGCGAGGATCCCCTGGTCGTCGGCCATCTGTTGCTTCGGCGCTCTGTCTTGGGTCGCCGATCTAATGTATAGGCAGCGAAACATCTGTTGCAAAGCGGCGCCGCCGCGCGCGAACGAGGCCCGATGCCGGACGAAGACGACCAGACGCAGGTCCGGGTGGCGTGGCTCTATTACATGGAAGGCCTGACTCAGGCCGAGGTCGCCGGGCGCCTCACGATCACCCGCTTGCGCGTCAACCGGCTCCTCGTCGAGGCGCGTGCCAAGGGGCTCGTCAACATCTCGCTCAACTCAGCCCTTTCGGACTGCATCCGCCTGGAGCAGGCGCTCGTCAAGGAATGCGTGCTGAAGGATGCGGTAATCGTGCCGACGCCGCAGCATCGAGATCTCGTTGCGCCGGTGATCGGGCGGGCGGCGGGCGAGCACCTTTCGCGTCTTCTCGAGACCCGGAAGCTGCGCGGGTTCGGGGTCGGCTGGGGCGCGACCTTGCGCGAAACGATCCGCCACGTCCGCCCGGGCCGATACCCAAAGCTCGACATCGCCTCGATGATGGGAGGCCTGACTTACGGAATCGAGCTCAACACCTTCGAGACGGCGAGCGACCTCGCCAGCCGCGTCGGCGCGCAGTGCCACTACCTTGCCGCCCCGATTTACGCCGGGTCGCCGCAGTCGCGCGACACCATCCTGGCACAGGACGTGTTTCGGGAGGCGTTCGAGCGGATCGCCGCGACCGATGCCGCGATCCTCAGCGTCGGCGATCTCAGCCGCCGCTCCCTTCTCATCCAGAACGGGCTGCCCCGCGACGTAACGCCGGAGCATTTGCGCGCCGCCGGCGCGGTCGGCGACATCCTCGGACAGTTCGTCGACGCCGATGGTCGCGCGATCGACCACTCGATCAACCGTCGCGCCATCGCCTTGTCGTTCGAGGCGCTCCGCAGGATACCGACCGTGATCCTCGCCTCGGGCGGCATGAACAAGAGCCGCGTCATCGCCGCGGTCGTGAAAGCGAAGCTGGTGTCGGTGCTGATCTGCGACGCGCGGACCGCGACGGCGGTGCTCCAGCACCTGGGGGAATCGGGCTGAGTCGATCACGCGATGGCGTTCTTCCTCGGCATCGACATCGGAACCTCCGGCATCAAGGCCGTGCTCATCGACGAGCGCGACCAAGTCGCCGCCGAGGCAAGCGCCCCGCTCGTCGTCTCGCGGCCGCAGCCGTTATGGTCAGAGCAGGCGCCGGAGGACTGGTGGCGCGTCACCGCGGCGACGCTCGACGCGCTGGCGCAGGGGCATCCGCAGCCGATGGGGAACGTTCGCGCGATCGGCCTCTCGGGGCAGATGCTTGGCGTGACGCTGCTCGACGCTGCCGGCCGGGCGCTGCGGCCGGCGCTGCTCTGGAACGACGGCCGGGCCGGCTCGGAGGGTCCCGAGATTGAGGCGTCGATCCCGGATTTCGCCGGGCTTACCGGCGCACGCCCGATGGCGGGCTTCCCGGCCCCGAAGCTGCGCTGGCTTTCAAAGCACGAGCCGCAGCTGCTCGCGCGGGCCCGATCCATTCTGCTGCCCAAGGATTTCGTGCGGCTGCGCCTGACCGGCGAGATCGTCACCGACGAAGCCGACGGGAGCGCGACGCTGCTGATGGACACCGTGGCGGGCGGATGGAGCCGGCCCATCCTCGAGGCCGTCGGCATCGACCGCCACTGCCTGCCGCGCCTCGCCGGAAGCGCCGAGGTGGTCGGCGCGCTGCGCCGCGAGCACGCCGATCGCTGGCGCCTGCGGCCCGGGACGCCGGTGATCGCCGGGGCCGGCGACAACATGTGCGGCGGCATCGGCGCCGGCGTCGTTCGATCGGGCCAGGCCTTCATCAGCCTCGGGACGTCGGGCGTCTATTTCCTGGCCAACGACCGCTTCATCCCGTCGCGCCACGCCGGCATGCACACGCATCGGCACGCCCTTCCGGGCCTCTACTGCCAGCAAGGCTGCGTCTTGAGCGCCGCGGGGGCGCTCGCATGGATCGCCAGAGTCCTCGGCGAGGGGGATATCGCCGGGCTGATGGCCGCGGCCGAGAGCGCGGCCTGCAACGTCGCGACGACGCCGGTCTTCACCCCCTACCTGTCCGGTGAGCGCACGCCGCATGACGATCCGCATCTCACCGCGGCCTTCTCGGGACTGACCTTGTCGACGACGAGGCTCGATCTCGTTCACGCGGTGCTCGAGGGCGTCGCCCTTGCCTTCGCCGACTGCCATCGGGCTCTGGCGTCGACGGGCGCCACGACCGACAAGGTGGTCCTGATCGGCGGGGGGGCACGCAGCCGGCTGTGGGCCAGGCTGATCGCCAGCGCCATCGGCTTGCCGCTGACGGTGCCTGCGAACGCGGCGGTCGGTCCGGCCCTCGGCGCGGCGCGCCTTGCGCGGAATGCCCTCGGCCTGCCGCTCCTGGCCGACGGCTCCGATGCCGCCTCGAACCTGGTCGAACCTTCGCCGGCCCTGTCGGAGGGGCTTGCGGCGAAGCGGGCGCGCTATGACGCGCACCGTGCCGTCGCGGGCGCCGGCGCCCTCTGAGGGCCTACACGCCGGCAAGCGCTTCGAGGAGCTCGGCGTGGATCGCGCCGTTGGAGGCGATCTTGTCCCACGACTCGTCGGCCGAATCGGCGCCGGAAAGGGTGGTGACGCGTCCTCCGGCGGCGCGGACGAGGGGCATCGCCGCCGCATGCGAGACGATGTCGGCCTTGAGCGACACGAAGGCGTCGAGGCGTCCGGCCGCCACAAGGGACATCTCGAGCGCTCCCGAGACGATGATGCGCACACCTCGCGTGCGGTCGCCCAGGCAGCGGATGACATCGCTCGTTCGCCCGACCTCCTCGGCGGAGAAGTGCGAGGTCAGCACCACCGAAACGACGGCATCGGCGAGTCGCGCCGTCCCCGACACGGCGGCCGACCGGCCGTCGATCGCGGCGACGCCTTCTTCCAGGTAATGTGCAACGATCGGCGCGGCCGGGGCGCGGGTGATGCCGAGCCGGGTGCGCCCGCCCTCCTGAAAGGCGAGCGTCACGGAGAACCAGGGCAGCCCGGCGGCGTAGTTCACGGTCCCGTCGAGCGGGTCGACAATCCAGCGCGCGCCCGCGCCCGAGCCGCTCGCGCCCGCCTCCTCGGAGAGGATCGCGGCTCCGGGCGTCAACCTCCGCAGGCCCTCGATGACAAGCTTCTCGGAGGCGAGATCCGCTGCGGTCACGACGTCGCGATGCTCCTTGCGGGTGACGCCGATATCCTGCCGCTGCATGGCGACGAGGAGCGCAGCCGCGCGACTGGCAAGGGCGTCCGCACCCGAAAGAAGGCGCTGCAGCTCGGTCACGGGCGGATCTGGCCGGGGTAATCGGCGTCCAGCACGAACTCCCGGCGCGGGCCGAAATCGCCGATCGGCTGAGTATGGCTGACGATCCCCACGCCCGGGACCCAGGCGTGCACCGCAAAGCCGGGCGGCTCGAGAACGAAGCGGTTCGGCTCCCCGGGCCGCAGATCGAGCGCGACCTGGTGCGCCGTGCCCGGCGCGACGAAGCCCATCGTGCCGGCAAAACGCACCTGGATCGGCCGGTGATAATGCCCGCAGAGGATCCGCTCGATCTCGGGATGGTTCCGGATCAGCGCCGGAAAGCCGGGCGAGGTCCGGCAGATCAGCTCGTCCATGCCGGCGACGCCGGTCAGGAAGGGCGGGTGGTGCATCAGGAGGATGGTCGGGCGTCCGCGGCCCTCGGCGAGGCGGTCGGCAAGCCAGGCCTCGCGCTCGGCGCAGAGCGCGCCGCCGCCTTCGCCCGGCATCACCGTGTCGAGCGCAATAAGCCGAACCGGGAAGTCGTCGACGCCGTAGTGCTGGAATCCGACCGCCGGCAGGTAGGGATGGCCTGCGCGCAGGACTGCCGCGAGGTTCTCGCGCCGGTCATGATTTCCGGGGATCACGAACACCGGCACCGTCAGCGCCGCGAGGCAGTCGCGGACGATCTCGTACTCCTCGGCAAGGCCGCAATCGGCGAGGTCGCCGGTGACGACGACGCAGTCGGGCTGCGGTACTAGGGCCACGACGGCGGCAACGGCGCGCCGGAGCGCCGCCTCGGTATCGACGGCGCCGTAGGCCAAGCGGCCACGCGGCCTGACATGCGGATCGGTGATGTGGGCGAGGATCATGGCGGAAGGGAGCGCGGTCGCCCGCGCTCCGCCGTGGCTGCTACTTCATCAGCACGCTGGTCTCGGCGACGAGCTTGTCGAGGCCTTCCTGCGGCGGCGTCGTGCCGCGCATCACCGCGTTGATGATCTCGCGTTGCGTGCGCCAGATGCGGACCGAGTTGCCGCCGGGGTAACCCTGCCACGGCGCCGAGCGCTCGGCCTGCCGGGTCACGGTCCGGAAGTTCGGGTTTGCCTCGTAGAAGGGGCCGGCGAACTCCGGTCCGGGCGTGCGCAGGTTGGTTGGCAGGTAGCCGGTCGTCTCGACGACGATCTTCTGCGCCTCAGGGCCGGTGACGAACTTGATGAACTCCCAGGCCGCCTTCTGCTTTGCCGGGTCGCGCGAGGTGACGATGGCGGCGTTGCCGCCGGTCGGCAGCGTGCCTCTTTCCTTGTCGTCGATCGGGAAGGTGGAGGTGCCGAGCACGAATTTGTCACCGATGAGGTCGGTCACCTGGCGCATCCGGGCCGGCGTGTCGAAGAAGATGCCGATCTTGCCGGCAATGAACTGCTGGCGCGACTGGTCCCAGTCGATCAGCGGCATGCCGCCATCGGTGACCATCTTGCGGAGGGTCTCGAGCGCCTTGAGCCCGACCGGGCCGCCGAAGGCGACCTTCGACTCGCTCTCGTCGAGCATCCTGCCGCCGCCCTGCAGGATCATGGCGCGCCAGAGCCAGTCGTCCGGCCAGTCGTGGACGTTGTAGCCGACACCGGCGACATCCGAGCCGCCGGCCCGGATCTTGGTCGCAAGCGCCAGCACGTCGGCCCAGGTGTCGGGCATCTTGGCCGGATCGCCGCCCGCCTTCTTCACGAGGTCGGCGTTGAAATACATCATCGGCGAGGAGGCGTTGAACGCCATCCCGTAGAGCTTGCCGTCGACGCGGCCGAGCGAAATGATCGCATCGGAGTAGTTGGCCTTGCGCCACTCCGCCGGCTCGGCGGCGAGCAGCGGGTCGAGATCGAGGACCTGCTGGCGCTTGACTAGCGTCCGCACGAGCTCGGCGAGGAGGTGGTAGCCGGAGTAGTAGAGGTCCGGCAGCTGGTTCGTGACCGCTTGCCGGAGCATCGTCTGGTGGCCTTCGTCGTAGCTCGCGGCCGGCGCCCGGAACTGGATCTTGATGTTCGGTTGCCGCTTCATGAACTCGGCGGCGATCGGCTCATGGAACTTGGCGAACGCCGGGAAGGCGTACAGCACATCGAGCACGACCTGCTGGGCCTGCGCCGGGGCGAGGCCGAGCAGCACGAAGGCGGCTGCGCCCAAGACTCTGCGTGTCGTTCTCATCGTCTCAATCCTCCTTCGGTTGATCGACAGCGGGGCTCCGGCTCACTTTACCCCCGTCATGGTGATTCCCTCGATGAACCGCCTTCTCGCGACCAGGAAGGCGATGACAAGCGGCGCGGTCAGGATCGTCGCCGCGGCGGTGAGAGCACCGTAATTCGATCCGGTCTCGGCGTCGGCGAAGAACATCATACCGAGCGGCGGCGGCGCGAGCCGCGTATCCGAGACGACGATCAGCGGCCAATAGAGGTCGTTCCAATGAGCGACCGTCGAGAAGACCGAGAAGGCGGCGATGGCCGGCCAGGCGCTCGGCACGACGATGCGCCAGACGATCTCGAACTCGCTCATCCCGTCGAGGCGGGCGGCGTGGATGATGTCGTCCGGGAAGCCCTTGAAAAACTGCCGGAACAGGAAGATGGCGAACACCGACAGGAAGAACGGGAACATGATGGCGAAATAGGTGTTCAGGAGCTCGAGCTTCGCGAGCGCGATGTAGAGCGGCAGCGCCGGCACCTGCACTGGGATGCACAGGCCGAGGAGCACCAGCACGAAGAGCAGGTTGCGGCCGGGGAACTTCAGCTTCGCGAGCGCATAGGCGCAAGGGATCGCGACGAGAAGCTGCACGACAAGGATGCCGAAGCAAATGATGAAGCCGTTCAGCGCGAAACGCAGCAGCGGCGCGCTGGTGAGCGCCCGATCATAGTTCTCCACGGCGCTGAACTTGCGCGGCCACAGCGTGAAATCGGCGCTGAAGATCTCGCCCGGCGACTTGAGCGAGGTAGTCAGCATCCAGATGAACGGCAGGAGCATGAAGGCAGCGCCGGCGAGCAGCACCGCGTGGGTGGCGGCAAGCGACGTGAGGCGGCCGATCCGGATCCGCGCCGGGGTCGCCTGCGCCGGGAGCGGCTGCGCGAGGGCGGCGGCGGTGCCCATCAGTAGTGCACCCTTCGGTCGAGGGCGAAGGTCTGGAAGGCCGAGAACGCCAGGATGAAGACAAGGAAGATCACGGTCAGCGCCGCGGCGTAGCCGGTGTGGAAATACTGGAATCCTTCGAGGTAGATGTTGTAGAGCAGCACCTCGGAGGAGCCCATCGGGCCGCCGCGCGTCATCACCGCGACTGTGTCGAACACCTTGAAGGCGGTGATCGAGGTCGTGACGATCACGAACATCGTCGTCGGGCCGAGGAGCGGCCATGTGATCGTCAGGAAGCGGTCGATGCCGCTCGCCGCGCCGTCGATCTCGGCGGCCTCATAGAGGTCCTTCGGAATCGCCGAAAGGCCGGCGAGGAAGAGTACCATGTTGAAGCCGAGGAGCTGCCAGATGCCGATCACGGCCAATGTCGGCAGAGCCCAGGCCGGATCGCTGAGGAAAGGCACCTCGGGAAGACCAAGCCAGCGCAGGGCGCCGTTGACCGGCCCCAGTCGCGGGTGGAGGAGGAACTGCCACACCGTCGCCATGGCGATCAGCGTCGAGGTGACGGGCAGAAAGTAGGCGACCTCGTAGAAGCTCCGCATGCGCTTGCGCCCATGCACCAGCACGGCGATGACGAGCGCCAGTACCACGGCCCCGGGCAGCACGGTCGCGACGTAGATGAGCGTGTTTGAGATCGAGCGGCGGATGACCGGGTCGGCGAACGCCTTCTTGACATTGGCGAGCCCGACGAAGGCGGCGTCGAGCGCTCCGAACTCGTAGTCCGTCAGGCTGAGATAGAAGACGGCGATCAGCGGCAGCAGATTGGTGAGGAGGAGAAGGACGAAGGCCGGCATCGCGAAGCCGGCGCCGGTCAGGCGCTCGATCCAGAGCTGCCGCGAGCGGCGAGGCGGCGGGGGGAGCGTTGCCGACGTCCTCACGGGTCAGGACCTGAAAGGCACGACGACCGGCTCGCGCCCTCCGGCTTCGCCTGCGTTCGCGCCCCGTGCCGCGACGCGAGCGCCCGACGCATCGAAGAGGTGGCAGGCCATGGTGTCGAAGGTGAGCGCAACCTGGCCGTCCGCCGGCAAGTGCAGCTGTGCCGGTGCGCGGCAGACGATAGGCGCGAGATCGGCGCCCGGCAAGTCGAAGTGGAGGATGTGCTCGGGACCGAGGTTTTCGCGCCGGCGCAGACGCGCGAGCAGCCAGGCCTCTCCGTCCTGAGCCGCCGTCGCGGGTCGCGCCGCGATCGCCTCGGGGCGGATGCCGATGGTGAGGGCGGCGCCCGCCGGAAGCGCGACCTCGAGCGCCAGCTGGCGGCCGAGCAGCTCGACCCGGCCGCCCGCGCCGACGGTGCCGGGAAGGAAGTTGATCGCCGGGCTGCCGATGAACTGTGCCACCTTCACGTTCGCGGGCCTGGCGTAGAGCTCGGTTGGGGTTCCGAGCTGGATGATGTCGCCGCTGTCCATCATGGCGACCCGGTTCGACATGGTCATCGCCTCGACCTGGTCGTGGGTGACGTAGATGAAGGTTGCGCCGAGGCGCTGGTGCAGCTCGGCGAGTTCGGTGCGCATGTGGACGCGCAGCTTCGCGTCGAGGTTCGACAGCGGCTCGTCCATGAGGAAGACGTCCGGATGCCGGACGATGGCCCGGCCGAGGGCGACGCGTTGGCGCTGGCCGCCGGAGAGCTGAGCCGGCCGGCGATCGAGCAGCGCGCCGAGCTGGAGCTGCTGCGCCACCGCTTCGACCTCGCGCTCGATACCGCGCATGACCGCCCGGCGCCGCCCCGACAGCAGCCTTACCAGGGGCAGGCGCTCATGCAGGCGCAGACGCGACATGACTAGCGGCAGGCTGAGATTGGCCCGCACCGACATGTGCGGGTAGAGCGCGTAGCTCTGGAACACCATCGCGACCCGCCGCTCGTGCGGACGCAGATGGTCGATCGCCGATCCGCCGATCAGAACCGAGCCGGAATCCTGGCTCTCGATGCCGGCGATGATGCGGATCAGGGTTGTCTTCCCGCAGCCGGACGGGCCGACGAGTGTCATGAACTCGCCGTCCGCGACGGCAAGGTCGATGCCACGGAGCACTGGCGTCGCGCCGAACGACTTTACGATAGACTGAAGCTCGACGGCCGCCACGGTTCGCGCCTGCCGCCGCGATCTCAGGCCGCCTCGCGCGGCGGATAGACTTCGTTAACGACGTCGTCGATGCGGTAGGGGATCAAACCTTCCACGTCGTTGATCTCGACCTCGACCCCACTCCCTTCGAAACGGTAGACGACGGCGCCGAGGCGGCTTTCGCCGACCATCGCCGGCTGCAGCGCCGGCCCGACGACAAAGCCCGAGGACGGCGCCCACACGAACCGCGTCTTCCCGAGGCGCCGGTCGTGCGAGCGATGGACATGGCCGGTTGCGACGAGAGCGACGCCATGCGCCGCGATGAGGTCGAGCAAAGGCGCCCGCGGCTCGGGCTTCACGGTCCAGTAGCCCATGTCGCCCTCGGCGGGATCGTCGATGAAGAGCGGCATGTGCAGGAACCAGGCGAGGCGCCGCCCGCGGGCTTCCGCCATCGTCGTGTCCAGCCAATCGAGCTGGCGTTTCTCCTCCGCCTCGCCACTGCCGAGGAGCTGTGAGTTGAGCCCGATCAGCCGCCACCCTTCGACATCGTGCGACCAATAATCGGGGCCGAGATGGCGACGCCATCGGTCGAGCCGACCTGCATTCACGGGTTGATGCGGATGCCGGGGTTCGCCGACGTCGTGGTTTCCCGGCACCGCAAACACCGGCGCGGGGAGGGTCGCGAACAACGCGGCGCAGTAGCGGAAATCGTCTTCGTCGTCGGCGCCATCGACGGTGACGTCGCCGCCGTGAATGACGAGATGCGGCCTTTGTGCCGAAATCCAAGCGCCAAGCGGCGGCCAATTCGGCTCGAAATGACGCTTGCGAGGGCTGAGATGGGTGTCCGAGATCTGGATGACACGAACCATCGCCCGATTTCCCTCCCGGCGCTGTCCTGCGAACAGCCGCGTTCGCATGCGCGCATTCTCGCTCTGATGATACAGATGATTAGCGAACGACACAAATGTAACGTGGAGCAAAGCGATCCCCAAAGACGGGGCTGTTATGAGGCGCGCGTCGACTTGCTGGGCGGCGAGCCGGCTCCTATGCTGACAGGAAACGGGCCGCTAACGCGGCGAGGACGCAAAGAGGGAAACGCCGATGTTGAACCTATTCAGATCATGCTTTTTCGCAGCTCTCGCGCTGCTGCTGATCCAGCCGGCTCAGGCAGCCACCACCATCGAGCTCTGGCACGCCATGAGCGGCGCACTCAACGAGCGCGTCGACGAGCTCGCTGACAAGTTCAACAAGTCGCAGAGCGAGTATGTCCTCAAACCCGTCCTCAAGGGCGGCTACGACGACGTCGTCAACAGCATGATAGCGGCTTACCGTGCGAGGCAGCATCCCCCCATCGTGCAGGTGAACGAGCGTGGGTTTCTGACGATGCTTTCGTCGGGTGCGATCCTTCCTGCGACCGAGCTGATGGAAAAGGCCGGCCACAAGATCAACTGGTCCGATTTCATCGCGCCCGTCGCAACCTACTTCACCAAGGATGGGGTGATGATGGCGATGCCGTTCAATTCATCGACGCCCATCCTGTTCTACAACGCCGATCACTTCAAAGCGGCGGGTTTCGACAAGCCCGCCTCGACCTGGCCCGAGCTCGAAGCGCAACTCTACGCCATCAGCAAGAAAGGCGTCTCCAAATGCGCCATGGTGTTCCCGGCCGATTGGGAGTGGAGCTTCCTCGAGAACTACAGCGCCATCGAAGACGTCCCCTACGCCACAAAGCGAAACGGCTTCGATGGCGTCGGCGCCGAGTACGTCTTCAACAAGGGACGCCTCGTCGGCCACATGGAGCGGGTCAAGCGGTTTCTCGACGACGGCATCCTCGAGCTTGCCGGCCAGGGCATCAATCCCGGTCAGCTTTTCATCGCCGGGCGGTGCTCGACGGTGATCAACTCGACGGCCGCGCATGCGGCGGTCGAGGCAGGGGCCAAGTTCAATTGGAACGCGACTTTCCTGCCGACCGAAAAAGACAGCCCGGCGAAGAACAGCACGATCGGCGGCGCTGCGCTGTGGACGCTCAAGGGCCACAAGGACGAGGTGTACAAGGGCGTCGCCGCTTTCTACAACTTCCTCGGCAACGTCGAGACGCAGGTCTGGTGGCACAAGGCGACAGGCTATGTGCCGGTAACCCAGGCGGCCTACGAGGCGGCGAAGGCGCAGGGCTACTACAAGGACAAGCCCACGCGGGAGATCGCGGTCGTCCAGCTGGCTCGTGGCACGCCAAGCGACAACTCGAAGGGATTCCGGCTCGGCAACAGCGCCCAGGCGAACATCGCCATCAAGGAGGAGATCCAGGCCGGCCTGCTCGGGCAGAAGCCAATGCAGAAGGCGATGGACGACGCCGTCGGGCGCGGAAACGAGGTGCTGCGCCAGTTCGAGAAGGTGAATGCAGGCAAGTACTGACGCGTCCGCGTGGGCCGGCGGCGCGGGCCGTCTCCGTCCCACAGGCCCTCCTCGTGCGTTGCCGGCAAGCAGTGCGGAGTCGGAACAGCGGGGGCTGAAGCGATCGACCTTCGAGAACCGGGCGCTGGCTTATCTGTTGCTCGCGCCGCAGATGATCGTTCTTCTGTTCTTCTTCTTCATCCCCTCGTTCCGGGCTCTCATACAGGCCTTTCAACTTTCCGACCCGTTCGGCGGATCGACGCAATGGGTCGGCCTCGACAATCTCGCCGCACTCTGGCGCAGCGCGCCCTACTGGGCCGCGGTGCGGGCCACGATCGTTTTCACGCTGGCCTTGAGCGTCGCGACGCTCGGCGTGGCGCTGCTCCTCGCCTTTGCGGCTCATCACGTGCTGCGCGGGCAAACCCTCTACAAGACTTTCATCCTGGTGCCCTACGCGGTCGCCCCGGCGATTGCCGGCATCGTCTGGGCCTTCCTCTTCAACCCGGCGGTGGGGCCGATCGCTCACCTCCTCCATTCGGCCGGGATCGCATGGGATCCGAACCGATTTCCCGGCCATGCCATGACGCTCGTCGTGCTGGCGAGCGCCTGGAAGCAGGTTTCCTACAATTTCCTGTTTCTGCTCGCCGGGCTCCTGGCCGTGCCGCGATCAATCCTCGAAGCTGCGGCGGTCGACGGTGCCGGTCCCATCCGTCGCTTCGTCTCGATCTCCCTCTCGATGCTCACGCCGACGCTGTTCTTCCTCGTGGTGATCAATTTCGTCTACGGCTTCTTCGACACCTTCGCCGTCATCGATGCGACGACCCGTGGCGGGCCGGCGGGCGCCACCACGACCATGGTCTACAAGGTCTATCAGGATGGCTTCGTCTCGCTCGACCTCGGCTCCTCCGCCGCGCAGTCGATCGTCCTGATGGTGCTCGCCCTGGCGCTGACCTTCGTGCAGTTCCGGTTTCTCGAAGCGCGCGTCCGCTACGCGGTCTGAGGCATGGTTGAGAGAACGCCCGTCCTCGATGCCTTCGCGCACCTGATCCTGATCGCCGGTGCGGCGCTCGTCTGCATTCCGATCTACTTCGTGTTCGTCACCGGGACGCTGACCCAGCAGCAGGTCCTGCAGGTGCCGATGCCGTGGGTTCCGGGCGACCAATTCATGGCGAATGTTGCGACGGCGTGGCAGAAGGCGGACTTCGGTCGGCTCTTCCTCAATTCGCTCGTCGTCTCGGCCGGCATCGTCGTCGGCAAGATCGCGCTGTCGCTATTGGCGGCGTTCGCCGTGACCTATTTCCGCTTCCCGTTCCGGATGACCGCGTTCTGGCTCATCTTCGTGTCGCTGATGCTGCCGATCGAGGTCCGTATCGTGCCGACCTACGAGGCTGCGGCGAACGCGGCATTGCCCTGGAACGCGATCGTCGACGCCCTCGACTTGCAGGGGCTCGCCCGGACGATCACCGGGCGGGAACTCACGCTGACGCTGGATTGGTCGCTCGTGAACACCTATTCGGGCTTGATCCTGCCGCTGATCGCCTCGGCCACCGCGACCTTCCTGTTCCGGCAGTTCTTCCTCACCGTGCCGGACGAGCTCTCCGACGCCGCCCGCGTCGACGGCGCGCGCCCGATGCAGTTCTTCTGGCTGATCCTGCTGCCGCTGTCGCGATCGAACATCGTCGCGATGGCGATCATCCTCTTCTTGTGGTCCTGGAACCAGTATCTCTGGCCGCTCCTCGTCACGACCGAAAAGAGCATGTCGACGGCGGTGATCGGGCTTCGGCATCTCATGCCGAGCGCCGACGCGGCGCCTTCCTGGCACGTCTTGATGAGCGCGACGCTGCTCACCCTGGCGCCGCCGGTTGTGGTCGTCGTCGTCGCGCAGCGCTGGTTCATCAAGGGCCTAATCGACAGCGGCAAGTAGCCGGGCGAACGGACAGCCGATATGACGCGAATCATTGCGCACCGGGGAGCCCGCAATCTTTGGGCCGAAAACAGCCTCGACGGCTTTCGCCGGACCGCGCAACTCGGCGTCGACGCGGTGGAGCTTGACCTTCACCTCAGCCAGGACGGCGAGGTCGTCGTCATCCACGACCCATTGCTGGACCGGACGACGAACGGTCACGGCCCCGTCTCGCTTCACAGCCTGGAGGCTCTGAGGCGGCTCCGGCTTCGTGACACGGTCGACGAAACCATCCCGACCCTCGCCGAGGTGCTCGACCTCTTCGCGCCGACGCGGCTCGAGCTCGAGCTGGAGATGAAGACCGACGCCTGGGGGCTGCCCTACCCCGGTCTCATCGAGAAGACGGTGACGCTCGTCGTCGCGCGCGGCTTGACTGAGCGCGTGCGGCTGACCTGTTTCGTTCCCGAGGTCATCGAAGACCTGCGCCGCCAAGCCGGCCAGTTCCGGCGCCTGGCCTCCCTCGACCGGCGATCGGCCGAGATGCTCGGGGGAGTGGAACGGGCGATCGAGCGCTTCGTCGCGCTCGATTGCACCATCGCGATCGAGCGCACGCTTCTCGACCTGGCGTTCGATCGCTGCCATCGCATGATCGGCACCGATCGTCTTGGCGTTTGGGTGCCGAACACTCCGAGCGAGCTTGATTATTGGCTCCGCAAGCCGATCGGGCAGCTCACCTCGGATCGGCCCGATATCGCGCTTGCGGCCCGCTCGGCCCTCGCTCGGCAGCCCCGACCTTAGGACGAGCCGCTCCGGACGTCGGCCGGTAATGCGGCCTCGACGCCTGCGAGCCCGAACAGGGCTTCGGCGAGTTCGTCCGCGTCGCGACAAATGCGCTGCGCTCCCGCCTCTGTGAGGCTTTCGCCGTGAGCCGGCGGGCAATGGGTTCCGCCCAGGAATCCGATGACAAGCATTCCGGCGCTGCGGGCGGCCCTCACGCCATTGGCGCTGTCCTCGATCACGACACAGTCTTTCGCCGCAAACCCCATGAGGTTCGCGGCGTGCAGAAACAGATCGGGCGCGGGTTTTCCGCGGGCGACCATGCTCGCGCTGAACACGTGCGGCCGGAAAGCCTCATGGAGGCCAACCACCTCGAGAGCGAGCGTGATCCGCTCCGGCGACGAGCTCGAAGCCACGCAACGCGGATGATCGGCGGCGGTGAGCGCGGCGACCAAATCGGTCATCCCTTTCACCGGCCTCAACTCGCGACGGAAAAGGGCGAACAGCTCCGCGGCGCAGCGGACCTCGTGATCGCTCGGCAGCGGCCGGCCGAGATCGGCCTCGAGCGACGCCCGCATGTCCCGCGCCGACATCCCGAGGAACCGTCCTGCGACCTCGGCCCACGACAGGGGCAGACCGTAATCCGTGACGGCGCGGGCCTGGACGTTGCAGGCGAGGATTTCGCTGTCGACGAGAACGCCGTCGCAGTCGAAGATCACGAGACGGCGTTGTGGTGTTTCCAAGCTGGCGCCGAGCCTGTCATGTCGTCTGTCTGGCGGATGTAGCCGCCGGGCTCGCGCGACTCAATGGTGACCTCATGTTAAGCTGGCGCCGCGCAGATCGAACCGCCGAGAGCCGGATGAGCTCACCGCCGAGCGAACGGCCCGTGGCGCTGTCCCGGCGAGCGCTATCGGCCTTGCCGCCGGGCGTCTCGGCGCCGGGTTACGACCCGGCGGCGGTCGGCGCCGGCATCGTGCATCTCGGCCTCGGCGGCTTCCATCGCGCCCACATGGCGCGTTACACGCATGAGCTCATGGAGCTCGATCCCGCGGCGCTGCGCTGGGGAATAGTCGGCGTCGGGCTGCTGCCGGCGGATCGACGCATGATCGACAGCCTCGCCCCGCAGGATGGGCTCTATACGCTGATCGAACGTGAAGGGGCAGACGAGACGGTGCGCGTGATCGGGTCGCTCGCCCGTCTCATCTTCGCGGGAGAGGCGACGACCGAGCTCCTCGCTACGCTCGACGATCCGGCGGTGCGGATCTTGAGCCTGACGGTGACCGAGAACGGCTACTGTCTGGACCCGGCCACGAAGCGCCTGAACCCATACAACGAGCTCGTGAGAGCCGATTGCGCGACGCCCGAGCGACCGCGCAGCGCCATCGGCGTGATCGCCGAGGCGTTGAGGCGCCGGCGGCTTGCCGGGACGGAGCCGTTCACCGTGCTGAGCTGCGACAACATCCAGAGCAATGGCGCCGTGCTCCGTCGCGCCGTTCTCGACCTTGCCGCGTTCCAGGACGACAAGACCGGGCTTGCCGATTGGCTTACCGAAACGGTGAGCTTCCCGAGCACCATGGTGGACCGCATCACGCCGGTCACGACGGCAGCCGACATCGAGGGCCTTGCCGACCGGCACGGGCTTGCGGACCGTTGGCCGGTCGTGTGCGAGACCTTCACGCAATGGGTGATCGAGGATCGCTTCCCGGCCGGGCGGCCGGCCTGGGAGAGGGTCGGCGCGCAGTTCGTCGACGACGTCGAGCCTTACGAGTTCATGAAGCTGCGGCTTCTCAACGCGAGCCATCTTGCCGTGTCGGGCCTCGGCCGTCTTGCCGGCTATGTCACGATCGCCGAAACGATGGCGGACCGGCGGATCGCCGCCGCCATGCGAGCCCTGATGGAACGCGAAACGGGTCCGACCTTGCCGCCGGTGCCCGGGATCGATCTTGCAGCCTACAAGCGCACCCTCCTCGAGCGATTCGCCAATCCGGCGATCCGGGACACCGTGGATCGGGTCAATGCCGATGCGCCCCTCAACGTCCTCCTCGACCCCATCCGAAGCCGCTTGGCGGCGGGGCAGGATCTCGACTTCCTCGCCTTGGCGCTCGCCGCATGGCTGCGGCGGGTTCGCGGCGAAGACGAGCGCGGCGCGCCGATCGCGATACGCCACCCGCAGGCGGTGCTTCTTCGCACCCAGGCGATCGAGGGGCGAACCGATCCGAGACCGCTGCTTGGCATACGGTCGCTGTTCGGGGATCTCGGCGCCGATGCGCGCCTCATCGAGCCGGTCCGTCATTGGCTCACCCGCCTCTACGACTCGGGCATCGAGCGCACGCTCGACGAAGCCGCGCGGCGGGCGTCAAGCTGATGTTCCTCGGGATTGATCTCGGCACCTCCGCCGTGAAGGCGATCCTTGTCGACGACCGGGAACGGATCGTCGGCAGCGCCGCCGTCGCTCTCACGGTGGAGCGCCCGCGGCCGAGTTGGAGCGAACAGAACCCCCAGGATTGGTGGGACGCGACCCTCGAAGCGGTCGACACGCTCGCGTCCCGCCACCCCGTTCAGGTCTCGGCCGTCGCCGGGATTGGGCTTTCCGGCCAGATGCATGGCGCCGTGCTGCTCGACCGGGACGCAAAGGTCCTGCGGCCGTGCATTCTCTGGAACGACAGCCGGGCGGACGACGAATGCGGCCTACTCGAGCGAGCGCTGCCCGACCTTGGCGCCATCGCTGGCAACCGCGCCATGCCGGGTTTCACCGCTCCGAAGGTGCTTTGGGTTCGTCGGAACGAACCGGATATCTTCGCCCGGACCGCAACCGTGCTGCTTCCCAAGGCATGGCTTCGTCTCCGGCTGACGGGGGAAGCGATTGAAGACATGTCGGACGCGTCCGGGACGCTCTGGCTCGACGTCGGGGCACGCACTTGGTCCGAAGCGGCGCTCGCGGCGACAGGCCTTTCGCTCGCCTCCGTGCCGCGGCTCGTCGCCGGCAGCGAGCCTGCCGGGCGTCTTCGCCGGGAACTCGCCGCGCGTTGGCGGATGAGGGTCCCACCGGTGCTCGCGGGCGGCGCCGGCGACAACGCCGCCGGAGCCGTGGCTCTCGGCGCCATTCGCCCGGGAAGCGCCTTCCTGTCGCTAGGAACGTCAGGCGTGGTCTGGGCGACGACGGATGGCTTCCGCCCCTATCCGAGGGGCGCGGTCCACGCGTTCTGCCACGCGTTGCCCGACGTCTGGCATCAGATGGGCGTGACGCTCTCCGCCGCCGCCTCGCTCGCCTGGTGGGCGAGGATCAATGGGTTAGGCGAGGCCGAGCTCCTGTCCGAGCTCGACGGCAGGATCATCGGCCCGAGCGAGGCGACGTTCTTGCCCTATCTGTCCGGCGAGCGGACGCCACACAATGACGTGACGATGCGCGGGGTGCTCGCCGGTTTGTCCCATGATGCGAGCCGCGCAAGCTTGACGCAGGCGGTGATCGAGGGTGTCGCCTTCTCGATGCGCGACTGCGTGCGGGCGCTTGCCGAATCGGGCACGGAGATCACCGTCGCGGGCGTGATTGGCGGAGGCGCCCGCTCCCGGACCTGGATCGCGATCCTAAGCTCGGTGCTCGCCATTCCCCTGAACCGACTCGCCGAGGCCGAACACGGCGCGGCGCTCGGCGCTGCGCGGCTCGCACGACTTGCGGCGACTGGGGAGAGCCCAGACGCTGTGTGCCGTGCTCCGCCCATTATCGAGACGGTCGCGCCGGAGCCCGCATTGACGGACGCCTATGAGCGACGGTTTACCCGATATCTCGAGCTCTCCTCCGCGGCGCGTGAAAACAGCCCTCGCCGGGCGACTGCTCGGCGTTAAGTGGAGAAGCTAGCTCACGCCCGGGGTTCGGCGCATCAATGTCCACCTTGGGTCAGACCGGGCCGAACTGTATGCCCAAAATTACGTCCGCTTTGCTGCGTAGCGGCCCGAAAGCAGCCGGTCCGCTTACGGCCAGGATCGCCCATTCCGCTTCGTGCCCCAACTCGGCCGTTCAGCACCGCCGCCCCTTATCCCCGAAGTCGCCATTCGTTCATGATTGCTCATTCGCCAGACGAACATCCGTTAGCGGTGATACCGGTTCGGCAGCTTCCTAGAAGCGATATAGGGACAGGGGACTTATGAGCCTTTCTTTCCCTTCTGATCGATCAGGACCGCCTTTTGCCATCGGCTTGGTGCCTTATCGGTCCGGTGAATGCAGCCCGCCCAGCAGCAGGGCCGCTTTTTCCCTTCCAATAGTTCGGCGCAGGTTCGCTCAATGCGACGTTGTCGCGTCGTTGGCTGTTTCGCGTCATCGACCCAGCAAATGAACCCATTCCGACCGAGCGGCGTCAAGCTTTCCCACAGCATCAAGACTTTCGGATTCGATCGCACTGCTGCTTGAAGGTCCTCACGTGCTTCGTGGACAGTGCCTTGGGGAAAAGCGATCACCACGAGACCTCGCACCAACGCCATCCGAAAGCCGAGGTCACCAGCCCGTACAGAACGGCGGGTTCCGAGTCTGACCGCTGGATAACCGAATGTCCAGGATTGAGGTCGAAAGCGGCGACCTACTGAATTAATCGCACGCGTCGGCCGGTATGCGCCCATCCTGGTCGCAAAAGCGGGCGTCTCGGCTCCCCAAAGCAGATGGGGTGGATGGCTCCCGCGCCCGGCGCCGGCACTTTGATCGTTGCCAGCCCCGCCGCTGCAGCCCTTTAGGTTAAGCGGCCGGCATCTTCGCGGGTGACGTTCCAGATCCTCATGCCTATTCTCGTACCAGCGGTTTCGCCGCAACCAACGAGAAGGACGGAGGAAAGAATGGTTCGGATCGGGGCTCTTGCGGCGACGCTGGTGATCGCGATGGCGGGTGCCACCGCGGCGCAGGCTCCCTCCGGCAAGGTGGCCGTCGTGACGTCATTCTCAAAGGAAGTGACCGATCCGATGAAGAAGGCGTTTGAGAAGGCGCATCCGGGCGTCTTGCTCGACGTCCAGAACCGCAACACCAATGCCGGCGTCAAATTTCTGGAGGAGACGCGCTCGAACAACCAGACCGACCTATTCTGGGCCTCCGCCCCGGACGCCTTCGAGGTGCTGAAGTCAAAGCACCTCCTTCAGCAGTACCGACCGAAGGCGACGGGCATTCCCGAAAAGATCGGAGCGTTCCCGATCAACAACCCCGAGGGATTCTATTTCGGCTTCGCCGCTTCCGGCTACGGCATCATGTGGAACGAGCGCTATGCGCGCGCGAACCGCCTGCCCGAGGCGAAGGAATGGACCGATCTCGGCAAGCCCGTCTATTTCGACCACGTCGCGATCGCCGCGCCGTCGCGCTCCGGCACCACGCATCTGACGATCGAGACCATCCTCCAGGGCGAGGGCTGGGAGCAGGGCTGGCGCACCATCAAGGAGATGGCCGGCAACTTCCGCCAGGTGATGGAGCGCTCCTTCGGCGCGCCGGATGCGGTGAACTCGGGCCAGGTCGGCTTCGGGATCGTGATCGACTTCTTCGCCTTCTCCTCGCAGGCCTCGGGGTTCCCGGTGAAGTTCGTCTATCCAAGCGTGACCACGATCGTGCCCGCCAATATCGGCATTGTCGCGAACGCGCCGAACCGCGCCGGCGCGCAGGCCTTCGTCGATTTCCTGCTCTCACCGGAAGGGCAGGAGGTGCTGCTCGAGCCCTCGATCCGACGCCTGCCGGTAAACCCGGCCGTCTACGCCAAGGCGCCGGCGGACTACCCGAACCCTTCAAGGATCCCTCCCTCGGCGCGCGCGTGAAGTTCGACGTCGAGGTCTCAGAGAAGCGCACGGCCGTGGTCGACACGCTCTTCGACCAGCTCGTCACCTTCCAGCTCGATGCGCTTAAAGCCGCGACTCGTGGCGTCCACGATGCCGAGGCGGGGCTCGCGAAGAAGGACAATTCGCAAGGGCGTGCGCTCGTCAAGGAGGCGCGCGACCTCATCGCCGCGATGCCGCTCACGGAGGGCGAAGCTGCCTCCCCGCAGATGGCCGCGGCCTTTACCGGTGGCAAGGAGAAGGGAGCGCGCCAGGCCGAGCTCGAGCAGCAATGGGCGGCTTTCGCGAGCGAGCGCTACGCGCAGGCGAAAGCCAAGGCCGAGGAAGCGCAGAAGCTCGCGCGCTGACACTCGCGCGGGCTCGGGAACATGGCGATCGGCGCTCTCTCGCCGCGCGCGCGGCGAGTCGCCCCGCCGGCCGGCCAAGCCTTGGCCGCGGCCGCCGTCGCGCTCTTCCTGCTGCTCTTCCTCGTCCTGCCGGTCGCGACGGTGGTCTACGTCGCCTTCACCGAGAAGGGCACGGGTGCGTTCACGCTCGTCAATTTCGCCGACTTCGCCCGCACCGACCTGTTCGTCCGCTCCTTCTGGAACTCGCTCTACGTTTCGGCAATGTCGGTCGTGCTGGCCTCGACTTTCGCGCTGCCGCTCGCCTATTTTACCTCGCGCTTCGTCTTTCGCGGCGCGGCGCTCGTCCAGACGCTCGGCTTCATCCCGCTGATCATGCCGCCCTTCGTCGGCGCCGTGGCAATGCAGCTCTTGTTCGGCCGCAACGGCACCGTAAACCTTCTCCTCGACGACGCCTTCGGCATCAAGATTCCCTTCATGGAAGGGCTCAACGGCGTGATCTTCGTCGAGGCCGTGCACTACTTTCCCTTCATCCTCATCAACCTCTCGGCAGCGCTCGCCAATATCGATCGCGCGATGGAGGAGGCGGCGCAGAACCTCGGCTCGTCCGGCTTCCGGCTCTTCCGCCGCATCGTCCTGCCGCTCGCGATGCCGGGCTACGTCGCGGGCGCCTCGCTCGTCTTCGTGAAGGTGTTCGACGACCTCGCGACCCCGCTGCTCCTCAACGTGAAGGACATGCTGGCGCCTCACGTATCTGCGCGTCACCTCGATCGGTATTGCCGACCCGATGGGCTACGTGATCGCCCTGGTGCTCGTCGCCGGCTCGATCCTGGCGATGTGGATCTCGGGGCTCGCGACGCGCGCCAAGGACTACGCCACGCTGCAGCGCGGCGGCGGCGGGCTCGCGCGCCGCCGCATGAGACCGGGGGAAGCCGTGTTTGCCTATACGGTGGTGTTCCTGATCCTGGCTCTCGTGCTGGCGCCGCATCTCGGACTCCTGCTCCTCTCGTTTGCGACGGTGTGGTCCTTCAGCCCACTGCCCGACGCGTTCACCCTGGCCCACTACGCGCGCGTGTTCGGCGACAGCTCGGTCTACATCAAGAACACGCTGATCTACGCCTCCCTCGCCGGCCTCATCGACGTGGTGCTCGGCGTCGTGATCGCCTATCTCGTGCTGCGTACCAGCCTTCTCGGCCGCGAGTGGCTCGACTGGGCGGCGACGGCGGCCCTCGCGGTCCGGGCGTCGTGCTCGGCATCGGCTATCTTCGAACCTTCTACGGCGTGACGCTGCCCGGCGGGCAGCCGCTCGCGACGTTGTGGTTGACGATCGTGCTGGCGCTCGCGGTTCGCCGCCTGCCCTATGCGCTGCGCGCCTGCTACGCGGCGCTCCAGCAGATCTCGGTGTCGCTCGAGGAGGCGGCCGAGAACCTCGGCGCCACGAAGCGGCGCACCATCCGCCGCGTGGTCGTGCCACTGATGATGGGCGGCATCCTCGCCGGCTTCGTCTCGAGCTTCGCGACCGCCGCCGTAGAGCTTTCGGCGACGCTGATGCTGGTGCAGTCGGACGCCGACGCGCCGCTCGCCTACGGCCTCTACGTCTTCATGCAGTCGGCGGCCGGCCGCGGCCCGGGCGCGGCGCTCGGCGTGATCGCCGTTGCGATGGTGGCGCTCGGGAGTCTCGCATCGCATCTCCTGATCGAGCGCAACCAGCGGGCGGGCGTGGCGTGAGCGCGCCCCCACACGCGTCCCGCGCTGCCGGCGTTCGGATCGAGGGCGTCGACCTCTCCTACGGCGCGCACCGGGTCCTCAAGCACGTGGACGTCGAGGTGCGCCCGGGCGAGTTCTTCGCCTTCCTCGGCCCATCCGGCTGCGGCAAGACCACACTCCTGCGCCTCATCGCCGGCTTCAACCAGGCCGACAGCGGCCGCGTGCTGATCGGCGGACCCGACGTGTCCGCCTTGCCGCCCTGGATGCGCGACGTCGGCATGGTTTTCCAATCCTATGCGCTGTGGCCGCACATGACGGTTCAGCGCAACGTCGCCTTCGGGCTTGAGGAGCGCAAGCTGCCTCGCCGCGAGATCGAGCGCCGGGTCGCGGCGGCCCTCGATCTGGTCGGCCTCGCCGATCTTGCCGAGCGCATCGACGAGCCGCTGTCGAATCTCGACGCGAAGCTGCGCCTACAGGTTCGCCGCGAGCTGCGCGACCTGCAGCGCCGGCTTGGCCTGACGGCGATCTTCGTCACCCACGACCAGGAGGAGGCGAACGCCGTGTGCGACCGCATCGCCGTGATGAACGAGGGCGTGGTGCAGCAGGTCGGTACGCCGGTCGAGCTCTACGAGCGGCCGGCGAACCTCTTCGTCGCGAGCTTCCTCGGCACCGCCAACATCCTGCAGGGCGAGATCATCGGATCCGGCGCCGAGCGGGCCTATTGCGTGGGCAAGCTTCGCCTGCCGATCCCGTCCTCCGCCTCGGTGCCGTCCGGCGCGCGCATGGTGTTCCGGCCGCAGGACGCCCGCATCGGCGCGAGCGGCCCCGACATGGCGGCCGTATCTGGGACCGTGGCAAGCCGTGAGTTCCTCGGCGCCACCATGCGCTATGTGGTCCGCATCGGCGAGGCCGAGGTGATCGTCGACACGCCCTTCCACACTGGGGACGCCATGCACGAGATCGAGGCGCGGGTGACCCTCGGCGTACCGGTGCGCTCGGTGTTGTGGCTCTCCGCATGACGGCGCCGATGCCGATCAAGGCGGTCCTGTTCGATCTTGACGGCACCCTAGTCGACAGCGCCCGGGACCTCGCCGAGACGCTCAACCGCCTCCTCGCCGAGGAGGGCGTCGCCGCTCTCTCCCTCGAGGCAGTGAAGGACATGATCGGCGACGGCGTCGGCAAGCTCGTCGAGCGTGGCCTTAGCGCCGTCGGCGCCGACCCGAGCCGGGCTCCGGCACTCACGCCCCGCTTCCTTCAGCTCTACGAAGAACACGCAGCCCGCCACACGCGCCCGTATCCCGGCGTGGCGGAAGCGCTGGAGCAGCTCAGGCATCGGGGGCTTCGCCTGGGCGTCGTCACCAACAAGCCGACCGGGCCGACGCTGGAGATTCTGAAGGCGTTCGCCCTCGCTCGCTTCTTCGACGCCGTGGTCTGCGGCGACACGCTGCCGAAAAGAAAGCCAGACCCAGCTCCGCTGCTGGTCGCCGCCGCTCGCCTCGAAATCGCGCCAGCCGAGACGATCATGGTCGGCGACAACTACCACGACGTGGCCGCCGCGCGGGCTGCCGCTATGCGTGTAATGATCGTGACGTGGGGTTATCTCCGCGGCTGCTCTGAAAAGCTCGGGGTCGACTGCATCCTCCAAAGCTTCGCCGACCTGCCCCAGGCTATCGCGGCGCTAGGCAGACGAGCGCCTCGCGACAGCGTGCTGAGGACCTAGTCGTTTCTCCTCAGGACGTTAGCCGGTCCGCTGTTGAGAGTGTCCGGTTGCCGTCAGGTGCAGCCCTCAACCGTTCAGCGAATGAGTCGCTCTCAAGCGCTAGGTGGGTAAGCGCTCATTCGCATATGTGCTACCACCTGACCTTTGCCCTTGAGCGTGCTGTCTCTCGTTCCTTGCATCGGCTGTCGAATTGGGTGCCGCGCTACTCAGACCGAGCCGCAAAGGCGTTGCGAGCCGAAGGCCTGCTCGCTGCCAGCTCCCACGCTGGCTTGCACCTGAGCGATGCTACGACGGACACTCTGACGAGCCCACCGTGCGCGGTACCGTTCAGCCTCTGCTAAGCGCCGATGCGAGGTGTAGTAGTCGATGAGGACCTCGCAAGCGGCTGGGACGAGGCGGTCGTCCAGGTCCATCGACCGCGAGACGAGGTCCACTCCCGACACGGCGTCACGGGTGAGAAGGAGGCGACCTGCGCTCAGCGTCGCCTCAGCGTTGTTCGGTTCGCGTTCAACGCCTGCCCGGTACGCGTCGAGGGCGTCACTCTCTCGTCCAAGCTCCTCGAGCAGGCGTCCGCGCTCGACGAGCTGCTCGCCGGAGATCCTTTGTTCCGCGTCCAGCTCCTTGAGCCGGCGCACCGCGCCACGGACAATGGCATCGCGCTCACTCCACGCCGCACCATGCTCTTCTAGCCATTCGGCGTCGAGACGGCGCGCAATGCCGGTGAGCTCTGGGCCAAGAAATGCGTCGCCCGCGGATTGCTCGGGAGGCTTAGGCGCCTGCAATCTCTCGCCCAGCGCGTTCAACCGCTCCATCAATGTCGGATGAGTGTCGTGAGGGTGAACGACTGCTCCGATGCGGCCATTGAGTACGTCAGCGTTTGCAGCGGCACTGGCAAGAAGAAGTTGCGTACAGTAAAGGCGCGTGAAGGGACGGGGTGGCTCATGCTCGTTGCCCGGGGTTGCCGCAATGGATGGCCAGAACTTGGCTCCAAAGTGCTCAGCGGCGATATCATTCGCGATGAGGGCTTCGGCGGCGGTCGTCGGGCTCGACACCGCAGCGGCGGCTTGATCGGCAAAGAACTCATGTGCTCGGGCAACCTCCGCCGAACCTGCCTCGAGGCGTGGCAGATATCTTGTGAAGACGCAGCGGACGAAGATCGGAACCGTCCCGCGCTCGTTCAGAACGCCGGCCAGCCGCAACCAGGAGACTCTGATCCTGTATACGAGCCCAGCGAGACGGCTGTCGCCGTTCGCAAAATGCGCGAGCTCATGCGCGACGACGGCCTTCAGCTGCTCCGGCGATAACACGAGAAGCAGTGGGTAGCCGATAAGCAGAAAGTTGCGCGGGCGCCAAATGCTGCCTGCCTGGTAGGCGCTGGCGTTGCAGGCAGGGACCACCAGGACGCCTTTGAGAGCGCGGCATCCTATCGTCTGCTGGACCTCTTCAATCATCGTGATCAGCTTGGGAGCCGTACTTGCAGTCAGTGGCACACCTTTTGGCGACGGTGCGGAGAACACGAGACTACGTATCGCTGCGCCGTTCAGCAAAACCGTCGGCAAACCCAGGAACAACGCGACAAGACCCGCCACCGGCTCACGGGCGAGCACGCCCCAGGCAAGAAGCGCAAGCACTGCAGCGAACACTGCAATCGTGCCGACCAAGTAGGCATAGCCTTCGAGGACGAGCAACACCAACCGAAGCCTTTGCCCGGTGGCGCGGACATGCGTCGATGCCGTCAGTTCAGGCTGCAGCGCTATCAACAGTCGCCCCAAGGGTCTCCAAGCCACGCAGGACTTCCAGTCGCGTTTCAGGAGCGAGCTGCAGCTCCAGAGCCTCCTCGTAGCTTGCCGCCGCGGCACGGTGTTCGCCCGCGGCGGCAAGGGCGTGCCCACGGTTCACGAGTGCCATGGCGAGCCCGGGCTCGAGATCAAGAGCTTGGTTGCAGTCGCCGACCGCGCTGGAGTAGTCGCCCTGCAGGTAACGGGCATGGGCCCGGTTCGCAAATGCGTTTGCGTAGTCGGATCTGAGCGCGATCGCAGTGTCGTATTGCTCGATTGCTGTCTTCAAATCTCCTCGACGTTCGTATGCAGTGCCGAGGTTGCTGCAGACCGTGGCGTTCTTGGGCTCGAGCGCCCGAGCGGCCATGAGGGCCTCGATCGCAGCGTCGAACTCGTTCCTGCGCAGGTGGTCGACGCCGCGGTTCATCAGCGGCTGCGCGTCGTTCGGACTGAGTTCGGATGCACGCTTCCAATCCTTGGCCGCGAGGTCACTCCTGTCCATCTTCGACCATGCAATGCCACGAAGATTGAAGAGGTCAGCGTCCTTGGGCCTGAGCGCGATGGCTTTGTCGAGATACGGCACGGCCTTCGGGGCGAAGTTGTCGTTGTGCAGGAACAGCATCGCCATCGACCGGAACCCTTGGGCCTCGTCCCAGAGGCGGACCAAAAGCACCGACATCGGCCCGAAGAACACGAGGCCCGCAACGCCGCCGACGAGCACCGCGCCGACACCGCCGGTCGGGTCTTGAAGTACATTCCGGTGCATGGACGTCGCGAGCAGGGCGGCCGCGATGCCGGCCGGCAAGGCGGCCCCCATCCAGGCGTCTTCGTTCTTGATCGTGTTGGGGCTGAGCGACCCGTACATCATGCCGACGAAGAACCCGCCGAGCACGCTCAGTCCATACGAGAGCCAGGTCGTCTCGACCCCAGCGCTCAACACCGTGACAATGGCCAGGAACGCCGCCCAGAAGACCGTCGTCCGTGCAGGGAACACAAGCGCGCGACCGGCAAGCCGCTCCGTCGCGGGGCGAAGCGCGGCAAAGAACACGAGCGCAGCAGCGAGATACAGCGCGAAGCTCGTCACCGACCCGCGCACGGCAGGGCTCAGCGTCAGGGCCGCGAGTGCGCCGGCGGCCGTTCCGACGAGGGTCAGCCAGACGGCTCCGACTACCTTGGATCCGCTGTAGACGAGGTTTGGCTCGTGGAGCGCCGCCGTCTCGGTGACCTCCTCGTCATCAAGGAAGACGTTGAAGTCGTCCATCCATGCTGTCGGATCTTTGATGCGCACCCGAGCCTCCGCAGACCGAGACAATCCGCGGCAGTCTTGCAGCGAATCTTGCAGGAACGCTGAAGGCGTACAGCTAACAGAAGCCTTCTCTCCTTTCTCATGCTCGAAGCAGTTTGTTCGCCACTGCTCAAGTATACGAAGCGTCGGACACTCTGGCCGAGATGCGAGCAGGGACAAGGCTGCTGTGGAGAACTGGATCTTAGGGCTTAGCTGCGCAGACTACCCTCCGTAACTCATAGCCGTTCGCGGCAAGCAGGCACTGATGCTCATCGAACGAAACAACAGTGGAACCGGCTATTCTGCCATCTTCGAGGACGACGGGAAGGTCGCCTATGCGTACCTCCTGGACAACGGCAAGATCGTTGCCGATGTTTGGCTCTACAATCGAGCCGTCGCACCGGAGGCACCTGAGTGGCGCGACCGGTCGAAAGCGCCGTTCTTGAACCCTCGTGGCTTCACTTCGGACGAGCCCTTCCCGCCCGCAGCGGACGAGTCCGAGGTTGAGTTCTCGTGGTCGAGGAACGACCAGGGACAGACGGCTCTTCAAGTTTTCATTCGTGGCGAGTGCCATGCCATGCTGGCACCAGGAAGCAAGCCTGGTTGGTGCAAGCTCGCGACCAAAAATGGCCCGCTTGCTTCGGTTCTGGCGTGAGCCTGTACACAGCCGGAGGACTCGTTTGACTCTCAAGGAAAACAACATCCCGGTAGACGCGACCGGGAAGCCGGATTTATCCGGTTACGTCGACACCGCCGCCTATTACGCCGCCATGCACGATCAGGCACTTAAGGCCGCGCGGGTGGCAGGGTATGACGCACGCCTTGAGTTTGCCCGGCGCGTTCACGGCACCTGGGGACTCATCGCTAGAGGTGCAGAAAGCGTCCCGTATGCGTTGGCGATGCTGGCGAGCAAGGAATCGGATGCCAGGGAAGATGGAGCCGCCGTGCTAGCCGAGGTAGGCAAAGACAGCGGTGTCGTCGAGCACCTACTCAGCGCGCTGGCGTCCGAGGTCGATTCAGAAGCGCGCGACAGCATTATTCAAGCCGTCGGGAGGATGAAGAGCCCTGCTGCTATTCCCGCCCTTGCCGCCCTCATTCAAGACGAAAGCACCGACGGCGACACGCGATGGATGGCGGTGGAGAGCCTCGGCCGCATCGTTCGGAAGCGCTTTCTGGCTCAGCCACAGCCCGTCTCTGCGGCTCTGGAGTGGTTGAGACAAGCATCACGTCGGAGATGAGCATCAGGCCGTTTCGGCGACCTCGCTGACCGACACGGCCTCTCACGGCACAACAACAGTCGTGAGGGTGCGTTGAGCGCTCTCACCCGGATTGAGACCTTGCCGAACCGTGTGCCCAAAGTCACGTCCGCTTTGCCGCGTAGCAGCCCGAAAGCAGCCGGTCCGGTTACGGCCACTTCCCGCCGCCCGGCTGCTTAGCGCCCATCCTCGCCGTTCCGTTTGCTTGATGCTGCGCCCCAAAAGCGGACGTTCGTTCAGGAAGCGGCCCCCTGCTCGATACCCGAAGCAGGCAAACTCCTCAGGCGACGGGATACTTGTGACGCACAGCGGACTCACATAGCGGCATGACCAGCCGGCGCCTTCTGATTTTCCCGGGAGGAACCATCATTACCCGCGCCGCCTCGTCGAGGGCCCCCTTGCCGTTACGGCGCTGCCGCTCGCCACCTCGGCGCCGCGCGACTGGATCTGCCCTCGTTGTACATGCGGATGCACTCATACGACGCGAACGTGCCGATCGAGCCGGGCCGGTTCGTGCCGTGGATGGCGCGCTACTGCGGTGAGCGGCACCAGCATCGCGCATCTCCTTACTCGCGTAAACGTCGGCACGCCGGTGGTGGTCGCGCACCCTTACTGATCCCAGGAAAAACCTGCCAGCCCCGCTTGGCCGCATGCAGGTGCTGCAGTTGTCCCTTAGGATCAAGCTGAACCTTGGCGTTCGGGCGAGGGGTGGCGCTGCAGCTTGCACGGATCGGCCCGATCCGGATGATCCTTGAAGAGGCTAATCACATGATATGGAGACGCGCTCCCCTGATACTGGCCGGCCTAGTCTTGCCGCTCGCCGCAAACGCGCAGGTGATGTTCGACACCACACGCGTGACCTGCGCCGACTACCTCGCCATGTCGGCGGCCGATGCCCCTCTATTCTCTGCCTTCAT
>Ga0126306_10000073_pt1 | contig 30152 bp, 38 predicted proteins | sample Plot27_FD_92592 | JGI IMG/M metagenome (GOLD analysis project Ga0126306, IMG submission 92592) | Serpentine soil microbial communities from UC McLaughlin Reserve, CA, USA - Plot27 | ecosystem: Environmental > Terrestrial > Soil > Grasslands | place: USA: UC McLaughlin Reserve, Lake County... | reverse complement strand
GCGGTTCAGGGTGTAAAAGTGCACTCCGGGCGCGCCTCGCGCCAGGAGATCGGAGCACTTGAGGGTCGCGTAAGCGACCCCGAGCTCTGCAACCGCTTCCGGGTCGTCGGCGCGCCCGTTGAGCTGCCGTTCCAGGTCCTCAGGAATCGTCGCGCCGCACATCTCCGTGAAGCGGTGGATCTGGCCGTAGTTCGTGATCGGCATGATCCCCGGGACGATCGGCACGTCCACGCCGGCGGCCCTCGCATCGTCCACGTATTCGAAGTAGACCTCATTGTCGAAGAAGAGCTGGGTGATCAGGAAGGCCGCGCCCGCCTCGACCTTCTCACGCGCGTAGCGAAGATCGCTCGCGCGATCCGGGGCGTCGAGGTGCACCTCGGGGAAGCACGCGGCCCCGACGCAGAAGTCGAAGCGCTCGCGAATCAGGCGGATCAGCTCGACCGAGTAGTGCAGGCCGCCGGGGTGTGGCTTCCACTCGGTCTCGCCACGCGGGGGATCGCCGCGGAGGGCGAGCACGTTCTCAACGCCGGCGGCCTGGATCTCCTCGAGGATCTCCAGGAGGCGGTCGGTCGGCTCGCCGACGCAGGACAGGTGGGCCATGGCCTCGATCCCGAGGTCCTGCTTGATCCACTTCGTCAGCTCGACGGTGCGGTTACGCGTCGTGCCGCCCGCGCCGTAGGTCATCGAGACGTAGTCGGGCCGATCGTCCTTCAGCACTGCGAGCGTGCCCTCGAGGGTCGTCTGGCCCTCCTCGGTCTTGGGCGGGAAGAACTCGAACGAGAAGGCGGGCCGCCGCTCGGCCAGGATCTCGGCGATGCGCATGGCGCAGCAGGGTAGAACCTTGACATGATCGTGTCAAGGTTGGGGGGGCGGAACGATGTCGAGGCCCGTGGCCACGACGTCGCGCTTGCCGAGCCGGTACTGCACGTCGACGGAGTCGTTCTTCCCGTAGGAGCCGAACAGGCCGAAGAACATCGCCGTCCACCGGCCCATGCCGAGCTTCTCCTTCTCGAGCGGCTTCGAGAAGTGCAGCTCGGCACCCACGACCTCGTAGTCCCTGCCCTCCGTCTGCGGCACGCCGTTCACGAACACGCGGTAGGGCGGCTCGGCGCCGCGCGGGAGCGGAACGCGCCAGACGCTCACGAGAGCGCCCTCCGCAGTGCCTCGTACGCCGACTCCCCGTCGCGCTGCTCCACCAGCCTCCGCCTGACCCGCCCGGTAAAGGCCTCGCTCGAGCCGTCTCCGCGGACGTCCACGCCCGCGCGCAGCCGGCCCTGTCCGGCCAGCTCGATCCGGCCCACCACCTGCTGCACCGGGTCGATGCGCCGGATCACCCTCCCGCCGACGGGCCGCGTGCCGGCGCCGTCGGAGAGCTCCCGGCCGATCCGCTCCACCGCCGCCAGCGCCTCGTCGAGCTCGCCGTGGCGCTCCTTGCGCACCTTCGCCCCGGTTCGGACGGTGAGCCGGTAGGTCATCGGTGCGCAGCCGGCCAAGCCGGCTGCTTCCGCCCGTCAGCCACCAATCGCTGACATCGTGCGCGGCGGCTGCCGGAAGCCGGGCTCGCCCACGTGGTGCTTCAGCTCCTTGCGCCAGACCGCATTGCGCACCACCGTCTCGAGCTCGTCGTCCGAGGCGCCGCCGCGCAATACCTCGCGCAAATCGGTCTCGTGGAGCGAGAACAGGCAGGTGCGGAGCTTGCCGTCGGCGGTCAGGCGGATTCTGTTGCAGTCGGCGCAGAAGGGCTCCGAGACCGGGTTGATGAACCCGATCTCGCCCCGGCCATCGGCGAACCGGAACACGCGCGCCGTGGCGTGCGGCTCGCGTGGCACCTCCTCGAGTGGGTGGACCCGATCGATGATGGCTCGGATCTCCTCGCCGCTGAGTACCTGGTCGCGGCTCCAGGCGTGGTCGCCGTCCAGCGGCATGAACTCGATGAAGCGCACCTGATAGCTGGTCGAGCGGGCAAACTCGGCGAACGGCAGCGCCTCCTCCTCCGTGAAGCCGCGCAGGGCCACCGCGTTGACCTTGATCGGCCGCACCCGCTCCTGGCGCCCGATCGCCTCGAGGCCGCGCAGGACCTGGGGGAGCGAGTCGCGCCGGGTCAGCTGGAAGAAGCGATCGCGCTGAAGCGAGTCGATCGAGACGTTCACGCGCGTGATGCCCGCCTCGACGAGCGCGTCGGCGTCGCGTTCCAGGAGGTAGGCGTTGGTGGTCAGCGAGAGGTCCTCGATCCCCGGCACGGCCGCGAGCATCGACACGAGGCGCGGGAAGTCCCGCCGCACGAGCGGCTCACCGCCTGTCAGGCGGAGGTCGGTCACTCCCATCTCGGCGAGCACCCTCACCAGGCGCTCGATCTCCTCGAAGCTGAGGATCTCCGAGCGTTCGAGCCAGGGCAGCCCGTCCGCTGGCATGCAGTACTGGCAGCGGAAGTTGCAGCGATCGGTGACCGACACGCGCAGGTCGGAGATCCGCCGTCCGTGACCGTCGAAGAGAATCTCGCGAGGCACTCCCCCGTAGGGTACTGCGGCGGTGGAGATTTCCGACACCGACATTCGCGCACCCACCCGGGGAAACCGCAAGCTCGAGGCGCTGCTGACGGCGGCCAACGGCGACAGGCGCCTCCAGGCGTGGTGGTACATGCAGCAGGTGAACGCCGACCGGCGCGACATGTCCGACCACTCCTGGGTGCACATCCAGATCGTCGTGAACATCGCGCTGCGTCTGTTCCGGCTGCTCCACCGGTCGGGTGTCGAGCCGGCAATGGTCGCCGCGCACGGCATGAGGCCACGCGATGCCGAGGTGGTGATCGCCGCGGCCTGCCTGTTCCACGACACCGGCATGTCGATCCACCGGACCGACCACGAGCAGTACTCGCTCTTCCTGGCGGCCGACCGGTTGCCGCTGCTGCTGGAGGGGATCTACGAGGAGCCCGAGCTGACCGTGGTCACCTCCGAGGCGCTCCACGCCGTGATCGGGCACCGCCGGCGCGGCGAGCCGATCACGATGGAGGCCGGGACCGTGCGGGTGGCCGACGCGCTCGACATGGCGAGCGGCCGCTCCCGCATCCCGTTCGAGACCCGCCGCCCCAACATCCACTCGATCTCGGCGGCCGCGATCGACGCCGTGTCGATCGAGCCCGGCGAGGAGCGCGCCGTCCGGATCGAGATCGAGATGAACAACTCATCCGGCCTCTTCCAGATCGACGAGCTCCTCGCCACCAAGCTGCGCGGCTCCGGGATCGAGGAGCACATCGAGGTGGTCGCCGAGATCGACGCCGAGCACGAGAAGCGGCTCGTGCCGGTCTTCCGCATTTAGCGCACGCTACGGGGTGATCTTCACCAGGGTTCCGCCTGCGCCGCCGAAGTCGCTCTTCTTCGGCGTCTTTGCCGGGAGCACGCTGAAGTTCGACACGTAGACCGCGCCGGTGGAGTCAACGGCGGCGCCGGTCGGGGCGAGCAGCTTCTTCCCGCCCAGCCGGATCCTGGTGCCGTCGGGCGCGAGCCTCACGACCGCCCCCGCCAGGTTGCCCTTCTCCAGGTTCTGCGCGAACTCGGTCACGAACAGGCTGCCATCGGGGCCGATCGCCACGCCGGTGATCGCCGTGAACCCGGTGGCCTGCACCACCGGGGGGCCGCCCGCGGCCGGGATTCGCCAGACGCGTGCCTTTCCCTTGCCGGCGCCGAGGGCCAGCTCGCCGACGAGGATGTCGCCGTTCGGCCCAACCGCGAGCGAGGTGGGCACGGACTGGGCCTTCCCGTTCTTGGGCATGACCGCGAGCACCTCGACCTGCCCGTTCCGCACCTCCAGGATGGCGTTGGCGCCTGCGTCAGCCACGATCTGGCGATCCGCCAGGGCGAGCACGGCGTAGGGATTCGAGTTGCGGTCGCCCTTGACGCCGTCGATGTTCTGCTTCCACTCGACCTGGTCGATGCGGGCCACGGCGTCGAAGTTGCCGCCGCTGACCTCGAACAGCCGGCCGGCCTGCCTACGCGCTGGCTTCGGGAGCGACTTGACGTCCTTCGGTGTTGCGGATCCGGTGAGCCCGAAGACCGTCCCGTCCGGTGCCACCGAGACGCCGTCCACGCCGCCCGCGAATTCGCCATGTCGACCGCCCACCGAGAAGAAGCCCTTGGCGATCGTCTGGACATTGCCGCCGGCCACCCGGACGACCCGGCCCGTCAGGCCGAAGCACTGGGAGTTCTCGCCCTTGCCCCTGCAGGTCCGGCCACCGCGGCCGCTGTTGGCCACGTAGACGGCGCCGTCGGGGCCAAGGGCCACCCCGCGTGGGTTGTCGAGGCCGCGAGCAACCGTCTCGACGGTCGCCGCCTGGGCGCCGGGGGCGGCCGCAAGCGCGATCGTTACGAGGGCGGCAGCGGCCAGCGCCGACCGGAGGCGATGCAAGTCCATGCGGTCCTTTCGGGGGGAGGGTTCCGCGCAATCGGGGATAGCGCGGGCGCCAGCCTAACGCAGGCTCAGCCCTTCGTGGGGTCGATCAGGTTCGTCTCGGCGGTGGGCTTGTCGGTCAGCTTCTTCCGCTCGGCGATCGGCACGTAGTCGTGCTCGCGCGCCCCGGTGTAGATCTGGCGCGGCCTGGCGATCTTCGTCTCGGAATCGGTCTGCATCTCACGCCACTGCGCGATCCATCCCGAGGTGCGCGGGATGGCGAACATCACGGTGAACATGTCGGGCGGCAGGTTGAGCGCCTCGTAGATGAGCCCCGAGTAGAAGTCGACGTTCGGGTAGAGCTTGCGCTCGACGAAGTACTCGTCGTCGAGGGCCCGCTTCTCGAGCTCGACCGCGATGTCGAGCTTCGGGTTGCGCCCGGTCACCTCGAACACCTCGTCCACGTGCTGCTTGATGATCTGTGCGCGCGGGTCGTAGTTCTTGTAGACGCGGTGCCCGAAGCCCATCAGCTTCTCCTCGCGCTTCTTCACGCCCTCGAGGAAGCCGGGGATGTTGTCGGTGCTCCCGATCCGGTCGAGCATCCGCAGCACCGCCTCGTTGGCGCCGCCGTGCAGCGGCCCGTACAGGGCGGCCACACCGGCGGCGACGGCCGAATACGGGTCGACCTGCGAGGACCCCACGCCGCGTACCGCGTTCGTCGAGCAGTTCTGCTCGTGGTCGGCGTGCAGGATCCAGAGGACGTCGAGTGCCTTGGCGAGCCGTGGATCGGGCTCGTACTTGACCTCCGTCATCTTGAACATCATCGAGAGGAAGTTCCCCGGATAGGAGAGGTCATTGTCCGGATAGACGTAGGGCAGCCCGAGGTTGTGGCGGTAGGCGAACGCGGCGAGCGTGGGCATCTTGGCGATCATGCGGACGGCCGCCATGTGGCGCTCGCCCTCGTCCTCGATGTTCTTGGCGTCCGGGTAGAAGGTGGACAGCGCTCCGACGGTGGCGAGCAGCATCCCCATCGGGTGGGCGTCGTACCGGAAGCCCTCCACGAACTTCTTGATGTTCTCGTGAACGAACGTGTGGTGGGTGATCTCGAACACCCACTCGTCCAGCTGCTCCTGGGTGGGCAGCTCACCGTAGATCAGCAGGTAGGCCACCTCGAGGTAGGTGGAGTGCTCGCACAGCTGGTCGATCGGATAGCCCCGGTACTCGAGCACGCCGGCCTCGCCGTCGATGTAGCAGACCGAGCTCCGGCAGGACGCGGTGTTGGTGAAGGCGGGGTCATAGGTCATCAGGCCGAAGTCGTCCTCCGACACCTTGATCTGGCGGAAATCCATCGCCTTCACCGTGCCGTCCGAGATCTCGATCTCGTAGTTCTGGCCGGTTCGGTTGTCGGTCACGCTGAGGGAGTCCGTCGCGGTGGCTACGCCTCCGCCGTCCTCCCGCCCTGTCTGCTCTTCGGCCATAGTGTCTCCTCGTCGTGCTCGCCGCTTCTTCCTCTCTTCCCAGGATTGTGGCGGAAGCGGCATCGGTCCTGCGTGCGGGGGCACCCGCGTCCTTCATCGCTACCGGGAGAACGGCGCCCTAGCGCCGGCGGAGGCCGCCGAACAAACGCTTCACGGTGCCGCCCACCCGGGTGCCGGTGTCTGGCGGTGGCAGCACCGCCGCCTCCTCGGAGGTGATGGTGAGCGTGACCCCCCGCTCGGCGGTTCGGCCGACCTCCGGGGCGTCCACGAAGCGGCGCACGCCGTCGCGTGTCTCGAACACCACCCCGTCCATGATGTGCTCGCGGTAGTTGTCGAGCACCTCCACCACCGTGCCGACCTGCAGCTCGTCCGACCCGTACACGGCCGTTCCACGCTCGACCGCCGAGTAGTGGACCGCGTGACCGTCGTCGATCGGTGCCATGGGCTCAGACGCTCAGGACGTACGCCTGCTCCTCGCCGCCCTCGTCCTCTTCCTCCTCGGTGGCGGACGTGTAGATGGCCGTGCCGATCGCGGCCACGGCGAGGACGACCGACACCGTGCCCACGAGGCGCTCCGCCCCGGTGGATCTCGGGAAGCCCTCGCGGGTGATGCCCAGGAACGCGACGATCACGGCCCAGACGGCGAACAGCCCACCGCACACGTGGAAGGCATTCACGGCGCGCACCCTAGCGAAACGCCTGGCGGCTTCACGGAGAAGTCAGAGGACGCCCGACGCACCGGGCAGGGTCGGCTCCGCTACCCCCGCGTGGGGCGGTAGATACGCCACTTGTGGCGCGTACGCGCTCGGGCGGTTGAGGGGCCGGATCGGCGTGTGGCCCGCGGCGCGGCGGGTGTGGCGGGCGGATCCGCGGATGCGGGTCGCGCTTGGTGCCCCCTTCGCCGTCGTCCAGGTCGACTTCCGGCACCGGTGGGTCGCGCAGGGCCCACCACACGATGTAGAAGAGCGCCGCGATCGGCAGCTTCAGCGCGATCATCAGCCAGAAGACTGCCCAGAAGCCGGACATCCTTCGCGGATGGTACCCGGCCTGCCCCAGCCTATGCCGCCGCGGCCCACTCGCGGTACTCAGGTGACAGTCGCGGGGCGGCGAGCAGGCGCGGCGCAAGCCCCTTGTCGGCCAGGACCGCCTCGGCCACCAGCCGGACCGTCACGTCATGGTCCGGGCGCTCGACGACGTCGATCGGGTCGCCCGCGCCGAGCTCCCCGGCCTCGATCACCCGGAGGTAGGCGCCGGGCCGGAGCGCCTTGGCGAAGCGCTTCAGGAACTTCGGGTCACCCATCTTCATGGCGAGCTTCCAGCAGGGGAGGCGCGGCTCCGAGACCTCCAGGAGCACGCTTCCGATGCGCCAGCGCTCGCCGACGAGCGCGTTCGAGGCATCGACCCCGCTGACAGTGAGGTTCTCTCCAAAGGCACCGTTCTCGAGCGCGCGGCCGAGCTGCTGCTCCCACCACTCCGTGTCCTCGCGCGCGTAGGCGTAGACGGCCTTGTCGGGCCCGCCGTGCACCGAGCGGTCGGCCTGGGTGTCACCCGTCAGCCCCAGCGGGGCGGCCCCGATGCGACCTTCGACGGGAAGCTTCCAGATGCCGGTCCGCACCTGCTTGCCCCCGCGTGGCAGGGTGCGGAGATCGGCCAGGTTCACCGAGAGGAGCAGGCCCATCTACCGCGCGGCCACGCCCTCCACGGACGTCATCTGGCGGAACGCCTCGTAGCGGTCGTCGATGTCCTCGCGCGTGAGCTGCTCGGCTCGCTCGCAGCCGAACTCCTCGACCCAGTACGAGGCCACCGCCGAGCCGTAGGTCATCGCCCTGCGCAGCGTGCCGTCGTCGCTCGCGCCGCCCTGTGCGTCGAGGTAGCCGAAGAAGCCGCCGGCGAAGGCGTCGCCGGCACCGGTGGGATCGATCACGGTCTCCAGCGGATAGGCGGGGATGGAGAAGAAGCCCTCCTCGGTGAAGAGCGCCGCGCCGTACTCGCCCTGCTTGACGACCACGACGCGCGGGCCGAGCTCCATGATCGTGCGGGCTGCGCGCAGCAGCGTGGGCTCCTCGGTCAGCATCCGCACCTCGTCGTCGTTCATGAGGATCAGGTCGACCGTGCCGATGGTCCGCAGGAGCGCCTCGCGGGTGCTCTCGATCCAGTAGTTCATCGAGTCGAGCCCCGCCAGCTTGGCGCCGGTGCATTGCTCGCGCACGTCGCGCTGCAGGTCGGGCTGGATGTTCGCGAGGAACAGCACCTCTGCCTGCTTGGAGGCCTCAGACAGCTTTGGCTCGAACTCCCCGAACACGCCGAGCTGGGTGTCGCGCGTATGGCGGATGTTGACGTTCCACTCGTACTCGCCCGACCAGAAGAAGGTCTTTCCGCCGGGCACCTGCTCGATGTCGTCGGTGTTGACACCGTGCCGGTGGAGGACCGCGTACTCGTCCTCGCCGAAATCGTCCCCGACGGGTCCGACCACCCGGACGTCGCTGAAGTAGCTGGCCGCCAGCGAGAAATGCACGGCGGAGCCGCCGAGGGCGCGCTCGCGTTCCCCGAACGGCGTCTTGATCGCATCGAAGGCGATCGAACCCACGACAACAACGCTCATGCGGCCGCGGAGGCTACAGTCTCGCACCATGCGAGCCGTCCAGATCGAGGAGTTCGGCGGCCCCGACGTGCTCCAGGTGGTGGATCTGCCGAATCCCGAGCCCGGCGACGGCGAGGTCCTGATCGAGGTGTCCCGGGCGGGGATGAACTTCGCCGACACCCACCAGCGCGAGAACTCCTACCTCGCCCGCTACGAGGTGCCGCTCGTGCTCGGCGGGGAGGTGGCGGGCACGACCGAGGACGGCCGGCGCGTGGTGGCCCTGCTAGCGCACGGCGGCTACGCCGAGTACGCCGTGGCGCCGCTGGCATCGGTGTTCCCGATCCCCGACGGGGTTGACGAGGGCGCGGCGCTGGCGCTGCTGATCCAGGGGCTTACCGCGTGGCATCTGTTCAGGACATCGGCGAAGCTGGGCGAGGGGGAGTCGGTGGTGATCGTGTCGGGCGCCGGCGGCGTGGGGTCGCTTGCCCTGCAGCTCGCTCGACCGTTCGGCGCGGGACGCGTGATCACCACGGCCTCCACGGAGGAGAAGCGGGCGCTCACGCTGTCGCTGGGCGCGGACGCCGCGGTCGATCCCGCGGCGGAGGACTTGACTGCCGCGCTGATCGAGGCCAACGACGGGCACCGAGTGGACGTGGTCCTGGAGATGTCGGGCGGCCCTGTGTTCGATGCAGCGGCCGAGGCGCTCGCCCCGTTCGGCCGCATCGTCACCTACGGGATCGCGAGCCGCGAGCAGAACACGCTCGAGACGGGGCGCCTGATGCGAAAGAGCCGCTCGGTGGTTGGCTTCTGGCTGATGCACTGCCTGGGGCGGCGCGACATGATGGAGGAGCCGCTCGCCGATCTGTTCGAGCGCGCCGCCCGCGGCGACCTGACGCCCCAGATCGGGGAGACCTATCCTCTCTCGGACGTTCGGCGGGCACACGAGGACATGCAGGGACGGCGGACGAGCGGAAAGCTGCTGCTGGACCCCTCGCGCTAGAGGACGCGCGCCAGCTGCTGAGCGACCCAGTCGGGCTCGTGGAGCAGCTGCCTCCACGTGATCCGCACCACGAGTCAGACGAGGGTGCTCGACGGCGTAGACCCTCGGTGCACGCGGTGCAGCCGCCCGGCCCGCAGCCACCGATCAACGGCCGACGTGCTCAGGCCCAGATCGAGCAGTTGCGGCGTCGTAACAACCCCGTGCTGCCGAGCCGCAAGCGCCGCGAGCGGCTGCGCGACCCCCTACCCCGCCCCCGCTGGGCGGAGCGGGAGCGCTGCGTTGCAACCGGTGAGTAGTGTGGACCGCCGCATGACCACGTTCGCCCAACTCGGGCTCTCCGCCCCCACCGTCGAGACGCTCGCGCATCTCGGCTACGCGCGTCCCACCCCGATCCAGGAGCAGGCCATCCCGCCGCTCCTCGAGGGCCGCGACGTGATCGGCCAGGCGCAGACCGGCACCGGAAAGACGGCGGCGTTCGGGCTGCCGATGATGGAGTACGTCGATCGCGAGGCAACCGAGATCCAGGCGCTCGTGCTCACCCCCACGCGCGAGCTCTGCATCCAGGTCACCCAGGCGCTGCGGGCCTACGGCGAGCGCCACGGCGTCGAAGTCGTGGCCGTGTTCGGCGGGGCGCCGATCCGCGACCAGGCCGCCCGGCTCAAGGAGGGCCACGTGGCCGTGGGCACCGTAGGCCGCGTCATGGACATGATCGATCGCCATCACTTGTTCCTCGACACGGCCCGTTACGTCGTGCTCGACGAGGCCGACGAGATGCTCGATCTCGGATTCCTCGAGGACGTGGAGGCCATCCTCCGACGCGCGCCGATGGGCCGCCAGACCGCCCTGTTCAGCGCCACCGTGCCGCAGCCGATCCGCAAGCTGGCCGAGCAGTTCATGCACGACCCGGTGGAGATCAAGGTCCGTGCGGCCACGCTGACCATCGACACCGTCGACCACTACTACGTCGAGGTGCCCGACCGCGAGAAGCCCGAGGCGCTCGTGCGCGTGCTCAAGGAGGAGCGTCCAGAGCAGGCGATCGTCTTCGCCCGCACCAAGATCGGCGTGGACCGCCTGGCCCGCCGCCTGGGCGACGCCGGCGTCCGGGTGAGGGCGCTGCACGGGGACATGTCGCAGGGCCAGCGCGACGGCGTGATGCTCGCCTTCAAGGGCGGGCGCGAGCGCCTCCTGGTGGCCACCGACGTGGCCGCGCGCGGCCTCGACATCACCGGCGTCAGCCACGTGGTCAACTACGACATGCCCAACTCGCCGGACATCTACGTGCACCGGATCGGGCGGACGGGCCGAATGGGGGAGAGCGGTCGCGCGATCACGCTGATCACCCCGAAGCAGCGGCGCGACCTCCAGGCGATCGAGCGTCACGCCAACACCGAGATCGAGCAGTGGTCGCCCCGCGAGCGCAAGCCCCGTGTGCGGCGCGATCGCGAGACTCGCCGGCCGCGCCACACCAAGCCGCACAGCCGCGACGGCATCCCCTACGCGAAGCTGATCGTGGGGGCGGGTCGCCAGGATGGGATCGAGCCTGCCGACGTGGTGGGCGCCGTGGTGGACCACACGCACCTGGAGAACGACGACGTTCGCCACGTGCGGGTGCTCGAACGCTTCAGCTTCGTGGAGGTGCCGCAGGAACGGGCCAGCGAGGTCGTGGACAAGGTAAGTGGCAAGCAAGTCCGGGGCACCGAGCTCCGGGTGGAGGTGACGAACAGACGATGAGCCAGGCGACGATGCACACCAATCACGGGGCGATCGAGATCGAGCTGTTCGACGAGGACGCGCCGAAGACCGTGGACAACTTCGTCAAGCTGTCCCGCGACGGCTACTACGACGGCCTGATCTTCCACCGCGTGATCAAGGACTTCATGGTCCAGGGTGGCTGTCCGGAGGGCACGGGAACCGGCGGCCCCGGCTACGAGTTCGAGGACGAGATCAACGAGCACAAGATCGTGCGCGGCGCGCTCGCCATGGCCAACCGCGGGCCGAACACCAACGGCAGCCAGTTCTTCATCGTGACCACCGAGGAGGCCCCCTGGCTCGACGGCAAGCACACCGTGTTCGGGCGCGTCGCGGCCGGCATGGAGGCCGTCGATTCGATCGAGGGCACCGAGACAGGCGCGCAGGATCGCCCCGTGAAGGACGCCGTGATCGAGCGCATGGAGGTCCATGAGGGTTGAGGTCCTCTGGTGGGAGGGCTGCCCCTCCCTCCCCGAGACGCTCGCCGAGCTCGAGCAGGTGCTGCGTGAGGAGGGCGTGGACGCCGAGGTCGAGCTGGTGGAGGTGCAGAGCGATGAGCAGGCACGCAGGGACCGCTTTCCCGGCTCCCCGACGATCCGGCTCGACGGCGAGGACATCGTCCCCCCGGATGAGAACGAGCCCTTCTCCCTCACCTGCCGCGTCTACCGGCTGCGCGACGGGCGCGTCTCGCCGAGCCCCGATCCCGAGGACGTACGTGAAGCCGTGAGGAGGACCAATGGAGATCGGTGACCCGGCACCCGCGTTCTCGCTGCCGGACACGAACGGCCAGGAGCACGGGCCCGACGGCCTGACGGTGGTGGTATTCACCTGCAACCACTGCCCCTACGCGCTCGCCTGGCACGACCGGATCCTGCAGACCGCGCGCGACTACGACGGCGTTCGTTTCCTGGCGATCAACCCGAACGACGCCGAGCGCTACCCGGCCGATTCCTACGACGCGATGAAGCAGCGGGTGGCGCGGGAGGACTGGCCGCTCCCCTACCTGCGCGACGAGTCGCAGGAGGTGGCGCGCGCGTACGGCGCAAAGACGACCCCCGACGTGTTCGTGCTGGACGCGGAGGGGCGCCTGCGCTACCGCGGTGCGCCGGACGCCGACCACCGAGACGAGGGCCAGAACGCTGCCTGGCTGCGCGAGGCGCTCGACGCGGTGCTCGCCGGCCAGGAGCCCGGACGGCCCGCGACCGATCCGGTGGGCTGCAGCGTCAAGTGGAAGCGGTGATCGCTGCGATCGCCGCGGCGGTATCGGTGAGGTCCTCGAGCAGCTGATCCGGTTGGGATGCCACCAGCGCGTCCCGCTCGGCGAACCCCGTCTCCACGGCCACCGCACGCGCCCCAGCCTCGTGCGCGGCCCGCACGTCCAGCGGAGTGTCGCCCACCAGCACGACGTCGGTGGGCTCGCCGTACTTCGCGTTCGCGCGCTGGCGCGCCACGGCCACCAGATCCGAGCGCACATCGTGAGGGTCGGAGCCGTATGCGCCGACCTCGAAGTCGAGCCAGCGCTCGAGCCCGAAGGCGCTCACCTTGACCATGGCGTTGGGCAGGATGTTGCCGGTGAGCAGCGACTGGACGACGTCGTCGCGGGCATGCAGTGCCTCGAGCACCTCCGGGACACCTGGATAGGCGTAGCCCTCCATCCGCAGCGCCTCCTTGCGCAGCTCGAGGGCGGCCTCGAGCTCCTCCAGGAGGGGGTCCAGGTGATGGTCCTCGCCGCCCAGCATGGTCAGCGCGATCTGCCGATCAGTGCGTCCCGCGTAGTCCACCGGCTCCGGCAGGCGACCGACCACGGTCTTGAACGCCTCCTCGAACGCCCAGCGACCATGGCCCGCGGTCCGTACGAGGGTGCCGTCGACGTCCCAGAGAACCAGCACCACTAGAGCAGCTCGACCCCGAGGAGCCGCTCGAGCTCCGGGAGCGTGCTCTCGGCGCCGCGGTGCAGGACGGCCGTCATCCCAACCGCCTCGGCGCCCTCGCAGTTCTCACGCAGATCGTCGACGAACACGCACTGGTCCGGCGGCACGCCGGCGCGCTCCGCCCCGAGCAGGTAGATCTCGGCCTCGGGCTTGTGCATCCCCACTTCGCCCGAGATCACGACGCCGTCGAACAGCTCCGGGAAGGCCTCTCGGTCATAGCGGCCGGCGCCCATGGAGTTCGAGATCAGGCCGGTGCGGATCCCCGCCGCCCGCGCCCTGCGCAGGGCGTCGAGCATCTGATCGTCGGCCCGCAGACCGCCGAACATCCGGTCCACGAGCCCGACGCGGTCCTCGATCTCGAGCAGCTCGCCGAAGCGCTCGCCGAAGTCGTCCTCGGAGATCGCCCCTGTCTCGAGGTCGCGCACCAGCGCGAGCGCACGCGGGTCCTCGCGGAACAGCCGCTTGATCGCGTCGGGATGGAGCCGCTCGGCCACGCAGAAGTCGCGGAAGGAGTCGAAGACGTTGCTGGTCAGGACCCCGCCGAAGTCGACCAGCAGGCCCTTCATCCGGAAAGGGCGATGGCACGGGCCGCCTCGGCCAGCGCCGGCACGCCCTCGTCGAAGAGGGCGAGGTACTGGTCGTCCGACGCGCCGAGCGTGAAGCGCTTGTAGTTGCCCTCCATGAAGACCGCCGCCTTCCAGAGCGCCAGCGCCTGGTACCAGTTGAGCGCCGAGACGGAGCGCCCGCTGCGCTCCTCGTAGCGGGCAATCAGTTCCGCACGCCCCAGGAAGCCGTCACGCCGTGTCGCCGTGGACCCTGCGAAGGCGCGCTCGGGCGGGTCGGCGGGGTCGGCCCAGGTCACCGTGAGATAGCCCACGTCGGCGAGCGGATCGCCGATCGTGGAGAGCTCCCAATCGAAGATCGCCACCAGACGGGCCGGGGCCTCGTTCCCGACCATCACGTTCCCGAGCCGGTAGTCGCCGTGCACGATCGTCGACTGCGGCGACTCCGGCAGGTTGGCGGCGAGCCAGTCGCGCACCTCCTCGACCACCGGGACCTCGCGCGTCTTGTTGTGCTCCCACAGCCCGGTGAAGCGCCGGACCTGACGCTCGAGGTAGCCGGTGGGCTTGCCGTAGCCCTCGAGCCCGCAGGCCTGCCAGTCCACGGCGTGCACGTCCACCAGCGCGTCCACGAGCTCCTCCGCGATCCGGCGCCGCTCGGCGGCGATGTCGAGCGCCTCCGGGATCTCGCTGGTGATCACCGAGCCGTGCATCTCCTCCATCACGTAGAACGGCACCCCCAGCACCGACTCGTCGTCGCCCACAGCGAGCACCCGCGGCACCCGCACAGGGGTGTTCTCGAGCGCCCTCAGCAGGCGCGCCTCGCGCAGCACGTCGTGCGCCGAGGGGGGCAGCGGGGGGCGCGGCGGGCGCCGGAGCACCACGCGGGCGTCCCCGCGCGAGACGAGGAACGTGAAGTTGGAGTGTCCCTCGCCGATGCGCTCCACCTCCACGCGGCCCGAGCCGATGCCGCGCTCGTCGAGGAAGGACTCGAGCGGCTCGCGCACCACGAGCGGCGCGAGCTCCAGCGCCGCTGCGTCCTGCGCGGTGTCGACCACGTCGGGCATGAGCGGGGGATCCTATGACCGCATCGATCAGATCGTGTCGGTGTGTAGCCGGTCCGGTCGCACGCGGCCGAGCCACGTGCTCCCGGCTAGGGTTCCGACGATGCGACGCCACCGCCTGCTGCTGACTCCCGTGACCATCCTCCTCGCGCTCGGGGCGGCCGGCCCCGCCATGGCGGCCGAGTGGAACGTGGGCGTGACCGACTTCGAGTTCACGCCGCCGGAGCGCAACATCGCGGTTGGCGACACGGTGACCTGGAGCTTCACCGACGGTGGCCACACCACCACCGCCGTGCGCGGACAGTCCGAATCGTGGAACTCCAGCTTCCAGGACGCCGGTGGCACGTTTCGGCGCACGTTCACGAGACCGGGTCGGTTCCAGTACGTCTGCACGCCGCACAAGAGCTTCATGAAGGGCGTGATCGAGGTCGGCGAGGACGAGGAGACCGACACGCTCGGCGCCTTCAGGACCAGGCGGAGCGGAGGCACCGTCTCGATCAACTTCACGCTGAACGAGCCGGCTGTCGTGACCTACAAGCTGAAGGGTCCGAGCCGGCGCACCGTCGAGCGGGGGCGCCTCGCTGCGGGCAGGCACAGCTTCAAGGTGAAGCGGCTCAAGCCGGGCCAGTACCGCGGCGTGCTCACGCTCACCGACGACTTCGACAAGAAGATCACACCGAGGAACGCCTTCACCGTTGCGTAGCCGCAAGCACTCGGCTCGGCCGAGTGCGCGCGGATGGTCTAGATCTCGCCGACGTGGCGGATGTTCGCCACGTCGTCCGGATCCTCGCTCGGACCCGCCTCGAACCAGCCGTCCAGGATCTCCTCGAGCAGGGCAGGGCTCGTTGATCGCAGCGAGAGTGCCAGCACGTTGGCGTCGTTCCAGGTGCGCGCGCCGCGCGCAGTCTCGGCGTCGCCACAGAGGGCGGCGCGGATGCCGGGCACCTTGTTCGCCGCGATCGAGGCGCCGGTGCCCGTCCAGCAGCAGACCACGGCCCGCTCCGCGCGTCCCTCGGCCACGTCGCGGGCAGCGGCCTCCGAGCACCACGCCCAGTCGTCGCGCTCTTCGTCGCTGAGCGCGCCGTGGACCAGCGGCTCGTGACCGCGCCGACGCAGCTCCTCGACCACGGCGTCCGCGACGCCCGTTCGCTCGTCGGCGGCGACCGAGATCCTCACGCCCGCAGCCTACTCTTGGGCGGATGCCCGAGCTTCCGGAGGTGGAGATCACCGCGCGACGGCTCTCGCGCGGCGCCGCCGGCGCGACGATCGAGTCCGCGCTCGCGCCCGGCATGGTCACCATGAAGAGCTTCGACCCGCCGCTCGACACGCTCGCGGGAAGGACCGTGACGGGGGTCCGGCGGGCCGGCAAGATGCTGGTGATCGACACGGGCGAGCTGGTGGTGCTCGTGCACCTGATGTCGGCCGGGCGCCTGCAGCTGTGGGGATCGCGCTCATCTCTCCGCGACCGCACCTCGCGACTGCTGATCCGGCTCGAGGGGGACCGGGAGCTGCGGCTGCGCGAGTTCGGCACCCAGCAAAGGGCCTGGGCGAAGCTGCTCCCGGCCGGCGAGCTGGAGGCGGACGAGGCGGTGGCCACGCTCGGGCCCGACGCCTACCCGGCGCCCCCGCCGGACGAGTTCGCCGCGCTGCTCGACCAACCTCGCCACCTGCACCCGCTCCTGCGCGACCAGCGCACGATCGCGGGCATCGGCCGCTCCTGGGTGGACGAGTTGCTGTGGACCGCCAGGCTCTCGCCCTTTCAGCGGGCCTCCGACCTCGACGACGACGCCCGCGAGGCACTCCGCGCGGCGTGCGACGAGGTGCTGGGCGGTGCGCTCGACCACTACGAGCAGGTGATCGGCGACACCATCCCCGACAAGCTCCCGATGCCGCTTCAGGTCCACCGCCGCGCCGGCGAGCCGTGCCCGCGCTGCGGCACCACCATCGAGGCGATCCACTTCAAGGACTACGTGATGTGCTACTGCCCTGAGGAGCAGACGGGCGGCCGGGTGCTGAAGGACCGGCGCCTTTCACGGCTGCTGAAGTGAGACGGCAACGTCGCTGATCTGTTACGTTGCCGTAACAGACTGTGGCGACAGGGGTTGAACAGGATGCCGGTGTGCTGGTCGCCGCTCGCCGGGCGGTGGAGGAGCACGGATGGGAGGGCGCGACCCTCGAACGGGTCGCGGCCGAGGCCGGCCTCTCCCGGATGACCCTGCACCGCCGCGGGGTGAGCCGGGCCGGCCTCCTGGCGGCGCTCAGGGCCGAGCTCGAGCGGGACTACCGCGAGGCGATGTGGCCAGCGCTCTCCGCGCCAGGGACCGCTCGTGAGCGCCTCGAGCAGGCGCTCACAGCGGAATGTCGGGTAGCCGAGCGCAACCTCGAGCTGCTCGGAGCGCTGGGCGGGGGCCCCCGCGCCGCCGTGTTCCACGGTGCCGGGACCGGGGGACTGACGCGGGAGGTCTTCGTGGCGCCGCTCGAGCGTCTGCTGCTCGACGGCGCCGCCGACGGGTCCCTCAGGGACACCGATGCGGGCGAGACCGCCACGGTTCTCTTCAACCTCGTGGGCTTCACGTACCGGCATCTGCGCCAGGGGCACGGGTGGTCGGCGGCGCGAGCGCGGCGGGCAGTGCTCCGGTTGGCGCTCGATGGGGTTGCGGCGTGAGCGGTCTCGATCGACGCGCGCTCGGCGTGCTGGGCGTCGGCCACCTGAGCGCCGACTTCTGCCAGGGCGCACTCCCGGCGCTGCTCCCGTTCCTCGCGGCGGAGCGCGGCTGGTCCTACGGCGCGCTCGGGGCGCTCATGCTGGCTTCGAGCGTCGGGTCGTCGATCGTGCAGCCGCTGTTCGGACTGGCCTCGGACAGGATCGCCCGTCCCTGGTTCATGCCGCTCGGCGTTCTGACCGCGGGCCTCGGGCTGGCGGCGGTCGGCCTGATGTCGAGCTATCCGCTCACGGCGCTCGCGGTGGCGGTGGGCGGCCTCGGAGTTGCCGCCTTCCATCCGGAGGCCGCGCGCTACGCGAACCTGGCCTCGGGCGCGCGACGGGGCCGGGGGATGAGCCTGTTCTCCCTCGGCGGGAACGCCGGGTTCGCGCTGGGCCCCGCGCTGGCCACGCCGCTCGTGCTCGCATTCGGCCTGACGGGCACGCTGGGCCTCGCGCTGCTGCCGGCCGGGGCCGCTGTCCTCACGGCGCTCAACCTCAACGAGCTGCGGTCCACCGGATCGCGCGATGGAGTGGACCAGGCCGGTCCGCCACCGCGGGATCGCAACGCCTGGGGGCCCTTCGCACGGCTGGCCGGCGTGGTGGGCCTGCGATCCGCCCTCTACTTCGGGCTTCAGACCCTCGTGCCGGTGTACTTCGTCGCCTCGGCAGCTCGCGCGTGATCGGCAACACTGCGCTCACGGTGATGCTGTTGGCCGGCGCCGTGGGCACGCTCGTGGGCGGCCTGCTGGTGGACCGGCTCGGACCGCGCCTCGTGATGGTGGGATCGATGGCACTGCTCGTGCCGCTGGCGGGGGGCTTTGCACTCGCCGGCCCGGAGGTGGCGTTCGCCCTGCTGGCGTTCCTGGGCTTCGTGGCGATCTCGAACTTCTCCGTGACGATCGTGCTGGGCCAGGACTATCTGCCCACCCGGCTCGGCCTCGCCGCCGGCGTCACGGTGGGGCTTGCGATCGGCCTCGGCGGGGTGGCGGCGGCGGCGCTCGGCTGGCTGGCGGACCAGACGGACCTGGAAACGGCCATGTGGGTGGTGGCCGCGCTGCCGGCCCCGGCGCTGCTGGTCGCGCTGACGCTGCCGCCCGGCCGGCCTCAGTCGACCGTGAGCGTCCCCTTCATGCCCTCCTCCTCGTGGTTGCCCACCGGGCAGTAGAACTCGTACTCGCCCTTCTTGAGGTCGACGGTCAGCTTCGCGCTCGAGCCGGTCACCGTCTCGGTCTCCTCCTCGACCCCGTTGCCCTCGACCTCGACGGCGTGTGGCACGTCCGACGGGTTGTCGAAGTCGATCGTGACCTTGCCCGGCTTCGTGCTCAGCGAGGTCTTGTCGAACTTGATCGCGCCGTCTGCGGGAGCGCTCAGCTTGAGGGTGGAGGCAGAGCCGCCCCCACCGCCGGCCGGCTCGCCACCGCCGCCGTTCCCTTCATCCGAGTCGTCGTCGCCGCAACCGCCGGCCGCGAGCACCAAGGCGGTGAGCACGGCGACAAGGGCCAGAATCCGCGGACGCATCGCACCTCCCAGCGTCGGGTGTCGGCCCGGTGTACGCAGCGTCCTATCCTGCGGTTCAGCAGCCGGCCAGGCATCACCGGGGGTCCGGGGGCGCGAGCCCCCGGTTGGAATCGGTTCAATATTTGAGGTGGCCGCGCAGGATGGTCCTGCGGTCCGCTCCCGCCGAGCGCCGTGTCACGACCATCACGTGGTAGTCGCCCGGGCGGACCGCGGCGGTCAGCTCCGCCTGGGCCCGGCCGTCCCGGCCGGCCCTGAACGTGCCACCGCTGACCCAGCGGCCGTCGCCGCGCACGCACCAGAGCTCGTACAGCACGCCCTTCCCGGAGCGCAGGCCGCGCGCCCGCAGGCTCACGCGGGTCCCGGCCGGCACCTCGCTGGCGTAGGCCATGCCGGTCGCCGGCCGGCCGTCGGCGACCGCCGCGAGCGGGGCCCTGGCATATGCGCGTCGATCGTCCTCGTCGTTCGGCCAGACCAACGCGAGCGCGAGGGCGGTTGCGGCGACGCAGGCGGCCGCGGCGACGGCGACCCGGCGCTTCGTCAGGAAGGGTCGCCGCGTGCGGGGCGCGTGCTGGTCGCGGCGCCGCTCACGAGCCACGCGGTCGAGCACCGCCTCCTCGACCTCCGGAGACAGCGCCGGCGGCGGCACCTCGTCCGGCTCGATCTGGTTGAGCAGGCCGGGCAGGCCGGCGAGCTCGCGGACCTCCGGCCCGCAGCGCGGGCACTCGGCAACGTGTCGGCGCATCGCGTCCATCTCGCCCGGCTCGAGCGCCCCGAGCACGTATCCGCCGACCAGCTCGGCGCGAGCGGGGCAACCGGTCACCGGGCCACCTCCATCTCGTCGAGGATGAGGCGCAGGCTCCGCAGCGCATAGGACGTCCGGCTCTTCACGGTGCCCACCGGTATGCCCTTCCGCTCGGCGATCTCGCGCAGGCTGAGGCCGCCGTAATGGGCGAGCCGGATCACCTCGCGGTGCTCTGGGGAGAGTCGCGCCAGCGCATCCGCCACTTGCCAGCGCAGCACGGCTTGCTCGAGGTCGCGGTCGAGCTCCGCAGGGCTCTCCGGTGCGCTGTCCGGGGCGAGGCTGGGGCGCACCGAGGCGCGTCGCCTGGCATCGACCACCCGGTTCCGGGCGATGCTGTACAGCCAGGTGCGCACGCTGGCGCGACGGGGGTCGTAGGCGCCGGCGGCTCGCCAGGCCCGTGCGAACACATCCTGCACTACCTCCTCCGCCACCTCGCGGTCGCCGAGAGCGTTGTATGCGAATCCGAACAGCTCGGCCGAGTAGCGCCGGTAGAGCTCCCGCAGCTCGTCGCCGCTCTCGTCGCGCGGCAAGCGCTCGACGAGCGTTGCGTCGCTAGGAGCCATGTACTTGACGGTATACGTACCGCGGCGGTTCACGGTTCGATCGGGGTGACCCCACGCCGCGCCCGCACCGTACCTTTCCCGGCGTGGCCCCAGCGACCATCGGCGAGTCCTTCCAGTCGTTCTTCGATGCGGTCGACTCCTTCCTCTCGAACCTGGCCTCGGTCCGGCTTGGGCCGCTTCTCCTCGCGCTGGTCTGCTTCACGATCTACCTCACGCTGCGGGCGCGGGCGAGCTTCGACATCCTGCGGGCCGCCTACCCCCACGAGCAGTTCAACTTCCGCGAGATCTGGGGCGCCTACTTCGCCGGCTACGGCTTCAACGCGGTGATCCCGGCCCGCGGCGGCGACGTCGTGCGGCTCTTCCTGACCAAGACCTCGATCCCCAACTCGAGCTACCCGGCGGTGGCGGCGACGTTCGTGGTTGAGCTGGGCTTCGACGTGGCGATGGGCTCGCTGATCCTGATCTTCGCGTTCACCCAGGGCGTATTTCCGAAGCCGCCCGACTTCGCCAACCTGAACGCGTTCGACCTCTCCTACCTCGCCCAGCATCCTCGCTTCACGCTCTTCCTGCTCACGGCGCTGGGGCTCGCCGCGCTGGCGGGATTCGCGCTGCTGAGCCTGCGCGTGAGGGCATTCTGGGAGCGCGTCAGGCAGGGCTTCACGATCCTGCGCGACCGCGATCGCTACCTCCGCGAGGTCTTCGCCGTGCAGTTCGCGGGCTGGCTGTTCCGGTTCGCTGCCTTCTGGGGCCTGCTGGAGGCGTTCAATGTCGGCGGATCGGTGAAGAACGTGCTGCTCGTGCTGGGCGTGAACGCGGTGTCGGCGGCGGTGCCGTTCACCCCGCAGGGCGCCGGCGTGCAGCAGGCGCTGCTCGTGCGGGTGTTCGCTGGCACGGCCGCGGGATCGACCGTGGCCGCCTACTCCGTGGGGCAGCAGATCGCGATCGGGGCGCTCACGTTCGGCATCGGCTTCGCGGCGCTCGTGTTCATCTTCCGCGTGCGGAGCTTCAAGGAGGTGATCCGCCGCGGGCGCGAGGATCGGGCCAAGGACTCGTCGCGAGACAAGCCGGCGGAGCCCGCCGCGGATCCCTTTCTCTAGGTGCCGAAGCCCTCGCGCGCCTCGCGCACGAGGATCACGGCCTCGGGGAACATCAGGCGCATCGCCTGGAGCAGGTCACGCGACTGCTGCTCTGCGTTCCCCTGCAGGTTCATGCGCTGGAGCCCGGCCACCGTCATGTCGACGGCAAGCTTGATCGCGTTGTCGGCCCACGCCACGCGCTGGGCGCCCTGCATCTGCTCGGCGAACTCGGCCATCCGGCGACGGAGCTCGTCCGGGTCGCCGAAGAGGCCGCCAAAGGGGTCTTCCGAGGACATAGGTCCAGTGTAGGGGTCCGCGCGCACCCGGCCACGCCGGGTGCTTGCGGCTTAGACAGCGGGGTTCAGCTCCCATGAGAGCCCGTGACCCGTCAGGTGGTTCAGGAAGCTCCCGGCGTCGAAGGCGGCCGCCGGGCCGAGGGCGCCGGCACGCTCGTAGCCGGAGGCGCTCATCAGCTCGGCGCCGTGCGCGAGCGTCACCGCAGTGAGCCCATACACGTCCGAGCCGCGCACGATCCCCCGGCCCTCGCTGCCGTCCTGGCCGCGGGCCCGTGCCACGATCGTGAACGCGCTCGCCCGGCGGGCCTCCTCGGGCGGCCCCTCCGGCAGCAGGTCCATGGCCCGCCTCAGAACGGGCCGCAGCGGTGTGCGCAGGGCGAGCGCCAAAGCCGGCATCGCGTACGGCAGGACCGGTGCCAGAGCGGGGGAGGGGGCCGCCGTGCGGACGGTCAGGAGCGACACGACCGTCCGCGTCTGGCTGTGGCGCGGCACCGTGATGACCTCGCCCGACGGGTAGCGCGTCATCGCCTGCCGCCCGATCGGCCCGGGGAAGTCGAAGCTCGCTCGGAAGACCCCCGCCGGCGCCGGTCGCCAGTCGCCGTCCTCGAAGACCACGTCGCCGCCCTTCATGATCTCGAGCCCCGACCGAAGCGTGCCGCGACTCATGCCGAAGCCCTCCACGTCGTACGCGAGCAACAGCTCGTCGAGCGGCTCGTGGCCCCCGGCCGCCAGATGGGCGATGCAGTCCCCCGGGGCGTAGTCGAACCCGAGCGCGGGTACGAGGGCCACCCCGGCGCGCTGCGCCGCGCGGCCGTGGCGCTCGAACACCATCCGGATGAACCGCTGCTCGCCAGTCGAGTCGGCGTAGTGCGTGCGGGTGTCGATCGCCGCCTCCACGAGGGCGTCGCCGGCCAGCGTGAACGGCCCGGCGCAGTTGATGACCGCGCTGGCCTCCCCAAGCAGCTCGCGGAGCGCCCGCCCATCGTCGAGTGGCGCCGCCCTGGCCGGCACGCCGCGCTCCTCGGCCAGCCGGGCCAGCTTCTCCTGGTCGCGGCCGCTCAGCACGTGCTCGAGGCCCCGGCGGGACAGCTCCGCCGCGACCAGCCGGCCCGTGTATCCGGTGGCGCCGTAGAGCACGATTGTCACGGGCGGCACGATACAGTCGCGCCGTGCGCATCTCCGAGGTGATGACCCAGGGCGTCGTGACCGCCGAGAGCGGGGACAGCCTGCAGCACGTGGGCGAGCTGATGCGCGACCGAAACGTCGGCTCAGTCGTGGTGTGCGACGGCGGTCGGCCGGTGGGGGTGATCACCGACCGGGACCTGGCGCTGGCCGTGGTGGCGGACGAGGTCGACCCCGGCGAACCGGCCGGCGGGCACGCCTCGCGCCCGCTCGTCACGGGCCAGATCGAGATGGACCTCGAGGAGGCCGTCGCGCTGATGGTGCAGCACCGGATCCGGCGCCTGCCCGTGACCGAGGGCGAGGAGCTCGTGGGCATCGTGACGATCGACGACCTCGCTGTGCGCGCCGGCGATCTCCACCAGGCTCAGCAGATCACCGCCGAGGTCGCCAAGGCGGCGCTGCCCGAGTTCTATTTCCACCAGCGGGGCGGCTGACCGGATGGCTCCGCTGACGCCCGACCAGGTGCGCATGCGCCGTCGCGTGGAGGGCGTGATCCGTCTGATGGCTCCTGCTCTCGACCTGCTGCTAGCGGCGGGGGATCGCGTGGCGCGCATCGTTGAGCGCGACGACCCCGAGTATTACCCCCCGCGCGTCACGCGCGGACACGAGCACGCGTCGCGGCAACGGTGAGCAACGAGGAGCAGCTTCAGTGGGAGGCCAGGTTCCGCCGGCCCGCGGCGGCGGCCGCGTTCCTGGCGGGCGTCCTGCTGCTGGCGGGAACGGTCGTGCTGCTGTCGATCCCCGAGGACCGGCCCGGGATCGAGCCGCGACCCGACCTCTTCCTCTCTGTGAACGACTCGCCGGGAACCCTGATCTTCGCGACGGCGCTGCAGGCGGCGGCGGTGCTCTTCATGATCTTCGCCTTCTACTACCTGTTCCGCGCGGTCGTCCACCGCGACCCCAACATCCCGCGCTGGTTCGTGTTCCTCGTCTTCGCCGGTCCGGTGATGTATGCCATCGCACAGATCCTCGGTGCGATGACGCAGATCGACGCGGCGGAGATCTTCGCCGACCGCACCTCCACGATCGGTGAGGACTGCCCCACGATCCGGGGCGAGGCCGGGGCTGACTGCGCCGCCGACCTGCTCGAGGACAACGCCAATCCGATCGGCATCGGACTCGGCCTCGCCGGTACGGTGGGCACGGCCTTCCTGTTCGTGATGCTGCCCCTGCGCGCGCGCCGGGCCGGCCTTCTGAGCCCGTTCATGAGCATCCTCGGCGTGATCGCCGGCGTGCTGTTCGTGCTGCCGCTGATTCCCGCCATGCCGGTCATCCTCCAGGCCTTCTGGCTCGGCGCCCTCGGCGCGCTCTTCCTGGGGAACTGGCCGGGCGGGCGCGGCCCCGCCTGGGAGACCGGCGACGCCGACCCCTGGCCGACCGCGGCGGAGCGCCGCGGCCTGGCCCCCGGCGGCCCGGGCGAACCCGACGCCAAACCGGAGCCCGAGCCGGTGCCCGAACGACCGAGCTCACGCAAGCGGAGGAGCAAGCGCGGCTGACGAAGCCGAGCACCCCCTGGGGCGGGCGGCCGGCGCCGCCACCGCAATCGGCGTGCTCGCCACGACGCTGGCAGCACCAGCCGCCTACCCAGCCCAGACGCTCGAGCTGAGCGCCCCGGCGCTCAGGGCGAGCGGAGTCGCCATCCCGGTCCGGGGCCACGGCGCGGCGCCCAATGAGCCAATCCGCCTCGAGATCGCACTGAAGGGCCGCTGGCGCCCGCTCGCAGGAGCGACCGCCGACGCTCAGGGGCGCTTCCAGCGCAGGGTGCGCCCGCGCACATCCCGCCCGCGCTACCTCCTCCGCGCCCGCAGCGCGGGCGGCGCGGTCTCGCGACGGATCACGGTCCGCTCGCGCCCCGTGCTGCTCGCCGCCGTCGGGGACGTCAACCTCGGCGACGGCTTCGGCGCTCTCATCGACCTGTTCGGCCCGCGCTATCCATGGACCGGCACCGCGCGTACGCTGCGCGCGGCCGACGTCGCGTTCGGCAACCTCGAGTGCGCGGTGTCCACCCGCGGCGCCCCCGTGCCGAAGGAGTTCAACTTCCGGGGCAGGCCGGCGGCCCTGCGCGCGATGGCCCACTACGCGGGCTTCGACGTGCTGAACCTGGCCAACAACCACGTGGGGGACTACGGAACCACCGCACTCCTCGACACGGTCGCCTACGTTCGCCGCTTCGGGATGAAGGCCGTCGGTGCGGGCGGCAGCCTCCAGGCCGCCGCCGCGCCACGCACCGTCGAGCGGCTCGGACTCAGGGTCGCGTTCCTGGGCTTCTCGAACATCCTGCCGAGCTTGTTCTTCGCCGCTCCCGGCCGCGCCGGCACGCAGCCGGCCACGCCCGAGCTGATCGCCGCGGGAGTGAGGCGAGCACGGCGGAGGGCGCACGTGGTGATCGCCACCTTCCACTGGGGGGTCGAGCGGGCGCCGCGCGAGGACGCCCGCCAGCGTGCGTTCGCGCAGGTGGCGCTGAACGCCGGCGCGGACGCGGTGATCGGAGCCCATCCGCACGTGCTCCAGCCGATCCACCGCCACGACCGCAAGCTCGTGGCCTACAGCCTGGGCAACTTCGTGTTCGGTGCGGCCTCGCCCGGCACCACGCGCACGGGGATCCTCCGCCTCAGGCTCTCCACCAGGGGCGTGGAGGGGCACCGGCTGGCGCCGGCGGTGATCGAAACGACCCGTCCCCGGCTCCTGCGGCCTAGCCGATAGCCGGCGCCGCGGGCAGCCGCTCCAGCGCGGCCTCCATGTCGGACTCCGAGAAGACGGGGTCCTCCAGATCGCCCGCGAGGTACGCCTCGTAGGCGGACATGTCGAAGTGGCCGTGACCCGACAGTCCGAGCAGGATCACCCGTTCCTCCCCGGCCTCCCGAGCCGCCTCGGCCTCGTCGAACACGGCGCGGATCGCGTGCGCCGGCTCCGGGCCCGGCACGATCGCCTCGATGCGGGCGAAGCGCAGGGCTGCCTCGAACGTCTCGTTCTGCTTGTAGGCGCGTGGCTCGACCAGACCGTGCTTCACGAGCCCGCACAGCATCGGCGAGTCGCCGTGGTAGCGCAGCCCGCCGGCGTGAACGGGCGGCGGCACGAAGTCGTGGCCGAGCGTGTACATCGGCATCAGCGGCGTGAGTCCGACGGTGTCGCCGAAGTCGTAGCGGTAGGCGCCGCGCGTGAGCGTGGGGCAGGCCGCCGGCTCGGCAGCCACGAACCGGGTGCGGGCCTCGCCGCGCAGGACGCGGCGGACGAACGGGAAGCTCAGGCCCGCGAAGTTCGACCCTCCGCCCACGCAGCCCACGACCACGTCGGGTTCGTCGCCCGCCATCGCCATCTGCTCCATCGCCTCCTGACCGATCACGGTCTGGTGCAGGCAGACGTGGTTCAGCACCGAGCCGAGGGCGTAGTTCGTGCCGGCGTCCTTTGCCGCGACCTCCACCGCCTCCGAGATCGCGATGCCGAGCGACCCGGTGGGATGCGACGCCTGCGCCCGACCGGCGTCGGTGGTGTCGCTCGGCGAGCGGATCACCGTGGCGCCCCAGGTCTCCATCATCGCCCGGCGGTACGGCTTCTGGTCGTAGCTCGCGCCGACCATGTAGACCACGCATTCCAGCCCGAACAGGCTGCACGCCAGCGCCAGAGCCGAGCCCCACTGTCCGGCGCCCGTCTCCGTGGCGAGCCGCTCGACGCCAGCCTCCTTGTTCGCGTACGCCTGAGCCACGGCGCTGTTCGGCTTGTGCGATCCGGCCGGCGAGACGCCCTCGTACTTGTAATAGATGCGGGCGGGGGTATCGAGCTCGCGCTCGAGCCGGCGGGCGCGGAACAGCGGCGTGGGTCGCCAGAGCTTGTACGCCTCGCGCACCGGTTCGGGAATCTCGACCTCAGGATCGCCCGACACCTCCTGCCCGATCACCGACATCGGGAAGATCGGCGTCAGGTCGTCCGGCCCGGCCGGTTCCATCGTGCCCGGGTTGAGCGGCGGAAGGGGCTCACCCGGCAGGTCCGGCATCAGGTTGACCCAGTGGGTGGGAATGCGGTCCTCGGGCAGCGTGTACTTGATCTGCTCCGTCACGCGGGCGATCCTAAACCGCGCCGGCCGCGACCGCGATCTCGCGGTAGGCGGCGGCGGGATCGTCCGCCCCGAAGATCGAGGAGCCCGCCACGAACAGCGTGGCCCCCGCCGTGGCTGTGGCCGCCGCGGTGGCGGCGTCGATGCCACCGTCCACCTCGATCGGAACGCCGGGACCGAGCAGCTCGCGCAGGCGGGCCACCTTGGCGGTCGAGGTGTCGATGTAGGACTGGCCGCCCCAGCCCGGGTTCACGGTCATGCACAGCAGGTGGTCGAACATGTCGGCCACGCCCATCACCGCCTGGGGTGGAGTGGCCGGGTTGATGGCGAGGCCCGCGTCGAGACCCGCCTCCCGTATAGCCTTGAGCGCGTAGTGCACGTGAGGGGTCGCCTCCCAGTGCACGATCAGGGTGTCCGCCCCCGCGGCGGCGAACTCCTCCACGCGATGCTCCGGCCGCTCGACCATGAGGTGCACGTCGAGCGCGCCGCTACGCGAGTGCACGACCTCCCGCAGCGAACCCACGATCAGGGGTCCAATCGAGATCGGCGGCACGAAATGACCGTCCATCACGTCCACGTGAATCACGCGCGCGCCGGCCTCCATGACCCGCTCGACCTGCTCGCCCAGGCGAGCGAAGTCGGCGGCCAGGATCGATGGGGCCACCCGGATGTCCTGCAACAGCGGGTTCGGCACGCCGCCGGACGCTACCGCGCCCAGCGGCTAGGCGCGCGCGGTCTGTTTCGCTTGGGTGCGGATCTCGGACAGGATCCGCTCCAGTCGCGGCTCCGTGTCCCGGTCCACGAAGGTCATCGCGGCCGCCACGGAGGGGTGCACCCGCGCGATCTCGGCATGCAGCGCGTGGGCCACCGCGCGGTACGCGGGATGACCCTCGCGGCCGGAGCGCAGCTCGATCAGGTGCATCGCCTCGCGGGCGTTCATGTCGAGCACGTAGCGGATCCGGTAGCCGAGGCAGAGCGCATAGGGCGCCAGCTCCGGCCGCCCGGCGTCGGCCAGGCGCACGTACTCGGCGCGCGAGCGCTCCAGTCCGGCGCGGTAGGCGTCCGCCACGCCGGCCTGCTCGAGCTCCTCGGGCACACCCGCCCCGAGGTCCGGACCGAGCGCCTGCCACTGGATCGTGAGCATCCGATGGCGCTGCAGATCGCGGAAGGCGCCGTAGTCGGAGACGATCTCGAAGCGGTAGCGCAGGGCCTCGAAGCCGCGACCCGGCCGGTGTCGCCGGTTGCGTCGTTCGCCGACCAGCTCGGCGAGCAGGGTGGCTCGCTCGTCCGGAGGCAGGGCCCGCACCGCGCTGCGTGCCTCGTCCTCCAAGCACGAGGCCGCCTCGAACAGGAGTGCCGCCAGGAGGTCGTCCTCGGTGCCCTCGGCGGAGAGGAGCCGCACGGCAGGGCCCTCGTGCTCGTCGCGCCGCGACCGATCGAGACCGAGCCGGCGCGCCCAGCGCTCGGCGGCCTGCCCGCGCTGCTCGAGGTAGGAGATCCACTCGCCGCCGCGGTCGGGTCGTCCCACACGTGCGACGAAGCTCGGCATGACCGCCTGGAGCTCGGCCAGGATCATGTCCGCGTAGTCGCGCGCCTCTGGGAGCGGCGAGGCGTACAGGCGCAGGAGGAGCTGCTCGTACGCCTGCCCGGTCGCGAAGATCCCAACGTGCGACAGCGAGGCGGCCGGCAGGAGCCCGCGCAGCAGGTCGAGCGCCTTGGCGCGGATCGAACGCCGGTGTGCCGCCTCGGGCTCGCCGTCGGCGCGCGGGAAGCGCTCGGCCGCCCAGGCTTCCAGGCGCGGAAGCGCCGCCGAGTAGGTTTCGAACAGGAAGTCCATCGCCTCCTGATACTCGGGTCCGAGCTCCGGGTGGCGCCAGTAGCGGTAGCCGAGCCCTTCGGCGATCGGCGAGTCGTAGGGGATGTACCGCGTGGACTGCTCGAGGTAGGCGGCCAGCCGGCCCCGCTGGAGCACCTTGGTCATCACGTTCGAGACCCACTCGCACGCCACGTGGGCACCGCCGAGCTGGCCGACCGAATCGTCGCCGTAACCGAGGAAGATGCGCTCGTAGAGCTGTCGGGCGCGCTCGCCCTCCTCGCCGTCGAAGGCGGTGGCAGCGCCGCCGTCGGCGAACTCGTCCAGGTAGAGGCGTCTCAGCGTGCCCCGGTAGCGCGAGTAGCGCGCGAACAGCGCTCCCTTGACCGTCTCCGGGAGGTTGACCAGCGCGAAGACGGGCCTGTCGAGGTTCGTGAAATGCGGCGCGAGCGTCTCGCGCTCGGCGTCGGTGAAGGTCTCGACCGGGTACTCCATAGGGCCGCGCCACGATAGCGCCGCCACCGGCGGTGGGCCTCAGCGCCGGAAGAGGCGCTCGACCGGCACGGAGAAGCCGGAGAGCAGCGGCGAGGTCAGGACTTCCGGGCCGGCCAGCTCGAGCGCCACGTCGAAGACCCGAGCCTCGGGACCGGAGCGCCGGAAGACGAGGACGCTGGCGGCGGCGTTGTCCACGAGCCACAGCTCGGGGAGGCCGGCACGCTCGTAGGCGAGTTTCTTCTTGCCGAGATCGAAGCGCCACGTCGAGGGCGAGCGCACCTCGACGGCGAGATCGGGCAGGCCCTTTAGGCGTCCTTGCAGGGGGTCGGGAAGGCACTCCTCGCGGAGCCAGACGACATCTGGCTCGAACACGTTGTACTCGTCGATGATCACGTCCAAGGGCCCGAACGCCATTCCTCGCCCGCTGCCCGCATGTGTCCAGGTGGTCAGCGCGAAGAACAGTTTGCCCTGCGGAAGCGCGTGCTCGAGGTGCGGCGCGTTCACGACGAGCTCACCGTCGACGAGCTGGGTCCAGTCGTGCTCGACCGACAGCGCGAAGTACTCCTCGGCCGTCATGCGGGTGGTGGTCGTCATGGCGCACACATGAGTGTAGGTGCGCCCGGCAACGCCTCGCCCCCCAAAGTCAGGTCAGCTCGCGGTTGAGGACCTCCTCGAGCTTCGCGGATTTCGTGTCCACCGGGATCGCCCGCTCCAGCCGCATGTCGAGCCGGCGGCCATCCACGCGCAACGTCGCGACTTGGTTGTCGAACCAGGGGCCGTCGCCCACCATCCGCCAGCGCACATCCGGATCGCTCACCCCCGCCGCGCGGGCGAGCGCCCGCCACGCTGTCTCGAACGGCCGCGACATCCCGACCCGGATCACGAGCCGCTCCCGCTTTGCGAGTG
>Ga0126306_10000071_pt1 | contig 30197 bp, 23 predicted proteins | sample Plot27_FD_92592 | JGI IMG/M metagenome (GOLD analysis project Ga0126306, IMG submission 92592) | Serpentine soil microbial communities from UC McLaughlin Reserve, CA, USA - Plot27 | ecosystem: Environmental > Terrestrial > Soil > Grasslands | place: USA: UC McLaughlin Reserve, Lake County... | reverse complement strand
GCGCGCGCGCTCGAGGAGGTCGACTGGAGCGCCGAGGTCGCCGAGAAGGGCGGCTACGAGACGTTCATGCTCAAGGAGATCCGCGAGCAGGCGGACGCCGTCGCCGAGACGATCGCGGACCGCACGGCGCGCGGCGACGGCGTCGACCTCGGCGACCTCGGCGCGATCGACGACGTCGTCCTCGCGACGTGCCGGCGCGTGGTCGTGGTGGCCTGCGGCACGTCGTACCACGCCGGCCTGATCGGCCGCTACGCGATCGAGGAGTGGGCCCGCGTCGGGGTCGAGATGGACGTCGCCAGCGAGTACCGCTACCGCAACCCGGTGATCGGCGCGGGCGACCTGGTCGTCGGAATCTCCCAGTCGGGTGAGACGGCGGACACCCTGGCCGCGATGCGGCTCGCGCGCGAGCGCGGCGCGACGGTGCTGGCGCTCACCAACGCGATGGGCTCGCAGGCCACGCGCGACGCCGACGGCGTGCTCTTCACCCGCTCGGGCCTCGAGGTGAGCGTGGCGGCGACCAAGACGTTCGTGTCGCAGGTCTCGGCGATGTACCTGCTCGCACTGCGCATGGCCGAGCTGCGCGGCACGCTCGCGCCTGCCCGGCTGCGCGAGCTCGTCGCCGCGCTCAAGCGGATACCGCACTGCGTCGAGCAGCTCCTGGTGGGGGTCGATGAGGCGGTCGAGCGCGTCGCCGACGCGCATCACGGGAAGGGCTTCTTCCTCTACCTCGGACGCCACGTCGGCCTGCCGGTGGCACTCGAGGGCGCGCTCAAGCTGAAGGAGATCTCCTACATCGCCACCGACGCCTACGCCGCGGGCGAGATGAAGCACGGCCCGATCGCTCTGCTCGACCACGACACGCCGGTGGTGTGCGTGGCCACCGACTCGCCGGTGCTGGAGAAGGTCGTGTCCAACATCCAGGAGGTTCGCGCGCGCGGGGCGCACGTGATCGCCGTCGCGACCGAGGGCAACGCCGACATCGCCGCCCACGCCGAGGAGGTCCTGTGGGTGCCGGCGACCGACTGGATGCTCCAGCCGCTGCTCGCGGTGATCCCGCTGCAGCTCCTCGCCTACCGGATCGCGCGGCTGCGCGGGCTCAACGTGGACCAGCCGCGCAACCTGGCGAAGACCGTCACGGTCGAGTAGGCGGGCGCCGGGAGAGCAGCGCCCACCGCTCCCGCCCGCCGACCGGCTGCGGCTTATTCGCGCGATTCGCCGACCGTCGCGGATGCACGGATGGTTGATCGGCGTTAGTGCGGTGTGGAAATCGCAAAGGCTGTCATCCTCGCCGGCCGGCCGCGTCACGATCAGCCGTGGCCGAGCGTCCCGACGGGATCGAAGCACCTGGTACCGCTCGCGAACAAGCCTATCCTGTTCCACAACCTCGAGGAACTGCGCCGTGCGGGCGTGCTCGAGGCGAACATCGCGGTCGAGGCTGACACGGGAAACAGCGTTCGCAGTGCCATCCGGGACGGGTCTGACTGGCACTTGACCGTCGCATACACAGAGCTCGACCGCGGCGCGGGCGTGCACCAGGCCGCCGCCGCCGCGCGAGCATTCACGCGCGATGAACCGGTGCTCGTCCAGCGCGCCGACGCGGTGATGGAGGACACGCATACGCACATCAGGGCATTCGCCGATGCGGAGCTCGACGCGCTCGTGCTTCGGATCGCGTCAGCGTCGCTTCCCGCGGATCGGCGTATCGCGGGCTACCTTCTGAGTCCGTGGGCTCTGCGGTTGCTGGCGCGAGGAGAGGGCCCGGAGAACGACGTACTCCCCTATCTGCGGGACCAGGGCGGTCGAGTGCACGTCTCCCAGGTCGATGCGTGCCTGGCCTGCGACGGCGGAGAGGAGTCGCTGCTGGAGGCCAACCGTCGCATACTCCAACGGCTGCCGCGGACTGTTCAGCGCCGGTGGTTGACGAGGTCCGAAGTCCAGGGCACCGTCGCGCTGCATCCAACCGCGCAGCTGACGCGTTCGCTGGTCCGTGGGCCCGCGTTCATCGGCGCGCGCTGCCGGCTGACGGACGCGTACGTGGGTCCGTACACGTCGATCGGTGCCGATGTCGTCATCGACGGCGCCGAGGTGGAGCACTCGGTCGTGCTCGCGGGCGCGCAAATCGGGTTCGTCGGCTCGCGGATCGAATCAAGTGTGATCGGCCGTCGCGCGCGGATTGGACGAGGCTTCGGTGTCCCGGCCGGGATTCGCCTGTCGGTCGGCGACGACGCCCGCGTGATCCTCGGCTGAGCTGCGCCGTTGCCGGCGATCGCGCCCGGAGTGAGACGGGCGACATCGTCACAAGAGCTCGGACCCGTCCGGTCCAACGCTCGTGTGACGATCAGTGGCAGCTCCCGGTGCCGCTGTCGGTGAACGTCTTGCCGGGCTCGGGCACGAACCTCCAGTCGTAGCTCGAGGCATGGAGCGTGAGGCGCAGGACGCCGAAGGTGTCGGTGTCATGCACCTCGCTGTTGGGCTTCGGGCTCGTGATGTCGTAGTGGTTCCTACCACCGGTGCCTGAAACGAACTCCCGGATCCCGCGGACCGGGTCGAGCTGGCCGCCGGGGGTCTGGGGCGCGAAGCGCTCGTAATCGTGGTCGTGCCCATTCAGCACGACGTCGGCATTGTCGTCATATAGCGCCTGCCACAGTGGCAGGACCGAGGAGTTGTCTCCGTGGTCACCCGAGCTGAAGGCCGGGTGGTGCCAGTAAGCGAGCGTGCATTTGTTCCGGTGCGCGGCGAGATCGCTTTTCAGCCACTGCAGCTGCGGCGACCCGGCGTTGCATCCACCGACCTTGTCACAATTCGAGTTGAGAGCGATCAGATGCCAGGCCCCGATGTCATAAGAGTAATATCCCTTGCCCCGCTCGCCGGCGGGTCCCGTCGACTGCCCTGACCCGTTGAAGTAATCGAAGTATCCCGCGGCGTCCGACGCGCCGTACTCGTGATTTCCCGCCACCGGACGCATCATCGACTTCATCCGGCCCCACGTCGGATCAAATGACGCCAGGAAGGCGGACAGCGCGCCGCCGTCGTACTGGTTGTCGCCCAACGTGAGCACCGCGGTCGGCTTGTCGGCCACCAGCAGATCGGAGGTCTGGCGCATATGGCAGCTCGGCGCCGTTCCTGTGCCGCCCCGGAAGTCGCCGTCGGCCGGATCGCACGCGATATCCCCGGCCGCCGCGATGAACGGATCACCGGACGGCGACGGTGATGACGGGGCGATCGGCTGGGCGCTGCCGTGCAGGACGTCGAGGTACGCGCCGAAGCCCCCCGCGCTCGACCACTCCGTCGCCGGCTCCACCGCGGTCCCCTCGCCCCACTCGTTGAACGTCGTGACGAGTTGCCACCGGGCGCCGGACGCGACCATCGCGCGGACATCGGTTGTGAAGCGGGAGACGTCGCGGTCGAGTCGTGGCCGCGACTCTCCGACATGGTTGAACCCCGGGCTCACCGAAAACGACCGGCGGTCCTGCTGGTCCGTGGCCTTGGCGGGCGCGTACTGGTGCCAGCCATCGGGCTGCCGGCCGCAGCGCCGGTAACCCTCGAAGACCTTCAAGACCGCGTAGACGCCCGACGCGTCGCCGTCGGACCACCGTCGCGCCATGCCGCAGCGGTCGTCGGGATCGCCGTAGACGAAGACGACGGGCCGGCCGTTGACGCGCAGGTACGCCGGCTCACGGCCGTAATGCTTCGCGACGTAGCGCAGCCGTGACGCGATGCGCCGGGCCCCGGGGTTCCCTCGTCCCTCCTCCTCCACGTAGACGGCCCATCGCACCGGGGATCCGCTGCCGGCGGTGGCGGCGAGCAGCTCGCCGAGGCGCCGGTCGGTTCGCGTTCCCGGTCCGTCCCACGACGCGATGGCGGCGGCGAAGCGACCGTACGCCAGCTGCTCCAGGTGCGAGCCGATCACCGCAGCGGCAGAGCCGTCGTAATAGCCGAGCGACGGGTGGTAGCGCGTGTACGGGTAGACGCCCTTCTGACGCCAGGCCTCGGGGAACCACGGGTAGTAGAAGGCCGCGCGGATCGGGAACCCCGGCTGCGCGTCCGAGCGGCCGTATGACACGTCGAGCCGGGGCGCGCCGCGGCCACGCCGCGCAAGCCTCGCTATCCGCCGCGCCGTGAGCGCAAATCGCACGACGCCCGGACCGGCCACGATCGACGTGACGCCTACGCGCACGGTCTTCGCCGCTCGGAAGGCACGCGAGCGAGCGGCCACGGCACCGACCGCCGGTGCGGTGCGCCAGCGCAGGCCGCGCGGTCTGCGGCTGCCCAGCGCCGGCCGAACCTCCAGCTTGGTGCGGCGGGCGGCCCGTGCCCGGAGGCGCAGGGTCGCGCGCATGACCGGTCCCGACCTCACGGGCACGCGGAATCGCAGGTACGTACGCGCCTTCGTCTGCGGACCGGCGATCAGGCGGCCGCCGGTACGCGTGGCGCGCGTCGCTGGTCGCGTCACGGTCGCGGCGTCGATGGCGCGGACGGTCGCGGCGTCGGCGGCGCGGACGGTCGCGGCGTCGGCGGTGCCCGCGGCCGCGCAAGCAGTGACGAGCGCCGGCAGGACCGCCGGCCGCAGGCGACGCCTCATCGGGAAGCGGGCTCGCCTGCGGCGCGGAAGCTCTCTCCAGCCATGTCGGCAGTATGACCGTTCGCGACCGGCGAGGTCGCCCGACGCGGGGCTCGGGCGCTCGTGCGCGACGAGCTCGTCCACTCGCGGACTCCGTCCGAGGCGCGCAGGCGCGGGCAGCCCTCCTCCCGGAGTCGACCTGACAGACAGCGGGCCCCACGGTTTCCCGGACGTCGCCAGAACCGCGCGCGGAGGCGATCCACGCGGATGGAAGTTATGTGGACGTCACCACGTTGATCGGGCATGGACACCGCCTGGCCACGGCTGGCCTTTCGCGCCGGCGAACGCCTTCGACCTGACGGCACCCGATGAGGTTGAGCCTATCCTCCGTCGTTCTAGGCGCCATGGCGGCGATGCTGGTGCCCGTCACCGGCGCCTATGGAGACATGTCGCACACAGACAGTGCGCAGGCGCTGGCAACCGTGCAGACGCACACGCTCAACCCCGTGGCGGATGCCGAGGTCCGCTCCGATACTCCCACCGCCAACAACGGCGCGGGCACGCGGATCTACACCGACGGCATGCCCTTCCGCAACAGCTACCTGCGCTTCTCCGTCCCTGCCGGTGGAACCCCGACCAAGGCGACGCTGCGGATCTTCGCGACGAGCTCGCAGTCGCTCGGTTTCGATGTCCACGGCGTCAGCGACAACTCGTGGCAGGAGACGGCGATCACCTATCAGAGCGCGCCGGCCATGGGTCCGACCAGCGGCTCATCGGGCGCCGTCTTGATGAACACATGGAAGGACGTCGATGTGACGTCGCTCGTGACCGCCAGCGGCGCGGTGAGCTTCGGGCTGACGACGCTGAGCACCACGAACCTCGCGCTGGCGAGCCGCGAGAGCGGCCCTACGACGGCGCCGCAGCTGATCGTCGAGACGACCGACTCGACGCCGACGGGTACGCCGCCGTCGAATACCTCGGCCCCCACGATCTCCGGCAGCCCGGAGGTCGGTCAGACCCTGACCGCAGATCCCGGTACCTGGAGCGGTGACACGCCGATCTCCTATGCGTATCAGTGGCGCCGCTGCGACACGGGCGGCCTGAACTGCGGCGACACCGCGGCGATAGGTCAGACGTACACGCTGGCGACGGCCGACGCCGGCTCGACCATGCGCGTCGTCGTGACGGCCTCGAACGCCGCCGGTCAGAGCACAACCGAGTCGGCGGCGACCGCGACCGTCACGGAGCCTCCGCCTCCGCCCCCGCCACCGTCCGGGACGGCGACGTTCACGCCGGAGGCCGACTCGACCGTGGAGTCGAGCAAGCCGTCCACGAACTTCGGCACCGCGCAGAAGCTGCGGGTCGACGGCTCACCGCTCGTCCTCAGCTACCTGCGCTTCGCCGTCCAGGGCCTGAGCGGGACGGTCAGCCGCGCGACGCTGAGGATCAACGCCGCCAGCTCGCAGAGCACCGGTTTCGACGTTCACGCGGTTGCCGACAACACCTGGGGCGAGAAGACGATCACCTACAGCAACCGCCCCGCGTTCGAGCCCGGGACCGTCGGCTCATCCGGCCCCCTGACCAACGGCAGCCGCGCCAGCGTCGACGTCACATCGCTGATCGACGGCAACGGCGCGCGCAGCATCGCGATCGAGACGCTCGCCACCACCGCGGCAAGCCTCGCCAGCCGCGAGACCGCGACGCCACCGGAGCTGGTGGTCGAGACGGTGGACGAGTCCGAGCCGACGGCGCCGGCGAGCGTGTCCCCGCCGACGATCTCGGGAACGCCGGAGGTCGGCAAGACCCTCACAGCCGACCCCGGCACGTGGAGCGGGACGACGCCGATCTCGTTCGCCTACCAATGGCGCCGCTGCGACGCCGGCGGCTGCACCGACATCGCCACCGGCGGCACCCAGAGCTACATCCCCGAGTCTGCCGATGTCGGCTTCGCCATGCGGGTCACCGTGACGGCGACGAACGACGTTGGTCAGGCCACCGCGGAGTCCGCGCCCACCGCAATGGTGGCCGAGCCGCCTCCTGCGGGGGCTGACCCCGTGATCGCCGCCGCCGGCGACATAGCCTGCGACCCGGCGGATGCGAACTACAACGCCGGAATCGGGAGCGACGACAGCTGCCACCAGAAGACCACCTCGGACCTCATGGTGGGCGCCAACCTGGCGGCTGTGCTGCCCCTGGGCGACAACCAGTACGAATGCGGGGGGCTCAATGCCCTCTATCAGTCCTACGACTCGACCTGGGGGCGGCTGAAGAGCATCAGCCATCCCGTGATCGGCAACCACGACTACACGGCTCCGACCGGCACGGACTGCGATCCCGCGGGCAACGGCGCCGGCCATTGGCAGTACTGGGGCTCCACGGCCGGCGATCCCTCGAAGGGCTACTACAGCTACGACATCGGCAGCTGGCACCTGATCGCCCTGAATTCGCAGTGCAACAAGGTCGTGGGAGGTGGGTGCGTCAGTGGCTCCGAGCAGGAGCAGTGGCTGCGCGCCGACCTCGCCGCGCATCCGAACGCGTGTACGCTCGCCTACATGCACCATCCACGATGGAGCTCGGCGGAGAAGACGAGCGACCCGCGGTTCGACGCCCTGTGGCGGGCTCTGGTCGCGGGAGGCGCGGAGCTGCTGCTGGTTGGGCACGCCCACCAGTACCAGCGCTTCGCGCCCATGAACGCAAACGGCGCGGCTGACACCAACGGCGTCCGCGAGTTCGTGGTGGGCACCGGGGGGAAGCACATCCACGTCGGCGACATCTTCAATGAGCCCAACATCGAGGTCGTCAACGACAAGACCTTCGGAGTGCTCATGCTCACTCTGCATCCGACCAGCTACGACTTCCGGTTCGCTCCCGAGGCCGGCGCAACATTCACGGACTCCGGATCGAAGGGATGCCACTAACCCGGCTGAACGCCGTCGCTTTCGTTGCGCGGTTGCGGCGGTTGCGGCGTGCGATGTGGGCGCTGCCGGTCGTGCTCGTGCCCGCTGTGTTGACGGTCGGCAGTCAGCCGGAAGCGACGGGGACGCCGCTGCCGGCGGGCCAGTGGTATCAGACGGACACTCACGTGCACTCCGTCACGGGCGGCGACGGCTTCGATGATTACGGGATACTGAGTCAGGCAGCGAAGGACAAGGGTTACGACGCGCTCTTCATGACGGATCATCAGGGTGCCAGCAGCTTCCCGATCGGCGCCTGGACGGCGAACTCGCTCGTGTTCGAGGACACGTACTCGAAGTGGAGCACGGAACTGACCGGGTCGCTCAGCGCGTCCACGAATGCGCTGTCGAGCTCGCCCGTCAAGTCGGGCACGAGGTCGCTGCATCTCGGGGGCAGTTCCTCGTCGAGCGGGGAGTCGTTCGTGGTCTCCGATCGTGGTCCGAACTTCCGCTCGGGCGATGTGACGCTTGATTTCTCGGTCCGTCCGACGCGGATCGATGCGGGCTCGGGCGCCTACGTATCGGTCTCGATAGGGGGAGATGAGACGGTCAGCGAGCCGGACGGCTACACCACCGCGGCCGGCGTGGTCTCGCCGGGCAAGAGCACCGTGCTGGTGTGGCAGCTCGGCAACGCGCGGGCGCCGTCGAGCCAACCCGACGCCCGCGTGATCACATATCAGCTGCCGTACACGCTCGATCAATGGAACACGTACTCGATCGACGTAAGCGCGGCGTTGCAGGACATTCCCGCTGCGGACCGCCCGCTGGACTACAACGCGGTCACACAACTCAAGATGGCGACGGCCGCAAACAACGGGACCGTCGATGCCTACTTCGACTCGTATTCGATCAAGCCGGCGAACATAGTGCCGCCGGCCGACGAGTACACGTATCGCCACGGCGTCGTGCACGCGTACGACACCGACGCGTTCAAGATCTTCGAGGGGGTGGAGATGGGGGTCAACCGCCACGCGCAGCGGTTCAACTATTCGATCACCGCACCATCTGAGTACGGGCCGGAGTACAACAACGGCGTCGACGGCATTTCGCCGACGCAGCAGACGGGCTATCCGTCCCAGCTCAACCATCCGGGGTTCCCGGGCGGCGCGAGCGCGACCGAGGTGGTCACGAACCTCGCCTACGGGGCCGACTTCATGGAGACCCGGCAGGATGCCGGGAACACGGTGATGATCGACACCTGGGACACGATCCTCGAGCAGGGGATCCAGCTGATCGGAACCTGGTCGAGCGACATGCACCACGTCAGCACGTACGACGTCAGGGACCGCGGCGTCGCCACCAACCTCTTCTCGCCGTCGCTGACGTTCGACGAGCTCATGCACTCGCTGTTCGAAGGGCGTGCCTACCTCGCGCGCAACACCTTCGAGGGGCAAGTCATCTTCAACCTCGACCCCAGCTCCGCCGAGCCCTACCCCGCCCGCTATCCGCGCTACATCCCCGCGACGCAAACGTCCGCCGACGTCCACCTCAAGATCACCGGCGGGCTCTCCAGTTCCGACACGATCCACTGGATCGTCAACGGCGCGGACGTCGCCAGCAACCCAGCGGGCGGCGTGAGCTTCGAGACGACACGGTCGATAGCCCTCTCGGGTGCATTCACGTACGTGAGGGCGGAGGTCAGGGACTCTGGAGGCAACCGGAAGGCGATGACCGAGCCGATCTTCTTCCGCGATGCTGCAAACCTGCCCGCGGGGATGGGGTACGGCGTCGATGGGGTCACGACCGCAGACGGGCGCCAGTACACGCGCGTATTCACCAAGGGCATCACCGCGTCGAGTTGGAACGACGCGTCGGAGTCGCTGTCGATGACGCTCGAGAACCCCGTGAACGCGCAGAGCAGGCTCTCCGTCGCGACGACCACGGCGCCCCACGCCGTCAAGCTCAACGGCACGGCGATCAATGCCGCAGACTCCCGGGACGCCTTCGACGCCGCGACCGGCTCGAGCTGGTACTACGACGCGACGGCGGAAGTCCTCTACCTCAAGGCGCTGCAGGCGACGGCGTCGGCCGGCCTCGTCGTCGAGATGTCTGCGAACGGGGACGCCGAGCCGCCCACCACGCCCGGCGGCCTCACTGCGACGGCGGTGACAAGCCGCCGCGTCGACCTGAACTGGTCGGCGTCCAGCGACAACGTCGGTGTGACGGGCTACGAGGTATGGCGGGACGGGACGCTTGTGGCGAGCCTCCCGGCGCAGGGCAGCTACAGCGACACGGGCGTCCAGGAGGCCACCGGCTACAGCTATCAGGTCAGAGCCAAGGACGGTGCCGGCAACGCCTCCGCGTTCAGCAACACCGCCACGGCGACCACGCCGGTCGCGCGGCTCTTCAGCGATGGCTTCGAGAGCGGCGACATGTCGCTGTGGACCTCCTCGAACGGCCTCACGGTGCAGCAGTCGCAGGTCGACAGCGGCCAGTACGCGGCCCGCGCGACGAGCACAAGCGCGGCGACGTACGCCCGGAAGACGCTGCCGAGCACGCAGCGCGACCTCTACTACCGCGTTCGCTTCAAGATCATCAGCCAATCGGCGAACACCGTGTACCTCCTCAGGTACCGAACGGCCGCGGACGCCTCGATCATCGGCCTGTTCGTCAGCGGCAGCGGCAAGCTCGGCTACCGAAACGACGTCACCGGAGTCAGCGTCTCGAGCACGGACGTGACGAAGGGGGTCTGGCACGAGGTGCAGCTGCGGACGCTGATCAATGGCGCCGCCGGGGCCACCGAGGTGTGGTACGACGGTGCGCGCGTCGACGCCCTGAGTAGGACGGAGTCGCTCGGCACCGCGGACATCGGGCGGGTCCAACTGGGCGAGAATCTCAGCGGCACCCGCAGCTACGACATCGCGTTCGACGAGGTCGCGGTCGATGGCTCGTTCATCGGTGCCGGCGGAGGGCCGGACACTACGCCGCCGCAGACGGCGATCGGCTCGGGACCGTCGGGGGCCGTGAACGTGACGAGCGCGAGCTTCAGCTTCTCCTCGAGCGAGTCCGGCTCGTCGTTCGAGTGCTCGCTCGACGGCGGCGCGTACGCGCCATGCGAATCCCCGGTGAGCTACAGCCAGCTCGCCGAGGGCCAGCACACGTTCTCGGTACGTGCGACCGACAGCGCCGGCAACACCGATGACACTCCGGCGACGCGGGCATGGACGGTCGATCTCGCCGCGCCTGACACGACGATCGACTCGGGCCCGTCAGGAACGGTCAGCGCGACCACCGCCACGTTCGCGTTCTCATCCAGCGAGGCCGGCTCGAGCTTCGAGTGCTCGTTGGACGCCGGTGCCTACACCAGTTGCTCCTCGCCGCGCACCTACGGCGGCTTGGCGGCCGGCCAGCACGACTTCACCGTTCGCGCAAAAGACGCCGCCGGCAACACCGACGGGACCCCCGCGAGCCTCACGTGGATCGTGTCCACCTCGCCGGCGTTCATCGACGGATTCGAGAGCGGGACCTTCTCAGCTTGGGCCGTGAGGACGAGCGGCGAAGGCACCGCCTCGGTGCAGAGCGCCCTCGTCAATCAGGGGAGCTTCGCGGCGCTACTGTCGTCGTCCACCGCGCCGGCCTCGTCCGCCTACGCGCGCGCGTCGCTCCAACCCGCAAGCGACGTCACGGTCAGCGGCGATTTCCAGGTGATCGCAGAGGGCCTGCGCGGAGCCAGCGTTCCCCTCCTGCGGCTGCTGGACGGCTCGGGCGCGCGGCTGGCGACGCTCCAGCGCCTCAATCTCAACGGCGACAAGCTGGAGCTGGTCGACGACGGTGTCAGGACGACGTCCGGCAGGCTGCCGCTCAACACCTGGGCCAACGTCGAGCTCCATGTCGTCACGGCGGGCCTCGGAGCCAGCACCGTCGAGGTGCGTCTTGACGGCGTGCTGATCTACAGCAGCTCGACGGCGAGCCTCGGCGCTTCCGGCGTCGCGTCGATCCAGATCGGAAACGACACCAAGAAGCAGGCCTTCGGCGTCGTTGCGGACAACATCTCCGCCCACGGCCCTTGACGTCGCCGCCGGCGCCTCGTTCGTCGACCGGCTGTAGCCGAGGCTCGCCCCGGCGTCCGCAGAGAAGCGCAAGTGTTGCGTTGCGAGCGCGCGGCGTCTGGCAGGCCGCAGCCGGCCTACGGGAAGCGCAAGCTTGGGAATCCCCCATCCGGAGCCTGGTCGAGGATCCCGGCGTTCTGAGCGGCCAGCGCCCAGCGGAAGCGGCGCAGCGACGGCCCTGCGGCCGGTAGCGCGGTGCGCTGAACGCGGAGGGACGCCCGCCGGCCGGAAACCCCGACCTCGCCGCCGATCGCCACGGCAACCTCCTCATCGCCGAATCCCGTCGACGAGACGCGCGCGCTCGACGGGCTCCCGAGTTGGACGTTCACCTCGACCAGCTCCCGGCCCGCCGCCCGCAGCAGCACCGAGAGCACGGAGCCGGCTCCCAGCGGACCGCGCACGACCCACTGTACGCACAGGGCGGACGGAGTCGCCGTCACGGAACCACCGATCAAGTCGGCCTCGGCGTGCCCGCGCACGGGCTCGCGCGGACGCCGGACGTCGACCGGGTCCTTCGGTCGGTCGCTGACCGCCTTCGCCCCGTCGCCGCATCGGAACCACGGTCGCGCCTTGGAGAACGGCGCAACGAGTCCGGTCCCGGCCTCCGGATCAGGCTCGGGCGCTGGTGTCGCCCTGGCGGGACCAGTGGTTGGCTGCCGGTCCCCGCCACAGGCGGCGGTCACGCTCGCCGCCGCGAGCACGGCGAGAGCACAGACGTACCGGAGCATCGCCACATGTTCTCGAATCGCGCGCTGCGGCGCCCCGCGGCCAGCCCGGTGGGACGGACCGACATGCGGACACCGCACCGCCTCGGACCACTGCGGACCGCCTTGCTCGGCCGCCGACGTGCGGTGTCAGCCGCCGTACATCAGCCCGGACAGGCACGCCTCGTAGACCGGCTCTCGGTAGGCCACCTCGTACTCGAGGGAGAACCGTCGTGCCACGCGCTCGGCATCCTCCTCGAACCCGTACTTCGCGGCGAGGTGTGAAAGCCCGATACCGCCGCACGTCTCGAGCGCGGCATCAACCGATTCTTCGCGGCGCTGGCGGATATGGGCCTCGCGCGCGTCCGACAGCGAACCCGACTGGGACGCGTAACGCGGATCGGGCCGCGCCGGCCTGGCGGGCGCGTCGACGTCGCTCGGCCACAGGGCCCAGGCGGTGTACGGCACGGCGCCGACCAGGACGATCAGCGCGGCCAGCACCATCGCGCGATTGCGCTTCGCGAGCGCGCGCATTCGCGCGGAGAGAGCGTCGTGGTCGGGACTCCCGTCTCCGATCGGAGGGCCCTGCACGAGCGTGAGCCTAGCCCGGTTCCCGGGCGGCGGGCTACCTTTCTTGCGGCGCGCCGGCATTCCGTCCGCTCCGGTCTTTACGGTTTTTCAACGAACGTTCCGGGGAATGTGGGCAAGAATGTGAAGGCGCGCCCGCTAGCCTCAAGGCCTCGGCGGCGCCAACCGATATCGACCAGAGATGCCCTCGAGCTACTCCCACCGGTTCGCAAGCGTCGGTTCGCCGAGCGAGTGGACCTGTCCAGCGGCCGTCCCCGATGTCCTTGCCCCGGTACGGGCTTTCCGCGATTGGCGCGTGACGCAGGCCGGCCTCTGCTCGCGCGGAACGGGCACGGTGTGGACGGAGGCGACGATGCACGCCGAGTGCCTGCCCCGGACCGCGGACGACTTCGTCCGTCCGCCTCACGCCGCCCCGGGTCGGGATTGCCACTGCGGGCTCCACGCGTACCACGAGTTCAGCGACGACGCCGCGAAGATCGATTTCCGCGGCGTGACGGGGATCGTCACCGTCTGGGGCCGGATCGAGGTTCATGGCGTCGGCATGCGGGCGGAGTTCGCGCGGGTCGAGGCACTCGGCGTCTACGTCCATTGGAGCCGTCGTCAGAAGGCGGCCGTCGCCGAGGTGGCTCGCGACCTCGGAGTTGACCTCGCCGATCTCCGTGAGCTCCCGCAGGCGGCGAGCCGATATGGCAGCGCACTTCCCCTGACGCTCATCCCCGGCGGCGCTGCGGCTCCGCGGGCGCGGCGCTTCGAGGTTCCGCTCACCGCGGGCGAGCGCCAGGTGCTCGTCGGGGCATAGCCGGAGCCTCATGACCCTGGGTCCGTGGGCCGGTGGGCACGCGGGTCCGCCCGGCTCCGCCCGCGTGTGGATCCGCGCCTGTACAGGAACACCGAGGCGGCGAGCAGCAGGACGAACCCGACGAGCACCGGGATGGCCCCCGGTCCCTGACCCTGAGCCGACGGCTGGCTGGAGTCGAGCTCGCCCTTCGCGTCGAAGCGGGTGTTGCGGACGTCGGCCAGAGTCTCGAGCGCCGATGTTCCGTACTTTTGGCTGGGCTCGACGTGCGAGTTCTCGCTGAACTCGTTCCACGAGATCAGGCCGACGGCGTCCGGCTCGGAGGACTGGGCCGTTTCCAACTCGCGCCGGAGCGTGTCGCCGTCCTTGCGCTCGACGACCGTCTTTCCCCCCAGGTGCCTGGCATCGAAGCCGGGTGCTGCGGGCGCGAACCAGAGACCGCCATGCGCGTGGACGGCCCGGCTCATCTCTTGCAGCTTGGCCGCATAGTCAGGAAAGGTCTCGGGGTTTACGGACGACCAGTAGTACGCGTCGCCGTCGAACGAGCTGGCCTTCTGCTCGTAGTCTCCAGGAGTCCGCTCACTGGCGAGGATCTTGAGCTTGCCGCGCGACGTCGACGCCACGCGCTCCACCTCCTTCGGCGTGAACTCCCAGGTACCGGACCAGATCATCACGGGCTTCCCAAAGCCGGAGAACACCACCGAACCGCCGTACTCGCGGATGAAGAGGTCAAAGTCCGAGGCCACCTTCTCCACCGGCAGCGGCCGGCGCTCGTAGTCCAGCCCTTGATAGATGACCGCGAGCTTGAACCGCTCGCGCTGCGCGACCGCCTCGAGCTTCCTCAGCCGCGCGTCGAGCACCGGCGTGCTCTTCCAGCTCACGATGAAGCCATCGATTCCCGCCTGCTTGGCGAGGCGGATGTGCTGACTCATTATCGTCTGCTCGTCGCTGGTGTAGCGCCCTAGGAGCGGGTAGTCGGTCTTCGCGCGGTTCCAGGAGCTGGCGTTGAACCAGATGTAGTAGTAGGCGTAGAGGGGCGTCGGATCGCGGGCTTGCCCGTGCGCCGCAGGTACGCCGACGAGCACGCCGGCAGCCACCACGGCCGCGAGCCTGACGGGGAGTGACCGGGGGCTCATCCCGACTGCTCGATGACGTCGTCGGCCACCTGCATCGGCGGGTCGGTCTCCTTGACGAGCTCGTCGCGGAGGTGCGTCGGAGAGGGCCGCCGGCGCAGGCGGCGCAGGTGCGGCCGACGCGCGACCAGCAGGCCGATCGCGATGGCGGCAAGGACGACGCCGGCGAGCGCCAGGTCGAGCCAGGAGATGACCTTCAGCTCCACTACCTGTGCGCGCGAGACGGCGACCGGGCGCGCAGGCGAGATTCCGGGGGCGTTGACCTTCACCGTGTACGTGCCGCGCGGAAGCGCGGGCATCACGATCTCCGGATCCTTGAACGGCACGTTGCGCTTGAGCCCGCTCGGATAGGTGAGCACGATGTCCTTGCCGAGGTGGAAGCCGAAGATGGCGTCCGTGCTCGTGACGCGCACCGGGTAAAAGAGCATCTTGACGGGGTAGGGGCGACCCTGAAGCCTCCGTGGAGAGAAGCGGTTCTGGGCACGGTTCACGACGTTGGCTCCGTCGACGAGCACACGCTCGAGCGACCACTCGACCTCCTTGGAGACCAGCTCCCCCGAGTAGGGGACGACCCGCGTCGCAAGCAAGCGGACCGGCTTGCTCCCCTTGACCTCGATCACCTCGCCGGTCCGGCTCTTCAGGCGATAGCTCTGGACGATGCTCGGATCGACTCGCTCCCCGTTGGGGCCGCGGAAGTCGGGACGGAAGAGATAGGACGTCGTGAGCGCGATCTGCCCCCCTCCATAGAAGCGCTCGAGGGCGGCGACGCCGGTGTTCGGCAGGCGGAGGTCGTTGACGCGGGGCGACTTGAAGATCCCGCCGTCCGGCAGCGTCCGGTACGCGTCGCGGTTCTGAGCGGGAAACCTGCGGAGGATCTCGACGTTCAGATGGGCGTTGCCCTTGTGGTCTGTCCGATACGAGCCCGTCGAGACGTCGAGTCGCAACCCGGAGACCGGCGGGACGGTTTCGATGACGATGTCTCGAACGGCCTGCGTCGGAACCTGGCCATAGACGAAGGGGGCGGGGGCGAGCCCGAGCGCGAGCAGGGAGGCAGCAACGGCCTGGAGCGCACGGCGTCTCATGCGCCGGCCTGTTCCTCTTCGGGCCAGCGCATGACATTGATGGTCTTGGACGGCCCTCCGATCGGCGGGCGCCGCCGGTGGCGTTCGAGCAGGAACGCGGCCAGGATGATGAGGGCCGTGATGAGGAGGGCCGCCGTATATGCCACGTACACTGCGAGCCGCCGTGGCTCCTTGGGGACGACGACATTCCGTTCGCGGCTAAGGAAGATGGCCTTCCGCGGCTCGCTCTTGAAGTCGAACGCGCGCTCTATCGACTGGGCGTTTCTGTCGCGGCTGGCGAGCGGCTTGACGCCCCAGTTCTCCTCGATGAATTTGAGAATCGAGGTGAAGTCCAGCGTGGCGCTCTCGATGTGTCCCTTCCTCGACCATGGGCTCACGAGCAGCGCCGGCGCCCGGAAGCCGTACCCGAACTTGTCGACGCGCGGGGGCTTCACGTGGTCGTACCAGCCGCCCCAGTCGTCGTACGTCCACATGAAGGCGGAGGAGGGCCACTGGTTGGAGCGCATCAGCGCGTTGATCATCGTGCGAACGAGGGTCTCTCCCGCCTTGATCGAACCCGGAGGGTGCTCGCTCGATCCGGAGGGGACGATGTAGGAAACCGACGGCAGCTTGCCGCGCCGGGCGTCCTCGTAGAACTGCTCGATCGGCACGAGGTGCTTGAAGAGGCGCGGGTTATCGATGTAGCGCGGGTAGTTCAGCAGCGGCACCCACACGACCTGCGAGCCGCGATCGCCCAGCTCCTTCGAGCGGAAGGTGATACGCGGATCGTAGTTCTGGATGTAGAACTTCCATGACACGCCCTTCTCTTCGAGCCGGTCGAAGATCGTCGTCTGCTTGTCGAAGCCCTCAGGTGGGATGAAGTCACCATCCGGATTTCCGGGCGTACCCGTCACCCAGTACATGTGGTTTGTGACGCTCCCGCCCATCGCGGACGTGAAGAAGCGGTCGAACAAGGTGTAGTTATCCGCGACGTTCCAGTAGTAGGGCAGGTCGCGATCGTCGTAGTGGCCCATCACCAGCGGCTGCACTGCGCCCGAGTGCTTCGCCGGCCCGCTGACGAAGCCGTTCATCTCGCCGTGGTTGTACTGGGAGCGGAACACCTTGAAGGAGTGGTTGAGGTCCTGGACGGCGCGACCGCCGATGTGGCTCGGCTTCACGCAGCCGCGCGAGGGATCGTTCGTGTCGATCGGCTGGCACGTGCCCTTCGGAATACCGTTGGCGCCCGGATAGGTGCCGAAGTAGTTGTCGAAGGAGTGGTTCTCCTGCATGAGCGTGATGAAGTGCTTGATCGGCGTCTTCGTCTTCGTCTCGCCCGTTGCGGCGCTACCGGTGGGGCCACGTGAGACCTTGCCGGGCGTCGGCGCGGGATCGAGCGGGTACTCCTCCCACAGCTGGCTGGGGTCGGGCTCGGGCGCCGCGAGCGCGGCGGACGGTGCAGCGGCGAGCGGCAACAGCGCGAACAGCAACGTGAGCAGCCACGGCGCGCGAGCGATCATGGCCGCACCTCGTAGATCGTGATGATCGGCTTATGGACGGTGATCCCGTCGCGCGTGCGCACGGGCACGGTCTCCTGATGGACCACATGGCCGTTGTAGCGCTCGACGTAACGCATCAGCTTCTTGGAGAAGAACGGCGTCCGGTCGGCGGAGAAGGCGTCCCAGATCACGTACTGCAGCTCGTTGTCGCGGATGAGCCGGTCAGGGTTCGCCATCGCCTCGTACACGGGGTTGCGGTGTAGCGGTTTGGGGCTGACCGAGAGGCCGTAGGTCTTCCGGTGCCCATAGAACTGGAGGATGTTGGCCATCGACGGTCCTACAGACATCATCCGCGCGCCGACCGGGACGTTGCGCCCGATCCAGCGTCCGGCCTCACGGCCACCGGGAACGCCGCCCGAGCCGGCGAGGAAGGTCGACGCCTTCGACGGCTGCACCTTGCTCCAACTGGATACAGCCAGTGAGACGGTGAGCACGGCGAGGGCAAGCGGCATGATCCACGCCCGGCGCAGGAACCGCCAGCGCGACCGCCACGGGATCATGCTGGGATCCCACTCGCTGAAGAAGCGGGCAGCGAGCACGGCGACGGCCGGGGCGATGGGGAGGAGGTACTGGAAGCCCTTGATCGGGAACAGCTGGTAGAAGGCGCACGGGACTGCGATCCAGGTCAGCAGGAGCGTCTCCCGCCACGAGCCGCGCCCGCGCCCGAGCCACAAGCCCAAGAGCGCCGCCGCAACCACCGCGAGGCCGATCGCCAGCGGAATCACCGTGGGATAGAACAGGAAGCTGTGGTTCGGCCGCCTGAAGAGCTGCCACGCCAGGAAGTTGCCGCCGCTGCTCGTCGCTCCGGCGAGCATCAGCGAGAGGGGGAAGGCCGACACGATGAACCCGACCACGGCTGACGCGCCGACGAGGTGCTTGATGCCCGTTCGCAGGCTCGGCGTGAGCGCGAGGAACGCGTATACCGACCCTGCCAGGATGATGTTGCCTTCCTTGGAGAGGATGGTCAGCGCGAACGCCGCAGCCGCCGCGTAGAACCAGCTCACGCGCTCGGTCAGCGCGTACCGCGCCAGTAGGTACAGCGTTATCGTGCTCCACAACGTCATCGGCCCGTCGAGCAGGATCTGTCGCGTCACCACGACGTGGTACGGCATCAGCGCCAGGACGAGCGCGGCGATCAGCCCGGCCCTGCGGCCGTAGAGCATCTTTCCGAAGAAGTAGGTGATCAAGACGGTGGCCACGCCGAGTCCTGCGGCGGCCAGCCGGCCGAAGAGCTCCGGGATGCCGATCTTGAAGCCGATGGAGACGAGCGTCTGGAAGAGCAGCGGATGCGCACGGAAGGTCGGGAAGTAGGGCGACAGATCCTCGTCGCCGGCGATGGAGGCGCCCTGACCGAGGTAGACAGCCTCGTCGCTGTTGAGCCCGACGGCGTTGATGTGCCAGGCGCGCACCAGGCCACCCACCGCGAGGATGCCGCCGAGCAACGCGACTTCGGCGAGCCGTGCCCGAGTCGGACGCGGGTCCTGTGCGCGTTCGCTGCGCACGACCGACACCTGCCGAGCGGCATAGGGCTCGTCATAGAACGGGTCGGCGGAGGCGATTTCAGCGCTGGCGTTGGGCCCTCCGGGGGTCCACTTCAGCCGTCGAAACCAGCCCATCAGCCGCCCGCCCGGCCCGGCCGGGAAGATGCCTCCCTCCGCAGACTCCTCGTACGGCACGAGCGCCGCGGCGCGGTCGCCCGGCTCGGCGTCCGTTGCGTCGGGAAACGCCGGGCCACGTGCATGCGGCAGCCGGGCTGCTCTCGACTTGTTGGCCATCCGGTTTGGGCTGGATCAGCCGGCGGGCTCGGGCTTGGGCACGGCGTTGCTCGCGAGCTGGTTGCGGCGGGCGGAGAGCGGCGACCGCATGCCGACCGCGTGCTCGACCATCGCCGGGAACATGCGATACCAGTTGCGGTCGCGGGAACGCAGCAGCTGCGTCGGCTTGCCGCTCAGGGCCGACGTGATGATGCTGCGTTCCATGCCCTGGAGGTCCTTGCCGTTGCGCGAGTGCAGCCAGTGCTGGATGACCGGATACGGCGGGAAGCCGTATGCGTCCTCGCAATTGGCCAGCAGGATGTCGAGGGAGCTCTCGGAGCCGAGCAGCTCGAAGCCGTCATCGCCCTCGCGCTGGATGATCGCCATCCCGGCGAGTTGGGCCTCCGACACGAGCGCGACGTGCGGCACGAGCCGGTCGATCTGGAACTTCGGCGGCGGCACCACGAGCTGGACGAATGCGTTCATCGTCGCGGCCGGCATACCGGTCTTGGCGATGATCATCCCGAACAGCCGGCCGGACTTGGAGTGCAGCCGACTCTGGATGACGAGCGCGAGGCGCTCCTTGCGCGTCAGCAGCGGGGTCTTCACCGCGGACAGGGTGTGTCGGCTGATCGTGAGCGGCTTGGGGTAGGTCAGCACGCGCCCGTCCGGGCTGAGCAGTGTCAGGTCGTCCGACAGGAAGGAGAACGGCAGCGAATCGAGAGTCTTGAGCGCCGTCGTGGTCTTCCCGGTGTCCGTGCGGGCCGTGATGAGGAAGGCGTGCTCGTCCGAGGCCATGCACGCGGCGTGCACCAGCGCATAGCCACGCTCCACGAAGCTCCAGCGCAGGACCGGCTCGACAACGTTCGTGTAGAGGACGTGCGGCGAATGCCGGAGGAGCGGGGCCGCGAGGATGTCGACGCGGTCTCCCAGCTCGATCTCGGCACCAAACCCGAGATTGCCGAACTTCTCGACGTAGTGTACGCGTGTGCGGCCGCCGTCAAGCACCTCGGCGCCGACTCCGCGGGCGCTGACCCGGCCGATGCGGACGCGGATCGTCGGGTCGCTGATGGCGCCGTCGATGCGGAAGCGCTCGAGCTCGGGGAGGCGCCCGTCGGACGCCACCGAGATGATGCCGTGGATGTCGTAGTTGAAGTTCGCCGTCGCGGCATCCCGGGCGGCCCAGATGTAGCTGTCGGCGACCCCGAAGCGCAGCAGCGACAGTGCCAAGAGGGAGATCACGTTGGCTGCGAGGTGGTTTACGCCCAGCCCGCTGACCATGGCGAACAGCAGCGGCACGCGCAGCAACAGGGCGATGTTGTTCATCGCCGTGAACGACAGCAGGCGGCCGGCGAAGCCCATACTGGGCTCCGAGCGGCGGAAGACCCACCGATCCGTCAGTAGAAAGTTCCACAGCGTCGAGCCCTGCGTGGCGATGAGTGCGCCGGCGATGTACCAGAACCCGAGCACGTCGGTGGCAAGGGCGAGCAGCAAGGTGTTCACGACGAGGCCGCTGACGCCCACAAGGCCGAAGCGCCCGAAGCGCGCCGAGAGGTCCTTGAACCGCAGCTGCCAGAGCTGGCTCAGGTACCGGGCGCCTTCGACGGGCGATGCCTTGCTGTCGCCGCTCAGGCGGACGCCGAACGAGAAGGGCACTTCCGCCCTGCGCAGCATGTGCGTGCGGACGAGGATCTCGAGCAGGATCTTGAACCCCTTCGGCCGGAGGTCGGTCAGGTCGACGGCGCTCCTCCGGACCATGAAGAAGCCGCTCATCGGATCGGTGACGCCCGCCAGTTGGCGGGCGAAGAGCTTCTCGGCGGCGAGAGTCGACACCTTCGACAACGCACGCCGGAGGGGCCCGAAATCCTCGGGGCGCCGGCCGCCGCAGAACCGGCTGGCGATCACGATGTCCACGTCGTCGCGCCCGGCGCGGTCGAAGAGGTCCGCGATCAGCTCGGGGGGATGTTGGAGGTCAGCGTCCATCACGCAAACCCACGGAGCGCTCGCGACCAGCATGCCGGCGGTCACCGCGCCCGCGAGTCCGCCGACGCGATCGGCACCCTCGCGGTGGATCAGATGGATCTCTCGGTTATCGGCCGGTAGGAGGTCGGCGATCACCGCATCAGTGCCATCGTCGGAGTCGTCGACGAAGATGATCTCCATGTCGTGCTCGACGAGCACGTTCTCCAGCTGCTCCACCAGGGGCCCGACATTTCCGGCCTCATTGCGCGTGGGCACGACCACGGAGACAGCGGGTCGCAGGCGGGCGGCGCCGATGGCGCGGTCGGGCCAGCTTCCCTGCATGTCCAGGCCCGACTCTTCGATTGTGGTCATCCGAGACCTCCCTCGCTCCGTTTGCATCCCTGCAGTGATCGCGGTATCAAGCGCCGGCGCGTCCGGCGCGCGGCCCTCATGGCTAACAACGGCCCGGTGCATCGAGTTCTTCTCCACTTCTTCACGCCGCCGCCTGGAAATCTGAAAGCAGCCCATGAATGCGAGGTCGCCGGCCGTCCTCGACCTCGACCAGCGTGCCCGGCCAGTACGGGCTGGCCGTATCCGCCCCAGAGAGGTAGTCCGGCTCGTACACCCAGCTTCCCGTGTTGGTGAGGCAGGTGCCGCCGGCTGTGCGCCAAAGCTCCGGGTTGTCGCCCTCGAGCGGCCCCGTGCGGTGCGTATGGCCGAAGAGGACATGCTCGGCGTTGATGCCCAGGCGAGCCAGCATGCGACCTATCGGGCGCAGGCCCGGTCGGCGCAGCTCGCCGGGCGCCGTGCCGAGGCGGTCGCGGGTCGCGAGGGCGACGACCGCCGGCATGCGACCCGGACCGGCGGCCGCGGCTGTTCCCCCCGCAACGGGACCGCGGGTGCCCAGCCGCGTCTCGATGGTGCCCACCAGTCGCTTTCCCTCGTCGGCGAGTCGCTGCAGCCGCGGGCGTTGGGCTATGGCATAGAACAGCGCGTACGTCGGAGCCAGCACCGCCTCATAGTCGTCGGGAGTAGAGGGCGGCGGCGCGCACGGGCCTTGAAGTGCTGCGAGCAGCGCGGAAGCGGAGCACTCGAGCGTCGGTGCCGAGTTGTGGACGTCCACGTAGTGTCCGTGCGTCGCCCAGATCCCGGGTGCGATCGCGAAGCCGGGGTAGGCGACTCGGAGCCGCGTGCCGAGGACGCTACGCATGGCACCCAGCAGGCCGCGCTCGCTCGCGCCGATCGTGCGGACACCGCACGCGGCCCTTCCCATCCGACCGCGGAAGGCCTCGAGCGCAAGGCGGTGGTCGTGGTTGCCCGGAACGAGCACGACCTCGCCTCCGCGCAGCGCCCCGCCGACGTCTCGCAGAAACGGGCGCGCGACCTCGAACGCGCGCCCGACCGGTCGATCGCGCAGCTCGAGCGTGTCGCCCAGCAATACGAGCCGCTCGAAGCCGCGGAGAGCCTCCACCAGCCGTTCACGGACGCCGTCCAGCCGAAGCAGGTCCACCCGCATGCGGGTGCCGAGGTGGAGATCCGAGATGACGGCGGTGCGCATGGGCCGGACCGCTTACGCGCGCCCGTAACGGTCGCGAAGCCTGACGACGTCGTCGAGCTCGGGGCTCGAGACCTCGAGAACGACGGCGTCCTCGATTGCCTCGATGGTGTGGATGACCTTTGGCTCGTTGCGCCAGACAGCGCCGGGCTCGATCTCCTGCTCGACGAGCGCGTCCGTGTCGTCACCCTGGCAGAGGATCATGCGGCCGGAGAGCAGGTAGGAGGTCTCGTCCTTGCGTTCGTGGTACTGCAGCGACAGCCGGTGCCCTGCGCTCACGTGCAGGAGCTTGCCGGCGTAGAGGTCGGTGTGGGCGAACCAGATCTCGTGACCCCATGGCTTGGGGACGTGCAGCGGAGCCATCGTCTGATCGAGCAATTGAATCCTCCTTTTCTTGGTTCACCGCGGCGGCGTCGCGCCGACGAGGCTCACCGCCTCGGCGGCGGCGATGTCGCGGGCGTCATTACGCCGCCACCTTGGTGCGGACGGCCGGGGCGCACTCGCGCGCGGCCAGCGTGCTGCGAAGGCTGCCGCGGCCGCGGTGATGCAGGCCGTGGATGGAGGGCTCGCTCTTGCCCATGCGGCCCGCGATCTCGCCTGGCGACAGACCCATGACGTGACGGAGCACGATGACCTCGCGCTGATCGTCCGGCAGCGCCTCGAGCGCCTCGCGTAGCGCCAGGGCCGTCTGCTGTGCGTCCCCGTGGTCCTTGCGCTGATCGAGCTCACGCACCTCGTCGCACGGGATCGCGCGACGCCGGCGCATGTGATCGAGCGCGACGTTGCGGGCGACGCGCAGGATCCACGCCGCGAATGGCACCTGACGCTCCTCGTACCTCGGCAGGATGGTCATCAACTTCGCAAACACCTGCTGCGTGACGTCCTCGGCCTCATATTCGTCGCGGACGATGCTGCGGACGTAGCCGTAAACGTTGTCGGCGTAGCGCACGTAGAGAAAGCGCAGGGCCTCCTGGTCACCGGCCTTGGCGTATGCGACGGCCTTCGCAGCCAGGCCACGCCCGCCGGCCGCGCCATCGTCCAAGGTCGTGTCGACGCGGAAACGCCCAGGCGACCTGGCGGTCCCGAGTTCGTCCGCGCGAGCACGAAACGCGTTGATCGTCTTCATGTGGCCTTCCGTGTTCATTCGGTCATCCGTGCGGGTTTCAGGCCGCGACGCCCGTTCCCGACGTCGTCTCGAGCAGCCCGTGGATGTAGGCGTAGTGGCTCGCCTCCGTCCGATTGGACACGCCGAGCTTCCGGTAGACGTTCGAGAGGTGGAACTTGACGGTCTGCTCGGTGATCCAGAGCCGGGCGGCGATGCTGCTGCTCGGCGCGCCCTTCGCGACGAGCCGCAGGATCTCCAGCTCGCGCTGGGTCAGCGCCCGCAGTCCCGATCTCGCCACCCGCGGGGCGGCGTGCCCGGATTTGAAGGCGTGGAACACGTTGCCTGCCGCGATCTCGCGGACCAGCGCGCCGATGCCGTCGAGATGAGTGGTCTTGGCGATCGCAGCGTCGGCGCCGGCATCGGCGACGGCCGTCAGCCACGCGGACTCCATGGTCCTCAGGAGCAGGATGATCTTGGCCGCCGCCAGCTCGCCGCGGACCTCGCCGATGCGGGCGATAGTGGCCTCGCGCGAGCGCAGCTGGTCGACGACGACGACATCCGGCTCCCAGGCCGCGACGATCGCCTCGCAAGGCGCTCCGCCCTCGGCGTAGCCGTCCACAACTTCCAGCGCCGTCGCGCGGCGCAGCGCGTGCCGCAGCCCGGAGGCGGAGAGCGGGTCGTCGGCGACGAGCAGCAGGCGCGGCATCATGCCGCCGCCCCCGCCGGAACATCCACGTCAGCGGTGCGAAGCGGCAGTCGGTGCACGATCGCGGGGCTCGTCGCGAGCACCTCACGGAGCACCACGCCGAGCGTGCGAGGCTCGAGGTTGCCCGGAAGGATTGCCGACGCGTGAGCCCTGAGCGCATCGGCGAGCCACCCCACCTCAGGCCCGGAGCTGATCATGACCACCTTCGCCGCCGGCGCAGCGCGCCGGACCTCTGCGAGGCGCGCGAGCGCGGGGGCGGGGAAGAACAGGTCGCCGAGGATCACGAGGTCGGGCGCCAGTGCGGCGACGAGCCGCTCCAGCGGGCCGGCGCCGCTCAGGTGCCGCACGACGTAGGCGCCCGGCACGGTCGCCACCGCCGTGGTGAGATTGGCCAGCCCCGGGCCGCTCCCGGCGACGATCACCACGCGCGTCATACGACGCTCCGCTGCCGCGTCGCACGGCGCTCGAGGTGCTTCTGCAGGCAATCGAGCACATAGGAGGAGGACCGGCGCTCTTCGTCCGCGAGGCGCCGGAACGTGGCGGCGCACTGTGCGTCGCCCTCGTGGGCTGCCTCGTACTCGAACACCGGCAGCCGCGAGCAGAGCTCGAGCTTCGCCGTCAGAATCCCGAGCAGGTTCTTCAGCGTCGGGTCATCGGTCTGAGCACGCCTCAGGCTGTTCAGGCCCCGCAACGCGTCGTCGCTCTCTTGAGTGCGTCCCACCACGGCTCCTACCCTCGCCGCGCAACGCACCCGAAGAAAGGTGATCAACGTCCCGAGTTTGGGGGATCTTTAGCGTTGTCGCGGGGGAGTCGCGGGGGATGCCGCGGGGTAGAACCTGGACGTTCGTCCAGGGGGATTCGACCTCCCCCTGTCGACGCCAGCTTCACGTTTTTCGTTCCCAGGCCGATGGTTATCGTCTAACGTGGGTCCGCCGGGGAACGGAATTCCAGTCGATCGCGATTTTGCGAGGACGCAGTCTTGGACGACGCGACAGATCCTGAGGACGAGGGACGGCTTCCGGCCACCGGCCTGCGCGCCATCGTGGCCGACGACGACCCGTTCGCGCGGCGCATGATCAAGGACGCGCTCCAGCGCGCGGATGTGGTCGTCATCGCCGAGGCGCAGAACGGCCGCGAGGCCGTGGAGCTGGCGCTGCACTATCGCCCGGACGTCATTCTCATGGACGTGGTCATGCCGGAGCTGGACGGCATCGCCGCGACGCGGCGGATCGTGAAGGAGCATCCCGATCAGGTCGTCGTGATCCTGACCAGCGCGGACGACGACGAGATGGGTCTGCTCGGTCTGCGTTCCGGCGCCTCGGGGTTCCTGACCAAGGATCTGGACATCGACGTGCTGCCTCGTGCATTGCACGGCGTCCTGACCGGCGAGGCGGCGATCTCGCGCAAGCTCAGCATGCGCCTGGTCGAGCAGCTGCGGCGCGCGCCCGAGGGCGTCGGCGGGCTGCGACCCGTCAAATCACCGCTCACCCCCCGAGAGTGGGAGGTGGTCGACCTGCTGGCGCAATCTCGCACCACGGACCAGATCGCCGAGACGCTGGTGCTCTCGAGCGAGACGGTGCGCTCGCACGTCAAGAACATCCTGCGCAAGCTCGGCGTGCGCTCGCGCGACGACGCCGTCGCCGAGGCCGAGCGCATGCGCGCCCGCGGATAGACGCCCGAGCGGCTGTCAGACGCTGCGACCGGGCAGCGTGAAGAAGAAGCGGTTCGCCGCGCCGCCGGGCGAGGTCACGCCCACCTCGCCGCCATGCCGCTCGACGATCCGGCGCACGATCGCAAGCCCGAGGCCCGCGCCCTTGGCGCGGCGCTCGCCGCGGCCGCGCTGCCACGGCTCGAAGATGCGCTCCCGCTCTGGCGCCGGGATCGCCGGGCCCGGACTCTGCACCGCGAACATCCAGCCCGCCTCGGAACGGGCGACGCTGACGCGGATGTCGGCGCCGTCGCGGGGTCCGTACTTGAGCGCGTTCGCCAGGAGGTTCGCGAATACGCCGGTCAGGAGCGCCGGGTTCCCCTCCACGATCGGCATCGGGTCGACGTCGACGTGCGCGGCGCGTGCCCGGAGCTCCGGGTCCAGCGTCTCCACGCATTCCTCGAGCACCTTGGAAAGATCGACCCGCTCGCGGCGCAGCGGCCGGTCGGTGTCCCGCGCGTCCGTGAGCAGCGCTTCGACCATCAGCCGCACCCGGGCCGAGACGTTGGCAAGCGTGCTGAGGTCGTGTCTGGATTGGAGATCGAGGCCGAAGCCGGCCCGCTCGGCGATCAGCGTGGCATAGGCCTCGGTCATCACGAGCGGCTTGAGCAGCTCGTGTGCTGCCATGGCGACGAAGCCCTCCAGCTCGCGATACTCGCGCTCCTGCTCCGCCCGCTCACACTCCAGCTCGTCGACCCGTGCCGACAGGCGCGCGATCTCGGACTGCATCCGGTGGATGGTGCGTACCTTGCGGTGCTCTGGGCGCTGAGCAGTCAAGCTGAGCCCGCCCTTCATAGGTCTTTCCGTGCCCTGCTCTGCCTGCTTCATGCTGATCCTCATTCCGAGCGGAAACCGTCGAAATCCTTTCAACGGCCATCGGCTGCGCGACCTGCGACGCGGCTACCGACCCGCCGATACTCGCGATACAACTGAAGTCGGTCAAGTGCAAATGGACGAATGACTCGGATTCGTCGCAGGTAGACGCCCGAAGGGGCAGTGTGGATGGTTCGCGCCCTGACAATGTCCGCACGGGTACCCTCCCGCCGGGTGACCGGCGTGGGCCTGGACCTGCTGGAGATCGACCGCCTCGCGCAGGCGCTGGCCCGCCGCCCGCGCCTGGCCGAGCGACTGTTCACCCCGGCGGAGCGGGCGTTCGCCGCCGAGCGTGCGGAGCCGGCGCGGCACCTCGCCGTGCGCTTCTGCGCGAAGGAGGCGGTCGCGAAGGCGCTCGCGCTGCGCGACGGCGACTGGCAGGAAGTCGAGGTGCTCGGCGGTGGCGACGTCCCGCCCGGAGTGCGGCTCTCGGGCCGGGCAGCCGAGCGCGCGGCCGAGCTCGGGGTCGTGGTCGAAATATCGCTCACGCATTCCAGGGGCATGGCCGGCGCGGTGGCGATGCTCAGATGACCTTTCCGCGCTGGCTAGAGCCGCTGCCCGACGCGGACCTGATGCGCGCCGCCGACCGCTGGGCGATCGAGACCGAGCGGATCCCGTCGCTCGATCTGATGGAGCGCGCGGGCGACGGCCTCGCGCGCGTGGTCGCCGAGCAGGTACCGGCCGGCCGGATCGCGGTCGTCTGCGGGAAGGGGAACAACGGCGGCGACGGCCTCGTGGCCGCGCGGCTGCTGCGCCAGGCGGGCCGGGACGTCGACGTGCTGGCACTCTGGCCGCCGGAGGCGCTGAGCGAGGATGCGCGGGCGATGGCGGCCAGGCTGCCGGGACCGGCGCCCGGCGAATATGGCGCCGGGACGCTCACCGACGCCCGAGGACTCGTCGACGCGCTGCTCGGCACCGGCTCGACCGGCGCGCCCAAGGATCCCGTCGCGGGCGCGATCGAGGACCTCAACGCCGCCGCGGGCGACGTGATCGCCGCCGACGTCCCGAGCGGCGTCGATGCGAGCACGGGGGAGGTCGCCGGCGCGGCGGTGCGCGCGGCGGCCACCGCCACGTTCCACCGCGCCAAGCCGGGGCTGTGGATCGCGCCCGGCAAGGCGCACGCCGGCGTGGTGACCGTGATCGACATCGGCATCCCGCCCGGCGCGCCGGGTGAGGCGGAGGCGGGGTTGATCGGCGCCGGCGTGTTGAGCGAGCTGCCGCGGCGCGGCGCCGCCTCGACCAAGTTCAGCTCGGGCAACGTGGTGATCGTCGGCGGCTCGCGCGGGCTGACCGGGGCGCCGTGCATGAGCGCGCTCGCGGCGATGCGAGCGGGCGCCGGCTACGTCACGGTGGCGGCGCCGGCGTCGCTGGGGCTGTCGTTCACCGCGCGGCTGCTCGAGGCGATGCTGGTCGCGCTCCCCGAGGACGACGGCGCGCTCTCCCCGCAGGCGCTGGAGGCGGCGCTGTCTGCCGTCGGTCGCGCGGACGCGGTCGTGCTCGGGCCGGGGCTCGGTCGCTCGCCCGGCGCGCAGGAGCTGGCGCGCGAGCTCGTGCAGCGCATCGAGGTGCCGCTCGTGATCGACGCCGACGGGCTCAACGCGCTCGCGGGTCGGCTCGACGAGCTGCGCGGCCGCCGCCGGCCGACGGTGCTGACGCCGCACGCGGGCGAGCTGGGGCGACTGCTGGAGGTCGACTCGGCGGAGGTCGAACGTGCGCGCCTCCACCACGCCCGCGCCGCGGCCGCGCGCTCGCACGCCCTGGTCGTGCTCAAGGGCGACGACACGCTCGTCGCCGCGCCGTCGGGACGCGTCGCGATCTCGCCCGGCGGGGCGCCCGCGCTCGCGACCGCGGGCACCGGCGACGTGCTCGCCGGCGTCACCGGCGCGATGCTCGCCAAGCGGCTCCCACCCGAGCACGCGGCCTGCGCCGCCGTCCACGCGCACCTGCACGCGGGCCGGCTCGCGGCCGCGCCGCACGGCCCCGACGGCGTGATCGCCTCGGACGTGATCGCCGCCCTTCCAGCCGCCCTCTCCGCGTAGGATTCGGCGCGCCGATGCCGCTGACCGTCGCCGACATCATGGACACCGACACGCCGACCGTGAGCCCGGAGGACACGGTCGAGCACGTGCTGCAGGTGATGAACGATTCCGAGCTGCCCGGCGTGCCGGTGGTCACCGCCGGCGGGCGCTGCGTCGGCATCATCACCGAGGCGGACCTGATCATGACCGGCGAGGACGCCGATCTGCACCTGCCGCACTACTTCGAGCTGTTCGGCGGCTTCGTCTTCCTCGAGCCGCTGGGGCACTTCGAGGACCGCCTGCGCAAGGCGACCGCCGCGCTCGCGCGCGACCTGATGACCGAGGACCCGGTGACGATCGCGCCCGACGCGACCGTGCAGGAGGCCGCGCGCAAGATCTCGCGCTCCAAGCACAACCGGCTGCCGGTCGTCGAGCACGGGCGGCTGGCCGGAGTGGTTACGCGCGTCGACGTGCTCGAGGCGCTCACACGCGAATAGTGATGCGGGCGCTCGCCCGGGTCGACCTCGCCGCGATCGAGCGCAACTGCGCGCAGCTGGCGCGTGTCGCCGCGCCGGCGCGGCTGTGCGCGGTCGTCAAGGCCGACGGCTACGGCCACGGCGCCGCGCAGGCCGCGCGCGCAGCGCAGGCCGGCGGCGCCGCCTGGCTGGCGGTGGCGACCGCCGGCGAGGCAGCGGGACTGCGCGGGGCGGGCATCGAGGGCCCGCTGCTCGTGATGGGCGCCCTGACGGAGACCGAGCTGTCGACGGCGCTCCGTGCGCGCGCGGACGTCGTGGCGTGGCGAGAGGGTTTCGTGGCCGCGGTGACCGCGCATCCCGACGGCGAGGGCGCGGGGGTGCACGTCAAGCTCGACACGGGCATGGGCCGGCTGGGCACGCGCGACGCCGCCGAGGCGACCCGCGTGGCCGCAGCGATCGCCGCCGCGCCGCGGCTGCGGCTGGCCGGCGCGATGACGCACTTCGCCACGTCCGACAGCGACGCCGCCTTCGCGCGCGAGCAGCTCGCGCGCTTCATTCCGTGGGCGGAGGCGCTGCGTGCCGGGCACGGCGACCTGCTCCTGCACGCGGCGAACTCCGCAGCGGCGCTCGCGATCCCG
>Ga0126306_10000070_pt1 | contig 30323 bp, 29 predicted proteins | sample Plot27_FD_92592 | JGI IMG/M metagenome (GOLD analysis project Ga0126306, IMG submission 92592) | Serpentine soil microbial communities from UC McLaughlin Reserve, CA, USA - Plot27 | ecosystem: Environmental > Terrestrial > Soil > Grasslands | place: USA: UC McLaughlin Reserve, Lake County... | reverse complement strand
TCAGGGGGGCTGGGGAGAACGCCCGGCTGAGATAGGTCCCGCGCTGGACCTGACCCTTCGAACCTGTGGGGTAATGCCCGCGGAGGGAGCGATGCAGAGCGAGGCCGAGGCTCCGGTTGCGGGACCTCGTGACGTGGAGGCGGCGGGCGTCGAGATCGACGCCGTCGAGGTGTCCTACGGTGCGGTGCAGGCGCTGCGCGGCGTGACGCTGCGCGTTGCGCCGGGCGAGATCGTCGCGGTCGCCGGGCCGAGCGGGTGCGGCAAGACGACGCTGCTGGAGCTCGTCTGCGAGCTGATCGAGCCGGATGCCGGGCGCGTGCGCGCGGGCGCCGCCGCGCTGATGCCGCAGCGGGACGCGCTGCTGCCGTGGCTCAGCGCGCTCGACAACGCCGGGCTCGCGCTGCGCGTGGCGGGCGCGTCGCGTGCAACGGCGCGGGCCGCTGCGCGCGAGCACTTCGCCGCGTTCGGACTCGAGGGCTTCGAGCGCGCGCGGCCGGCCGCGCTGTCGGGCGGGATGCGCCAGCGCGTGGCGTTCCTGCGCACGCTGCTCGCGGGACGCCCTGTGCTCTGCCTCGACGAGCCGTTCGGCGCGCTGGATGCGCTGACCCGGCTGCAGATGCAGCGCTGGCTGGCCGGCGCGCTGGAGCGCGAGCCGCGCACGGTGCTGCTCGTCACGCACGACGTGGAGGAAGCCGTCCTGCTGGCCGACCGCGTCGTGCTGCTGTCGCCGCGCCCGGGCCGGATCGTCTCCGTGCTCGACGTGCCGGTGGCGCGGCCGCGCGCGCGCGACGACCGCGCCGTGGTCGAGTTGCGCGAGCGCGCGCTGGCGGTGCTGGGGGCGGATGAGGCCCTGCCGGGGGGCGACGCAACGGCGGCCGCGACGGGATCGGACGAGACGGACTCGACGGGTTCGGAGCGCGGCGCGTCGGAGGGGTCGCTCCCGTGACCGCGGCGCTCGCCCTCTTCGCGCTCGTCGCCGGCTGGGAGGCGCTCGTCCGGCTCGGCGGGGTCGACCCGCTGATCCTCCCCGCCCCGACCCAGGTGCTCGACGCGCTGTGGCAGGACCGATCGCTGCTCGCGCCCGACCTCTGGACGACGACCTACGAGGTCGTCCTCGGGCTCGCGGCCGCGGTCGTCGCCGGCGCCGCGCTCGCGGTCGCGATGCATCTCTCCCCCGCCCTGCGGCGTGCGCTGCGGCCGCTCGTGATCGGCTCGCAGGCGGTGCCGGTGCCGGTGATCGCGCCGCTCGTGATCCTCGTGCTCGGCTTCGGCCTCGCGCCCAAGGTGCTGCTCGTCGCGCTCGTGTGCTTCTTCCCGATCACGATCAACCTCTACGACGGCCTGCGCGCCGCCGATCCCGACGCCCGGCGGCTGCTGCGCTCGCTGCAGGCGACGCGTTGGCAGGCGCTGCGCCTGGTCGAGGCGCCCGCCGCCCTGCCGGCCGCGTTCACCGGTCTGAAGGTCGCGGCCGCCGTCGCCGTGATCGGCGCGGTGTTCGCGGAGTGGGCGGGCGCCGAGCGCGGGCTCGGGCACGCGCTGCTGACCGCCAACGGTCAGCTCGAGACCGCGCGCGCGTTCGCCGCCACGCTGCTGCTGTTCCTGCTTGCCATCGCCCTCTACGGCGCCTGCGCGCTGCTCGAGCGCCGTGTGGTCGACTGGACCCCTCGCACCAGACCCGGAGGACCATGACACGACGCCCGCCGGCAGTCCCGATCCTGCTCGCCTGCACGGCGCTGCTCGGCGCCTGCGGGGAGAAGTCCGAGCCCGATCCGCGTGCATCGGCACGCGGGGGCGCGACGCAGCCGCTGCGGCTCATGCTCGACTACTTCCCCAACGCCGATCACGCGGGGATCTACGCCGCCGAGGCGACCGGCGCGTACGAGAAGGCCGGGCTCGACGTGACGATCACGCCGCCGCCCGATCCTTCGGCCCCGCTCAAGCTCCTGCTCGCGGGCAAGACCGACGTCGCCATCTCCTATGAGCCGGAGCTGCTGCTGGCACGCGACAAGGGCGCCGAGCTCGTGGCGGTCGGAGCGCTGGTGCAGAAGCCGCTGACGTCGCTGATGGCGGTCGGCAAGGCGGGCATCCGCACGCCGCAGGACCTGCGCGGCAAGCGCGTCGGAACGGCCGGCATCCCCTACCAGTCGGCCTACCTGAAGACGATCCTCGAGACGGCGGGGGTGGATCCGGGCTCGGTCAAGGAGACGAACGTGGGCTTCAACCTCGTCCCGGCGATGCTGTCGGGCAAGGTCGACGCGACGCTCGGCGCGTTCTGGAACTATGAGGGCACCGATCTGCAGCGCCGCCACCGCGACCCGGTGATCCAGCGGATGGAGAAGCTCGGCGTGCCGACGTACAACGAGCTCGTCTTCGTCGTGCGCAGGCGCGACCTCGACGAGGAGTTCGGCGCCAGGCTGCGGCGCTTCATGCAGGCCACCGAGCGTGGCCATCTCGCGCTGAAGTCAGACCCGCAGGCCGGCGTCGAAGGCCTGCTCGAGGCCGACAAGGGACTCGATCGCGGGCTGCAGGAGGCGGTCGTGAAGGCGACGCTGCCGGTGTTCTTCCCCGCGGACGGCGGGCGCCCGTTCGGCTATCAGGACCCCGGCGAGTGGCAGCGCTACGCCGACTGGCTGCTGGACCAGGGTCTGATCACGCGGCGGCAGATCGCCGAGCGGGTAGTGACGAACGAGTTCCTCGCCGGTCAGGGGCTCGACCCGGGACGGCTCTCGCAGGACTGACCGGCAGGAGGCCGCGTCCGGCCGCGAGACGCAGGTACTCGCCGGCGAGCCCCTTCCACTCGCCGTAGCGGTCGAAGAACGCCCGCGCCGCCGGCTCGTCGACGCGCGCCCGCGGGCTGCCCGTGGTGATGCGCCCGACGAGCTTGAGGTAGCCGAGGTCGCCGGCCGGCACGCGGTCGTGGTGACCCTGGCCGTAGAGCGCGAGCGTCTCGAGCGTCCACGGCCCGACGCCGGGGATCGCTCGCAGCCGGCGCCAGCCGGGCATCGGGTCCGCGGCGAGCAGGTCGACTCGGCCCGAGGCCAGCTCGGCCGCTGCCCCCCGCATCGTGAGCGCGCGCGCCGGCGCGAGGTCCATCGCCGCCAGCCGCGCCGGCGCGATCGCCGCGACGGCCGCGGGCGTGGGCGCGTCGCGCAGGCCGGTCTCGGGGCAGCGCACCCCGAGCGCCGCGATCAACCGGCGCTGGATCTCGACGGCGCGCTCGAACTCGATCAGCTGCTCGGTGATGGCGTTCGAGAGCGCCTCCCACGGCATCGGCGCGCGTCGCACGCGCAACTCGGGCACCGCCCGGACCGCCTTCCCGATCACGCGGTCGTCGCGGAACCGCTCGTAGAACGGGCGCAGGTCGTCGTCGACGGCGGTCGCGAAGCGCAGCCGCCGGATTCCCCACATCGCGTCCGGCTGCGAGGCCGCTCGGGCGCCGAAGATCACGCGGTCGCGCGCGGGCTGGATGGCCGCGACGTGAACGGGCTCGCCGTCGCGGTGGAGCAGTCGCTGCAGGCTTCCGTTGCGGTTGCGGAGGAGCCCGTCGGCGGAGCCGCCGCGGAGCCGGAACGGCCACGGTGGTGTCACCTCGACGCGCAGCTCGTGGGTCACGCGGGGGTTGATACCGGTCTCGGTGGACGGTCGTGGCGGTGCCGGCGCAAACTGCGGGCATTTAGAGGGCAGGTTCGAGTTGCCGCGGCGCGCCCGCGAGGCGCGTGTCAACGCCGGTCGCCGGCGGACGAAAGCTCGCGTCAGTCCCGCCGCACGAGGTGCACGTCAACCAGGAACGAGTTCGACCCCACGATCTCCCCGATCGCGCTCTTCCCCTTCCTCCGCCGCCGCCGCGACGGCCTGCTGCGCCGCCGCGCCACGACGGCCGCGGTCGCTGCGCCGGCGACGAACCCGGTTGCCGCCAGGGCCGCCGCCTGCACGGCCGGGACCGGCGCCGCCCGCACGGGCTCCGGGACGGGCGCGAAATCCGCCGGGACGGGCAGGCCGTCGACGACCTCGCCCTCGTACGAGTTGTCTGGTTCGGTGCTCACTCAGCCCAGCATGACGGGCCGCGTGGACGGGTTCAACGCGCGCGCTTCTCCGGCGGCGTGCCGAAGACGTGGTCCCAGTAGGGCGCCGAGACGCCGAAGCCGCGCTCGTCGTCCTGGAAGTGATGGCGCATGTGCAGCTCGCGCAGCCGGCGTCCGACGCGCGTGCGCGGCCGGTGGTGGTGCACGTGGTAGTGGATCATGTCGTAGGCCAGGTAGCCGGACAGGAAGCCTGCCGTGAACGGCAGCCACCAGTGGCTGCCCAGCACCAGCCAGAACAGGCCCGCGAACAGCAGCGCCAGCGGCACCGAGGCCGACGGCGGCATCACGAGCCGCAGCGGGTCGTTGGGATGGTCGTGGTGAACGCCGTGGATCATCCAGTGCAGCCGGGCGCCGAGCCCGCGCTCGGGCTCGAAGTGGAACACGACCCGGTGCAGCCAGTACTCGGTCAGCGTCCAGACGGCGTAGCCGCCCATCGCCAGCCCGATCGCGTTCCACACGCCGGCGCGCCCGACGCCGAGCGCGAACAGCACGCAGATCGCGGGCAGGTAGAGCACGACCGGAACCGCGGGATGAACGCGGGTGAAGCGGTCCAGCCACGGCGACTGGAACATCGGTGGGGAGGCCTTCAAGAGCTCGGAGCGCCGCATAAGGGAAACCTAACGGATGGCCGCGCGCCGCTCGGTGGAGCTAGCCGCCCAACTCGCGCTCGTAGAGCCGGAAGCGCCGCACGACCTTGCCGCCCATCGCCTCCATCGCGCTGTTCATGTTCTTGTTGGTCTCGAGGATCCAGCCCATCTCGCCGGACTTCTGCGGCGTCACCTCGGCCGCGTCGAAGTGGCACTGGTAGAAGCGCGCGGCGATGCCCGTGTGCTGCCACTCCGGCTTCACGCCGAGCGCGAACACGCGCACGCGGTCGATCTTGCGCCGGTACCAGAGGAATTTGGCCCAGCCGAACGGCAGGATCCGCCCGCGCACGTGCAGCAGCGCCTGGTTGTAGTCGGGCAGCGTGAGCGCGGCGCCGACGGTCTCGCCGTCCTTCTCGGCGACGTAGGCCCAGTTCTCGTCCAGGAACGGCTTGAGCTGGGAGGCGTAGTGGCGCACCTCGTGCCCGGTCAACGGCACGAAGCCCCAGTTCCTCTCCCACGCGGAGTGGTAGACGTCGACGAAGCGGCCGACCTCCGCTTCGAGGTCCTTCTTGCGGAACGGACGCACGACGACGCCGTGGCGCTCGTGCACCTGGTCGGCGAGCTTCCAGATCACCGGGTTGACCTTGTCGCGGCCGGAGATGTGGAGCTCCCACATCAGCAGGTCCATCGCCTTGGCCATTCCGGCGCCCGCGAGCAGCTCCGGGTAGTAGCGGTGCGTCCACGGCGACAGGATCAGCGGCGTGCGCTCGTGGCCCTCCAGCAGCACGCCGCACTCGTCGTTCGTCGTGAAGTCGGCAGGACCGACCATGCGGTCGCAGCGCTGCCCGCGCAGCCACTGCTCGGCGCGGTCCAGCAGCGCCGCCGCGGCCTCCGGGTCCTGCTCGCACTCGAAGAAGCCGTACCAGCCCCAGCGGTTGTCCTGGAAGCGCTGGAAGTTGTCGTCGACCTGCGCCGTGATGCGGCCCACCGGGCGCCCGTCGCGCAGCGCGAGGAAGTACTCGGCGCGGCCGTGCTCGAAGAACGGGTTCTTGCGCCGGTCGAGGAACCGGCGGCGCTCGAAGATCAGCGGCGCCACCCAGTTGGGCTCGTCGCGGTAGAGCCCGAACGGCAGCCGGATGAAGCGACGGAGGTCGCCCGTAGAATGCACCGGCCGGATCTCGAGCGACCCCATGGAGGCGGGCAGGCTACATGCCGACAGCCATCGACGTGTTCAGCAAGGTGCGGGGCCACGAGCGCGCCGAGCAGCTCAAGGCCGCCCGCGAGGCCGACCTTCTGCCCTACTTCCGCACGCTCGAGTCGGCCGCCGCGCCCGTGGTCGAGATGGAGGGCGCCGAGCGCATCATGCTCGGCTCCAACAACTACCTCGGGCTCACGGCCGACCCGCGCGTGATGCAGGGTGCGCGCGAAGCGCTGGAGCGCTACGGCACCGGCCTGACGGGCTCGCGCCTGCTCAACGGGACGCTCGCCCTGCACCTCGAGCTCGAGCGGGAGATCGCCGAGTGGATGGGCACCGAGGACGCGCTCGTGTTCACGACCGGCCACCAGGCCAACGTCGGCACGCTCGGCACGATCCTCACCCCCGGGGACACCGTCGTCGCCGACTCCGGCGACCACGCCTCGATCCTCGACGGCTGCCTGCTCTCGCGCGCGCGGCTGCGCCCGTTCCGTCACAACCGGCTCGACAAGCTGGAGCGGATGCTCGAGCGCGCCGCCGAGGACGGCGGCGGCGTGCTCGTGGTCGTCGACGGCGTGTTCTCGATGGAGGGCGACGTGGCGCCGCTGCCGCAGATCGCCGACCTGTGCCGCGCGCACGGCGCGCGGCTGATGGTCGACGAGGCGCACGGGGCCGGCGTGCTCGGCGCGCGCGGCGCCGGCACGGCCGAGCTGTTCGGGGTCGAGGACCGCGTGGACCTGCGCATGGGCACGTTCTCGAAGTCGCTCGCCTCGTGCGGCGGCTTCATCGCGGGCTCGAACGAGGTGATCGACTTCCTCCGCATAACCTCCCGCGCTTTCCTGTTCACGGCGGCCGCGGTGCCGGCCGCGGTCGGCGCCGCGCTCTCCGCGCTACGGATCATCCGCTCGGACGACGGGCCGCCGCTGTTCGCGCGCGTGCTAGAGAACGCGGAGTACCTCAACCGGGGGCTGCACGAGCTCGGCTTCCACGTGGTCGAGCCGCAGCCGCTGCCCGACGGCTCCACGGTCGTGACGCCGATCGTGCCCGTCGTGGTCGGCGACGACTGGAAGGCGGTGCTGCTGTGGCGGGCGCTCTACGACGCCGGCGTGTTCGTCAACGTTGCGCTGCACCCGGCCGTCCCGCCCGCGGGCGCGCTGCTGCGCACTAGCGTGATGGCCACCCACGAGCGCGCGACGCTCGACGACGCGCTCGAGCGCTTCGCGTCGGTGAAGGCCTCCTTCGAGGCCGAGCACGGCCCGCTGCCGGCGCCGTGACATCGAACATCCGTCCACATTGCCCCATTATTCGGCGCTAGCACATTTTCGGCTCTGGCGCGTCGTTTCTGGACGTTTGTCCGGTTCCGGCGAGGGTGCGCACGAATCACCCGCTGTTTGCGAATGATCCGATCGCGCGCCGTTGATCTCCGGCGGCGGGGTTGTCTAGCCTCCGCACCCGGTCGGAGCGCTTCGGCGCTTCAGGAGGCGAGGGTACGGAGCGGTACTGCCGGGGCGCCCGGGCTGAGGGTCGGGTGGCGGTGCGCTCGTGCTTGCGCGTTCTCCGGGCGGTAGCCGGGGCTGCATAACAGCACTACAACATGGCCTGCCCGTCACCGACGACGGGCAGCGGGGAGGTTCAATGAACGCAACAGCGACGGTCCCGGCGCCGCAGCATATGCGCGCGCTCGCCCAGGCGAATCGCGTACGCCTGGCTCGGGCCGAGCTCAAGCGGCAGGTCGCCGAGGGGGAGACGACGGTCGCGGAGATCGTGCTCGAATGTCCCTGGGAGTCCGAGAGCATGGCGATCGCCGACCTGCTGCTGAGCCAGCACCGCTGGGGCCGCACGCGCTGCCGCCGGTTCCTCGCGTCGATCCCGATGTCCGAGACGAAGACCGTCGGCTCGATGACGGAGCGCCAGCGCCGCGCGCTGTCGGCCAGGCTGCGCGGCGACACGGTCGAAGCAGCGGCGCTCGACAGGTTCTCCATGTCGGGTGCCGGCTGGGCGATGCGGGGCTGAAGCGGACGGGCCACCGGCGGTGCGCCCGTCTCACGCGGGCGGACCGCCGGCGGTGAAGCCGGGTCCGCTGGTGGCGATCTCGACGATGTGCCCGTCGGGATCGCGGATGTAGATCGAGCGGAAGGCGCCACGGTCGAACACGTCGGTGCACTCGACGCCCTGGCCGCGCAGGTAGTCGCGCCACGCCTCCTGCTCCTCGGCGCTGTCGACCATGAAGGCGAAGTGGTGGGTGGAGCCGACGCCGACCACGCCCTTGGGCAGTTCCGGGTAGCTCATGAACGACACGAGCTTCCCCGCACGCCCGTCCTGCGCACCGAACCAGACGTGGCGCGAATCGGGATCGTCGTCCGACGGCCCGTCGTGGACGACGGCGAGCCCCATCAGGTCGCGATAGAAGGCGATCGTGCGCTCCGGGTCGCGGCAGATCGCCGTGACGTGGTGCAGCCCGCGCAGCTGCATGCGCTTCTCGTCCGTTGCCATCGCCGCCCCAGCCTAGCTGTGGCGGCGCCGGAAGCCCCGCCGCAGCAGCGCGAACGCCGCGCCGAGGACGACCGCGCCGGCGATCGGGATCGCGATCCACGGCGCCCGCGCGAAGAACAGCACGCCCGCTGTCGACACGGCCGGCAGCGCGGCCAGCAGCAGCGCGTGCGAGGCGAAGCCGGAGAAGTGCTCGCGCAGGGCCGTGTCGAGCCCCCCGAGCGAGGCGAGCAGCATGCCGCAGACGAGCATCACGCGGCCGCCGTCGTCGTCATGGCGGATTAGGCCCCAGACGAGCAGCACGAGCCCGACGAGGACGCTCAGCTCGACCAGCGGGAACGGGTGCCAGGGGGCCCGCGGTCGCTCGCTTAGGGCCCGCCGAGCAGCGGCCGGCCGTCGGGGCGCCGGAGCGGGCGTGGCCAGCGCTCCGCCGCGCTTGCGGCTGCGCCTTCCCATCAGGCTGTCACTCGGGTAACGGGCAACCGGAGGAGATCTTCACTCGCCACCAGCCCATCAACATGCCGATCACGCCGAGGCGCGGGCGCACCTGCCAGACCCGGCAGCCCGGCTCGCCGAGATCGGCGCTCGTGATGATCTGCCAGCGATGGCGCTCGGGCGCCAGCCGCATCTGCTCGAGCCGCTCCGCCGCGCCGTTGGAGCGCAGCGCGGCGACGCGGTCGGCCAACTCGTCGCGGATACGCTCCAGCTGCCCCAGCGTCAACAGCCGCGGCCCGGCCTGCGCCGACGCGGAGTGGCCGCTGCGCGTGGGCTCGCGACGCGGGAACACGTCCGCCAGCGTGCGGCCGAGCTCGCGCTCGAGCCGGGCGATCTGATCGCGCAGGTCGCGCCGCGCGGCGCGCTCGTCGACGACGACGGGGACTGTGGGGGCCCTCACGAGCAGATGCGACCTCCTTCGGAGCGCCAATCTACCACCGGAGGCCGGGTGCGAGCGGGGCCCGGCGCAGCGGCCGGTCGACATACTGTGGCGGTGCCGCGCAACGACCCCACCGACACCGGCGGCCTGTTCATCGGACGGCGGCCGGGCACGGGGCCGATCCGGTATCGCTCGCCGCCGGAGCGCGGCAGCGAGCGCCGGCGCCGCGCCGACGCGCTGCTGGCCGTTGCGGTGCTGGTGGCCGAGACGCTCGTGGTGCTGAGTGCCTTCGGTCCGCAACCACTCGCATGGCTGTGGGTCGGCTCGCAGGTCGACTACCGCACGGACAGCGTGTTCCTCGGCATCACGGTCGCGTTCCTCGGCCTGGTGGCCTCGGTCATCCTCACGCTGATGCTCGCGACGCGGCTCGACGATCTCTGGCGGCTGCTGCGCCGCGCCGCCGGTCACGACCAGCGCGAGGGCGTGCTCGCGCGGATCTTCATGCTCGCGGCGATCGTCGCGGCGATCGCGTTCACCGTGTGGCTGGTGCTGCTCGAGGGCCCGGCGCCCTCGGTCGCGCCGCGCTGATGGGGGCGTGCGCTTGAGGCGCTTCCGCGAGTACTACCGGCAGTTCGAGGAGATGTCGCCCGAGGAGGTCTCGCTCGAGTTGCGCGCGCGGCGCGACGAGGAGAAGCGCCGCGCGCTCGGCCGCATCGACCCGCTCGACCTGTCCGGCAGCGCGTGGCACGAGCCACCGCATCCGGAGGCGGTCAACGCCGCCACGTTCGCGCTGCGGCGCGCGCTCAACGCCTATCCCGACGGATCCGCCACGCCGCTGCGCGAGGCGCTCGCCGAGCGTCACGGAGTGGCGCCCGGGCAGGTCGCGGTCGGCCATGGCGCCGGCGAGCTGCTGCGCGCCGCCTGCTCGATCCTCCTGCGGCGCGGCGGCGACGCGCTCGTCGGGTGGCCGGGCTGGCAGCCACTGCCGGAGCTGATCGAGCGGGCCGGCGGTCGTGCGCTGCCGGTGCCGCCGGCTCCGGCCGAGATCGTGGAGCACGCCGGGACGGCCACCCGCGCGGTGCTCCTGACCAGCCCGGCGGACCCGACCGGAGCAGTGCTGTCGCGGCGCGCGCTGCGCGACGTCTGCACGCGCGTGCCCGGGAACGTGACGGTGGTGGTCGACGAGGCGCTCGGCGAGTTCGACCGCGAGGGCGAGGACGCCGCCGGGCTGGTCGGCGAGCTGCCCAACCTGCTCGTCGTGCGCTCGTTCTCCAAGGCGCACGCGATGGCCGGCCTGCGCGCCGGCGCGGCGCTCGGTCCACCCGAGCTGGTGGAGCGGCTCGCGCCGAGCGGCGGCATCGGCGCGCCCGCTCAAGCCGCGGCGCTGTGGGCGGCCTCGGATCGCGGGCTCGAGATCGCCGCCCGGCGCCGCGCCGCGGCGGCCGCGGCGCACGAGCGGCTGGCCGGGGCGCTCGCGGGCTCGCCGCTGTCCGCCCTGCCGGCGAGCGTGCCGTACGCGTGGATCTCCTCCGACGCTGAGGACGGCCGCGCGATCGCGGCGCGGCTGGCCTCAGCGCAGGTTTTCGTCGCACCCGGACGCCTGTGGGGCGACGAACGCCACGTGCGGGCGGCGCTGCACGGGGCGGCGGCGATCGACCGGCTGGCCGGGGCGCTGCTGGGCCGCGAAGGGTGAGTGAAGGATCGGGTCGTCACCGCGCGCACCGGTGAGGCGGCGGCGAATCGCGGGGCGGGCGGCGAGGAAGGCGAGAGTGAGCATGGGGTCAGTGTGCGCCGAACCACTCATAGATTCAAATAATCGTTCTTGAACTCCGATAGGCTTTCCCTATGGACGTGAAGCGGGTGCTCACATTCCGCGCCGTCGCGCGCGCGCGCTCGTTCTCGCGGGCGGCGCGCGAGCTGTCGCTGTCGCAGCCGTCGGTCTCCCAGCAGGTCGCGGGGCTCGAGCGCGAGCTCGGAGTCCGGCTGCTGGACCGGCGCCCGGGCGGCCTGCGCGTGACGCGCGCGGGCGCCGTGCTGCTCGTCCACGCGGACGCCGTGGCGGAGCGGCTGGCGCTGGCCGGGACGCAGCTCGCGGAGATCGCGGCGAGCGAGCGCTCGACGCTGCGCGTCGGCGCCTTCCCCACCGCGCTCGCGAGCCTGGTGCCGGCCGCGGTCGCACGGCTCGAGGGTGCGCGGGTGATCGTCGAGGAGGGCGCATCGCAGATGCTCGCCGAGCGCGTGCGAGCGGGCGACCTGCACGTGGCCGTGACGTTCCAGGACGCCGCGGAGCCGCGCCGCGAGCCTGCGGGCCTGGAGCGCCGCGACCTGCTGCGCGAGCAGTTCCTCGTCGTGCTCGCGCCCGACCATCCCCTCGCGGACCGCGAATCGGTCGCGCTCGCCGAGCTCGCCGGCGAGGGCTGGACTGCGCCGTCGGCCGACGGGATCATCGTGCGCGCCTGCCGCGCCGCCGGCTTCGAGCCGCGGCTGTCTTCGATCACGCGCGACCAGCTCGCGATCCGCGCGCTCGTGGCGCGCGGGCTCGCGGTCACGCTCGTGCCGAGCCTGCTGGCCGAGGCCTTCCGCGACCTGCCTCTGCGACCGCTGGCGGACGCGAGCCCGGAGCGCGACGTGTACGCGCTGCTGCCGCCCGGCGGCCGCCACCCGCTCGCGGGAGCGGCGGTCGCCGCGCTCGCCGCGGCCGTCGCCGAGCTGGGCGCATGACCCGCGCCGCTCAGGCAGGGACGGTGGCGGCGGCGTGTCGGCGTTGGGGTGGCGGCGTAGCCGCGGCGCGTTCGGCCGGGCCGGCGTTTACGTCAACGGCGGCATCGAGGGCGGCCGGGTCCGGGTGCCGCGGAGGCGCGGGGGGCGGCGCGGCGTTGACGCGTCGCCGACCACGACCCGACATCGCCTCCTCGATGCCCGCCGTTGACGTCAGCGCCGGGGCCCCTACGCGTCGGCCGGGTCCGCCACCCCGTCCTCGATCGATCGCGCGGAGGCGCGAGCGCTTTGACGCCCATCTGCGCGCAGCCTCGCGCTACCGCTTCCGCTTCACCTCGAAGGAGCCGCGCATGAACGGGTGCACGCGGCAGAAGTACGTGTACCTGCCCGGCTTGAGTCGCTTCGGCGTGGTCCACGTGTCGCGGTTGGCCGCGGCGGTGAAGCCGGCCGGGCCGAAGCCGAGCTGGCCCGAGTCGAAGCCGACCTTCGCGTCTGCGAGCGGATACGCGATCCCGGTGGTGCGGTTGCAGGGCGCCCTGCACGCGGTGACCGTGTGGAAGAGCTCCCGCCCGGCGTCGCGGTTGACGAACTCGAGCCCGCGGCCCTTGCGCACCTGCGCCGGGCGGCCGCGCCGGCCGGTCATGCTGAGGTCGCCCTGGCCGTAGACGAAGCCCTGGATCGCCACCCTGGGCTTGCCGGGCACGGGCCGCGAAAGCAGCTCGAGCGGGTTCGCGAGCCCCGACATCCGGCCGCCGCCGTGCACGTCGTTCTCCGGCAGGTGCCCGTGCGTGACCCGACCGTCGACGTCGACGTTCGTCGTGAACGGGTCGGCGCCCGTGCCGCCCGGGACCCACATCGCCGGCATGATCGCCATCGACTCGTACCACGACGCCTTCCTGGTGTCGTAGGTGCCCGAGACGCTGAGCACGTCGCCCTTGCGCAGCTGCACGCGCCAGTCCGGCGGCGTGACCGTCATCGAGACGTCCCATGACACGGCGCCGGCCGGCTCGTGGTAGATCGCCTTCGAGCGGAACAGGCGCGTCGAGCGGCCGTCGCGCGTCAGCTCGAGGTCCGTCCAGAGCCCGCCCGGATGCAGATGTCCGGCGGTCCGCACGAGCGCGCCGTCCTGCGGCACGGTCCACGTGTGCCGCGGGGCCGCCTCGGCCTCGTCGGGATACGTGAACCGCCGGTCCGATCCGCCGCTGCCGCGCTTGGCGTCGAACACCGGGTAGGCGCCGCCGACGGTGTCCAGCCAGGCCGTCTCGATCGTCTGGATCCCATGCGCGGGCGGGGCGCCGTCTGGGATGAAGTCGATCTCGTAGGTGATGAACACCTCGTCGGGATCCGGCGTCAGGTTGTGGATCATGTGGATCATGTGCCAGGCGTCGCCGGTGCGGTAGCGCCAGCCGTAGCCGGGCGGCGCGGTGATGTGCGTCTTCTCCTCGCCGGCCGCGAACAGCGGCGCGAAATCCTTCAGCCAGACGCCATGGTGCAGGTGGATCACGTCGCCGCGCGGCACGCTGCCGTCGCTGCGCTGGAGGCTGGCCCGGAAGCCGACGATCCAGCCGTCGACGGCCGGTCGCTGCTGGTTGATCGCCCGCTCCATCGTGTTCCGGCCCGGGGCGATCTTCAGCGGGCCGTAGGAGAACGCGAGGTGCTGGACGCCGTCCTGAGCCGGCGCGGGCGCCACGACCGCGAGGCAGAACAGGAGGACGCCGAGCGCTGCGCCTCCGCGAAGGCTCATGACGAGCCGTCAATCGTATGCATCGCGGCGCAGGCCGTCCAAACCGCCTCCTCGACGAAGATGTCGTCGACGCCGGGCGCCTGGACCGCGAGCAGCGCCAGCGCACGCGTGCGGCGGCCGGGCAGGCGGTCGCGCGCCGGCGGCTGGAACAGCACGGCGACGATCCCGGCGTCGTCGGCCAGCACGAGCCTGCCGTCCGCTTCGGGCGCGAGCACGAGCGCTCCCGCAAGCCGGTCGGCGTCGACCGCCCAGACCGGCACACCGGTTTCGATCGTCGCGAGCGCGAGCGCGTCCTCCGGCAGCCCCTGCGGCGTGAAGCCGCCCTTCAACAGCCGTTCGATCGCCAGCTCCTCGACCGGCGTGCGCACGACGTCGGGGTCGATCCCGAGCTGGCGGTAGAGCACGCGGTACGCCCACGGCACCGGCTTGGAGCGCAGCGCGACCGCCTCGGGCCCGCGGAAGCGGTCGGCGAGCAGCCGCAGCCGGTCGCGCAGCTCGGGCGGCGTGCGCGCGGTCCGGGCGGCGGTCCGCGCGACCCACACGCGCAGCCCGGGATGCTCCTCGGCGACACGCGGGTCGATCGCGACCGCGACGAGCCGTGGGTCCTCGGCTGTCATGACGTGGATCTCCGGCCGGTCGCTGCGACGAGCGTCGTCTCGTGCTGCCTATCGGAGCATGAGCCGACATTCGTCGCGCCATCGTTCATCGCGCGGCCTCCGGCAGCGGGCGGCCCGCCTCCAGCGCGTCCACGCGCGCGGCGAGCGCGCGCTCGTCGAGGAACTCGAGCGCGGTCCCCGCCACCTCGCCCCCGCGCGCCGCGAACGTGACCGTCGGACAGACCGCGACGCGATAGAGGTTCGCGACCGCGCCGTCGTGGTCGTAGCCGACCGGCAGCCGCCAGCCACGCCGGCGCACGGTGCTGCGCAGCTGCTCGTGTTCGCCGCGCACGGACACCGCGGCGAATCGCACCCGCGGGTGGCGCGCAGCGATCCGGTCGAGCACGTCGACCTGCTGCGCGCAGCGACCCGCCCGCGTCGCGAGGAACGCGAGCACGACCGGCCCGCGCTCGGCCAGCTCGCAGATGTTCAGGATCCCGGGCCCTCGTACGGTGCACGCGGGCCGCGCACCCTCGGGCCCGCTGTCGGCCCGCGTGGCGATGTTGGCGTCGGCGTCGGAGCGGCTGCCGGCCAGCGGCATCGCGAACGGCGGCAGCCGCGTGCCGGCCTCGAGCCCGCGCGAGCCGGCGCTCTCGGTCCTCAGCGTGTTGATCGTGATGTAGGCCAGCACGACGACGCCGACCACTCCGACGAGCCAGCCGCCCCTCACGCCGGCACGGCGGGGTCGGCGATTCGCTCCGCGCCCGAGCGGTGCCCGCGCCGAGCACGCCGCTCGGCCAGCACGAGCACGGCGGGCAGCACCGCGAGCACGCCGAGCAGCGAGGCGGACAGGTCCACGACCGTCACGATGCCGAACTCCTGCAGCATCCGCACGTCGGAGAAGGCGAGCACCGCGAAGCCCGCGATCGCCGTCGCGCCGGAGGCGAGCACCGCCGCGCCCGTCGAGCGATACGTCCGCCGCAGCGCCGCGCCGACGCCGTGCCCGGCCCGCCGCTCCGCGCGGTAGCGGCCGTCGAGCAGCACGGCGAACTCCGTCGAGAGCGCGATCACGAGCGCGCCGAGCGTCGCCGACATCGGGTTCAGCGGCACGCGCAGCGCGAACAGCACGAGCGCCGACCAGCCGGTCGCCAGCGCGATCGGCACGAGCGGGACCCATGCGCGCTCGGCGCGACGGTGCACCAGGAGCATCACCAGCCCGACCGCGAGCAGCCCGGCGAGCAGCGTGCCGAGCCGCCTCCAGGGCGACGCCAGCGCCGCGTTGGCCTCCGCCGCCAGGACCGGCAGCCCGGCCAACCGGGCGGTCACGCCGGCCGGTGGACCGCCTGTGCCGGCGGACGAAGTCCGCTCGGTGAGCGCGACGCGCATCCGCTCGATCGCCTGGTGCTGCTCGTCGAGCGGCATCAGGCGGATGCCGAAGGCGAGGTTCGCAGTGCGCCGATCGGCGGTGATCACGCTTTCGGAGAAGTACGGCGGCACGGCGTCGAGCAGCGCCTCGATCCGCTCGCGATCCGCCGCGGCGCCGCGGCCCTGGAACAGGTCCGGGAGCGAGAGTGCCGGGCACAGCGCCGCCTTGCCGCAGCCGTTCTCCGGCGTGTAGTGGGCGTCCTTCAGCACGCGCTCCTGGTACGACCGCATCCACGCGACGACCTTGGGATCCGTCAGGTCACGGCCCTCGACGACGACGTCGACCTCGCCGGCCACGCCGGTCGTGCGCTGCAGCGTGTCGAGGTCGCGCACGGCCGGCAGGTCCTGCGGGACCAGCGCGCGCAGGTCGGAGCGCACGTCGGCCTGCGTGTCGACGACCCAGCCGAGGGCCGCCACAGCTAGCCCTGCCCCGACCACGCGACCGGGCCGCCCGACGCCCGCCTCCAGCACGCCGTGCCCGAGTCGTCGCGCCGGTCGGGCGAGCCGCGCGAACGGGCGGCCCGCGGCGCGCAGCAGCTCCGCAGCGCCACGTGCCGAGCGCCCGAGCGGCCCGCCATCGCTCCGGCGCAGGCCGAGCGTCAGCGCGCCCCCGGCGCGACCGTGCGGCCGCGCGTCCGCGCGCCGTGTGCCGAGCGCCACCAGCGCCGCCGTGCCGCCGGTCAGCGCGAGCGCGAACGCGATTCCCACCCCGACGACCAGCAGCGCGCCGAATCCGCGCACCATGGGAACCGGCGACAGCAGCAGCACGAGGAAGCCGGCCGCGGTCGCCAGCGCGGCCGTCGCGATCGTCGGCACCGCGACGCGTGCCGCGTGCTCCGCGCCGGCCGCGGTCGGCGGGTCGGGGATCCGCGCCTGGTACTGGATCGCGTAGTCGACCCCGAGCCCGAGCAGCACCGGAAGCACCGCCACCGACGCCATCGTCAGCGGCGCGCCGGCCAGCGCCATCAGGCCGAACGTCAGCGCCACGGCGGCGAGCGCGACCGCGAGCGGCACCAGCCGCAGCCGCCGCCGGAAAACGAGCGCGAGCACCGCCGCCATCACGACGAAGGCGACGAGCAGCAGCCGCAGGACCGAGCCGGCGAGCGCGTCGGCAAGGTCCTCCGCGAGTACGGGCACGCCCGTGACGGTGTAGCCGTCCGCGTTGCTCAGCCGGAATTCCGGCATCCGCACGGCGGCGCGCACGAGCGCGGTGGCGCGCTCGCGCTGCTCGTCGGTCAGGCGCGGCTTGAGGCGGACCTGGATCGCCGCCGCCTCGGACGACGGGAACAGGTAGGCGAAGCGCGCCTTGGGCGTCGTCGCGCCGCGCTTCGGGTCGAACACGAGCGTGGCGACGAAGTCGGGGTCGTCGAGGCGCGGCGTCTTGTCGACGCCGAGACCGTACTTGAGGTTGAGCGCCAGCAGGTCGCGCACGAACTGGGCGTAGACGAGCTGCTCGGCCGAGCGCGCAAGCCGCTCCCGCTCGGACTTCGCCTTGCCCTGGCGCCGGGCGACCTGCCGCGCCGCGTCGGCCGCTCGCCGCGCCTGCGCGGCCTTGGCGTCGAGCCGCCGCTTGAGCTGGTCCTGGATCTCCCCGACGGCGGAGTTGATGAACGTGCCCGGTCCGTAGACGACCTGCACCGGCTTGCTGCGTGCGAGCTCCGCGCACGGGCCGCGCTCGCCGCCCGGCGCGGGCCGGCCCGCCGGCCGGTTGCCGGAGAGGCAGCCCTCCAGCCCGAGCAGCCGGCCGAGGTTCTCGGTCAGCACGAGTTGCTCCAGCGGCCCGCGTGCGAGGACGACGATCGCGTGATCGCCGAAGCGCTCGCGGTAGCGCTCGGTCGCCTGGTAGGTGTCCGACGAGCGTCCGGCCAGCGTGCTCGTCGCGGCGCTCGGCTGCAGGCCGAGCGCGAGCGCCGTTCCCGCGGCGCAGAGCAGCGCGACGAGCGCAAGCACCCGCCGCGGCCGGTGCGCCGCTGCGCGCACAACCCGTTCGAAGCCGTCGACCGGAGCGAGCACTAGCGCGACTTGACGTGCGGGTACTGCGACAGCTCGCCCTGGAACGGGAACTTCGGCTGCTGCCTGCACGGCGGCGCCGGGCCCTGGTTCGGGACGCCGCTCGGGAAGGCGAACCTGAGGACGTCCGACATCAGCGCGTCGGGCAGCTGGTACAGGCCACCGACCACGTTCTCGACGTCGGGCGCCGGAGCCGGGACCGGGACCGGGAGCGAGAGATCCGGCAGCGGGCCCGCCGGCGCGATCTGCTGCGGCGTGTTCGAGACCGTCGGGATGCCGCCGCGGTCGCAGTGGCGCGTCTCGTACGAGGGCAGGCCGCTGCGGATCTGCTCGAACTGCCCGGGCAGCGTGTACGGGCTCGTCCGGTTTGTCGGGAGCCGCTTCGGATAGACGGCGAGGTTCTCCGGGTTGAACGGGTTGGTCGTGCGCAGGTAGTGCAGCGGCCCCTTGGCCGAGACGGTCGTCGCCTGCGTCGCGGCCACCGTGTTGGCGAAGAACGAGTTCAGCTCGCGCTTATAGAAGCCGAGCGCCTCGAGCACCGGGTTGAGCTGGCGCAGCGCCGGATCGACCTGCGCGAGCAGCGGGCGCAGGTCCTCCAGCACGCGCTCCGCCGCCGGGAAGCCAGCCTCGGAGGCGTCGATCAGGGGGTTCGCCTCGCGGAAGAGGGCCTTCAGGTCCGGTGCCACCGCCGCCAGGTCGGTCAGCGTCGGCGACAGCTCGCGCGCCGCCGGGCGCAGCTGGTCGACGAGCGGGTCGGTGTCGCGCGCGAACCGGGTGAGCCGGTCGACCGTCTGGCGCGACTCGCGCTCGAACGTCGGCAGCGCGACGAACGTCTCCTGCAGCTCGCGGTCGCGGGCCGCGGTCGTCTCGAACACGCGGTTGGCGTTCTCGATCAGTTCGCGCAGCTGTCCGTTGCGCTCCGTCAGCGCCTCGAAGACGGTGCCCGTGTCGGAGATCAGGCGCGTGACCGCGGGCTCCTGCCGGTTGAGGATGTCGACCAGCTCCGCGGTGTCCTCCGCGAACGGGCCGAGGTTGCCGAGCGCGTCGTTGAGGTCGCGCCCGTGGCCGCCGATCGCCTGCGCCTGCGTCTGCATCCACTCGCCGAACGCGATGCGCGTCTCGGGGTCGAACGTGCGCAGGATCTCGTCGAGCTCGACCGTCTCGGACACGCTGCCCTCGGGCAGCCGGCCGCCCTCGGGCACCTTCCTCGCCTCCTCCGTCCCCGGCGTCAGCTCGACGTAGGTCTCGCCGAGCAGCGTCTTCTGGCGCAGCAGCGCCTTGGAGTCCGACGGCAGCGGGCTGTGCCTGGCCTCGAGCTCCATGGTCACGAGCGAGCGGCCGGTCTTGGCGTCGGGCTCGATCAGCTTGACCTTGCCGACCGGCACGCCGGAGATCCGCACGTCGGCCTCCGTGGCCAGCTGCGACGCCTCGGCGAACGACGCGCTGACGCGGTAGCCCTTCGACTTCAGCGGGATCGGCCCGCCGAAGGCGAGCCACAGGAACAGCACGAGCGCGAAGCACGAGAGCGCGAACACGACCATCACCGCGATCCGGCCGAAGTTGGGAGCGGCCTTCTGCATCAGTGGTTCATCCCGTGAGTCATGGCGTTCTTGGGCGGTCGCCGGCGTCGGCTGGCAAGGACGCAAGCCCGCAGGAATGCCCCTGGCATTTCAAGGGTCGAGGACGCCGCCACGCGGCGATCAGCGGCCGATCCAAGGACGTCAGGGCTCACTGGATGGACCACTAGCCGGCGCCCCCTGCGGCGGGTCGCTGCGCGCTCTGCGGGCAGACGTCGGCGCGGTCGGGCGCCTCGAGCAGCTGCGTGAGGACGCCGAGCTGCGGGTTGCCGAGCACGATGTTCTCGAGCACCTGCAGGCTCTGGCAGCCGACGACGACGAGGCCACGGCGGATCGGCCCTTGCGCGTCCTGGTTGGAGAAGACCGCGGGCCCGAGGTGGTTGACCCACGAGGCCCAGAAGAGGAAGCCCTCCTCCGTGTCGCCGGGCGGGTTGTAGGCGAGCGTGTTGAGCAGCGCGTTGACGACCTTGAAGCTGCGCAGCAGGTCGGGCGTGAGCGCCGCCAGGTCGCGCGTCGCCGGACGCAGCTCGCTCACCAGCGGGCGCGAGGCGCGCACGAACGGCCGGATCTCGTCTCTGATGATCGGCGTGGTCTCGCGCAGGAACGGGCGCGTCTGCTGCAGCGCCGGGCCGAGCGCGCGGGCGCCCGGGCGCAGCGCCTGCAGCGTCGGCCCGAGCTCGTCGGCGAGCGCGTCGGCCTTGCCGAGCGCGGTCTTGGTCTCGGTCAGTGCCGACGGCAGCTCGCGCAGCGTCGCGCGCAGGTTCGCGTCCTGGCTCGCCAGCGACGCGAAGACCGCGTTGGAGTTCTCCACGAACTCGGCCAGCTGGTCGTCGGAGCCGCCGAGCTCGTCGACGAGGAGCGAGAAGTTGTGGATCGCCCGCTTGATGTTCTCGCGCCGCTTGGCGAGCTGCTCGGCGATCGCGCGCGTGTCGCGCGCGGTCGGCTCGAAGCGCCGGATCGTGTTCGCCAGCTCGCGGCCGTTGCCCTTCAGGCCGCGCGCGCCGTCGGACAGCAGCAGCTGCAGGTAGCTGCGCGTGTCGCCGTCCAGCGCGGCCAGGATCTCGTCGAGGTTGACGTCGGGCAGGGTCTGACCGATCGGGATGCGGTCGCCGTCCTCCAGCTCGCCGGCGCCCCTCGTGCCCGGGGTCAGCTCCGCCACCATGTCCTTCAGGCCGGTCTTGGGCCGCAGCAGCACGCTCGCGTCGCGATACACCGGGACGCTGTCCTCCTCGAGCCTGAGCGTCACGATCGCCTTGCCGTCCTCGAGCCGCACGCGCGAGATCTCGCCGACCTCGACGCCGGCGACGTTGACCGTCTGGCCCTGGCCCGGCGTGACGGCCTGCGCGGTCGACAGCTCGGCGTCGATCTCGGTGTAGTCCTGGCCCAGCACCGGGAACCACTCCGGCAGCGTCAGCCGCTGGTTGGCGAGGATCACCGACGCCACGCCGAGCGCCACGATCATCAGCCCGATGATCGCCAGGAAGTCGACGAGGTGCTTGCGGATCGCCGTCACGGCGAGGCCTCCTGCCCGGTGCCGAACGGCTGCAGCTTGGCGCGCAGCGTCCGGAGCTCGGCGGCGCGAGCCGTCGTCGCGCGCGTGCCCGGCGGCACCCTCGCGGCGGCGGGGCCGTTGAGATCGGGCGGCTTCTGCCGGTGGCACTGCTGGTCGGGCCGGTACGGCGGGAGCCTGCCCGGGTAGAACGGCCGGTTCCCGAGCGGCGGCGTCGGCAGCCCGCCGAACTGCGGCGGCGAGCCGGCGGAGCCCTGGCCGAGCGAGACCTGCTGGGCGCCGCCGCCCGTCTGGAAGCGCACGTACATGCCGTTGCCGTCGAAGTTCTGGCCCTCGCCGGCCAGTCCGACGAGGGCGTAGAAGAAGTCCTTGTAGTTCTCCCGACCGGTCTGGAACTCGTCGCGGATCACGACGTCGCCCGTCGGCAGCACCACCCGCGTCGCGCACTTGGACGCGAGATCGGTCTGCGGCAGCAGGTCGATCGCCGAGTCGGTCAGGCGCGCGAGATCGCGCGTCGTGGGCGACAGGTCGCGCGCGAGGCCCTGCAGCTCGGCCTGGGTCATCAGCCCGCTCGCCTGCTCGATCCACGGGAACGAGGCGGCGATCGTCGCCGGCGTCTCGCGCACGCCGGGCAGGATCTCGCGCGCGAACGCCCGCGTCGGCGGGAACGCCTCGTTCAGCGACGCGAGCGCGCGGTTGGCGTTCTCGAGCGTCGGCGCGAGCTCCCGGATCGAGGCGCCGAGGTTCGAATCCTCGGAGGCCAGCGCAGCCATCGTGACGTTGAAGTTCGACACCAGCTCCTTGAGCTGCGTCTCGTTGCGCACGAGCCCGGCGGCGGTCCTGGCTGCGCCGTCGATCAGGCGCGAGAGGTCCCGCTCTGGCTCCAGCCCGAGCAAGGCCTCGTTGACCTGGGACTGCGCGCGCTCGGCCGGCCCGGCGTCGTCGTAGGCGTCGTTGAAGGACTCGGCGGCGGTCTCGCCGCGCGCCGACGGATCGGCGTCACGGTCATCGGCGGCGCTCGGCTCGGAGCGCAACGCGGTGCCGAGTCCCTCGAGCACGTCGCGCAGGTCCTGGCGGGTGTCGGACTGCAGCGCGGTCAGCACCTCGTCGAGCTGGACCGGGGTCGCGGTCTGGGTCACCTTGATCGTCCCGCCGTCCTCGAGCTCCGGTGCACCGGGCGTGCCCGGCCGCAGGTCGACGAAGAAGTTGCCCTCGAGGAAGATGCGCGGCCGGATCTTGGCCGTCGCGTCCGCGTGCAGCGGCAGGCCGGACTCCTCGATCGACATCGTCACGACCGCGTTGTCGGTGCCCTCGTCCGCCTCGACCTTCTTGACCTTGCCGACCTCGACGCCGGCGATGCGCACGGGCGAGTCGGGGCGCAGCGAGTTCGACGACTGGAAGACGGCCTTGACCTGGTACGGGCGCGTGAACGGGATGTCCTTCGTGAAGCCGAGGAACACGAGGATCAAGATCACGACGAGGGCGATCGCGCCGACGGCGAACGGGCTCCGTGCCTGGCGGCGGCGGGTACGCGCCATCAGGGCTTCCCCTCCGTCGCCGCCTGCTGGGTGCCCGGCACGTTCGACGTCACGGTGCGGCCCCTCATGTACGGCTCGTTGCCGGCCTCGCACTCACGCGGCTGGCCCGGGGACGCGGTGTTCGGATACGGGTTGCTGTGCAGGTGGTTCTCGACACTCGGGCCGTCGGCCGGCGCCGAGGACGGCCCGCCCTCGTTGTTGGGCCCCTGCGGCGTGGCGATGATGATGAAGCGCTGCCAGGTCCCGTTGACATCCCCTTCGGACAGCACCGAGGCGATGTTGCGGAACCACAGCGCGACGTAGTTGCAGGTCGTCTGCGCCGGCGCGAGGTGCTGCAGGGTCGGGTCGAGCTCGTGCACCGTGTCGGTCAGCGCGCGGATCCCGCGTGGCACGAGCGGGTCCTGGGCGAACCTCTCCAGCTCGGTCAGCAGCGACGTCAGCCGCCGGTTGAACGCCGGCAGGCGGCGCAGCGTCGGGGTCCCGACCACGAGCGCGTCCGCGAGATCGGGCGCGGCGCCGCGCAGCGCGCGGACGCCGGGACGCAGCTCACGGAACAGGCCCTCGCTGTTGGCCAGGAACGGGCGCTGGACCGGGAATCCGCGGATCGCGGCGTCGAGCGCCTCGGGCCCCCCTGAGATCGAGTCCTGGATGTACGGTCGCGCGACCTCGCGCAGCGCCCCGAACGTGCGGTCGAGGTTGACCAGCAGCTGCGCCTGCGACTCCGCGGCGGGCGCCACGATGCTCGCCGCGTCGGCGAGCTCGCCGATGAAACGCGGCAGGTTGGTCTCGGCGCTGGAGAGGTTGCGCGCGACCGGGATGATGTCGCGCAGCAGCGGGCGCAGCGCGCCGATCGCCTGGTTGATGCTCTGTCCTCGGCCCGCGAATGCGTCACCGAAGCCGCCCAGGTTCGTCTGCGATGCGGCGCGCGTCTCGTCGTCGAACATGTTCACGAACTCGTCGAACTCGACCGGGGCGGGCGTGGCGGAGGCGAGCGGGATCGTGTCCCCGTCCTCGAATCCCTCCCGCGCGCTGCCGCGCGTCAGCTCGACGTACTTCAGCCCGAGCGCGGAGCGCGGCCGGATGACCACCGTCGTGTCCCTCGGCAGCGGCGAGACCGAGCGCTCGAGCTTGAGGCCGAGCACCGCGATGCTGCTGCCGTCCTCGCGCCGCTCCACCTCGATCGAGTCGACCGAGCCGACGCGCGCGCCACCGATCCGAACCTCGTTGCCGCGCACCAGGTTGGCGGCGCTCGGCGTCTGCGCCTTGAGCGCGTAGGTCGGGACGAACGGCAGCCCCTGGTTCGCGTTGTAGGACAGAAAGACGGCCACGATCACGACGAGCACGGTCGCCGCGCCGATCAGCACGGGGTTGCCGGCGACGCTGCGGCTGCCCCCGCGCATCAGCCGCCGCCCCCGAACAGGTAGTCCAGCAGCGGGACGCCCGGGTCGCCGCCGCTGGGCGCGGGCGTCGCGGTCGCCGCTGGATCGGCGGGCTGTGGCGACGGCGCGGGAGCGGGCTGTGCCGGAGCCGGCGCGGGCGTCGCCGCCGGCGCGGGCGCCCCGCCGGCGCCCGCCCGGCGCCGGGTCCCGGCCTCGCCGCTGCCGTGCCGGCCGAGCTCGCCGGAGCGCGGCCGCGTCGGATCGAGCCCCTGGAGCATCCGCGCGGTCCACGCCAGCACCGGGTCGCGCGGCAGCGACGAAGCGCCCGCGGCGCTCGCCGTGGCCTGCTTGCGGAAGTTCGCCGAGCAGCCGCCGACCGGGTTGACCGCATAGGTCGAGCACTGGTTGACGAGCAGCCCGGCGCGCAGGTAGTGGCCGAAGGAGTCGAAGCCGTTGACGGCTGCCGCCTGGAAGAAGATGTAGTCCATCGCGCGCTCGATGCCGTCGTTGCGCTCGAACGAGACGAGCACGTCGGCGAGCGTCTCGCCGAGCGGCCGCGCCGCGCCGGCGAACGTGCGCAGATCGCGCACGACGGGGAGCGAGTTGCGCACGGCCGGGGTGCCGATCTTCCCGGCCTCGCCAGCCGAGTCCAGCGCCGGGATGCCGGCCTGCGAGAACGGACCCAGCTCGAGCAGGAAGCGGTTGATGTCCGGGGCGACGTCGCCGAGGTCGGACAGCACCGGCGTCATCTCGTCCGAGAGCGCTCCCAGGCGCGTCATCGTCGGGCGCAGCTCGCGCAGGAAGCGGGGCAGGCGCTCGATGTTCGCCTCCAGGTCCGCGCGCCGCTCGGCGGTGGCCTCGGCGACCGCGCTCATGTTGCCGATCGCCGAGGAGACATGCCGGCGCTCGCGCGCGAGCGGCTGCAGGATCGTGTCGCCGTCGACGGCGAGGCGCTCGAGCTGGTCGTTCTGCTTCGCCAGCAGCCGCAGGACCTCGTCGACCTCTCGCAATGCCGGGTTCGCGCGCCGGATCACGTCGTCGAGGTCCTCGCCGCGCCCGGCGAGGCCGATGCCGAGCTCGTTGACGATGATCGACAGGCGCTCGCGGTAGGGCTCGCGCATGATGCCGTTGATCAGGTCCAGGTCGACGGAGCGCTCGGTGTTCTCGACCGGCAGCAGCCGCTGCCCCTCGCCCGGGCCGTCCTCGATCAGGCGCAGCTCGCCCGGCGGCTCGGCGCCGACGCCGCGCTTCTGCGTCGGCTCGCACTCGATGTACTTCTCGCCGATCAGCGACTGCGGGCGGACGATGCAGCTCGCGTCGGCGCGGAAGTCCTGGTAGCCCTCGTCGTCGATCGCCAACACGACGGCGGCCTTGAACTCGGGCGTGACCTCGACGTCCTCGACCGAGCCGACCTTGACGCCCGCGACCTTGACGTCCTCGCCGGGGATGATGAAGCCGGCGTTGTCGAAGATCGCGCGCACGCGGTATGCCTCGTCCTCCTCGCGCGTGACCAGGAAGAGCGCGACGACGGCGGCGACGATCAGGACGGCGGCGACGGGGACGGCGGTTCTCATGGCCCGGGCGGCACCTGGTCGGGATCGCAGTCGAGGCTGCCGCTGACGTCGCGCCACGGCGCCGAGCCGTCGCTGTTGGGCTGCGACGCCGCGCCCGGGCAGCGGCGCAGCTGGTTGGTCTCGAGGCCGTCGAAGCGCTGCGACGGCGGGATCGGCTCCAGCACGCCGCCGGCCGGGTTGTCGTTGAAGTTGAACGCGTTGAAGATCGGCTGGATGCGCGCGTAGTGGCCGTTGGCGTCGTAGTTGGAACCGCCCTGGCCGAAGTCGCGGAACCAGCTGACGGCCTCGGGCGCATAGGGGCGCACGAACTCGAGCACCGGCTGCAGCTTCACGAGCGCCTCGCGACCGTTGCCGAACGCGGGCGTGGCGACGCGCTGCAGCGCGGGCATCTTGCGCGTCGCCTCGACGAGGTCGTTGTCCGGTCCGTCGCGGCGGATCAGCGTGCGCAGGTCGCGGATCGTCGGGCGCGAAGCGGCCACGAGCGGGCGCAGCTCGCGCAGGAACGGCGCCAGGTCCTCGGTCGCCGGCTTCGACTCGGCGACGAGCACGTCGAGGTCGTCGAGCGTCGCGCGCAGGTTGACGAACGTGGTGTTCGCGCGCCGCAGCGTCGTCGGCAGCAGGCCGAGCGCACGGGCCAGGGCGACGTTCTCGTCGCCGATCGCACGCGCCACCGCGTTCGTGTTGCCGACCAGGTCGGCGAGGTCGTCGCGCCGCTCGGCGAGCGCCGTCACCAGGCGCGACGAGTCGACGATGAAGCGCGTCAGCGCGGCCTCGTCCTCGTTCAGCTCGCCGACCAGGCGGCGTGACGTCGAGAGCAGCGGGTTGAAGTACCTGGTCGCCTCGCCCGCCTCGCCGCCCTTGCCGCGGAACTGCGCGGCGAAGCCCCTGACGACGTCCTGCAGGTTGCCGCGCGTCCGCTCGTCGAGCGTGTTGAAGAGCTGGTCGAGGTCGACGACCGGGGTCGTCGAGGCGGTGGTGAGCGTGGCGCCGTCCTCGAGCTCCTCGGCGCTCTGGGGCGCGGGCGTGATCGCGATGTAGCGGTTGGCGATGCCCGACAGCGACGTCAGGCGGATCGTCGCGTCGGTGCCCTCGCGCAGCGGCGCGTAGGGCTCCTCCACGCTGACCTTGACCGCCGCCTGGTTGTCGGGCGTCAGCTCGATGCTCTTGACCGAGCCGATGCGCCTGCCGCCGACCTGCACGTCGTTGTCGGGCACGAGCTGGCCCGCGTTCTCGAACAGCAGCGTGTACTCGGTGCCGCCGCTGCCGCGGAGCAGCAGCAGCCACGCCGTGAGCAGGATGACGAGCGCGAGCGCGAGCACGGCGGCGCCGCGGGCGATCGTCACCGATGACCCCCTGACGCTCGCTGGCTCAGAGGAAGCTGTCCGCGCGGGCCCCGGGTCACTCCATCCCCAGGGGGCCCTGTGACGCGCCCGCCAGGAACTGGCGGACGAACTGGTTGTCGGAGTTGAACAGCTCGTCGGCCGGGCCGGATTCGACGATCCGGCCCTTCCACAGCACCGCGATGTACTCGGCCACGCGCTTGGCGGACATGATGTCGTGCGTGATCACCACGTAGGCGCCGCCGTTCTCCTCGTGGACCTCCTGGATCAGCTCGCACAGCAGCGCCGTCCGCACCGGGTCCAGGCCGGAGTCGGGCTCGTCGAAGAGCACGATGTCGGGGTCGAGCACGAGCGCGCGCGCGAAGCCGGCGCGCTTGCGCATCCCGCCGGAGAGCTCGTTCGGCGCCTTGTCGCGCGAACCCTCGAGGCCGACCTCGCGCAGCCGGCGCATCACGATCTCCTCGATCTCGTCCTCGCCCTTGTCGGTGTGCTGGCGCAGCGGGAACGCGACGTTGTCGTACAGGTCCATCGAGCCGAACAGCGCACCGTCCTGGAACAGCACGCCGAACTTCTTGCGCATCTGGAAGAGGTCGTCGTCGGGCATGTTCGGCACCGACTCGCCGTGCACGAGCACGTCGCCGTCGTCGGGATACAGCAGCCCGACCATGTGCTTGATGCACACCGACTTGCCGGTGCCAGAAGGCCCCAGGATCATCGAGATCTTGTCCTCCGGGATGCCGAGGTTCAGGCCGCGCAGGATCTTGTTGCGGCCGAACGCCTTGTGGACCTCGACGAACTCGACCGCGTCCTGCACCCCGGTCGGGCGGTGCTTGCCGGTGTGCCAGCGGTACTCGTCGTCGTCGGCGCGCCCGGGCGGCTCGGGCGGCGGCGCCGGCTCGCGCGTGACCTCCGCGTCCGTGGGCGCGGGCCCGCCCTCGCGGCGGATCAGCGGTGGGTTGCGGTCGTCCGCCACGGATCGTCAGCCTCCGATCGGGGCTCTCGGGTTCGCGCCCCAGAAGATCTGGGTGCCCAACATGCCGATCAGGTGCACCAGTACGATGTTCAGCACCATCGACTTCGCCGTCGCCGTCCCCACCCCGACCGGCCCACCGGACGCGTTGTAGCCGTAGTAGCAGCCGACGAGCACGATCACGGTCGCCATCACCATCGCCTTGATCACGCTGTAGAGCAGATCCGGTGGATTCTGGAACATCCAGAAGATCAGGAAGAAGCCGCCGGACGACACCTCCCCTATCTGCTGCACGACCGCCAGATAGGAGGCGAAGAAGCCGGCCCCGATGCCCGCGAGGTACATGAACGGGAGCACGAGCCAGGCGGCGAGCAGGCGCGTCGCGCACAGGAACGTCATCGAGGAGATGCCCATCACCTCGAGCGCGTCGACCTCGTCGGAGATCCGCATCGAGCCGATCTCGGCCACGATGCCGGTGCCGACCTTCGCCGCCATCATGTAGCCGAACGCGTACGGAACCAGCTCGCGCAGGTCGCACCAGGCGGCGAACACGCCCGCGTATGCCGGGGAGCCGACGGCGCGATTGAAGTACGCGCCCTCGATCCCGCACTGCAGCCCGATGATGAAGATCAGGCCCCAGATCACGAGCGTCGAGGACAGGATCAGCAGCCCGGCCTGGCGCAGCGCCTCGCCGAAGAAGCGGAAGACCCGCAGCCCGAAGACCTCGCCGACGACGCGCGAGCAGAACTTGACGATGTCGCCGAACGACGCGACCCACTCCCTCGGGATGGCGAGCCAGCCGCTCACTTGATGTTCAGGATCTCGGGGTGGGTGGCCAGCAGCGTCTGGGTGAAGACGTAGTTGAACGAGAACACGCCCATGATCGCGATCACGACGGCCTGGTTGACGGCCCGCCCGACGCCCGCGGCGCCGCCCGTCGCCGTCATGCCCTTGTAACAGCAGACGATCGCGATGATCGCGCCGAACAGGGTGCATTTCAGGACCGACCCCCAGAGGTCCACGACGGAGGCGTTGGTGAGGAAGGTGGCGCGGAACGGGCCGAGCGGCTGGTCGTAGACGAGCGTCGTGACGATGCCGCCGAAGATGCCGAAGAGGATCGCGTAGATGTCGAACAGCCCCGTCACGAGCATCAGCGCGAGAAAGCGCGGCACGACCAGGTTCTTCACGGGGTCGACGCCGAGCACCTGCAGCGCGTCGAGCTCCTCGCGGATCTTGCGCGCGCCGAGATCGGCGGTGATCGCCGTGCCGGCGACGCCGGCCAGCACGATCGCGGTCACGAACGGGGCGAACTCGCGGATCGAGGCGAGCACGAAGAAGCCGCCGAGCCGGTCCAGCGCGCCGAACAGCACGAGGAAGTTCGCCGCCTGCAGGCCCGGCGCCGCATAGCCGAACGCGACCGTCGAGACGACGAGCGGGAACCAGCAGAGCTTGAGCGCGAAGAGGAACTGCGAGACGAACTCGCCGCCGTACGGGTACGGCGGCTTGACGGCCGACACGATGGTCTTCCCCGTCAGGATCATCATGTCGCCCACTTCTTCGAGCAGGCTCTTTGCCGGCAGGAATGCCCTATCGGCGACGCCTCTTACCATGCGCTCCCCTCTGCGTTGCGCCGGTTGTCGGCGCGACCCTCGCGCCGACAGACTACGGACGGCGTTCTCAAGCCGCAAACGGGAACCGTCGCCGAAACTTGCGTCCCCTCGGCGGAGCGCGCGACCGGATTCCGGACGCCGTCGTGCGCCTCCGCCGGATCCGGCCCGCGGCCGCGTTTGCGCTGGTATGGTCGCCGCCGGAATGGGGAACTCGCGCGGACGGCTCGCCGTGCTCGTCTCCGCCCTCGCGCTCGCGAGCGCGGGCTGCGGCGCGGAGCGCCAGGACGCGGACGCGCCGTCGGGCGAGTTCGAGATTGAGGTGACCGACGCGTCGTTCCCGGCCAAGCAGCGCATCGCCGAGCCGGCGACGCTGAGGCTCGAGGTCGCCAACCGCGGCGAACGCGCGCTGCCCAACCTCGCCGTGTCGGTCGAGACCGAGCCGCGCAAGGCGGGCCAGGCACCGGTCGCGTTCGCGCAGGCAAGCGACGAGCCGGGACTTGCCGACAGCGGCCGGCCGGTGTGGATCGTCGACGAGGGCCCGGCCGGCGGCGGCTCCGCCTATGACAACACGTGGGCGGTCGGCCCGCTCGGCAAGGGGCAGTCGCGCACGGTCGAGTGGAAGCTGACCGCGATGGAGACCGGGAGCTACACGGTCGCCTGGCGCCTCGCGCCCGCGCTCGAGGGCGACTTCGAGCTCACCGGCGGGCGCACGCAGGGCGAGTTCGTCGTGACGATCGCCGACGACCCGGTGCCCGCGCGCGTCGACGACGACGGCGACGTCGTGCGCGGCGAGGAAGCCGGCCGCTGAGCGCTCAGCGCGGCAGCCGCGGCGCGATTATGCGGTAGGCCTTGAGCCCGAGCCCGAGCCGCTCGCGGTCCTCGGACTGCATCGGGTCCAGCCCGGTCAGCTCCTTCACCCGCTCGAGCCGGTAGGCGACGGTGTGGCGGTGGGCGTAGATCGCGGCGGCGGTCGCGTTCATGTTGCAGTTCTGGTCCAGATAGGACTCGAGCGTGCCCACCAGGTCGGTGGCGTACTGGTCGTCGTAGGCGACGATCGGCGCGACCGTGTCCTCGAAGAACGAGCGCACCTCCTCGGGATGCGAT
>Ga0126306_10000068_pt1 | contig 30647 bp, 26 predicted proteins | sample Plot27_FD_92592 | JGI IMG/M metagenome (GOLD analysis project Ga0126306, IMG submission 92592) | Serpentine soil microbial communities from UC McLaughlin Reserve, CA, USA - Plot27 | ecosystem: Environmental > Terrestrial > Soil > Grasslands | place: USA: UC McLaughlin Reserve, Lake County... | reverse complement strand
GAGGTCGTCAAGGGCGGGCTGATCCTCGACCTGGGCGTGCGCGGCTTCCTGCCCGCGTCGCTGGTCGACATCCGCCGGGTGCAGGATCTGGACGAGTTCCTCGGCCAGACGCTGCGCTGCAAGGTGATCGAGCTCAACCGCTCGCGCAACAACGTCGTGCTCTCGCGCCGCGCCGTCCTCGAGGACGAGCGCAAGGAACAGCGCCAGCAGATTCTCGACCGGCTCCAACCGGGCGACGTCGTCGAGGGGCAGATCTCGAACATCGTCGACTTCGGTGCGTTCGTCGACCTCGACGGCATGGACGGCCTGATCCACATCTCGGAGATCTCGTGGAGTCACGTGAACCACCCCTCCGAGGTGCTCGAGATCGGCCAGACGGTCAAGGTGAAGGTGCTCGACATCGATCGGGAGCGCCAACGGATCTCACTCGGGCTCAAGCAGACCCAGAGCGACCCGTGGCAGCAGGTGCTTGACGCCTATAGCGAGGGCGACCTGGTCGAAGGGAAGGTGACGAAGGTGGTGACGTTCGGCGCCTTCGTAGAGATCATGCCCGGCGTCGAAGGCCTCGTGCACATCTCCGAGCTCGCAGAGCACCACGTCGAGAACCCACGCGAGGTCGTGGGCCAGGGCGACCAGGTGCAGGCGAAGATCATCGAGGTCGATCCCGAGCGGCGGCGCCTGTCGCTGTCGCTCAAGCGCGTCGAGGGGGAGGGTCCGACGCCGGCCTCCGAGCTGGGTCTCTCCGACGAGGTCTTCGGCAGCGACCAGCAGACTGGCGCGGAGCCGTCGCCGGAGCCCGTGGCGGGGCCAGAGGAGCAATCGCTCGAGATCGAGGAGCCGCCGGAGCCTGCGCCCGAGGCCGAACCCGAAGCGGCGCCCGCGCCGGAAGAAGGCGACGAAGAGGCCCAATAGGCCCCTCGCGGTCGCGATCACGGGCGGCATCGGGGCGGGCAAGAGCGAGGCGCTGAAGGCATTCGCGCGCCACGGCGCCGCCGTCGTCTCGAGCGACGAGATCGTCCACCACCTGATCCGCGCCGACCCCGAGGTCAAGGCCGCGATCGTCGAGCGCCTGGGCACGGAGATCCTGGGCGACGACGGCGAGATCGACCGCAGCCGTGTCGCCGACCGCGTGTTCGGCGACCCCCAGGCACTCGAGTGGCTCGAGGGGCTGTTGCACCCCAAGGTCTCGGCCGAGTACTTGCGCTGGCGCGAGCAGCTCGCGGAGCTGCGCGACCCGCCCGCGGTCGCAGTGACCGAGGTTCCGCTCCTCTACGAGGTGGGGGGCGAGAGGCGTTTCGACAAGGTCGTCGTGATCACGGCGCCCGAGAAGCTGCGCGAGGCGCGTGCGCACGTCCCGCTCGCCGGACGCTCCGAACGCCTGCTCCCCGACCGCGAAAAGGTCGGGCGCGCCGACTTTTCTTACGTGAATACGGGGTCGATCGAGGAACTCGACGCATTCATCGCCGCGGTGATGGAACAGCTGACCGCTAACTGACGCTTGACAGACGCCGAAGTGATGTCATAATGACATCATGCAGACGGCAAAGTTCGTCGAGAAACTCGAGCGGGATCTCGCCTCGATGGCCGCCCTCGGCGGCGAAGACGTCGCGCAGGCTGCCGAACGGCTGGCGCACGCGCTTCGCGGTTCGGCCGGGATGCGACTCGTGGAAACCCTGGGCGAGGCCGCGCTTGAGATCAGCGCGCAGCTCCCGGAGGGCCACATCGAGGTGCGGCTGGCGGGCCCGGATCCCGAGCTCGTCTACGTGGGCGGGCAGCAGGCCGAGGCCCCGGCCATCCCGGCCGAGGACGGGCTGACCGCGCGCATCACCCTGCGCCTGCCCGACGGCCTCAAGCGCGAGCTCGAGGCCGCCGCCGCCCGCGAGGGCGTCTCGCTGAACACCTGGCTCGTGCGGGCGCTGTCCCGTAGCACCGCGCCGCCGCCTCGCCGCACCGGCAAGCGGCTGACCGGCTACGCGAAGAACTAATCAAGGGAGGGAGCATGAGGACGGAGTCATTCACTACATCTGGGCCCGTCGCGCTGAGGATCAATGTCCCGGCCGGGGATGTCGAGGTGGAAACCCACGAGACCGCAGAGACAACCGTCGAGCTGGAGGTCCGCGGCCACGATGCCGACCAGGTCGAGCGCGATGTTCGCATCGAGGCGCGGCCGCGGGGCCAAGGTCACGAGATCGTGGTCGACGCCGACGAGCGCAGTGGGCTCTTTCGCAACGTCGAGTACCGCGTCCGCGTCAGCGCGCCGCACGAGGCCGATCTGGAGTCCAACCTGGCATCGGCGGACCTCCGCGCCCGCGGCCGCTACGGCGCGGTCGGGGTGAACGTCGCCTCCGGCGATGTCGAGCTCGAGCGAATCGCGTCGGCGAGGGTGAACTCGGCCTCCGGCGACGTCCGCATCGAGGCGGCGGCGGGATCCGTGAAGGTCAACACAGCATCCGGCGATGTCGACCTCCGGAGCGTCGCCGAGGGCGAGGTCAACGTGCACTCGGCCTCCGGCGACGTCGAGGTCGGGATCGCCAAGGGCTCGCGACTCTTCGTCGACGCGCAATCCCTCTCAGGCGAAACCACCTCGGAACTCGAGCTGGAATCGGTGAGCCCGGTCGAAGCCGACGAGGGCCCACTCGTCGAGCTTCGCGCGCAGACGATGAGCGGCGACATCGCCGTTCGCCGCGCGGGATGATCGAAGCGACTCCCGATACGCCTCCGCTGCTGCGGCAGCCGGAGTTCCTGAAGCTGTGGGCTGCGCAGTCGATCTCCCAGATCGGCGACCAGATCACCTATCTCGCGCTGCCGCTCGTCGCCGTCTTGACCCTGGACGCCTCGGCAGCGCAGATGGGCCTGCTGACCGCCGCGGAGCTGATGCCGCACTTGCTCTTCTCGCTGATGGCGGGCGTCTGGATCGAGCGCAGGCAGAACCGGAGGCGCCTGATGATCGTCGCCGACATCGTCAGGGCCGGACTGCTCGTTTCGGTGCCGCTGGCCGCGGCCTTCGACCTCCTGACCTTTCCGCAGCTGTACGTCGTCGGGTTTGTTGCGGGCAGCTGCGCAGTGCTCTTCGACATCAGCTGGGCGACGCTGTTTGTCAGCGTCGTGCCGCGGCGCGATGTCGTCGAGGCGAACAGCAAGCTCAACCTCAGCCGCGCGCTCTCGTTCGTCACCGGCCCATCGGCCGCCGGCTTCCTGGTCCAGGCGCTGACCGCACCAGTGACGCTCCTCGTCGACGCCTTCTCGTTCATCGGCTCGGCGCTCTTCCTCGGGCGGATCCGCGCGCCAGAGCCGCCTGTCGAAGAGGACGGGCGGGAGAGCGTGCTGCAGAGCCTCCGTTCCGGGTTGCGGTTCGTGTTTGGCGACGAGCTGATCCGGCCCGAGCTCCTCTGTACCGCGACGATCAACCTCTTCAACTTCGTCTTCCATGCGATCTTCATCCTCTATGCGACGAAGGAGCTGGGAGTCAGCCCCGGGGTCCTCGGGCTCGCGCTCGGAGCCGGAGCGGTAGGTGGCATCCTCGGTGCGCTGGTGGCCGTGCGGCTCGAGCGGCTGATCGGCATCGGCCCTGCCTTCACGCTCGGCTGCGTGCTCTTTCCGCTGCCGCTCGTTCTCGTTCCGCTGGCCACAGGCCCCGAGCTCGCGATCGCCTTCATGCTCGGCGCCGCGGAGTTCCTCTCCGCCGTCGGCGTGATGATCCTCGACGTCACGGGCGGAAGCCTGATGCTGTTGCGCACCCCCGACCGGCTGCGCTCGCGGATGAGCGGGACGTACCGCTTCGTCAACTACGGCGTCAGGCCGCTCGGTGCCCTCGTCGGCGGCGGCCTCGGAACGGCGATCGGCCTCCAGACCACCCTTTGGATCGGCGTCATCGGCGCCCTCGGCGGGGTTGTCTGGCTCGTGTTCTCGCCGATCCCGCGGCTGCGCGCCGTCGTCGAGGCCGCCTAGCAGGCGCGGAAGCCCGCGCCGCCGCCCCGCGCGGGCCTCCACAGGCCTCCAAACGGAGGGTCAGGTCTTTCGGCCGAAGCTCGACGTTCTCCTCGCTCGGATTTGCGTAGAAGCTCTGCGCGATGAATTGCTGAGCTGGCCTCGCTCGAGGGACGTCTCGCGTCGCCAGTGGGGTTCGCAGCCCTCAGCCCGGAACGTCTCGACGACGTTGAGGTAGCGCTGCGCTTCCTCGGCGAGAGTCATCAGATCGGCCTCGCGACGAGCAGGTGGGCATAACCGCTCCGGCTTGGTGCCGAGCCACGTGTTCCGAGGAAGCGGGCACGAACCCGCCAGCGTCCCGCGGCGGGTGGGCGCCACGACATCGTCGCGCCGGCCGCTACGCGAACGATGCGGTGGAAGTGCCACCCGCTGAGCGTGTCGAAGCGGTCGATCTGGAGCTCGGCCCGCCCTCCCGAGGTCGCCGGGGAGACGAGGCACGAGATCGTCACCGTTGTCCCTGGCGCCACCTCGGACGAGCGCGCACCCGAGAAGAGCACCGTCGTCGACGTGACGTCCCGAAGGCGGAGCGCTAGTCGGTAACGGCCGGCGCTCGTCCCGGCCGGCGCCTGCACGGCGACGACGTAGCGACCGCGGTCGAGCCGGCGGCGCAACGCGGTTCCGCCCGTCGCCAGCCGCGCACCTGTGTCTGTGAGGAGAACGAGCGAAAAAGATCCGCCGCCGAGAGCGAGGCCCAACCGCACTTCGCTCAGACGCTCGACGTCGAAGTGGTAGAGATCGACGACGTCTACGCCGCCCGGCGAAAGCCGTCCGCGCCGACTCGAGCCCGGGGTGAGCTCGAGCCCGACGCCGAGGTCGTCGGCCCCCGCCGCAACGACGTGCAGTCGGTACCTCTGGCGTTGCGCTGATGTCGCCTGGACCTCGACGGCATAGCGGCCGCCTCCGTCGGGCCCGGGCGTGAAGGTCGTGTAGCCGCGGCACGCAAAGCGCCGCAGTGTTCCGCCTCGGCGCCGAATGCTCGCCTGTGCGCAAGGTGAGGAGCTGAAGGCGATCCGGTACGTCTTGCCTCTGCGCAGCCGCACGGACCAGACGTCGTTGACGTCGGTGAGGCCGTCTACGGACCCTTTCGCCCCGCGGCGTGGCAGCGCGCGGCCGGGGAGTCGTTCAGGAGCTTCACCCGGGCGAAGCGTTAGGACGAAGTCGCCGGGACCGGACCCGGCCTTGTCGCCGACGAGGATTAGGTAGTCCGCGCCGCGCCTCGTTGTGAACCCGGCGACGATGTTGCCGCGGCGGTCGGTTGCAGCGCACCCGATCTCGTCGACGTCACTGCGAACTCGGCGAAACGCAGCCACCACGCCGTCGCGGTCACCAGTGGCGAGCTGAACGAGCACGCGGCCAGTGGCGGGTCCCCGAAACCGGTACCAGACGCCGCCGCCGGCCATCCTGCAATCGCTGTATCCGTCACTCGTGGCGCCGAGCGTGGTGCCCCGCTTCGTGGCAGGAAGGCGGCTGATCGGCGTCGCCTCGCCGCGCTCGTCGTTGTCGGGCGGCAGGACGAGGTCAGCACGGAGGTCGAACTCGCCGTCGGCCGCGCCGGCCCGCCGCCCGACGAGGATCAGGTAGCCGGCGCCGCGGACCGTGGCGACGGAGGTAACGACCTTGCCGCCTGCGCTTGCCGTTCCGCACGCGACCTCCTCGATGCGCGACTGAAGGCGTCGATAGATGCGGACGACGGGCGCGAGCCGCGCAGCTGCCTGGATGGTCGCGACGATGGTGCCGTCGGGCGCGGTGTCGATCCGGTACCAGACGGTTCCGTCGATTCGCCCGCAGCGGGAGACCTGTGGGTCGAGGCGCTCGAGCGTCGCCTCGACCGTCGTCCCGTGCGCGGTCGAGGGAAACGACGTCAGCAGTTGGGCGTCGGCCCGGTTGTCGTTCGGGGGCGGCGCCGCGAGCGCGGGCGCCGCGAGTACGAGTGCAGAAAGGGCTGTTATTAGGATCTTCATGCCTTCGAGCCTGCGGATGAGCGCTCACGCGGCGCTCACGCGCCGCTCACGCCGAGGCGGCGGGCAGGGCCCGCCGCCTCGTTCTCATCGAAGTGGACTCAGTCGTCCCAGCGGGAGATGTCGGCCCAGGCGTCGGTGAAGAACGCGCCCGGCACCTCTGCACCGATACACCAGTTTTCCTCCGTCCCGGCCGCACCGCAGGCGCGGTTCGGTGACGCGTCGTGCGTCCCGTAGCCGTCGCGCACCGCTGCGGCGATGCGAGCGGCGATCGCCCGCTTCGCCGCGTCCCACGCGGGGTCCGACATCTCGATAGTTCTCGTCGGCTGCCAGGAGAAGCCGAGCTGGTGGGACATGCCGAACTCGCGGTGCTTGCCGCCGAACCGCCGCATCGCGTAGACCTCCTCGGAGACGAAGGAGAGCATCTGCTCCAGCGGCATCATCGTCGAGCCGTGCCCGCAGGCATAGACGACCGGGCAAGTCGCGGAGACTGGGATCTCCTCGGGGGCGCGTGCGGGCCACGTCGCGTTCCCGAACGGCATGAAGGCTCGCCGCAGGAACCTGCGGGCGGACTCGACTTCTTCTGGACCGTCCTCCGCGAGGTTCAGCAGGTGGTGGAAGTAGTCGCTCAGGTGCTCCGCACGCTCGGGCAGCGAGCTGCCGGTGACGCCCCAACGGCGCGCGTCGGCATACGCCTCTCGTGCGAAGAAGGCCACGTACGGACCGAGGTCCTCCCAGAACGCGGAGTCCCCGAGGAGGGACTTCGTCTCCGCTTTGAGCTCAACGAGGTCGGGCATCGTCTGATGGCTGTACTGGATGCCGAGCTCGACGATGCCCGGCACCACGGGGCCGGTGCCGTCGCCGAGCGCCAGGCCGTGTACCACGTCGCGGATCGCCTGCCGCGGATACGGAAGCTCGTCACGGCGGGTACTCCGATCAGCCTCGTTCAAGAGCCACGTCTCGCCGCGGGAGAAGTCGTAGCCGGCCGCGACCATGCGCTTGCGCATCTCGATTCCGGCGTCTCGCCACGTGCGCCCTGAGGCAGATGCGACCCATTTCGCCCACCCCGTATCCGTGCCGAGCGTCATCTCGGCAACGGGGATGAAACGTGGCCCAAGCGCGCGAATGACGTCGTCCTGCAGGAAACGCAGGAGCTTCTTGTCGTTCGCGGTTGGCGGGATCGAGATGTAGTACTGCACGCACTCGCCCTGCCGTGCTGCCAGCTCCTGGGCCAGCAGCGCCCAGTCGTTCGCGGTCCAGAAGACGAGATCGGCATTCAGTCGGCACTTCGGGCTGCCGTGGTCGCGATGCCCGAGCGCCAAACCGTGCTGGGTACCGGTACGGCCCTTTCGAGTGCCTCGAGCTCGTCCATGAGCTCACAAGCTTTCGCCTCGTCGTCGGTCGCCTGAGAATCGTCGGCCGCCGTCGCCGGTACGACGATCAGCAGCGTGAGGCACATGAGCGCCAAGAGAATTGGTTTCACAAACATCCGGGCTCCTTCGGGCAGGTGAAGAGGAACGCCGACCGAGCATCGAGGCGGCCGCTCACGGGGCACTCACACCCGGCTCACGCGGGTACACGAGGAGGCCGTGGCTTGAACGGCCTCCTCGTGTCAGTGGCTAGCCGATGCCGATGACGTCGACGTGCAACGCGTCGAAAGTGAAGTCCTGCCCGGTTCCGGTGCAGGAGTCCATGACCCTTGCGGTCAGCACATGCGTGAGCTCGGACTCGTCGGCAAACAGGGCGGCGACCGGGTAGAAGTTCAACCCGATCGTCTGGGTGATTCCTTCGTAGCCCGCGTAGTAGGACGTCCAGCCATATGCGGCCGATTCGCCGTCGATGAACAGCTGCACAGAGGCCGAAGGCGGATAGGTCCCGGTCCCATCGCAGATTTCCGGGTGACGGATCTTGACCTTACCCACGAACAGCTGCGTCTCTCCCGCCCGTTGAGTCCAGATGTTCCCAGTCAGCGGCCACGGCGTGCCAGGGTAGGACCCCGAGCCCGTCGCCACTTCTCTGGTGCTTCGGATTCGAGCCGCAGTTGCCATTCCTGTCGGTCCCGCTTCACCCTGCGGTCCACGTTCGCCTTGCGGCCCGCGCTCGCCCTGAAGGCCTCGTTCGCCCTGAGAGCCTCGTTCGCCCTGCGGTCCACTCTCGCCCCTGGCTCCTCGCGGGCCGGTTCGACCAGCCGGGCCGCGCGGCCCGCGAGGGCCGCGTTTCGCCTTCTCGCTCGACGACGGCGCTGACGCGAGAACCGAATTCCGGGCAAGATCCGTCGCGCTTCCCATGGGCGTGATCCCGAGAACGGCGACGGCGAACGCGGCCGCTGACAGCATGAGCGTCACGCGTCTGCCGATGCGACCCGGGCTGTTTCGATGCGTGACCTTCCGCATCCCTTTCTCCTTCCGCTTGACTGCGGAGCTCTTCCGCTCCAAGTCGAGCTTCCGCTCCCAAACTCACACGAGGGTCACACGCGGCTCACGCGGGCCCTAGGCGCGATCGAAACAACGGTGTTCAATTGGACGGGATGCCTTCTGTCGAGGTGAAACTCCTTGGACCGCTCGAGCTGGTCGTCGACGGCCGCCCGATCGAGCTGCGCCGAAAGAAGCAGCGGGCCCTGCTCGCGCTACTGGCGCTTCGCACAGGCGAAGTGGTCTCCACCGATCGCCTCGTGCACGAGCTGTGGGGTGAGACCCCTCCGAAGGCCGCCGTCGGGTCGCTCCAGAACCTTGTCTCCGAGCTTCGGAAGCTGATCGGCCCCGCGCTCCTCGTGACGCGGCCCCCCGGCTATGTGCTCGAGGTCGATCGGAAGCTCGTCGACGCGCACCGCTTCGAGGAAGCGGTCCGCGCGCGCGGCGAGCTGCGCGAAGCACTCGATCTCTGGCGCGGGCCCGCGCTCGCCGACCTCGCCTTCGAGCCGTTTGCCCAATCCGAGATCGCGCGCCTCGAGGAGCTCAGGGCGACGGCGAGAGAGGAGCTCTTCGACGTGGAGCTGGAGCGCGGCGGCCATGCCCAGCTCGTCGCGGAGCTCGAGAAATTCGTCGCCGAGCATCCCCTCCGTGAGCGCCCACGGGGGCAGCTCATGCTTGCGCTCTACCGCTCGGGACGGCAGGCCGATGCGTTAGAGGGCTACCGCGACACGCGACAGACGCTCGTCGAGGAGCTCGGGATCGACCCGTCGCCCGAGCTTCAGGCGCTCGAACAGGCGATTCTCCGCCACGACCCGGCGGTCGACCTCGCCGCGCCGAGGCCGATGCTTCGCGAGCCGGACCGGCGACGGACGGTGACCGTGCTCTTCGCGGACATCGTCGACTCAACGGAACTCAGCGCGCAGTTCGATCCCGAGGTGCTCCGCGCCATGATGACGCGCTACTTCGAGGCGGTCCGGGCGAGCGTCGAGCGCCACGGCGGGGTAGTTGAGAAGTTCATTGGCGACGCCGGAATGGCCGTTTTCGGGGTGCCGACGATGCACGAGGACGACGCCGTCCGCGCAGTCCGGGCCGCAAGCGAGTTGCGCGAGACGGTCACGGCCCTCAACGCCGACCTTGGGGGTGAGTACGGCGTCGCCTTGCAGCTGAGGATGGGCCTGAACACGGGTGAGGTGCTCGTGAGCGACCCTGGCTCAGGCGAGTCATTTGCAACGGGCAAGGCGGTGGGCGTCGCGATGCGGCTCCAGCAGGCCGCGCTGGCGGGCGAAATCCTTCTTGGCGCGGCGACGTACGGGCTCGTCCGCGACGCCGTCGACGTCGAGCCGGTCGAGCCGCTCGACCTGGGAGCGGCGCTGGGGCGCATCCCCGCGTTCCGCCTGTTGGAGGTGGGCGAGGCAGTGCGCACCCTCGGCAGCGCGCCCTTGGTCGGCCGAGACAGTGAGCTGGCGTGGCTGCGCGCGGCGTTCGCTGGGGTCCGCGCCGAGCGACGAAGCCGGATGGTGACAGTGCTCGGCGACGCGGGGGTCGGAAAGTCGAGGCTCGCTTCGGAGCTCCTCTCCGGTTTCGGCGACAACGAGTCGGCGCTCGTTGGCCGCTGCGTCTCCTACGGCGAAGGCGCGACGTTTCTTCCAGTGGCCGAGATCGTTCGCCAAGCGGTTCCGGCGCGACCGCGGCAGGCGATCGCAGAGCTGCTGCAAGGCGACGAGCAGGCGCACCTGATCGCCGAGCGCGTCACTCAACTGACCGGCCACGCCGAGGGTGTCGCCTCGATGGGAGAGGTCTTCTGGGCGGTGAGACGCTTGCTCGAGGCGCTGGCGCTGCGGCAGCCGCTAGTCGTCGTTCTGGAGGACGTGCACTGGGCCGAGCCGACGCTCCTCGACCTCGTCGAGTACCTCGATGCCTGGACTGCCGAAGCGCCCCTCCTCGTCGTGTGCCTCGCACGACCACAGCTGCTCGAGCAACGGTCGGGCTGGGCTCCTTCCGAAAAGACGCTGCACCTCGCTCCGCTCGACGCGGAGGAGGCGCAAGCGTTGGTCGATGAGCTGGCCGGTCAGGAGCTCGCAGACGAGGCGAGGGCCAAGATCGTCGAGGTCGCCGAAGGAAATCCGCTCTTTCTCGAACAGCTGCTCGCGCTTGCAGAGGAGGCCGGCGCACAGGCGCTCACCTCGGTGCCGCCCACGGTCGAGGCCCTCCTCGCGGGCCGCATCGACCGACTCGAGCCTGAGGAGCGCACGCTGCTCGAGCGCGCCGCAGTGGCGGGAAGGGACTTCGCGCGGCCGGCTGTCGTGCATCTGTCGCCGCCTGAAGACCTCGTGGGCGTCGACGGCCGTCTCGTGGCGCTTGTCCGCCGCGGTCTTGTCGAACCGGCAGGAGACGCGTTCCGCTTCCACCACGCCCTAATCCGAGACGTCGCGTATGCCGGGATCACGAAGGAGACGCGCGCGGAACTTCACGAGCGCTTCGGGATGTGGCTCGAGCAACGGGAGGAGGGTGCCGAAGAGATCGTCGGCTACCACCTCGAGCAGGCGCATCGTTATGCAGGCGAGCTCAGGCCAAGCGACTCAAGGCTGCCAGCGCTTGCCAAGCGTGCGGGGGACAAACTCGCTCTCGCGGGCATCCGCGCCTGGAAGCGAGCAGACACGCCGGCGGCCGTCAACCTGCTCGGTAGGGCGGCGCAGCTGCTGTCCACCGACGACCCGATTCGCGCAGAGGTGCTCTGCGAGCTGGGTGTCGCACAGCGATCGGTCGGTGATGTCGAAACCGGGGAGGAGACGCTGAGCGAGGCGATCCGCCGCGCCGCGGCTGCGGGAGATGAGGGGATCGCGCGGCGCTCCCAGATCGAGCTCGGCTACCTGCGGCTGTTTACGGATCGCGAGGCCGATCCCGCTGAGTTCGTCGATCTCGTCCAGGGAGCCATCAGGGTGTTCGAGCAATTGGACGACGCGCGCGCGCTCGGACGTGCGTGGCGCAGTGTCGGGCACGTCCGTGGATCGATGCAGGGCCGCTGCGCGGACTGGCTAGAGGCTTCCGAGCGCGCTGTTGCGTACTACCGCCGTTCGGGTTGGTCGACCGCGGGATGTCTCGCTGCACTCGCGGCGGCGTTGTTTTACGGGCTTACGTCCGTATCGGACGCGACGGACCGTTGTGAACGACTACTCGGGGAGACGACCGATCGCCTCGGCACAGCGAACGTTTTGGGCTACCTCGGAGGCCTTCACGCGCTTGCGGCGCGCTTCGACGACGCCTTTCAACTATTGGCCGAGGCCGACAAAATCCATCGGGAACTGGACGAGAGCTACGCACGTGCTGACAACGCGGGTCGAATCCTCGGCCTTGTTCATCGACTCGCAGGTGACCCACAGGCAGCGGAGGCGACGTACCGTGAGTGCTTCGAGACTTTCCAGCGAGCGCACGACGAAGCCGCCGCATCGAGTGTGGCGTCCGAGCTCGGGGATGCCTTCTATGTGCAAGGGCGGTACGCGGACGCGTCAGACGCGTGCGGATTCGCTCGCGAGCACGCACCTGCGGGCGACGTCATCGCGCAGTTGTCCTGGCGTCGTCTGCGCGCAAAACTGCTCGCCCGGAATGGACGCCAATCTGAAGGCGAGGCGGATGCGGCCGACGCGCTGCGAATGGTGGAGGGAACTGACTTGCTGACCCACCACGGCCAAGCGCTGCTCGCTATGGCCCACGTCCTGCGCATTGGCGGGAGCGAGGGGGAGGCGGCGAAACGAATCGAGGAGGCGATAGGGCTGTTCCAGCGGAAGGGGAGTGTCGCGTCGGTCGACAGTGCGCGATCGCTGCTCGCCGAAGACGTGGTGGCCTGACCACGCACGGAAAGCCCCGTAGGGGCTCTCCGTGACCGGCAATTCGGTCCCGATCAGGGGCCCGTGCCGGCGCCGAGATCCGCCAGCGATAGCGCCGCTGCGATGCTCGCGAGAATGACGAGAAACCGCCCAACCATGGCCTGCCTCCTTCCTGCAACTAGACTCTTCATGTCTAGGCAGTCTAGTAGGCAGATAATGATTATTCAAGTATAGACGTGTAATGATTAGGTAAGGACTAGCCTGTACCTGCTAATATCCTGTCTATGGCGACAGAGCAACCAAAACTCGGAGACCGGATCCGCCAGGCACGGGCGTCAAAAGGCTGGAAGCAGCGGGAGCTCGCGTCTGAAGTCGCCGTCGAGCCGATCACGGTCTCGCGCTGGGAGCGCGGGGCGACGACGCCCGACCTCGACGTGATCAGGCTCGTGGCGGAAGCGACGGGGAAGCCGTTGAGCTACTTCATCGCCGACGAGCAACCGGTCGCTGCGGACGGCGCCGTCGAGAAGCTGGAACGCGCCGCCGACAAGCTCGCGGCGCAGGCCGACCGAATCGAGCGCCTGCTCGAAGAAGTCAGGGCCGAGCTAGCTCGGCTTCGCTGACACGCGGAGCATGAGCGCGTAGGCCGTCGCCGTCGGCGGCCTGTCGGCAGGATCCTTGGCCAGCCCGTGGCGGAGCGCCGTCCAGAACTGACGCGGCAGGTCGCGCCGGGTGGGGGAGGGGTCCGGTGGTTCCTCGGAGACGTGGGCGACCGCGGCCTCGGCGAAGGGCCGCGAGCCGAACGGCGGTGTCCCGGTCAGGCATTCGTACAACATGCAACCGAGCGCGTAGACGTCGGCGGGCGGCTCCGCCGTTTCCCCGCGGATGACTTCGGGCGCCAGGTAGTCGACGGTCCCGACGACCCTCCCGGGCGCTGTGAGCACGCTGTCGGCCGTCGCCCGGGCAACCCCGAAGTCCGTAAGCTCGGCGCCGCTCTCGGCGAGCATGACGTTTGACGGCTTCACGTCGCGGTGGACGAGATCGCTGGCGTGGAGCGTGTCCAGCGCCGTCCCGACCTCGCCGGCGATCTGCACGACAGCATCCACCGGGAGCGGCCCCTCGCGCTCAAGCCGCTCGGCGAGCGATTCGCCCGCGACGTAGCGAGAGGCGAGGTACGTCCAACCGCCCGCCCGGCCCGCGTCCACGACCTCGACGAGGTGGGGATGGGTCAGCGACGAGGCGATCCTCCCTTCGCGCTCGAACCGGCGCCGATAAGCCTCGTCGCCGGAGAGCTCAGGGCGCAGCACTTTCAGCGCCACGACGCTGCCGTCGTCGTGGCTGGCCCGGAAGACGATCCCCATGCTTCCTTCCCCGAGCACGCCCTCGAGCACGTAGGGGCCGACCCGCGCGCCGGGTTGCGGGGAAGAGGGCGTCTCGTCGGCCATCGATCCGAGGATAGAAGCGTCCCCAGAACTGTGTTACAACCGCCGCAATGGCGGTTGTGCCTCGTATCGGTACCGAATTCGCCGGATATCGAATCGAGGCCCTGCTCGGCCGGGGTGGGATGAGCGTCGTCTATCGCGCCGAGAACGCCCGCCTCGGTAATAAGGTCGCGCTGAAGCTGCTCGCCGAGTCGCTCGCGGACGACGAGAGCTTCCGCGAGCGCTTCGTCCGTGAGTCGCGGACAGCTGCGAAGCTCAACCACCCGAACATCGTCACCATCTACGACGCCGGGGACTCGGAGGGCGTCCTTTACATCGCTATGCGTTGGGTCGAAGAAGACCTCAAGGCGCATCTCCGCCGCGAAGGACCCCTGGCGCCTGACCATGCGCTCGCCGTCGCCGCCCAGGTAGGCAGTGCGCTCGACGCCGCGCACGCCCGCGGCCTTCTTCACCGCGACGTCAAGCCCGCAAACATCCTGTTGGAGCCCGGCGAGCCGGGCGCGCCGCCGATCGCGTACCTCGCGGATTTCGGCTTGACGAAGCACCTGGAGTCGCGGAGCGGGATCACGGCGTCGGGGCAGTTCGTCGGGACGATCGACTACATGTCGCCGGAGCAGATCGAGGGGCGCGAAGTCGACTCGCGCACCGACATCTACTCGCTTGGCTGCGTCGTCTTCGAGTCACTCGCGGGCGGAACGCCGTTCCGGCGCGAGACCGACGTGGCCGTGCTCTGGGCGCACATGCGCGAGGAGCCGCCCCTGCTGAGCGAGGTGCGGCCGGATCTGCCCCGAGAGCTGGACGGCGTACTTGCGAAGGCGATGGCGAAGTCGCCGGAGGACCGCTACGGCACGTGCCGGGACCTCGTCGCCGACCTCAGGCAAGCGTTAGGCGCCGCGGCCGTCGAGACGTACGCCGGGAGAACGGTCGCCGAGATCGGCGGCAAGCCGCTTCCGACTGCCCCGGCGCCGACGGCGTTGCAGTCCGTTTCCCGGCCGCGGCCGCGCCGACTGAGGCTGGGCGAGGCGCTCGCCGCCATCTCCGCGTTGGCCCTCGGAGTCGTTGCGGGAGCGGTTGGCTACAGCCAGCTCCGAGACGTCGAAACCAGAATCATCACGCCCGATGTGCCGGGGCCGGTAGCCCTCGACACGGAGCTGTACCGGTACATCCCTGCGGCGCTGCAGCGCAAATGCGAACCACGCGAGCGGCTGAACCTCGACTTCGTCTCTCGGATGCTCTGCCGCGTCGGGGGCCGGGATGTATTGAGGGTGGAGTACAACAAGGCTGAGTCAGGCAGCAAGATGCGGAAGCACTTCGAGAAGCGCACCTTCGCCGAGGACCTGGCCGAGCCGGGCGTTCAGTTGCAGCCCCAAAGCCACTGCGGCCAACCGCCCGCGCTGCGGGAATGGCTTACTACCGGGAAGGGCGGACACAGGCCGGTCGAGATCGGCACGGGCGAAGAGGCGCGCGGACGGTTCCTCTGCTTCCGGCAGGGCGGGTGGGCTGCCATCGAGTGGACCGACCAGGACGTGGACGTCTATTCAGTCGCGTATGGGCGCGACCTCGGGCGGCTCTACCAGTGGTGGCGAAACCGGGCCGGCCCCATCGCGACTGACTAGAAAGACGCGGTCTCCTCCAGCTCGTTCGCCTTCGCGCACAACGCCGTAAATGCGGCCTGGAGGAAGTCGTTCGCGGCCGCGGCGCCGAGCGTCCACGTGAGCGCGCGCCCGAACCGCGGCGCCACCATCTGCGAGGACGCGAGTCCCGCGGCGACCCACGTGCCGACGCAGCGCGAACAGGTGACGAGCTCGCCGAGCGCCCGCTGGAGGCCTTCGCCCGCCGGGCGCTCCTCCTCACCTTCGACGAAGGGCTCGCGCATGAAGCTCGCCACGCGGTCGTGCGAGAGGGTCCTCGAGGCCTTGAACGTCGCCGCCGACAGCGCGACGAGGTCGAGTGCGGTCGCGGGCGGAGAACGCCGAGCGAGCAGCGAAACGACGCCCAGCCCGGCCAATAACGAGCCGGCGATCGCCGCGTAGGCCTCGTAGGGCGGCTCTCGGCGATCGTTCATGACCCGGGTAGCCTTCCCGCAATGCCCGAGTTCAAGACCTCCGCTGCCTACCAACCGACCGGCGACCAGCCGAACGCGATCAAGCAGCTTTCCGCCGGCCTGCTCGAGGGCGAGCGGTTCCAGACCATGCTCGGCGCCACGGGCACCGGGAAGACTGCGACGATGGCCTGGATCATCGAGCAGGTCGGCAAGCCGGCGCTCGTGATCGCTCACAACAAGACGCTGGCGGCGCAGCTCTGCAACGAGTTCAGCGAGTTCTTCCCCGACAACGCCGTCGAGTACTTCGTCTCCTACTACGACTACTACCAGCCGGAGGCCTACGTTCCGCAGGCGGATCTGTACATCGAGAAGGACTCTTCGCGGAACGACGACATCGATCGGCTACGGCACTCGGCGACCTCGTCGCTCCTGTCCCGGCGCGACACGATCATCGTCGCCTCGGTCTCGGCGATCTACGGCCTCGGCTCACCCGAGGAGTACGAGAAACGGGTCGTGATGATGCACGTGGGGGAGGAGCAGGACCGCGACCTCCTGCTCCGCAAGCTGATCGACATCCACTACACGCGCAACGATGCGTTCCTCGGGCGTGGCCGTTTCCGCGTCAAGGGCGACGTGATCGAGATCCAGCCCGCCTACGAGGAGTCCGCCTACCGCATCTCGATGTTCGGCGACGAGATCGAGCAGATCACGCACTTCGATCCCTTGAGCGGCGAGGTCTATGGAAAGCTCGAGTACCTCAACATCTTCCCCGCGACCCAATACGTGACCTCGAAGCCGACGATCGAGCGCGCCGTGGACGAGATCCGTCACGAGCTCGAGCAGCAGGTCAAGCTCTTCGAGTCCGACGGCCGGATGCTCGAGGCGCACCGGCTGCGGCAGCGCACCGAGTACGACCTCGAGATGATGGTCGAGCTCGGGTTCTGCAACGGGATCGAGAACTACTCACGCATCCTCGACGGCCGCCCGCCGGGTTCCGCGCCGTACACGCTGATCGACTACTTCCCGTCCGACTTCGTCGTCTTCGTCGACGAGTCACACCAGACCGTGCCGCAGATCGGCGGGATGTACGAGGGCGACAGATCGCGGAAGCAGACGCTCGTCGACTTCGGCTTCCGGCTTCCCTCGGCGCTCGACAACCGGCCGCTGCGCTTCGACGAGTTCCTCACCAAGGTGCCGCAGCTCGTGTTCGTCTCCGCGACCCCCGGCCCGTTCGAGCTCCGCCACTCGACCCGCGTGGCCGAGCAGCTCGTCCGCCCGACCGGGATCGTCGACCCTGAGGTCGAGCTGCGCGCGACGAAGAACCAGATCGACGACCTGCTCAACGAAATCCGGTACCGCGAAGCAGCCGGCGAGCGCGTGCTCGTCACGACGCTGACGAAGAAGATGGCCGAGGACCTGACCGACTACCTGCTCGAGTCGGGAGTCAAAGCGCGCTACCTCCACTCAGAGATCGACACGCTCGACCGCATCACCCTGATCCGAGAGCTGCGGCTGGGCGAGTTCGACGTGCTCGTCGGGGTGAACTTGCTGCGGGAGGGCCTGGATCTCCCCGAAGTCTCGCTCGTGGCGATCCTCGACGCCGACAAGGAGGGCTTCCTGCGCGGCAAGACGGCGCTGATCCAGACGATCGGCCGCGCCGCGCGGAACACGAACGGCAAGGTGTTGATGTACGCCGACAAGCACACCGAGGCGATCAAGGGCGCGCTCGACGAGACGAACCGGCGCCGCGCTGTGCAGGTCGCGTACAACGAGGAGCACGGGATCACGCCCGAGTCGATCCAGAAGGGTGTTTCCGACATCGCCGAGTTCCTCTCGCTCGAGGCGCCGACGGTGCCGAAGCGGCGGCGCGGACGCAAGAAGGTCGAGGGCATGTCGCCCGCGGAGCTCGAGCGCCTCGTCGTGACGCTCGAGGAGGAGATGTTCGCCGCCGCCGAGGAGCTCCGGTTCGAGTACGCGGCGAAGCTCCGCGACGAGATCAAGGAGCTACGCCGCGAGCTGCAGGCTGCCGCTGAAGCTCCCGCCTAGCTATGGCTCCGACACATACAGGAAGGCGATGCACATTTCGTCGGACGAGTTCTCGCCCCACGTCCGTGCACGCCGCGTCGGATTCGCGTGCTCGCACCGCAGCGAGAGCCGGTCGCCGGGCTCGAAACGCTCGGGCTCCGCGAAGTGGTACTCGCGCTGCCAGTTGAAGTCCCAGCGCCTGACGCTGAGGAGTACTTCCCGCCTGCCGGAACCGTGCTCGAGCGTCACCCGGCCGCGAGTGCCGAGCCGGTGCATGTGGTGCAGGACCGAGTGGATGACGAACCCGCGGCTGAAGTCCATGTCGCCGGCGAAGAGGCTGAAGAGGCTGCGCGGGTCGGCCGTGAAGGAGTGGACGAGGCGCCGCCGACCCGCGGGAATCCTGAAGCTCGCCGGACTGAGGATCCAGCCGGCGTCGACGAGCGGCGCGAAGACCGCGCGCTTCTTCACCGCGTCGTCCAGCTTCAGCTCTACGACCGAGCGGTCGGGTCTTGCCGCGGTGCCGTCGAGGTTGTAGTGGACCTGGAGCACGAGCCGCGAGCCCGCATCGACGCGGACCCCGGTTCCAGGGGCGAAGTCGGCCCCGAAGGAACCGGGCACCCAGCCGGCAAGAAACTGGAAGCCGAGCTCGGTGCGGCCGGTGGCGCTGGGCCCGCCGTAGCAGCCGTACCCGGGCCGTGCGTCCTGCGCCTCCCAGCTCTCGACCGCCCGCGCCTTCGCCGGAGCGGCCAGGAAGAGGATGATGTGGTGCACCTCCTGCGGCCGGCCCGGCCTGACGTTGAAGCCGGTCACGTACGTTTGCCGGTCGGGCTTCCACGGCAACACGAAGCAGCGGTAGTCGTCGCCGCTTGCCCTTCGCCGCGGCGTGTAGGAACGCCGCATCACGGTGCGGACATCGACACGTGAAAGCCGCGGCGCAACCGATGGGATCGCTGGTGCGGGCTGGGCGGGGTTGCCTCGCGGCCCGCTGAGCGTCGCCCACCGCGTGATCAGGGCGATCTGGGCGGTCGTGAGGGATGGGTCGTAGAGGTAGCGACGGTGGCCGGACTCGGCGTGCCAGGGCGGCATCGTGCGGCTCCCGACGGCGGCCGCGATCGCCTTCCGGTTGCGCCGCGCCGTCTCGTACCTCGTCAAGGCGAACGGCGCGATGCCGCCCGCGACGTGGCAACCGGTGCAGCGTCCCTCGAAGATCGGCTTGACGTCCTGGTAATAGGTCGGTCGAAGGGGCGACGACCCCGGGGCTCCGCCGCGGCCGGCGACGAACACCGACACGCTCGCTGCAATCCCGACGACGACGATGACGATCGCTCGCCGCATCGCTTCACGGTTGCAGCGGCGCTCGGCCGAGTCAAGGCTTCGTTCTGTTAGAGGCTCTTAGGAGCTGCGGACGCCGTGAGCGTGCGGTTGCCGCCGCGCTGCTTGGCCACGTAGAGCGTCCGGTCGACGGTGCGCAGGAGCGCGGCGGCAGTGTCGCCGTCGGCGGGGAAGTTCGCGACCCCGAGGGCCGCCGTGATCGCCCGGCCGTCGGGCAGAGGCTCCGCCGCTAGCTCCCGGCGAAACCGCTCGGCTGTGCCGAGCGCGTCGCTCGCGCCGGTCTCGGGCAGCAGCACGACGAACTCGTCGCCGCCGAGGCGTCCGGCAACGTCGGCCATGCGCTTATGCACGCGCAGGCACTCAGCGATGCGCTGGAGCACGGCGTCCCCGAGCTCGTGGCCGCCGCTGTCGTTGACCGCCTTCAGGCCGTCGCAGTCGATCATCACGAGCGAGAGCTCATGGCCGTTGCGCTGGCAGCGGGCCAGCTCTTCGTCGAGCCGATCTTCGAGCCCACGGCGGTTCAGTAGTCCTGTGAGGGAATCGGTGACCGCCGCGCGCTGCTCCCGGCGAAGCGCCTGGGCCACGTCGATCAGCGCCGCCGTGTGCTGGGCGAAGAGGGTCGCCGCCTCGACCTGCTGATGGTCGAATTGCGTCGCGCCCTCGGCACGGCCGATGACGGCCCCAACCTGTCCACCGGCGACGCGGAGGGGAAGCCAGACGAGCCCTTCGATGACGCTGTACGCGGCATCCGCGCCGGACTGGGTCTCCAGCTCGGAGAGTCGACGGACGTGGCTTTCGTCGAGTGGCTTCAGCGAGGAGTCCAGGCGGCGCCAGAAGCTCGCGAGCTGGTTCGCTCCACCGTCACGCACGAGGCTCACCTGCGCAGACCCGAGGTCGAGCAGACGTCCCAAAGTACGGGCGGCGAACTCGGCGATCGCGGTCACTCCTCGCAGCGAGCTGGCATGGACGCACAGGCGCGCGACGCTCGCGAGATCGAGGCCGAGCGCAGCTCTCATCTCCTCGACCCGCTCGGTGACATGGGGGAGCAGATCCTCGTAGAGCTCCACTGCTTCCCGCGGCAGCGTCGGGCCGCTCGTTTCCAGATTGAGGACGCCGCCGACCGACCCGCCGGCCGCGAAGGGAACGGCGATCTCCGACGTGATCCCCGCCATGGCGGCGATGAAGTCCGGGTCGCGCGAGGTGTCGTCGATGAACTGCGTCTCGCCGGTCCGGACCGCCCGGGCCATGACGCCCTGATCGAGCGAGAATCCGTCGCGGACCTCGTCGTAGCCGCGCTGCGCGACGAGCCACAGGCGCTCGTGCTCGAGGATCCAAACGCTGGCGAGCAGCTTGCGGCCGAGCCCTTCGACCAGTCCGTCGAGGGCAAGGTCGATCCCTTCCCGGCCGGTGTGACTGGCAAGCGCCGCCTTCGCCCGTCGAACACCCGCCGCCAGCACGTCGGCGCTGAGCGACCGAAGCGGGCGAGGGGCCGCGGGCCTGTCTTTGGTGCGAGCCTCCCGCGTCAGAATGCGCTCTTCCGCCTCGCTCTCAGGGTTGCGGCCTTCCGCGATCGCTCGGACATCGCCGAGCGCGTCCAGGAACAGATCGAGGACGAGCGGGTCGAACTGCGTCCCACGACCCTCTCGCATCACCTCGATCGCCACTTCGAGCGGCAGGGCCGGACGGTAGACGCGGTTGCTCGTGATCGCGTCGAAGACGTCGGCGACGCTCGCGATCCGGCCTTCGAGCGGAATCTCTTCACCTGCGAGCCCGCGCGGGTAACCCGTGCCGTCGACGTGCTCGTGTGCGTTAGCGCAATCATGGCCGCGACGTCGAGGAGCTCGGAAGAGGAGTTCGCGAGCAGCCGGTGGCCGATCTCGGCGTGGCGCTCCATCACTCGGCGCTCTGACTCGGTCAGGCTGCTCGGCTTGAGGAGGATCCGATCGGGAATCGCGATCTTGCCCACGTCGTGGAGCGCGCTCGCGAGGCGGATCAGCTCGCAGCGCTCGTCGTCGAGCTCGAGCTTGCGCGCGAGCAGCTCGCAATAGCGGCTCATCCGCTCGGTATGTCTGCCCGTCTCGGCGTTTCGGAACTCGGCAGCGAAGGCGAGCCTGCGGATCGTCTCCGCCTGGCTCAGTTGGAGCGCCGAATCCGCCTGGCGTAGGCGCGCCACGGTCTCGACGAGCTCGTCTTCCGTCCGCCGACGCTCGCTGAGCTCCTGCTGCGCGGTCGCGTAGAGCCGCGCGTTCTCGAACGCGAGCGAGGCGAGCCGCCCGAAGCGCGTCAAAAGCGCGACCTCGGCGTCGCCGAACGGTTGCTTCTCGTCGACGCGCGCGAGGCCGACCACGCCGATCGTGCGTCCGCCGGCGTGCAACGGCACACCGACGACTGACTTGAACGGGACCGAGTCGAAGTCGGGCTGACGGGCCGACCAGGCGTGGTAGTCGTTGACGACCAGCGCCTCGCCGGTGTCCCAGACTCGGCCGGCGGCCCCCTTGCCGCGTTCGAGCTTGAAGTCGACCCAGGAGTCGAAGATGCCCGTGCCGACCCGCAGCTCGAGCACGCCCGCGGCTTCGGTCGCGAGGTAGAGGTAGCCGTGCGGCGTGCCGACAAGGCCGCCCGCGCGGTCGACGATCGTCTGCAGCAACTCGTCGAGGTCGAGGCGCTCGATCAGGCCGAGCGCCGTTTCGTGGAGCGCGGCGAGCTCCTCGCGCTCGTCCGGGACGGACGACAGCGCGCGGAGAGGCGGAGAGGGCTCCGCTGCCGCGGGCAGGAGGCTCACCGGACGGTTATCGGATGTGAGTCGTTCCCGGGTGAGGGTAGGGCCGTCCCTCGTTCAAGGGAGGATGTTCACCATGTTTCGACCGGGGTTATGACTACCTGATTCCCGCAATCGGCATAGGATCGAGAGGTTCATATTTCACGGGGAGAGAGGGAGAGGGAACAGTGAGGAGATTCGGTCGTCTTGGCGTGGCCGCGGTTGTCGCGGTTGTCGCGCTCGGAGTTCTCGTATTTGCGGGCCCGTCCTCGGGTCACGGCACCGATCATTCGCAGCCGAGCAGAGCCAGATCGCAAAAGGCGATCATGTTCGCGTCCGACGGCATGCGCCCGGACCTGATGCAGCGGTACGCGCGGAAGGGATTGTTGCCGACCTACAGCGATCTGATGCGGAACGGCGTTCGCGGGCGAAACGGCCTGCTACAGGGCTTCCCGCCGAACACCGGCGTCGGCTGGTACACGCTCGCCACCGGCACCTGGGCGGGTGAGCATGGCTCGACGAACAACACCTTCCACCGCACCGGCGACGCCTTCAACAACTCGACGAGCTTCGCGACGACCGGGATCCTCCAGGCAGACACGGCACTGCAGGCCGCCGAGCGAGCCGGCAAGACGGTCGTCTCAGTCGAGTGGGTCGGCGCCCGCGGCCTCGTTCCGACGCTGCAGGGGCCCGTCATCGACTTCCGGACCTTTATCGGCGCCCGGGGCATCGCGCTCAACTACGACCTGCCGGGTCAGCCGGCGCTCGCAAACAGCTTCGGCGTCGCGTACCAGCGGCAAATACTGGCCGCTGCGAGCGGCTGGACAAACGTACCGGCCTCCTTCAGTCCCGCGCAGGAAGCGACTTTCACGCAGAACAACGCGCAGATCCCAGGCGGCGGCGTCTGGGACGTCTACATCTACGACTCGACGAACAACGGACAGGTCGACTACGACCGCGTCCTGATCGTCAACACCTCGGCCGGAAAGAACGGCAGTGCCGCAGTCGCGACGCTCAGGCGCGGCGAGTGGGCCGACGCCAAGCTGACCCTCGCTTCGGGCTCGCTAGCCGGGAAGACGGGCGGCTTCTACGTCAAGCTGATCGACCTCACGCCTGACCTGTCGAGGTTCCGGCTCTACTTCACCTCCGTCCAGCGGGTGAACGCAACGTACAACGCACTTGGGCCGGCTGGCTCGGACGCGTTCGCCGAGACGCTGGCGCGTGACTTCCCAACGTCGGTCGCGGCCGACTTCGCGCCACTCGAGGCGCTGATCGTCGACGAGGATACGTACGTCGAGCAGGGGCTCAAGTGGGCGGACGCCCATCACGCATACCTGCGCTACATCTTCAACACGCTCGGCGTTCGCCCGGACCTCCTCTTCCTTGGGGTGCCCGTTACAGATGAGTTCTCACACCAGTTCATGGGACTCCTGACGCGGACGGACATGGACGGCCGTCCAAACCCCTACTACGACGATGTCGACGGAGACGGCGTCAGGGATCACCGGCTCCACCAGCGCGAGGGCTACATCCAAGCCGCCTACGAAGAGGCGGATGCGACGCTCGCGCTCGGGCGGGCGCTGATGGGCGAGCGGGACACGACCGTCATGGCCTCGTCCGACCACGGCTTCGCACCGCAGTGGCTGGCGATCAACGCGGGCAAGGTGCTCTTCGACGCCGGGCTCACGAGCGCCGAGGTGAGCTCCAACTGCCGGGCCGTGACGACCGCGGGCGGATTCAGCAACGCGAAGGCCTGCTGGGCTGGCGGGACGGCGCAGATCTACGTCAACCCGACGCTGACTGCCGGAGAGACCTACGAGGGCGTCCGGACGAAGATCATCAACGCCTTCCAGAGCTTGACGGACCCGGCGGTCCCGGGCCGCCAAGTCGTCGCCAAGGTGATGAAGAAGGAAGAGCTGCGCAACGTCGACGGTACTGATGCCCTCCATCCGAGCCGCAGCGGGGACGTCGTCGTCGTCGCCCGCCCGCCCTACCAGTTCGACGCGGCGACACCCGGCAAGACGATCGCGTTCTCGCAGTTCTTCGGCCAGCACGGCTACCTGCCCGACCTCGTCGACCTGCGCCACAACGTCAACATGCACGCAACGTTTGTGGCCGCCGGACCCGGGATCAACGGCAAGGCGGAGCACGGGTTCCGCTGGGCGCACGGGGGCGGCCACGGAAGCCATCGCGGGCTCGGCGGCAAGAAGGTTTCGGGCATGCGTGCGATCGACGTCGCGCCGACGCTCTCGTTCGTGCTCGGCATTCCCGGCCCGCAGAACGCCCGCGGAAGGATCCGGTACGACATCGTCAACGGCACGAGCGACACGCGCGAGATAACGATCCTCGACATCAGCGACTACCACGGCCAGCTCGTGCCGCTCACAGAGGCCGCTGACAACTTGACCGCGACCGGCACGACGAATCCGCTCTTCACGATCGGCGGCCCCGCGTTCCTCAAGCCGTGGTTCGACGCTTACCGCGCCGAGGCCAAGGATGGCGCCATCACCGTCGCGGCCGGCGACTCGGTGGGAGCGACCCCGCCGATCTCGGCCTTCTTCGGCGATACGCCGACGATCGAAGTGATGAACATGATGGGCTTCTCCGCCGACGGGCTCGGGAACCACAACTTCGACCGGGGCGAGCAGTACCTGCGCAACACGCTGATCCCGCTTGCTCAGTTCCCGTATCTGTCGGCCAACGTCGTCGATGCAGACGGGAAGACTCCGAAAGAATGGTCACCGTCGACGGTGTTCAAGTTCGGCGGCGTCAAGATGGGACTCGTCGGCTTCACGAACGAGGACGCGCCGACGCTCGTCTTCCCAGGCTCGTTCGGGCCGTTTCATGTCGCGAACGCCACCGCGGCGGTCAACGCCGAAGCCGCGCGGCTCAAGGCGAGCAGGGTCGGCACGATCGTCGCGATGGGGCATCTCGGCGCGACGGATGGGACGCTGACGGCGCCGACGGGGCCGGTCGTCGACCTCGCCGACAACGTGCAGAATGTCGACGCCGTCATCGGCGACCACACGAACTTCCAGGTGCTGACGACGAGGGGGAATGGGGTGCTCCTCGTCGAGAACCTCAGCAAGGGCCTCCGGTTCACACGCGTGCGCCTCGTGGTCGATACCTCGAGCAAAGGCGTGGTCTACAAGACAGCCGATTTCCATAAGCCGTGGGACATCGGCGTGACTGCGGACCCTGCGATCCAAGCTCGGATCGACCAGCTGAACACGCAGCTGGCGCCGATCCTGGGGGCGCAGATCGGGAGTGCGACCAAGGCGATTCCGCGGGCGGACCAGTGCGGAAGGTCCGACGGCCGGCTGTGCGAGTCGCTTGTCGGCAACGTCGTCACCGACGCGATGCGCACCAAGTACGAGCCAATCGGCGTCCGGTTCGCGATCACGAACTCGGGCGGGCTGCGCGCCGACCTGACGTGCCCGACGACGGATAACCCGAACGACGTCTGTCCCGCCTTCACCCCGCCGCCGTACCCGATCACCCGCGGGCAGGTGCTCGGCGTGCTCCCGTTCGGGAACATCGTCGTGACCCTGAACGTCAACGGCGCTGAGCTGAAGACCATGCTCGAGAACGGGGTTTCGCAGATGCCGGCGGCCAACGGTCGGTTCCCGCAGGTATCCGGCCTCTGCTTCACGTATGACATCGCGCTGCCGGCTGGAAGTCGTGTGATGTCGGCGGTTGTCGCGGATGCGGCCGCCAACTGCACCGCGACGCCGGTCGACCTGACGGCGGCGTCAAGCTACGAGATCGCCGAGAACGATTTCATGGCGAGCGGCGGCGACGGTTACCCGAACTTCACCAGCCGGGCGACCTCGCAAGAGATCATGGATCAGGTGGCCGCGGACTACGTCACCACCGCTTCGCCGCTGAGCCCAATCGTCAGGGCGTTTCCCAACGGTCGCATCAACTGCGCGGATTCGAACGGCGCCGCGGCGCCGAACTGTCCGACGTTAGTTCCGTCTCCGTAGGCGGCTCTCGCGAGCCCGCCACCCGATGGGCGGCGGGCTCGCGCACTTCTGCTTTAGAGTCCGCGCGTGGATCTGGGCGACGTCGTCTACATCGTCCTGGTCGGGCTGGTGATCGGGGCGCTCGGCAGGCTCGCCGTGCCGGGACGCGACCCGATGCCGATCTGGCTCACGATCCTCGTCGGTCTGATCGGAGCATTTCTCGGCGGGGCGATCGCCGTGTCGCTGGGCTTCGGCGGCGGCGGCATCTTCGTCGTCTCCGTTCTCGTCGCCACCCTGATCGTCATCGCCTACCGCAAGCTCATACAGAAGCGTCCGATCACGGGCCCGGGGTCACGCGCGTAGTTTCCCGTGTTGCCAAGCTGGGAATGCCGCTGAGATCAACACGAAGGGAGACATATGGGAATCATCGCGTTCATCATCCTGGGGCTGATCGCCGGCGCGATCGCGAAGGCGATTCTGCCCGGGGACGATCCCGGCGGCTTGATCGTGACGACGATCATCGGCGTCGTCGGGGCGATCCTGGGAGGATTCCTCGCGCAGGTGCTATTCGATGCGGATCCGCTGGACGAGTTCTTCGACATCAGCTCGTGGCTGACGGCGATCGTCGGCGCGATCATCTTGCTCGCCATCTACCGGATGGTCGTCGGGAGGCGACCGGTCACCTAGCCCCGGACCGCCGGGGCGGAAAGGAGCAGCATGGGTGGGATCAGCCTGGGCGGGATCCTCGTCGTCGTGGGGATCATCCTCGCGATCGTGTGGAACCTCTGGGTCGGCTTGATCATCGCGTTGATCGGCCTCATCGCCTTCGGCGGGTTCGCTAGGGGCCGCTGGTACTGAACTCGGCGGGAACCGGCTGGGAGGCGAGCGGCTCGCGACCGCGCGGGAAGCGCCGGATCGCGGTGAGCCCCCAGTCGTCCCCGCGCCAGATATAGGTGTGTACGGATACGGTGTCCTTCTCGGCTTCGTAGACGAGGAGTCCTCGCGCCTCGCCGCGCCGGTTAGGGCGCGGCTGGCCGAGTCCCGGCGCGATCGCGACGACGGCGCCGCGGATCTCGCCGGACACGACCTCGAACTCGTGCCGCTCGCTGACCGCCGCCTGGTGGATGTGGCCGGCCAGGATCAGCTCGGCTCCGGCGTCGACGAGCCCGGCAAGCACGCGGCTGCGGTCGCGGACCGGACGTTTTCGTGTGCGCCACGGCGCGCCGAGGAGATGATGATGGAGCACGACGATCCTCAGAGTTCCCGGCGCCGCTTCGGCGAGACGCCGGGCAGCTTCGTCGAGGTGCGGCCGATGGATTCTTCCGGCCTGGTGGAGCCAGGGACGCACGGAGTTCAAGCCGACGATGTGCAGCCCCTCCGATCGGTACGTGGGTTCTGTCGTCTCCCAATGACGCTCGAACTGCTCGTACGTGCGCGTGAAGCGCGCGATCGGCGTGTACGGGATGTCGTGATTCCCGGGCACGGCGAAGACCGGTCGACCAAGGCTCTTGAGGAACTCGGCGGCGCGGTCGTGTTCTTCGGGACGGCCCCGGTGGGTCAGGTCACCGCTCGCGATGATCAGCTCGGGATCGATCCGCTCAATCAGGTCGGCGAGACCGGGCTCCATCCGGGGCTCCTCATGCGAGCCCACGTGGAGATCCGAGAGGTGAAGGAGTCGTGTCCGGGGCGGGGACACCGCGGGGCAGGCTATACACTCAGATCGTGGTCGATGAGCCCACCGAGATCGTTGACGACCTCTATCTCGGGCTCCGAGCGGGTGGCGCGCTGCGCAAGAAGCGGCGCGGAGAGCCGTTGACGAGCGAGGAGGAGGAGGCGCTCGGGCGCTGGCAGCGCCTGGCGCGCGTGCGCAAAGCGCTGGCACTCGGCGCATTCACGCTCGGCACCTTCGGCCTCGGGTTCACCATCGGCGGACTCATCTTCGGCCGCTGGCGCAGAGCGTAGGCTCTTAGCCCGGACGCGTCTCCGCGTCCTGCGCCGGGAAGAGCACGGTCGGGACCTCCTGCTCCGACGGATCGCGGTCCAGGACGACGACTTCGAACAGCGTCGCGAGCACCGCTGCGAGCGGGATCGCGAGCAGGACGGCGAGCTCGCCGAACAGGATCGCCGACGCGGCGACCGAGACAATCACGAGGAGCGGCGAGAGCCCGACCGCGTCGCCGAGGACGTGCGGGATCACGAGGTAGTCCTCGAGCAGTCGGACAACGAGGACGATCAGCCCGGCGGCGAGCCCGACGCCGACGGATTCTGTGAAGCCGACGCCGACGGCCAGCGCTCCGGCTGTGAGGGGCCCGATGACCGGAACGATCTCGACAACACCGGCGAAGGCGGCGATCAGGAGCCAGAACGGTAGTCCGATCGCCCAGAAGCAGATCGAGAGCACGGTGGCGACGAGCAGGATCAGCAGGGCTTGTCCTCGGACGTATGCCCCGAGCTTCAGATCGATCAGATCCCAGGTGTCTCTGACGATCTTCCGGCGTGATCGTGGAAGGAGGGACGTCACGAGCCGAACGGCGTCGTCTCGCTCGAAGATCCAGTAGGCCGCGCAGGCGAAGACGAAGAAGATTCCGAGTGCGATCTCGAAGCCGAGCACCGTCAACTCGAGTGCGGGGTCGAAGAGTTCTTCCACGCGGGGAAGGCGTTCGAGGCGCTGGTCGACCCAGCCGAGCACCTCGCCCTTGAAGCCGGTTTCGTCGCGGGCGTCGCCGAGCGCCGCCTGCACCTGGTCGACGGCCCTGGGGACGACGGCCCACAGCAGCAGGCTGACGATGGCTGCGAAGGCGGCGTAGTGGAGGAGCACGCCGACACCGCGTGGGATCCGTCTCCGGTGAAGAGCATCGACGGAGGGGCGCAGCGCCGCTGCCAGCGTGAACGCAAACAACAGCAGGACGATCAGCAGCCTCAGCTGCCAGAGAGCGAGCGCCGTGACGACGACCGCAGTCACGACGATCGCGATCACGAACGTGCGGCGCGCAGTTTCGCTCACGAAGGGGGTTTCGCCTGGTTGCCGCGACCGCAAACCCGCAGGAAACGGCCTGGTTCCGACGAACGGCGCGAGCGTGCTCGCGAATGCGCACGAAGAGATCTGCCTAGAGGCCAGGAAGCATGGGATCGTTCTCGCCCGGCCGCTCGTGTGGTCCGTCGTGCTCGCCGGGGTCGGCGGGGTGCTGGTGACGCTGCCGCACCCGGTTTCCGTGGTGGGGACGGCTGTCGTGGCGCTGGCAGCACTCGTTGCGCTGCGCGCGGTCTGGAAGTGGGAGCGCACACGAGTCGTCGTGACAACCGAGAAGGTCTTCGTCGTCACCGGCACGTTGCGGCGGCGGGCTCGCGCGGTACGGCTGGCAGCTGTGGAAGCGGTCGAGCTCGAACAATCCTTCCCGGGCCAGTTGCTCGGATACGGAACGGTCGTCGTCGGTCCGCTTGCGCTCGATCACATCCCGCGCCCGAAGCGCCTCTACCACCTAGTAGAACGCCTCACCGGCTAGTCGTTCGAGCCACGACGAGTGTCTGACACTCGTCGCGGCTCGCGAAGCCGTGTCGAATTGGTGAAGGGAGTGGAACGACGGGGGTTGCACGCGCGGGTCGGCGCATAGCGTCCAGCCCAATGGCTCGAATTCGCCGCACCGACTTGCCGTCCGGGTTCTTTCACGTCACCGCCAACTCGATCCCGGAGGCGATGCTCTTCCGTGACGACCGCGATCGGCTCCTGTTCGTGCTCCACCTCGGACGAGCCGTGAGGCGCGCCGGCCTCACGCTTCATGCCTGCTGCGTCATGGGAACGCACTACCACGTCGTCGTCGAGGGATCGCCCGGTCAGCTCTCCCGCGCCTTCCACTGGCTCAACAGCCATTACGCCCGCGAGTACAACGCGCGACACGGGCGGCGAGGCTCGCTCCTGTCCGAGCGCTTCGCCTCCTGGGTGATCCAGGACGAGGATCACCTCGAGGCGACGATCGAGTACGTGCTGGCGAATCCCGTCCACGCCGGCCTCGTCGACCGTCCCGAGGACTGGCCCTGGAGCGGTCGAACCGAACCGAACCGAACACTTGTTCGCACCCGAACCCACGGCTAAACTGGCCAGTTATGCCTCAGGACGAACTGGTCGTTCACGGAGCCCGCGAGCACAATCTCAAGGACATCACCGTCCGGCTGCCGCGGAACAGCCTGGTCTGCATCACCGGGCTCTCGGGATCCGGCAAGTCGAGCCTTGCCTTCGACACGATCTACGCCGAAGGGCAGCGGCGCTACGTCGAGTCGCTCTCTGCCTACGCGCGCCAGTTCCTGCAAATGATGGAGAAGCCCGACGTCGACTCGATCGACGGGCTCAGCCCCGCGATCTCGATCGACCAGAAGACGACCTCTCGCAACCCGCGTTCGACAGTCGGCACCGTCACGGAGGTCTACGACTACCTCCGGCTCCTGTATGCCCGAGTCGGGCGACCCCACTGCCCCGTGTGCGGCCGCCCGATCGCGGGGCAGAGCATCGAGGCGATCGTCGACCAGATCCTCCAGCTGCCGGAGGGCACTCGCTTCACCGTCAATGCACCGGTCGTCCGCGATCGCAAGGGGGAGTACAGGGACCTGCTCGACGAGCTCCGGCGGGACGGCTTCACGCGGGTGAAGGTGGACGGCGAGCAACACCTGCTCGAAGACGAGATCGTCCTCGACAAGAAGTTCAAGCACACGATCGAGGTCGTCGTCGACCGGCTGAGGATGAAGCCCGACCTGCGCACGCGCCTGTTTCAGTCGACGGAGACCGCGATCAACCTCGCCGAAGGCCTTGTCGTCGTCGACCTCCTCGACGAGGACGAGCACCTCACCTTCTCCGAGCGCTTCGCCTGCCCCGAGCACGGCGTCTCGCTGCCCGAGCTGCAGCCCCGGATCTT
>Ga0126306_10000066_pt1 | contig 30714 bp, 31 predicted proteins | sample Plot27_FD_92592 | JGI IMG/M metagenome (GOLD analysis project Ga0126306, IMG submission 92592) | Serpentine soil microbial communities from UC McLaughlin Reserve, CA, USA - Plot27 | ecosystem: Environmental > Terrestrial > Soil > Grasslands | place: USA: UC McLaughlin Reserve, Lake County... | reverse complement strand
TTTATCACTAGTCAATTTGGTCTAGGCGTTGGGGAGGCTCAGAGTTCGAAGTCGTTGGATTGCAGTTGGTCCAGGACGTGCTGGCGCAGGGCGCTGACGTCGGGGGGTATGGAATACAGGTCCTGTAGGGGGCACAGGACCTCGGTGGCGTCATCCGGTACGGGGGCGGCCTCCGGCAGTATTACGCGCCCGCCATCGCCGAGTTGTAGGAGGCGTTTGCGTCCGCCGCGCTTGCCGCGTTTCGAGCGGTCTTCGCCGCTTACCTCTACTATATCGAGCGAGAAGTCGACCATGGGGGCATCAGCGATCGCGCCGCCGACACCGTAGGCGTCGCAGACCGGGTTGAGATGGAGGATGTAATCGACGTCGATGCCGCCAGAGGCGAAGATCTTCACGTGCTCGAAGCCGCGTCTGTCGAGCTCCCAGCGGACCTCGCGCATGAGATCCAGAAAGTCGCCGCGGCGGTTGCCCGGCGTATCCATCCTGATGGCGGAGATCGAATCCGGTATGGCTCTCGCGGCGATCAGCGCGCCGAACTTTTCGTCGTCGAAGGTATCTATGATAATCGTGCGCGGCACGCTCGGTTCGATCACCTCGTCGAAAGCGCGCGCCGCCGCTTCGGTCGATCCGAGGATCAGGACGAGGGCGTGGGGGGTCGTCCCCGTGGCCGGGATGCCGAGGCGGGCCACGGCGAGATCGACGGCGACCATGTCGCATCCGCCGAGGTAGGCGGCGCGTTCGATCATGGGGGTGATGGCGGGATGCATCCTGCGCGCACCAAAAGAGACAACAGGCTTCTCACCGGCGGCGAGCCGGCAGCGGGCGGCCCCCGTGGCCACGCCCGAGGCCTGGCAGAGCAGGCCGAGTATCGCGGTCTCGTGCTCGGCGAAAGCGCCGTAAGGGCCGGAGAGCGTCAGTACCGGTTCGTGGGGCCGGCAGATCGTACCCTCGGGCACGGCCCGCGCATCGACGTCGACGCCATCGAGTAGGTAGGCCACCTCATCGAGGCCGGCGACCACAAACCAGGCGTCGGGGTCCGAAGTCTTGTAGGCGAGCTCGGCGTGCACCGGGGTATCCTCCAGGCCACGGGCGCGCAGGATCTGCATGGTCCTGTGGAAGTAGGAGTCTGCGACGTCGGCGTTCCGGATCTCCGCGTCCGTCGCTGAATTGAACCTCCTGCCGCCTGCGTTCTCCTCGCTCAAGATGCGATCCCTTTCCGCTAGAGTGGTGTCTCTGACGTATCATAGCCAATAAGCCGCCTACCATGCCGGTAGTATGCACGACCGGATTGTCGCGCACGTGTTGCGTGGAGCCGGGGATATCCCCTCCCCAATTTCCGTGGGTTGGCAAGAGAACGTTGCTGCTGGCGGCAGACGCGATAGAGTACGGTTATCGTGACGCTCGGGAGATGGTAGGTGTGCGGAGTAGCGCCGTGACGGAAGGTGCGAGTGCCGGACGAGAAGGTGGTAGCACGAGCCGCCGCGCTGGCCGCTGGTTTGCGTGGGCTGTGTGGGCTTTGACCGTACCGACTTCGCTGCTCACGCTGTTTTTCGCCTCGCTCAACGAGCCCTCATCCTCCCTGTGGAATAATGTACTCCTCCCCGTATTGATACTGGCCTTCTCTACAGTGGGCGCCCTGATCGCCTCCTACCGTCCCGAGAACGCCATCGGCTGGCTCTTTCTCTCCGGAGCCTTCGTCTGGATAGTGGGAGAGCTCACGCTGGAATACGCCGTCTACGCCCTGATCACCGACCCCGGCGCGCTGCCAGCTGGGGCGTGGGCTGGATGGTTCGGCGCGTGGGCCCGCGGGCTCGGATGGTTCCTTCTCGTATCGTTCCTGCTCTTGCTGTTTCCCACGGGGAGGCTGCCCTCCCCACGTTGGCGCGTAGTCTTGTGGGGCACTGCGGTCTCCATCGCGCTTTTCACGCTAACGGCCTGGCTATCTCCCGAGACCAACGACTTCAGGCTGGCATCCGTGCACAATCCGTTGGGGTTGGAGTCAGGGACTATGGGCCTGCTCTACGAGATCTTCAACTATACGTTCCCTCTGCTGATCGTGGCGAGTGGGGCGGCGGTGATCGTACGTTTCCGCCGGTCGAGGGGCGACGAACGACAGCAACTGAAGTGGTTCGCGTACGCTGTCGGCGTTATGGTCTTCGTGTTCGTGACGTGGTTCTCCCTGGCTGTGATTGGGCTTGTGGGGCCCACTTCACTTATGTACGAGGCACCCCTTATCGGGCTTCCCGTCGCGACGGGTATCGCGATCCTCAGGTATCGTCTCTACGACATCGACTTTATCGTAAACCGCACCCTCGTCTACGGGTCGCTCACTCTCGTGCTGGCTCTGATGTACTTCGGCGGCATCGTGGTTTTACAGCGACTATTCGTAACCCTCACCGGAGAGCAATCCACGCTCGCTGTGGTGGCCTCCACCCTCCTGATCGCAGCGTTGTTCACCCCCTTGAGGCGTAGTATCCAGTCCTTCATAGACCGCCGCTTCTATCGCCGCAAGTACGACTCTCGTAAGACCCTCGAAACCTTCTCGGCGAAACTCCGAGACGAGACAGACCTCGACGCCTTGCGCGACGAACTGGTGGACGCGGTACTAGAGACCATGCAACCGACCCACCTCTCCCTGTGGGTGCGACCCGAGACGGCCACAGAGCGCGAGCGTGGCGAGTAGCAAGCTGTCGTTGACGTATATGGCTGCAGAAGGTGTCCTGGAAGGCACCACGGCCCATGTTGGCAGCGCGTGCGTGCCTCGCTTTTTGCCGTTGGCGGCACGAAGAAGTGAAGACGGTGCATAATAGCCAGTTGTGGAGACTACAGGCGCCAACCCTACTTTCGCCGCAGCCGCGGGCACACCGTACGCGGCCGAGGCCGCCGCAGAGACCTACCGTGCTGGGGGCAACGCCGCCGACGCCGCCGTGGCCGCAGCGGCCGCCGTCGCCGTTACCGAGCCTCTGCTGAGCTCGATCGGGGGCGGGGGGTTCGCCCTCGTGAGGGACCCCTCGGGCGGGGCCGAGCTCATCGACTACTACGATGCGATGCCGGGCAAGGGACTCCCCGCCTCAGCCTTCGGGGCCGGCGGCAGCCCGCAGACCGTTGTCCTCAAGTACGGTGCCGGAATACGCTCCATCGTCGGAGGCGCCTCATCTGCCGTCCCCGGTTCCCTGAGGGGATGGGAGAAGCTCTTGGCGCGTCACGGCCGGTTGAGCCTGAAGGAGACGCTCGCCCCCGCGATCATGCTCGCGCGCGGAGGGTTCGAGTTGTGCAGAACCGCAGCCCTCTGGTTCGGGGTCGCCGAAGAGGTGTTGAGGCTTACCGACGAGACCCGCAAGCACTTCTACAAAGGAGAGCGGGTATATCGCGAGGGCGAAGCGATGCGGTTCCCCGAGCTTGCGGACATGCTGGAGGCGATCGGGTCGGGTGGGGCCGGGCTCTTCTACGAGGGGGAGCTGGCGCGCACGATCTCCGCCTACATGCTCCAGATGGGCGGCATCATAACCGAGGAAGATCTCGCCTCCTACGAGGCCGTCGTCAGGGAGCCCATGAGCGTCACCTACGGCGCGGGGGCCATGTATACCAACGGCCCACCCTCTGCCGGCGGCCCTACGCTGGCCCAGATGCTCAAGGTCGTCTCCGCCTACGAGCTGGCGAACATGCCAGAGGCAGAGTACGTGAAGGTGATGACGGGCGCGATGAAGCTCGCCTTGAGCGATCGCGAGACCGCCTACCTCGACGTAGAGGAGAACGGGCGGGTCGCGGAGCGCCTGACGGGAGAGGAGTACGCGGCCGAGCAACGGCGCAGGATCTTCTCCGCCTTCGGCTCGCCGCACACCACCCATCTCTCGTGCGTTGACAGCGAAGGGCTGGCCGTCTCGATCACTGCCAGCATGGGATACGGGTCAGGGCTCGTGGTACCCACCACGGGCATACCCATGAACAATACTCTCGGTGAGCCCGAGCTCAACCCCAGAGGGTTCCACGCGCTCGCGCCGGGGGAGCGTTTGATCTCTAACATGAGCCCTACCGTGGTCTCGGCGGAGGAGGGCAGCGTCATCGCGCTCGGGTCGCCGGGCGCCTCGCGCATACCCACGGCCATACTGCAGACGGTCATAAACGTCCTGGATTTCGGGATGACACTGGAGGAGGCTGTCCTCGCGCCGCGCTTCCACGCAGAAGGTGACCTCTTCGCCTACGAGGTCGGCGCCCACACGGCTAACCTCGACGACTACGAGCGCGTGCTGACCTACGAGAGCCCGAACATGTTCTTCGGCGGGGTCAACGCGGTCAGGCGGACGCCGGACGGACGCTTCGAAGCGGCGGCGGACCCACGACGTTCGGGAGGCACAGCCTTTGTCTGAAAACAGTCGCCGACCGGTCGGGATCTTCGGTGTGCCCATGGACCTGGGACAGGACCGGCGCGGCGTAGATATGGGACCGAGCGCCATCCGCTACGCCCGCATCGAAGCATGCCTGGAGGACCTTGGCCACAGCGTTACAGACCTCGGCAACGCAGGTGTGCCCATCCCCGAGACTGTCGCGGCGGGGGAGGGGATCAAGCAACTCGCCGCCGTAAAGAGTGTCTGTGAAGAGGTCTGCCACAAGGCCACCGACATAGTAGAGGAGGGATTATTCCCGGTCTTCCTCGGGGGGGATCACGCCATCGCCATCGGGACCATCTCAGGGGTCGCCCGCTCCTCTTCGGGGCTGAGGACTGGTGTGATCTGGGTTGATGCCCACGCGGATTTCAACACGCCGGCGACTTCACCCTCGGGCAACATCCACGGCATGCCGCTGGCTACTCTCACGGGTCGCGGCCACCCCGACCTCGTCGGGATCGGCGGCCAGGGAGCGAGCGTCAGGACAGACGATGTCGTGGTGATCGGCCTGCGCTCCGTGGATGTCGAAGAGAAGCGCCTGCTGCGCGATGCCGGCGTGAAGGTCTATACGATGAAGGACATCGACGCCTACGGAGCGGGACGCGTCGTGCGAAACGCCATCAAAAGCCTCGCCCACGTCGACAGAGTGCACCTCTCGCTCGACCTCGACGCCCTTGACCCCGAGGTCGCCCCCGGCGTCGGCACACCAGTGCGCGGAGGACTCACCTACAGGGAAGCCCACCTCCTCATGGAGCTACTCAACGAGGCAGGACTGGTCTCCTCGCTCGACGTCGTCGAGGTCAACCCCATCCTCGACATCAAGAACGGCACCGCCACCCTCGCCGTCGAGCTAGTCGAAAGCCTGATGGGACGCAGAATCATCGACCTGCCGCGATGAGCAGAGGTCACAGACCTCTGCTCATCGAGCACTTCAGCAATTCAGCACGCTCAGGCTTCGCCTTCGCTTGTCAGCATGTCAGTTAGTTGCCCTGTAGCCTTGCCATGAGCGTAGAACCCGGCCACCTTGGATATCGGTACCTCATGCGCGGCAAGGCGAGGCCCGTGCGGGAGAAGCTGAAATGCTGACCAGTGCGCTTTGCCAAGCAAAGCGCTATCGCTTCCAGAATGCGGGGGAGAGGAGGGCGACGACGGTGAAGATTTCGAGTCTACCCAGGAGCATGCATACGGTGAGGACGAAGCGGCCGAGAGGGTTGACGATATCGAAGCTCTCCGTGGCGCCGACCTGGGCGAGACCCGGACCGACGTCGTTCAGGGTCGTCGCAACGGCGGTGATGGAAGAGAGCGGCGTCAAGTCTCTCTGGAGGGCCACAAGGAACGTCGCAATAGCGAAGACCCCGACCCAGGCCGCGAAGAGCCCGAGCGCCTGGACCCTTACGGCCTCGGGCACCACGCGTTCGCCCAGCTGAAGCGGCGTAACGGCGCGTGGATGGATCATCCTGAAGACGTCCTGGAGGATGGTACGGAAGATGATGAGGATACGGATGACCTTGATCCCGCCTGCGGTCGAACCGGCGCATCCCCCGATGAACATCAGCAGGATGAGGGTGACCTCGGCGCCCGCGTCCCACTGGTCGAAGTCGGCCGTTATGAATCCCGTGGTGGTGATGATGCTGGAGACCGCGAACGTCGAGTCCCTGAGCGCCGTGCCCCAGGAGTTCGCGTAGTCGCCTCCGAGAACGAGGATGCCCGACACGAAGATGGAAGCCGCCGCGATGATCCCCAGGTAGGCGAGCAGCTCCCTGTCGAGCAAGACGCCGGGGCGGCGCCTGGTGTAGAGCAGGTAGTAGAGCGAGAACGAGACGCCCGAGGCCACCATGAAGAAGCTGATTATCATCTCTATGGCGAGCGAGTCGTAGAAGCCGACGGAGGCGGTTCTGTTGCTAAACCCCCCTGTCGCGACGGTCCCAAAAGTATGGATCACGGCGTCGTAGAGTGGCATCCTGGCCACCAGCAGCGCTACGGTCTCGGCAACGGAGATGGCGAGGTAGATGATCACGAGCGCCTTGGCCGTGTCCGCGATGCGGGGCGTCAGGCGGGGCCCCGTGAGGCCGGACATCTCGGCACCGATCAGGCGCGCCGCCCCGGCCCCGAGCAGGGGCGCGACGGCGACGAAGAGGACGACGATCCCTATCCCCCCGAGCCAGTGGGTCATGCTCCGCCAGAACAGGATGGAGGGACTCTCGGCCTCGATGTCCGAGAGCAGGGTCGCCCCCGTGGTGGTGAACCCGCTCATGGCTTCGAAGCTGGAGTCCAGAAGGCTGTGAAACGTGCCATCGACGAGAAACGGGGTGCCGCCGAGCAGGGCGGCGAGCGTCCAGGCCAGCGTCACGGAGAGGTAAACGTCTCTGTTCGACACGTACTCCGTCGCGCGGCCCTGTGGCCTGGCGAGGCGGATGCCGGCTATACCGGCCGCGATCATCAGCGCGCCAGGGAGCAGGAAGCTCGCCCAGGAGCCGTCGCGGTAGAAGAGCGAGAGCGCGAGGGGGAACAGGAGCGCCAGCCCGATCGCCAGGACCACGCCGGCGTTTACCCTGATGATGACCCTGGGGTTCAAGTGTTAGTTGGCGAAGAGGTTCTCGACCTCTTCCACGGCATCCTCGACGGTGAACACGACGGCGTCGTCTCCTGGCCTGAGGACCTCGCTGCCCGTCGGGATGATGACGTCCCCGTTGCGCAGGAGGGCCCCCACGATAGCGCCATCGGGGAACCCCACGTCGGAGAGCGGGCGGCCGGCGACCCTACAGTGTTCGGGGACCCTGAGTTCGATCATCTCGGCACCGCTCGCCAGGAGCGCCACGTCGATGACCTCACCCTTGCGCACAAAGCGGAGTATGGCCTCGGCCGCGAGCATTCGCGGCGAGATCGTCACGTCGACCCCGAGGGCGTCGGCGAGCGGCGCGAACTCGCCGCGACTTACGCCCGCGATGGTCATGCGGGCACCGAGCTGGCGGGCGTACATGGCGGCGAGCAGGTTCGCCCTGTCGTCCCCCGTGACGGCCACGAAGGCGTCGGTACGGTCCACCCCCTCCTGCAGCAGGAAGTCGCGGGAGATCCCCTCGTCGTGGAGCACGAAACCTTTCCTTAGCTGGGAAGCCACGTAGCGGGCCCTACCCTCGTCCCTCTCTATGACCCTCACCGACATGCCCGCCTTCTCCAGAGCGAGGGCCAGCCTGAGACCGATGCGTCCCCCGCCGTAGATGGTCACCTCCCGCACCGGCGCCGTATCCGTGGTGAGCGCGCCCACGGCCGCGGAGATCTGCCGGCGCCCGCTGATCAGCAGCACGTGATCCTTCTTCTCCAGTACCGTCCCACCCCTCGGCACGAGCGCCTCCCCTCCCCTGACGACGCCGACTATGAGGCTATCGTCTGGCAACCTCACGTCGCGGAGGGCGCGGCCCGCGGCCTCAGAGCCCTCGGCCAGGATCACCTCGGCGACCTCGATGGTGTCCTCGGCGAAACTGTCGACGTTGATCGCACCAGGCACGAGCAGCGCTTCTTTGATCTCCAACGCCGCCATCTGCTCTGTGTGGATGATGAAGTCGATCCCGAGCATCTCCCTGGCGAAAGGGTCTCCTGCCTCGTAGTAGTCGGGGTTGTGTATACGCGCCACGGTGCGGGTGACTCCTTGAGACTTGGCCGCCAGGCAAGCGATGATGTTCACCTCATCAGAGCTACTCGCCGCAATGAGCAGATCCGAGCTCCTGATACCGGCTTCGTTCAGGAGCTTGGGGTTGGCGCCGTTGCCGGCGATCACCAGCGCGTCGAGCTCCTCGGAAGCCTTCTCTACGAGCCTCTCGTCGTTTTCCACGAGCACGACGTCGTGGCCTTCTTGCGAGAGCATCCTGGCCGTGTTTAGTCCGACTTCGCCGGCCCCTATTATCACCGTGTGCAAGTCAGGAACCTCCTACGGACCATCTGGCATTACGAGGGGGGACTTGTTCAGGGCATTCTTGGATCCTCCGACCACGAGCACGTCCCCGTGGTGCAGTACCGAGTCGCCCTGGGGTAGGATGCCCGGCCCACCCTTCGGCTTGAGAGCCATGACCGTGAGACCCATCTTTTGCGAGAGGTCGAGTTCGGCGAGTGACTTGTCGAGCCATTCCCTAGGGACCCTGGCTTCGATCAGCGCCTCGTCATCTCCGAGGTCGATGTAGTCGAGCAGGACCGGCGAGGCCAGCGTCCTCGCCAGCTGCGCTCCAATCTGCCGCTCCGGCTGTATGACCCTGTCGGCGCCCACCTTCTCGAGCACCCTCGCGTGGATGCCGCCCGTCGCCCGCGCCACGATTTTGGGTAACCCGATCTCCTTGAGGGTGGCCGTCGCGAGGATGCTGGCCTCGACGTAGTTCTCGCCCATCATCACCGCAGCGGCGTCGAAGCCGTCGACGTTCAACCCGCGCATGGCATCTTCGTCCGTAGCGTCCGCGGCCACGAGGTAGACGGCGGGCAGGTCGTCCGCGAGATCCTGTATCACGTCTTCTCGCTTGTCTATGGCGAGCACTTCGTGCCCCAACGAGTCGAGGGTCCCGACCATGGAGATACCCAGACGTCCCAGGCCGACGATGACGAACTGCAGATTCATCGGCCACCGACGTGAATCGCCGGGCGCTTTTGCGGGTCGGGCTCAGCCTCCCTGAGCACCTCGTGGGTGACAGGGGCCGTGTCGCCTTCTCCGAAGAGTATGAAGCGGATCAAGTAGATGATAGGGTTGCCCTCCGTCCACCCGAAATAGCAGTGCGGCGTCTTCCCCGTGGTGTCGCGCAGGTGTAGCAGTAAAGCGGCTATCGCGTTCGGGACGACCGAGCTTACGGAACGGAGTACCTTGTGGCCCCCGACCTCGACGCCCCTTACCTCGAGCACATCCATGAACTCCGAGGCATCCTCGACCTGGACTTCGAGAAACAGGATGGGTTCCTCTTGCGGGATGTGGTTGTCTTCGCGCTGCTCCCGTTCCTTCCTGGCGTACTCCTCCCTGGTTCCGTAGCGGCGGCGGTGGGCAACGAGGTGGACCTCGCCCCGCTCGGCCGCTTCTTCGATGAAGCTCTTCGCCGTCTCGTCCATGTCTATCCGCTCTTGCCGCAGCTCGGTCGATCGCTGGACGCGCGAGATTAGGGAAATGACGACGATCGCACCGACGAAGAAGAGGGCAATGGTAATTCCGTCGGGCCGCTTGTAGATGTTCGAGACCAGGGCGTAGACGAAGACGATGGTGGTGAACCCGAAGAGTATGGCCGCTATCCTGCGTCCGTTGCGCGCCACGGTCAGCGTGACGGCAAAGGCCGCTGAGGTCATCATCGCCAGTACACCAGTGGCGTAAGCCCCCGCCTGCTCGTCTACGTCCGCCGCGAAGCCGATGGTAACGATTATGGAGATGGTTATGTAGACGAGCACGAGCGGCCTCACGGCCCGACCCCACTCCGGCGACATGCCGTAGCGAGGAAGATAACGGGGCACGATGTTCAGGAGTCCGGCCATGGCTGATGCGCCGGCAAACCAGAGGATGGTCATGGTGCTTATGTCGTAGATGGTGCCGAACATATTGCCCAGGTACTCGTGGGCAAGGTAGGCGAGCGCGCGATCGCTGGCGCCCTGCCTGAACTCCTGAGTCGAGATAAGCACCGAGGTCACGAAACTGGTCGTTAGGAGGTAGAAGCTCATTATCAGGGCGGCGACCAGGAGCATCTTCCTGGTGTTGTGGATGCGACCCGCGGGCCGGGCGGGATCATCGTCGGCTTCTCCGCGCACCAGAGGCATCATGCTCACGCCGGTCTCGAAGCCGGAGAGGCCGAGGGCCAGTCGGGGGAAGACGAGGAGCGAGACCCCCAGCATCATCAGTGGATTACCGTAGGTGCCAAGCAGCGCCTCTCGCCATCCCACAAGCTCTTGAGGCTGGGCGAAGATCTGGTAAAAGCCCGTACCGACGACCACGAGGTTGAGCAGCAAGTAGACCCCGACTATAGAGACCGCGACACCGATGGCCTCCTTGAATCCTTTGAGAAAGACGGCGCCGAGCAAGGCCAGCAGGGCGACGGTGATCGCAACTTCGTAGTTTTGCAGCCACTCGGGTGCCAGAGGATTCTCGGTCAGGTGGGCTGTGGCATCGGATGCGGATAGGGTTATGGTGATGATCCAGGAAGTGGCCACGAATCCTAGAAGGGAAAGCACGAACAATTTCCCCTTCCAGAAAGAGAGCAATCGCTCGAGCATCGCGATGGAGCCCTGACCATTGGGACTCTCGGCCGCGACGACCCGGTACATCGGAAGCATCCCGAAGAGGGTCAACAACACGATCAGGAGCGTCGCGATGGGAGAGAGGGCGCCAGCGGCGAGCGCGGCGATACCAGGAATGTATCCCAGAGTGGAGAAGTAATCGACGCCCGTCAGGCACACCACCTGCCACCAGGAGTGCTGCTCTTCGCCTTCTCTGGCCTCGGGCCCCTGTACCTCCTCGATACGCTCCTTCAAGAGCCAGCCTAGGAACCGCTTGCCAGGAGACCGCTTGGAAGCGGCAGATTCAGCCATTACGGCAGTGCCCCGGTCGGGGAGGACAGGTTTGCCTGGGTTGGACGGTACCCGTTCATGGTGAGCCCAGGAAGTATACTCCCCGCGCTTCAGTCGCGGCCGAGCGCCCCGGCGACGAGCTCGGCGACTTCGGATGGGTTCGTCGCGGCCCTGATGCCAGCCTCCCTCAAGGCCTCGCTCTTGGCCTCAGCCGTGCTCTCGCCACCGGAGACGATGGCGCCGGCGTGCCCCATCGTCTTGCCCTCGGGGGCCGTGAAGCCGGCGATGTAGGCCACGACAGGGATGCTCATCTCGCTCCTCACGTACTCGGCCGCGAGTTGCTCGGCGTTGCCGCCGATCTCCCCGATCATTACTGCGCACTCCGTCTGGGGATCGGCCTCGAACTTGCTCAGGATCTCGATGAAATCCGTCCCTATGATGGGGTCGCCGCCAATTCCCACGGCGCTGCTCTGTCCGATCTCCCGCTGGGTGAGCTCGTTGACGATCTGGTACGTCAGGGTGCCGCTCCTGCTGACCACGCCGACGTTGCCAGGCATAAAGATGTCGCGCGGCATTATGGAGACGTTAGCCTTCTCAGGCGAGAGTACGCCCGGGCAGTTCGGCCCGATGAGCGTCGCGTCCTTGTTTTTCAGGTAGCCTGTGACCCGCATCATGTCGTGGACGGGGATACCCTCGGTGATGCAGCAGATGGTCGAGAGCCCCGCGTCCAGCGCCTCGAAGATGGCGTCGGCGGCGAAGGGTGGGGGGACGAAGATCACGCTCGCGTTCGCGCCGGTCTGTTCGACGGCCCCATCGACGGTATCGAAGATAGGTACGCCTTCGTAGTCCTGCCCGCCCTTACCTGGGGTCACCCCCGCGACGACATTGGTGCCGCTCTGTAACATCCTTCCTGTGTGGAACGCACCCTCCCTGCCGGTTATGCCCTGAACCAGGAGCCGCGTCCCCTCGTCTACGAGTATCGCCACCTGCTATCTCCCCCCGTCTCTGGCGAGCTCTACAGCCCTGCGGGCAGCTTCGAGCATCGTCTCCTCGGTGACCACGTTCTCCGGTGTGTTCTCGGCGAGGATCTCGCGTCCCTCCTCCGCGTTCGTGCCGTCGAGGCGGACCACGATAGGGAGGGTGATCCCGGTCCTCTCTATCGCCGAAAGCAGGCCCCGCGCCACCTCGTCGCCGCGGGTTATGCCGCCGAAGATGTTGAAGAGCACGCTCCTTACCTGTTCGTTGGAGGTCACGATATCCAGGGCCGTCGAGATCTGCTCGGCGTCGGCCCCGCCGCCGACGTCACAGAAGTTGGCCGGGTCGCCGCCGGCCTGGGCGACTACGTCGAGGGTGCTCATCACGAGTCCTGCACCGTTGCCGAGGATACCCACGTCGCCATCTAGCTTGACGTACTGTAGCCCTACCTCCTGCGCCCGTTCTTCCTGCGGGTCTGCGGCCTCCACGTCGTGCAGCCCGGCTATATCTTCGTGCCTGTAGAGACTGGAGTTGTCCACCGTTACTTTAGCGTCCAACGTCAGAACGCGCCCTTCGTCCGTAACGACTAGGGGGTTGATCTCGACCAGGCTCGCGTCGAGGCCCTGGAAGGCTTCGTACAGGTGCGAGAGCGTCCTTCCCACACCTTTGGCGACGTCTCCTTCGAGGCCAGCGGCGAACGTGACCTCACGCAGCTGGTAGGGAAGGAGGCCGACCAGAGGGTCCACGTGCAACCTGACTATGGCCTCAGGGTTGGTCTCGGCGACCTCCTCGATCTCCACCCCGCCCTCGGTGGAGAACAGGATCAAGGGCCGCTTCGCTGTTCTGTCCACCGTGATGGAGAGGTAGAACTCCCTCACTATCTGCGCCCCGCCCTCGACGTACACGCGTCCCACGGTGTGCCCGCGGATGTCCATGCCCAGAATCTCTGCAGCGGCCTCTTCGGCCTCCTGCGGGCTCTCCACCACCCTGATACCGCCAGCCTTGCCACGTCCCCCGGTGAGTACCTGGGCTTTGACCGCCACCGTTCCTCCGAGTGTCTCGGCGGCCCTCCCTGTCTCCTCCGGCGTCCCGGCGACGATGCCTGGCAGCGTCTCCAGCCCATAGTTCCTAAGTAGTTCTTTCCCTTGATACTCGTAGAGATCCAAGTTAGAAGACTCCCGCGAAGCCGGCCATGACGGTCCGAAATTATACAGACTTCCACTCTCCAGTTATGGTCCCGGAAGTCATCGTCATCCCGGCCGGGGAAGGCTGTTCTCATCTTTCTCTCAGAGAGTTCGCCTAGGGTGGGTCATCGCGAACCGTAGGTGAGAGGCCGGGCTGGCGGAAGGGGACAGTAGAATAGTGGTCCAGAGGACTGCGAGGAGCAGATGAGACAGGGCGCCAGAATACTGCTGGTCGAGGACGACCGTTCGATCGCCGGTTTCGTCGAGCCCGAACTCGAGCACCTCGGCTTTTCGGTGCGGTGCGCCTACGACGGCCACGCCGGCATAGAGGAAGCGCAGGCGTTCGGGCCGGCGTTGATCATCCTCGACATCATGCTGCCTGGGTTGGACGGGGTCGGTGTCCTCAAGAAGTTGCGCCAGGGAGGTAGCACGGTGCCCGTCATCATGCTGACGGCCCGCGACACCACGCTCGACAAGGTGCACAGCCTCGACAGTGGCGCCGACGATTACCTGACCAAACCATTCGACATAGAGGAACTGCTCGCCCGCATCCGCGCGCTGCTCAGGAGGGCCGAAGGAGACGAGATACTCCGTGTCGCCGACCTCGAGATCAACACCTCGACCCGGGAGGTGAGACGGGCCGACAGGGAGATAGAGCTTACGGCCCGCGAACACGAATTGCTCGAGTTCATGGCCAGAAATCCCCGGCGTGTGCTCTCCCGGGATCTCCTCCTTTCGCGCGTCTGGGACGAGGAGTTAGGCCTGACTACCAACCTCGTCGACGTCTACATTGGTTACCTGAGGAAGAAAGTGGACGCCCCCGGGGAGGAGCGCCTGATCCGCACGGTGCGAGGGGCTGGCTACGCGTTGAAGGGGGCTTGAGAACGTGCCGATCCGGTGGCGCCTGACACTGTTTATCGCCCTCGCCATCGGGGCGATTCTCCTGGTGCTTGGTTTGGTTCTCTTCTTTTTGCTCAGGGATGCCCTGCTCTCGAACGTCGAAGACACGGCCAGGGCGCGGGCACTACACGCCGCGAGGAACATACGATCGGGAGAGGATCTGGAGGAGGATGACGTCGAGGAGCTCACCCTCGACGGTGTCTTCGTGATCGTCAGGGACCAGGAGGGACGTGTGCTCCACGAGACGGTCAACCTCCCCGCGGGGAGCGGGGCCAAGGACCCCGTCTGGCGCCGGGCGCTCGAGTCCGGAGAGCCTGCCTCCGGCACGGTCGAGTTCTCCGGCGACGAGCCGGATTACATCTACGCCGTGCCTGTGAATCCCGAAGAAGGGCGCGCCAGGGTGGTGGAGGCGGGGAAGTCCTACGAGTCGGCGCTGGAGGGGGTCGAGGCCGTGGGAACCATCCTCGCCGCGGGAATCGGCGCGGCTTTCATCCTCTCCATCGGCGGCGCGTACCTGCTGGCGCGGACGGCGCTGAGACCTGTCGAGGTCGTAACGGCCACGGCGCGGGAGATGGGGGAGGGAGACCTCGCGAAGCGGCTACCCGTCGCGAACCCGAAAGACGAGATCGGACGCCTCACCACCACCATAAACGCCCTGCTGGCACGCCTCGACGCCGCTTTCAGGCGCAGGGAAGAGGCCCTCTCACGCCAGCGACGCTTCGCGGCCGATGCTAGCCACGAGCTCAGGACCCCGCTTACCTCTATAAGCGGCCACGCCAGGATGCTCGATGAGTGGGCCCTCGAGGGAGATGGAGAGACGGCGCGTCGGAGCGTCGCTGCCATCCGCAGGGAGGCAGGGAAGATGCGCGGTCTCGTGGAGTCCCTGCTGACGCTAACCCGCGCAGACGAGGACGCCCCCATCGAGGTCGGTCGCCACGACCTCGCAGCGGTTGCCGAAGAAGCCGCCGCGACGGCCGCCGCAGGCGGCAGAGTGTCCGTCGAGTTCGTCCCTGGGGAGCACGAAGTCATGGCCACCTTCGACCGGGAGCGGGTATTGCAGGTCGCTTCCATTCTCCTGGACAACGCACGCAAGTACACCCCGGAAGGCGGGAGCATTAAGGTCAGGGTAAAGGAGGAAGACGACAGCGTTGCGCTGGAGGTCTCCGATACGGGGGCTGGCATCCCCGAGGACCAGTTGCCCCTGGTCTTCGAGCGATTCTACAGGGCCGACGCTGTGAGAACCGCAGGGGGCGCAGGCCTGGGCCTCTCGATAGCCCGCCAGATCGCCGAGGCCCACGCGGGCACGATAAGAGCCAGGAGCAAGTTGGGAGAGGGCTCCACGTTCACGCTCCTGCTCCCCCGCCAGACCTCAGGTCCATGGACACCGGAGACCGACGTTCCGGACTAACGGGTTACAAGACTTGTCCGTGGGGGCGCGGGCTGGATCCAGATCTTCCCTACCCCCAACTCAATGTCATATACTGCAGGTTCCCGTGGGTATCGGAACAGCGATCAACGTTCTCGCCGTGCTTGTCGGCGGGAGCATCGGCACTCTCGCCGGCGCGAGGCTACCAGCAGGCATGCGCTCGACCGCGATGCAGGCGATCGGCATCGTGACATTGCTCGTTGGTGTCTCGAACTTCCTCGAGTACGATAACCTGCTCGTTCCGCTGGTCAGCGTGATACTCGGGCTCGTGATCGGCGAGCTTCTGGGCATAGACTCACGTCTCAAAACCCTGGGAGATCGCCTGGAGAGTAGATTCTCCAAGGGTGATAGCCCTGTCAGCCGGGCCTTCGTGACGACGAGTTTGCTGTTCTGCGTCGGACCGCTGACGGTGATCGGCTCCCTCCAGGACGGCCTGAACGGGGACTACAGCCTTCTCGCCCTCAAGAGCGCGCTCGACTTTATCGCGGCGCTGGCCTTCTCCTCCGTGCTCGGGTGGGGCGTGCTGCTCTCCGCGGCGACGGTTCTGCTCGTCCAGGGCTCGCTGACCCTGGGGGCCGCGTTTCTGGAGCCCATCGTAACTGGGGCTATGATCTCGGGCACGACCGCGACAGGGGGCATCCTGATCTTCGGCCTCGGCCTCGGACTGCTCGAGCTGAAGGAAGTCAGGGTGGCGAACATGCTCCCCGCCCTACTATTCGCTCCGCTACTCGTCGCGGCGAGCCCGCTGTGGCCGCTCTGACAGCGCCGACGACACTCTAGTATTCTAAGGAGGGTAGGCAACCCGAGAGCCGTGCAGAGGTTTGCGCCGTGGGAAGGAGCAGGTGATGGAAGAAGCTGACAGGCATTGGCGGGGCAGTCCGCTGGACGTGGGGAATAGCAGTATGGACGCTTACGGCATAAAGGAGATCGTTTTCGAGTTCGACAACGGCGACGAGGACGTCTTCACGCCCAAACAGCGCGAGGAGTTCGAGTCGTACGAGCTGTACCAGATGGCGGTCTACATCGACTCCATTGCTCACAGCATCCGCAAAGGTCAGAAGAACTAGGGGGCTATCTTGCACGGTATAGAACGGACCAGGAAGACCGACAGGCCAAGGGAAGGCGGCGTCGCGGTCACCCGCATCTTCGTCCGCTACTCGGACGGACGCGAGATGACCTTCGTCCCCGACGCCGGGCGCGAAACGTTCTCCGAGGACGACATCCTGGAGTTGCACAACGTCCTGGAGAGGACCGCCTCGAGGGCCGAATGGGCCGATGTCAATACGCGATTGGGTTTCTAGGGGCGCTTCGTTGCGAGGGCGGTTCGCGAACCGCCCCTACATCTCCGTCCTACCTACCCGGGGCGTCGCGGCCGGGGTCGACCGTGTAGCGGTCGTAGAAGTCCTCGTCGAGGTCGATCCTTTCGCCCGCCAGCTCCCTGCGCCTGAGGTCCCAGAGGACCTGCAGGTCGTGGTCGATCTGTACGAGGCGCTCGCGGTCGTCGGAATCTGCGTGGTGCGTACCCTCTCTTGCCAAGAGCCGCTCGCGCTCCTCGGATAGCTCCCCTATCTTGCGCATCACGCTCTGTGCCATCCTCGCCTCCTCCCTTCTGGTTCTCCTGATTCTAGCGGATCTGTATGCATTACAATCCAGGTTTCCGTAAAGAGGCCCCGATCAGGGAGAAGTATGCTCGATAGGATCTACCACCTCGGTTACGCGGTCGAGGACCTTGCGGCCGCCGCGCGGTTCTACGAGGAGTACTTCGGGGCGTCGCCGGGTGAGCCCGAGATCGTGGACGACCAGGGCATAATCGCCACCATGTTCAGGGTCGGAGATGCGAGCATCGAACTCCTGCAGCCGACCCGCCCCGACTCGCCTGTCGGGAAGTTTCTGGCCAGGGGCGGCGAGGGTTTCCACCACGTCGCTTTCGAAGTCGAAGATCTCGGCGGAACGCTGGAGAAGCTCAAGCGTAACGGTGTCGAGCTCATAGACGAGGAGCCGAGGAGGGGGGCAGGAGGGACGAAGGTGGCCTTCATCCACCCGAAGGGTGCCTTCGGGGTGCTCACCGAGCTAGTAGAATTGCCACACGCCTGAGACGAGCGGGGAGGACAAGCCATGGACACCGAGAAACGCCAAAACGAGCGCCACACGGAGTCCGGGATCGAGGTCAAGCCCCTCTACAGGCCGGACGACCTGGAAGGCTTCGACTACGCCGGGCGGCTCGGAGACCCGGGAGAGTACCCTTACACCCGTGGCCCTTACCCGAGCATGTATCGTGGCAGGCCTTGGACCATGCGCCAGTATGCGGGTTTCGGCACGGCGCGGGAGACGAACGCCCGCTTCAAGTACCTTATTGACAACGGACAGACCGGCCTCTCCGTGGCTTTCGACCTGCCCACGCAGATGGGGCGCGATTCCGACCATCAGCTCGCCATGGGCGAGGTGGGCAAGGTCGGAGTGGCCATCGACTCGCTCCTGGACATGCACGACCTCCTGGAGGGCATTCCCCTGAGGGAGGTCTCGACCTCGATGACCATAAACGCGACGGCTTCGATCCTGTTGCTCCTTTACTCGCTCGTCGCCGAAGAGCAGGGCGTTGAGCCTGAGAACGTCACGGGGACCACCCAGAACGATATTCTCAAGGAGTACCTGGCCCGTGGCACCTACATCTACCCGCCGGGGCCATCGATGAGGATCGCGACCGACGCGTTCTCCTACTGCGCGGCAGAGTTGCCGCGCTGGAACACCATCTCCATCTCCGGCTACCACATCAGGGAGGCCGGGTCCACCGCCGTCCAGGAGCTCGCCTTCACCCTCTCGAACGCCATAGCCTACGTAGAGGCCGCGCTCGAGGCCGGGCTCGACGTGGACGAGTTCGCGCCCAGGCTCTCGTTCTTCTTCAACGCCCACAACGACCTGTTCCAGGAGGTCGCCAAATACAGGGCGGCGAGGAGGATGTGGGCCACCATCATGCGCGACCGCTTCGGCGCGACCGACGAAAGGAGCACCAAGCTCAGGTTCCACACCCAGACCGCCGGCTCTTCGCTCACGGCCCAGCAGGCCGAGAACAACGTGGTGCGCACCACGGTCCAGGCGCTCTCCGCGGTCCTTGGTGGAACCCAGAGCCTGCATACCAACGCCTTCGACGAGGCCCTCGCCCTTCCGACGGAGCGTAGCGCCCGCATCGCCCTCCGTACGCAGCAGATCCTGGCGAGCGAGGGCGGCCTTACAGGAACGGCCGACCCCCTTGCAGGCTCCTACTACGTCGAGTCCCTTACCGACGCCGTCGAAGAGGAAGCCTGGTCCTACATAAACCGCATCGACGAGATGGGAGGCTCGGTCAAGGCCATCGAGAAGCGCTTTATGCAACGTGAGATCGAGGAGGCCGCCTACCGCTACCAGCGGGAGGTCGAGCGGGAGGAACGCGTTATCGTCGGGGTCAACCGCTACGCCTCGGGCGCGGCCGATGATCCTGACATGGAACTGCATACCGTCGATGAATCCATCCGCGAGCGTCAGGCCGAGCGGCTCTCCGAGCTCAGGGAGAGCAGGGACAACCGCGCCGTCGAAAAAGCCCTTACCGACCTCGAGCAAGCGGCCAAAAGCGCAGAGAACCTTCTCTACCCGATGAAAGAAGCCCTCTCGGAGCTCGCGACCCTCGGCGAGGTCTCCGACACGCTGCGCGAGGTCTTCGGAGAGTACAGGCCTTCTTGAGAGTAGGGGCGGGTTCGAACTCGCACTCCGGCATCAGTATTGGCTCCGACGGAGAGGTGTCGACCCTGTGTTAACATTGGCCCGGAGCAGGAAGTTTTCCGCTTTTTCAGGCTAGTTGGAATCGCCGGTCGTTAGCGCCGGAGGAGGTTGGCAGACGTGGTTGACTGGTTTCGCAGACGCAAGGCTGGGCCGTCGGATGACGAAGGGGGACCGGCACATTTCGAGGGCGAGACGGCAGATGAGCTCGTGGACCGCAGTTCCGAGGAGGACGAGCCGGCCGATGGGTTTTCCGAGGCCGGTATTAGGGAGGCATTGAGGGACGTGAGGGACCCTGAGATCGGGCGAGATCTCGTCTCGCTGAACATGATCCAGGGCATCCAGATAGAGGGTTCGAACGTCACGGTCGGGGTTTCTCTAACGACGGCGGGCTGTCCTCTCAAGCACAGGATCACCACGGACATCAGGGACCGGCTGATGATGATCGAGGGCGTCGGGGGCGTGGAGGTCGACTTCGGCGTGATGACCGACGAGGACCGCCAGAACCTCCTCACGTCGCTGCACGGCGGCCCTTCGGAGCTGGCCCCCGCCTTCCGGGACGAGTCCAAGACCCGCATCATCGCCGTGGTGAGCGGCAAGGGGGGAGTCGGCAAGAGCACCGTAGCCGTAAACCTGGCCGCCGCGCTCGACCGGGCGGGACACTCCGTGGAGATCCTCGACGCCGACGTGCACGGGTCTTCCATCCCCGTGATGCTCGGTTCGCTCGGCAAGCCGAACGTGGTGGAGGGTGTGATCTTCCCCATAGAGTCCCCCCAGGGGCTGAAGTTCATCTCCATGGGTAACTTCGTCAACGAGGGGCAGGCCATCATCTGGCGTGCCCCCATAGTGAACAAGGCGCTCACCCAGCTCATGCGCGACGTCTACTGGGACGAGCCCGACTTCATCATCGTGGACATGCCGCCGGGCACCGGCGACGTCGCCCTAACCGTGGCCCAGATGATCCCCAAGGCCGAGGCGCTCGTCGTCACTACGCCGCAGGCGGACGCGGCCCGCGTCGCCGTCAAGGCCGGAAAGATGGCTGTGCAGGCGCACCTCAAGGTCGCCGGGGTCGTCGAGAACATGGGTTACGCAGAGTGCCCTGACTGCGGCAAGGAGCTCAGGATCTTCGGCGGCGACGGCGGCGACCGGGTTGCTGGAGAACTAGGCTCGCAGGTGATGGGCCGCATCCCGATCCTGCCCGACGCCACGGGTGAGCCAGGACGCTCCCTTTTCGACGTCGACTCGACCCCGGCCCGTGCCTTCGACGAGATCGCCGCCACCCTCGCAGCGACCAAAGTCCGCAAGCGCATCAAGGTTTTGTAGGTTCAGGCTAAGGGCATCAGGCTTCAGGTGCTGAAGGAGAGGCCTTGGGCTGAATGCAGCCTTTCGCTACCAGGTTGACTCCTGAGTCTCGCTGAAGCCTAGCTTCCGTGCAGCACTTGCACGAGCTCTCTGACGGAGTCGGCGCTTGCGTTGAGATCCCCCAGTTCCTCATCCGTCAGGCCGAGCTCGACGATGTCTTCGATGCCGGAGGCGCCTAGTTTGACGGGGACGCCGACGAAGAGGTCGTCTATGCCGTACTCGCCTTGCAGGTAGGCGGCGCAGGGGAGGATGCGCTTTTGGTCGAGCAGGATGGCGTCTACCATCTCGGCTGCGGCTGCCGACGGCGCGTAGAAGGCGCTACCGCTCTGGAGGAGGCCCACGATCTCGGCCCCGCCCTGACGGGTGCGGTCGACGATCGCCTCGACACGGTCTTCGGAGAGTAGCTCCGTGATGGCCACACCACCGACCGTCGCCATGCTCGGCAGCGGGACCATCGTGTCCCCGTGCCCGCCCAGGACGAGCGCGAAGACGTCGCGCACGGAGACGCCGAGCTCGTCGGCGATGAACGTGCGGTAGCGGGCCGTGTCGAGGATGCCGGCCATGCCGACAACCCGCTCGCGGGGGAAGCCGCTCGTCTCCATCGCCACGTGGCACATCGCGTCGAGCGGGTTGGCGACGACCACAAGTATTGTCTCCGGAGAGTGCCTGACGACCTCCTCGGTAACGCTCGCCACGATGTTCTGGTTCGTCTTGAGCAGGTCGTCACGGCTCATCCCTGGCTTGCGCGGGCTGCCGCTGGTTATGACGACCACGTCCGAGCCTGCGGTCTGCCCGTAGTCGTTGGCGCCCGTCACGCTGGAGTCGTAGCCGAGGATCGGTCCACTCTCGAGGATGTCGAGCGCCTTGCCCTGGGGTAGGCCCTCGATTATGTCCACGAGCACGACGTCGGCATAGTTGCGTTCGGCCAGCCGCTGGGCCGTCGTCCCCCCGACGTTGCCAGCGCCTACTACCGTTACCTTCCTCTTCGCCATGCGTTCCCTCCTGTGTTCGACTCGTTTCCCTGCGCCATCATATGAGTTTTCCTCAGAGCCTGCCGTGCCAAACCCGGATAGAATCAGGTCGGTAAGCGAGATCTTCGAGGAGCATAATTGGATGTGATCCAGGCCATACAGACGCGCCAGAGCGTCGGGCGCGTGCGGCAGGACCCCGTGCCGGTGGACCTAATAGAGCGCATCCTGGAGAGCGCCGTGCATGCCCCCAACCACAAGATCACCGAGCCGTGGCGCTTCCACGTGTTTACGGGCAAGGGACGCGGCGAGCTGGCGAGGGCGAGGGCCGAGACGGCCCGCCTTCAGGCCGAAGCTGAGGGCGAGGACGAGGAGATGGCGGCTGGCAGGATCAGCCGCGAGCGCAAGAAAGCTTTCAGGGCGCCCGTGGTCATCGCTGTGATCTCCGCTTCAGGGCGCGATGAGGTCGAGACCCTGGAGAACTACGCGGCCTGCGCCGCCGCCGTCCAGAACATGCAGCTCACGGCCCACTCCTTTGGCCTCGCGAGTATCTGGCGCACCGGCCCTGTCGCCTACCACGAGCACATGCGCCACTTCTTCGGTCTGGAGGGAAACGACCGAATCGTCGCCTACCTCTACATCGGCTACCCCGACATGGACGAGAGACCCCGCAGGCGCAGTCCCGCGGGCGAAAGGACAGTCTGGCATTAGGCCCGCTTCGCGGCCAGGGGAGTAGGAGGGAGTTCACGACTGTTCGCTCTCGACGTCAGTCTGGGAGCCAGCTCTCCCGAAGGTGACCGACCGGGATCGGTGTGACCTCCCTTGGTTGCAACCGAAGGGAGGCTCTTGCGTATCAATGGTCGTCAAACGAGCAAGGAGCGAACGTGAAAATTCTGCTCAGACGAGCCCTCATAATCGCCGCGCCCATAGTGTGGCGCAGGATCAGGAACCGCAGGCGCGAACGCTAGCCGAGGGGCGCCAGGCCGCAGGATTCTGCGGCCTCTCATCCGTCATTCCTGCGGAAGCGGGAATCCACGGTAGTAGAAGACGAAGTGTCGACCCCGACGCGTATTAGTCCCCTAGCGGGACGGCTTCGAACTTACCCTCCTTGCTGCGGATCCTGACGAGGCAGTCCCCTGGTTCGTGGTAGAGGATAACGGGGGCGCCGCGTTTCTCAGCCTCCGAGAGAACCTCGATGCGGTTCTGGCGTGCCGCCTGCGGGTCCGTATCCACGCCGGATATGAGGTCGGGGTCGAGCCAGATCCTGGCCGGCGCGAGATCTCCCGTGTAGAGCGCGAGGTCTTCGCCCTCCCCGATCCAAACGATCTGATGCCCGGCGGAGTGGCCAGTCCGCACCTCGACCCTGACGCCCGGCAGAACGTCTCTATCCCCATCGAGCAACTCGCACCAGCCTTCTTCCACGCCCTTCTCCACGGCGGGAACGGCCGCCCGACGTCCGTCTTTCTCCGGCATCTGACGAGCCTCTTCCAACGCGGCTTCTTGCACGTAGACGGTGGCGTGCGGGAAGCTCGGGGGGTTTAGCGCCCACCCGACGTGGTCGGCGTCAAGGTGAGAGAGGATGACGTGGGTCACGTCGTCGGCGGTGTAGCCCGCCTCGTCGAGATGATCGAGCAGGTTTTCTTCCCTTCTCAGCTCATAACGTCCTTCCAGGATCTCGGGCAACTCTGGCCCGAATCCCGCGTCGATGAGCACGATGTCATCGCCGGCCTCGACCAGAACGGGGTGCATGGCGCCTTTGATGCTGGCCTTGCCGGAGTCCCCGAAGAGGTTGCCCGCGTCCGTGACGAATACTCCGTCATCGAGCATGTGGGCCCTCATTCGTCCCACCCCGAAGGTTGTCCCAGTAGCCAAGTCTCAGAACCCTCCTCTGGTAGAAAACCGCATGATAGCGGTCCCGGCGCCTCTACGCCCTGCTTACCCTCTCCGTCACGCCTTCCCGCAATGCTTTCGCCAGCGTGCGGGGATGTTTGATGAGACTGTAGACGGGAGTATCTCCCGTAAATGCCTCGATAAGGGTCCGGCGGGCCTCGGGATCCTTCTCGCAGGCCTTGAAGAGGGGTTCGAGCAGCATCAGGTTCGGCACCAGGTTGACGAGCGCGTATCCGGAGAGATGCTCGCGGGCCCGCCTGTGCCTGAGTTGGCGTTCGTAGCCGGAGAGGGCCGACGCCGAAAAATCCTGCCTGACGTGGGCCTCATTGGCCCAGGAGGCCGCCAGGCGGCCGGACTCCAGCGCGTAACCGACGCCCTCCCCACTTATGGGGTGGACCATGCTGCCGGCGTCCCCGACCGCCATCAGGCCCTGGTCGTAGCGTTTCGCGCCCCACATTCCCATCTTGAGCGACCAGCTCGTCGGTGGACCCTCCGGCGTAGCGTCCTCCAGCCAGGCGGCCAGCTGTGGCTCTTGGAGAAAGCGGTCGTAGAAATCCTTGAGGTTCCGGCCCGTGCGGGCTAGAGACGCGGTCGAGACGCCAGCCCCGACGTTCGCACTACCGTCTCCCAGGTAGAAGACCCAACCGTAACCCGCGCCGTGGGAGTTCATGTCCTCCGTGATGAAGACTTGCAGGTTCTGCCTGTCTGGACCATCCACGCCGCTGAAGTATTGCCTGCGGGCGACGGCGTTCTGGTGGGCCTTCATCCCTCGGCCCGCGAAGCCCCCAACACCGTCGGCCACGATCATCAGGGGGGCTTCGAAGCGCAGGGATTCTCCAGCCTTCACGGCTTCGATACCGGCTACCCGCCCGGAAGGGGTACGCACGAGATCCGTGGCCCTCAACCCGGAGCGGAAGTCGACCCCGGCCGAGGTGGCACGCTCGAGGAGCTTTTCGTCGGTCTCCTGGCGTTTTACGACGTATCCCGTGGGACCGTGCAGGGTGGGGGGGACGTTCTGGCGCAAGTGTGCGGTATGGGTGTACATGGAGAAGCCCGTGAACTTGCCGTGGTGCGGCTCGTCGAGCCAGTCGGCGAGCCCTATCAGCGCGACCTCGGAGGCGGCGTGCGGCATCAGGCCATCGCCGCAGGTCTTGTCCCTGGGGAACTCCTGCCTGTCGATGAGCAGTGTGTTCAGCCCCGCCTTTGCTGAGTGGTAGGCCGCTGAGGAGCCACCGGGACCCGCTCCGACGACCACGAGATCGTACCGCTCCGCCATCGTCCTCCTCACCTGAGTCCTCCCTACTGTGCCAGAATTATACGTCGGCTACGACGAGGAGGGAACTTGGTCGACCGCGATAGGCCCGCGCGCTACGAGATAGGAGGGCGCGCGGCCCTCAAGGCCACCGGACAGCCGGTCGAGATACTCGACGTCAGAAGGGGCGAGTTCGTCCCCGACTTCGTCTACAAAGTACGCGTGCTCGCGGAGAAACCGGCGCGACCCTACAATCTATCTGTGCCCGAGCATGATCTTTCAGACCTGTCGGTCTGAGATGGCAGACAACGGGTTTCAGGCGTATCACCTATCCGGCGGGCTTTATGTTGTGGTCTAAGCGGAAGAGGTTGGTTGGATCGTACTTTGTCTTCAAAGCTGCCAGCCGCTCGTAGTTCTCGCCGTGGGCTTCATGAAGCAATTGCTCTCCTTCTTCGAGGAAACCGGCGAAGTTCAGGTATATACCGCCGTCTGAGAACCGACGCATCTTCGTCCATACGTCGCGGGTCCACGTGATGTTCAGTTCGGACTCCACGGGATCCTCCCAGGTCGAATCGATGCTGAGGTTGAACAAAGCGGTGCGGTGAGCAGACGCCCATCGGCACTCACCACGTCCGCGGAGATGAGGTTGTCACAGGAGAGCCCGTACTTGCGTCGCAGCAGCCCTATCCCTCCGCCCAGGGTGAGTCCGGCGATCCCGGTCTCCGAGACCTCTCCGCCTGGTGTCGCCAGCCCGAAGACCTGCGTTTCTCGGTCGAGGTCGGCCCAGGTAGCGCCTCCTTCGGCGCGGACCGTGCGTCGCTCGGGGTCAACCTGTATCCTCTTCATCGGCGAGAGGTCTATGACGAGACCGCCGTCGCAGACGGCGTTGCCGGCGACATTGTGGCCGCCACCACGCACCGCCATCAAGAGATCGTTCTCGCGGGCGAAGTTCACAGAGTCGATGACGTCGCCGACACCGGCGCAGCGCGCTATGAGCGCCGGACGCTTGTCGATCAGGTCGTTCCATACCAAACGGGCTTCTTCATAGTCCGGATCTCCGGGGCGCAGCAACTCGCCGCGCAGTTTCGAAGCAAATTCTTCGACAATCGCTTTGTCGAGGGCAGCCTCCGTCCCCGAGGGCGTAATGACTCGCAGGTGCGCCATGATCTACCTCTCTTTCCAACAACTCTTCTACGAACATCGGTGGGTGAGAACAAAAGAAGGGCCGGGACCAGGAGGCCCGGTAAGCGGCCAGCTCATGACCTACTCCTGCTCTGGTACGAGCCCAAGTTGCTGCAGGATGCCCAGGTTGTCGTAACGCTCCCACTCCTCGACTATCTTGTCGTCCTCGATACGGTTGATGGTAATTCCCTCTAACTCCAACTGTCTGTTAGTGGGTGGTCCAAACTCCTCGATCTCTCCCTGGTGGGTACCGCGTACCGTGTAGCGTGTTACAACCCTGTCACCCTCGGCTATCACGTCCTGAACTGTTACGTGGAGGACGGGGAAAGCGCTCTTGTACATAGAGACGAACTGCCTGGCTCCCTCGTAGCCCCTGACGTCTTGATCGGGTTCGTGCCACACGAGATCAGCGTTGTACACATCTTCGAGGATGTCCGGATTATCCAGGAATTCCCAAGAGCGACGCGCCAGGTCCTTGTTCTCTTCCGACATGGGGAACTTCTCCTTTCCTAGCTTCATTTGTTAGATGAGCCTACATCCGCTCTGCGAGCGCGACTTCCCGAAAACTGGCCATTTCTCCCGACGTTGGTCAATGGCCAAGATTGGCTATGCGGAGGGGGTGCTAGAGCAGGCCGTGTCGGACAGCGTACGCGGCGGCGGCCGTGCGCGACGGAAGGTCCAGCTTGGTAAGGATGCTGTGGATGTGGCGATGAACGGTGTGCCGGCTCAACACGAGCCTGGTCGCGATCTCCTTGTCGCTCAAGCCCTGCGCCACCAGGCGGAGGACTTCCACCTCCCGCGGGGTCAGACCTTGTGGATGGGGAGTCCTACCGGTTTGCTTGCGGGCCTGGATCTCCATTTCACGCAATAAGATGGTAGTGGACTCAGCATCCTTGACCGCGCCGAAATCTTCGAAGATGGCCAGCGCTGCGCGCCTCCACTCTCCGGAGACGAAAAGCACCTCGCCGTAGTGGGTGCGGCAGGACGCGTTGAGGTATGGGCAGCCGTAGCGCTCGACGAACCGATCTGCGGCCCGAATCCACTGCGCCATTCGCTGGTACTGAGCGCAGCGGCTGTAGGAGTCCATCATCTCGCAGGCGGTGAAGGCCACCGTCTCTAGCTCTCCCTCACCAGCTAGTGCTCCGGCCATCGCTTCGTCGTGGAACGTCATGCCTTCCGTGATCCTACCCTGATCGATCAGGGCGACGCCGATCTGGGTGAGCGCGCACAGCTCCAGGTGACGGTCTCCGGAAGTACGGCCGAGTCGGTACACCTGGCGGGCCAGGGCCTCGTGCTGGCCGGGATCGGAGTCGGTCGCGCTGGCGATCAAGACCCAGCCCCGCAAAGGTTCGAGGGCGTGCTCGTCGACCAGCCGCGTAGCGCGCGCCACCCACCCGGCCGCGGTGGCCTGGTTGCCGAGGTTGGCGTCGTAGATCACCGCGAGCTGTATGGCGACGGAGGCAGCCTGGGCAGCATCGGGCTGCCTTCGGAACTCCGAGTACGCTCGCTCCCAGCATTCGAGCGACTCCCGGATCTCCCCCAACCACCACATCGCTTCTGCCAGGCCAGAAAAGATCTCGGCATTTTCCCCCGGCTCGAGCAGCGCTCTGGAGAAATGCTTCGCCGCGTCGCTGGCGCCTATCGCAAGCTCGAACGCGGAGCGTGCCTCGCGCCAAGCTCCCTGTGCCAGGGCCTTCTGCCCAGCCTCGATGGTCGCCGCGGACGGAGGTTGGGAAGGTTGGTTTGTATCCATGGATTCGGCCTTTGCCGCTACGTTGCGGGTGTGAGGCAAAAGCTGATCAGAAACCCTCGCTCGTCGTGACGTTCATGTATGCCACGTCGACCAGGGGAACGCCGGTCGTCAAGGCCTGCCCGACACACTGGGTCAGTACTTCGGCTGCGACGCCGGAGTCGGGGAAGTGGCCGTCGAGGAGGCGGGCGGCGCGGGCTATCTCGTAGAAGGAGAAGCGGCGGCGTTGTCCGGTGAGCTCGTAGACCGCTTCGAGCACCTCGAAGCGCAAGGAGATCAACTGCTCCAGCCTCCACCGGATCTCGTCCACCGTAAGGCTCATGGTCTGATAGAGGCGGGCGATCTCGGCCACCTGGACGAGGCTCCGGGGTCGCTTGCCCAGACGGCCGACGGAGTTCTCGTCGAGGTATCGCCGTGCGGTGATGCGAGCGAGCGCCATCCGGCCCTCTTCGCTCTCGTAGCCGGAAAGGTTTCGCAACTCCCTCTGTCCCCGGAAAGAGCCAGTATTGACTTCATCGTGGCCGACGAAGGTGCGCGGGGTATGGCCTCCTGCGTAGTAGGAGATCTGGCGCGCCATCCTGCCCGCCTCGGGGGAGTCGACGTCGCTCCTTATCTCGACCCACCTGCGTACGGTGCCCGAGTACAGGCGCTCCAGCGCACGCCAGGTCGCGTCCCCGCGCAGGTCGACCTCGCCTGGCTTCTCCGTAACCACGGAGACCTTGGCATCTGGCAGCGTGTCACTGTAAGCGCGCCTGACGGCCTCGAGGAGGTCCTCGAATTCCTCGTCGACGGTACCCGAGAGGTACCTGCGCCGTTCGGCCGGGAGCACGTACATGAGGCGGCTCTTGATCCTGCGCTCTTTGCCCTCGGCGGCTTTGAGCCGGTCGATGGCGTCGTAGAGCTCCCTGCGCCGTAGGTAGACGAGGGCGGTCAATTCCTCTACTTCCGGGTCGGTGGCAGAACCCGTCGACCAGGCTTCATCACGGGCCGAGCAAACCGCCTCGTGGGCGTTCTCGGCTCTTACCACAGCCCGTTGCTCCGCTTCTCGCTCTGTCTGGGCCTCGCCCAGCTCCCTCTCGAGGGTCTCGATCGTCGAGGACATAGGAGATTCCCCGTTCCCAATGACGCACGCCTTCACGATCATTCTACCGTACGCCGAAGGCGCTCACCCGTGGTCGGAACGCCGGCCACCGATAGCCCTTGCGGTTGCACGGATTGTCGGGAACGTGTACATTTCTTCTAGTTATCCGAAGTGCGATGGGAGAGGAGATTCACGTGGATTTCAACACGGGATCTAGCGGGGGGTCTGGAGCGGGTGGCTCCACTGGGGGTGAGGGTGGGCCAAGGCCGCGAGTATCTGGTGGCGCCTCCGGCGCGGACTTCGATTACACCCAACTCGTACCTAGCTTCGTTCAAACGGCGCGCGAGATCGTCTTAAACCCGGTAGGATTCTTCCGTGGTATTCGCCGGCAGGGCGATTTCCTGAATCCCCTGGTCTTCGCGATTATCTGCGCCGTCATCAGTGGTTTACTCGCCGGGATAATCGGGTTGCTGATCTCCCTGGCAACGGGCAACGGCTTTGGCAGTGCTTTCGGCGGCTTGTTCGGTACGCTAATTATCACCCCCATAGGCACGGCCATCGGTTTGTTTATCTGGGCGGCGATCTACCACCTGCTCGTCCTGCTTATCATCAGACCTTCGCACGCGGGGTATGAAGGCACGTTCAGGGTCGTGGCATACGCGTCGGTACTTCAGCTCGCAAGCTGGCTGGCGGCTATTCCCATACTGGGAATTCTGGTGATCATCGCCATAACCGTCTACGGTGTGGTACTGAGCGTGATCGGCATACGTGAGGTCCACGCCACGACCACAGGCCGGGCCGCCGCTGTGGTGCTTATACCAGTGGTCATCTTCGGACTCCTGGCGCTCTTGATAGGCGTCGCAATCGTGGCCATACTGGCCGCCGCCTTCAGCCAGAGCCAGTAGCATTCCTTCCTGCGGCGGTCCTCTTGGGGGTACCGCCGCAATTCATGTAGCCCTGTCGCCGGGGCCATACGATCTTTTCGCTCGCGGTCGCTATACTTATGCGCGGCCTCTTACTAGCGAAGGGAGCGTTGCGTGGCGCAGACGGTTACTCTCATACCGGGCGACGGGATCGGGCCCGATCTTACGGACTCCGTAAAGGAGGTTATAGGTGCGCTCGGCGTCGACGTCGAGTGGGAGATCGCGGAAGCCGGCGAGACGGTGATGGACAGAGAAGGTACGCCTCTACCCGAGTCCGTGCTCGAGTCCATCCAACGCAACAAGGTAGCATTGAAGGGCCCGCTTACCACACCGGTCGGCACGGGGTTCCGGTCCGTGAACGTGGCGTTGCGCAAGGAGCTGGATCTCTACGGGAACATCAGGCCTGCTTTGAGCCTCCCTGGGGTGGAGACGCCCTACAAGAACATCGACATAGTCATCTACCGCGAGAACACCGAGGATCTCTACGCCGGCGTGGAGCACACCGTCGGCAAGCACGCGGCTGAGTCGATCAAGATCATTACCCGCGAGGGCACGGAACGTATCTGCCGAATGGCTTTCGAGCGCTCTAAGGAGCAGGGCCGCAAGCACATCACGGTCGTCCACAAGGCCAACATCATGAAGTTCACAGACGGCCTGTTCCGTGACGTTTTCTTCGAGGTCGCAAGGGACTACGAGAACGACTTCGAGGAGATAGACGACCGCATCGTCGACAACATGTGCATGCAGCTCGTCATGAAGCCGAACCTCTACGACGTCCTGGTCTGCCCCAACCTCTACGGCGACATCCTCTCTGACCTGTGCGCCGGGCTTACCGGTGGCCTCGGCGTCGCCCCCGGGGCGAACATAGGCGAGGAGATCGCGGTCTTCGAACCCGTCCACGGCTCGGCCCCGAAGTACGCCGGACAGAACAGGGCAAACCCGCTCGCGACGCTGCTCTCGGCCAAGAACATGCTGATCCACCTCGGCTATGGGGAGCAGGCAGACAGGATGCAGACGGGAATCGAGGCGGCCCTGAAGAGCCCTGATACGCGTACCAAGGATCTCGGCGGTAGCGCTGGGACCAGGGAGTTCACGCAGGCCATCATCTCGAACCTGTAGAATCGGGGTACGGATCGTTACGAGCAGAGATCGGAGGCCGACCGTCAG
>Ga0126306_10000065_pt1 | contig 30774 bp, 30 predicted proteins | sample Plot27_FD_92592 | JGI IMG/M metagenome (GOLD analysis project Ga0126306, IMG submission 92592) | Serpentine soil microbial communities from UC McLaughlin Reserve, CA, USA - Plot27 | ecosystem: Environmental > Terrestrial > Soil > Grasslands | place: USA: UC McLaughlin Reserve, Lake County... | reverse complement strand
CCGGTCGGCAGCCCGAGGAGCCACATCACGCGCCACCCGAACTGCGGCTCCAGCCACGACGCGAGCAGGCTCGTGACGACGTAGGCGCCGGCGACGTCGCCTCCGATCAGCACCATCAGCCAGCTGCGATGGCGGACCGGCATCGTCTCCGCGAGCAGCGCGAACGCGATCGGCAGCATCCCGCCCACCGCCATGCCCATCAGGAAGCACATCACGAGGTTCAGCTCGAACATCGGCATCGAGCCGCAGATCGAGGTCGCGATGAACATCAGGCCGGCGAGCAGGATCGACGCGCGGCGGCCGATCCGGTCCCCGAGCCATCCCCACGCGAACGAGCCGACCACCATGCCGACCAGCGCCACGAACGGGAACAGGGCGACCGGCACGTCGCCGTCGGGGTGCAGCGCGGACTTCAGGCCGTACTCCTCCGCCATGCCGGGCACCACGAACGCGAGCGTGGTCGGCTTCATCACGTCGATCGTCACGGCGGCCGCCATCACGAGGAGCAGCAGGACGTGCGCGAGCCGCAGCGGCGCCTCGTCGAGCGTCTGGACGCGCAGGTGCGCGGCCGCGTCGTCGCGCCGCCGGGCGGAGCCCGCCGGCACGAGCCCGTAGGCCGAGACGGCCAGCCCGCCCACGATCAGCCCCATTCCCGCCAGCATCCCGGGGTCGACCGGCATCCCGACGAGCCGGTACTGCATGTCGCGGGCGCCGAGGAACATCGGCAGGTGCAGCACGACGCCGGCGATCACCGCGCCGGTCCCGACCCAGAAGGCGCGGCGATCGCGGAACATGATCGCCGGACGCGCCCCTGACGCCCCGCTTTCCACGGGACGTTATACGGGCCGGCGCGCGCGATGGTTCGGCGTCACAGCGGGCGTGCGAGGAAACGCCGACGCCTACTGGTTGCGCGGGGGCGGGCGCCACGGCTGCCGCGGGCGCCGCTCGGGTGGCGTCCAGCCGCTGGCGGTCATCTTCAGCGAGTCCATCGCGCGACGCTTGAACGCCCACGGAACGCGCCGGTAGAGCGGAACGAACAGCCGCCGCCAGAGCAGTCCCTCGCGGCCCTCGAACGGCGTCACGGTGCCGGGCACGCCGCGGCCAAGCCGACGCGCGGCGTCGAGCAGCAGGTAGTGCTCCGAGCGTTCGCGCAGGCGCCGCTTGAGCCGCGCGAGCCGCCTCATGCGGTCACCACCGCCTCCCGGCCGGCCGCACGCTCGCGGTCGCGGAGCTCCGCCAGGCCGTTCTGCGCGGCGATCGCGATCGGCTCGAACAGCGCGCCGATCGGGGGCGAGTAGATGTTCTCCATCCACGCCAGGTCCGCGAGCGTCGCGCCCCGCTTGGCCGCGAAGGCGAGGAAGTCCGCGCGCTCCTTGACCCCTTCGCCGCCGTGGATCTGGCAGCCGATGATCCGCAGCGTGCCGGGCTCGGCGAGCAGCTTGACGTGCGTGCGCGTGGCGCCCGGGTAATAGCGCGCGCGGGACACGCCGACGCCCTTGGCCAGGACGTACGGGACGCCCATCGCCGTCGCGAGCATCTCGCCGATCGAGAACCCGCCGATCGTGTACTCGCCCGCGACCATGCCCCAGGGAACCCAGACCGGGTCGTAGACGAGATCGTGGCCGGTCGCGTTGAACGCGGCCGTGCGGCCCTGCGCGTACGCGTGCGAGCCGGTCAGGCCCCGGATCGGGAGCATCGAGAGCCCGTGCGGCACCTCGACCACGTCGCCGGCGGCCCAGACGTTCGCGGCCGAGGTCTGCATCCGCTCGTCGACGACGATGCCCCCGGTCGTGCCGAGCTCGAGTCCCGCCACCTCGGCGAGCCCGCTGCTGGGCAGCTTGCGCAGGCACACGATCACCGCGTCGCACTCGAGCTCGCCGCCGGACGTCGCCACGGCGCGCACGCGCGTGCCGTCGCCGCTGAACCCCTCCACGCGCGTGCCGAGGCGCAGCGTCACGCCACGCTCGGTCAGCGACTCGTGCACCGGCTCTGCGACGTCGGGATCGAGCACCTCCGAGAGCACCCACGGTCCCTCGTCGACGAAGTCGACGTGCAACCCGCGGTGGCCCAGGTTGCCGGCCATCTCGACGCCCAGCGGGCCGGCGCCGATCACGACGATGCGCCGCATGTCGTCGAGCCGCTTGTCGAACTCCATCGCGGCGCGGATGTCCTTGACGTAGTGCAGCCCCTCGAGGTTCGCGCCCGGCACGTCGGGCTTCTCCCAGACGAAGCCGGTGCAGACGACCAGCTTGTCGAAGCCCTCGTGCGTGTTGCGGGCGGTGACCGTCCCGCGCGCGAGGTCGACGTCGGTGACGGTCGTCTCCATGCGCATGTCCAGGCCGTCCGCGACGTAGCGCTCGACGGTCGAGAGGAACAGGTCCTCGAACTTCGGGATCTCGCCGCCGTGCACGAACGGGATGCCGCAGGGCGAGTAGGCGATGTCCGGGAACTCGGTGAACAGCGTCACCTTCATGTCCGGGTTCAGCCGCCTGGCGACGGTCGCAGCCGCGGTTCCGGCGCCACCGCCGCCGATCACGATCAGACGCTCGGTCATGAGACCTCCAGACGGGGAGTGCCCTCCCCTGACGTGGTTCGATACTCGACGGCGGGCGGATTCGCCAGCGTGTTGGAGACCCAGCACAGCCGCCGTGCCCGCGCGACCAGCTCGTCCAGCTCCTCGTCGGGGACGTCCGCGCTCGCGGTCACCACGACGCGCTCGTAGCGCAGCTCGCGCTCGGCGCGTTCGGCACGTACGCCGACGCGCAGCCCGGGCAGCTCCCGGCCGCGCCGCTGGGCCACGTGCCCCAGCGCGAGGCAGAAGCAGCTCGCGAGCGCGCCGCACAGCAGCTCGGTCGGCATGACGCCGTCGTCGTTGCCGCCGGCCGACTCCGGCTCGTCGACCGAGACCTCGTGGCCGCGCGCCTGCACCGAGGCGGCGTAGCCGCCGCGCCAGGTGGCGCTGACCTCGAGGGCGCTCATCGCACCATGCTCCGCTCGCGGGCCGCGAGGCTCCGGTACAGGCGCTCGTGGACGCCGGCGGACGCGTCCCAGCCGTAGGCCTTGACGACGGCGCGGCCGCCGGCCCGGAGTCGCGCCCGCAGCAGCTCGTCGCTCGCGACGCGCGCCATCGCCGCCGCCAGCGCCGCGCCGTCGCCGACGGGCGTGAGCAGCGCGCTCTCGCCGTCGTGGAGGAACTCGCGGAACACGTCGAGGTCGGACGCGACGACCGCCAGCTCCGCCGCCAGCGCCTCCAGCGCAGCCAGCCCGAAGCCCTCCTTCACGGACGGGAACGCGAACAGGTCGGCCGCGCGGTACAGGCGCTCGATCTCGCCGGGCGCGAGCGCGCCGAGCAGGCGCACGTGCCGCGTCACGCCGAGCTCGCGGGCGCGCGCCGAGAAGCGGTCGAGCTCGTGCCGGTGGTCGAACAGCGTCGTGCCGCCGGCGACGAGGAGCACCGGATCGCGCTCCGGCAGCGTGTTGCGCAGCGCGGCGAACCCCTCGAGCAGGCAGAGCGACCCCTTGCGCGGCTCGATCCCGCCGACGGTGAGCACCGCGAGCTTGCGTCCGAGCCCGGCGCTCCGGCGCGCTCCGGCGCGCTCGACCGCGTCCCGCGGAGGCCGGAACCGGCGCGCATCCACCCCGTTGGGCACGAGCCCGGCGGAGACGCCGAACTCGCCGGCGAGCCGCTCGACCCACGGCCGCGACACGCACACGACATGGTCGGGCTCGGTGATCGAGCGCTGCTGGCACTCGATCAGCGACGGCGACGTGAAGTCGTCGACGTGGTGCACCGTGCGGATCAGCTGGTCCACCACGCCTTCTTCGCGCAACGCGAGCGCGGCGTTCGCCGACAGGCAATCCTGCGCGTGGACGACGTCGTAGCCGCCGGCCGACAGGATCGGCCGCAGGCCGTCCGTGTAGGCCGCGAGCATCGCCTGCACGCGCTCGTCGAAGGGCACGTCGAGCGGGACGTGGCGCACCACGTGAACCGGGAGCGTGGTTGGGCGGAACAGCTCCTCGCCCGGCCGCGCCATGGCCGCCAGCTCCACGTGGTGCCCGCGGCGAGCGAGCGCCTCGGAGACCTCCAGCGCATGGACGACGCCGCCGCGCGGCTTGACCGAGTAGGTCAGCATCGCAATGCGACGGCTCACGCCGGGGCTCCGGTCAGTGCCCGGGCGGCCAGGCGGGCCGCCGCCGCGTTGGTCGGCGCGACGACGACGCCCGCGTCGCGCAGCGCCGCCTCCTGCCGCCCGGCGTCCTGGGGGTCGCCGGCGGTCCCGCACACGTGCGCGATCACCGTGCGGTCTCGTGCCAGCCGGCCGAGCGCCGGCGCAAGCCCGCCCGCGGGGTCGGGGTGCGCGCCGCGGCCGAGGACGACGTCGATCAGGACACACCCGACGCGGTAGTCGGACGCCGCCGACTCGAGCATCCCCAACCGCACCTCGAGGTCGACCATCGGATGCGGGCGGCCTTGCGTGTACTCCTCCGCGCCGAGGTCGAACAGCGCGTGCCCGCCTGTGTCATAGGACGAGATCCTCCGGCGGGCCTCGCCGCCATCGCCCACGTTGCCGCCGATGCTGCCGAGCGCGCCCCGCAGCACCGTCAACGCCTCGCGCGCGAGCGAGCCGCCGGAGTACAGCCCGAGCAGCCTGCCTTCGGCGCCGTCGCGGCGCGTGCCCAGCGCGTCCACCTGCTCGCGCAGGGCGTCCAGCGCCGGCGGGGCGACCCGCGCCGCCGCGAAGGCGCCCGCGTCGAGCGTCGGATGGATCTCGAACGGCGCCGCGTCGCCGTCCCAGCCGACGAACGCGGCGACCACCCGCTTGCCGTCGAGCTCGATCTCTCCCAACCGCTCCACGACCTCGCGGGCCGGCGGCTTGGACACCAGCAGCAGCGTCTCGGTTCCGGCGTCGGCCGCGAGCATCCGCATCGCCTCGCCGAACATGATGCCGCCGACCCGCGCCGAGAGGTCGCGCCCTCCGACGCCGACGATGTGCGAGACCCCGACCCCCGTCGCGTCGAGCAGGACCGCGGCCTCCTGTGCCCCGGTTCCGGCGGCTGCGACGATCCCGACCGGGCCCGACCGCACGACGTTCGCGAAGCCGAGGCCCACGTCGCCGAGCATCGCCGTGCCGCAGTCCGGGCCCATCACGAGCAGCCCGCGCTCCGCGCCGCGGCGCTTGAGCGCCACCTCGTCCGCGGCCGGCACGTGGTCCGAGAACAGGAACACGTGCAGGCCTTCGGTCAGCGCACGATGCGCCTCCAGCGCCGCGTACTCGCCGGGGACCGAGATCAGCGCCAGGTTCGCGTCGCCGAGCGCCCGCGCGGCCGCCGTCAGCGAGCGCGGCGGGTCGAGCGCGGGTCGCTCGCCGGCGGCCGCCGCCGGCGAGGAGTGGAGCTCGCGCTCGGCGCCGTCGAGCGCCGCGGCCGCGACGTCCGCAGGGGCGTCGACGGCGATCACGACGTCGGTCGGCGAAGCCTCGCAGCGCACGCCGAGCGCCCCGAGCGCCTCGAGGTTGGCGGCCGTTCCCATCGCCACCTCGGCGCGCGCAACGTCGTCGCGCTCGCGCACGCCGTGCGCGACCTTCATCAGGCGCACGCTGTCGACGTAGCGGTCGCGCACGACGCGCACCTGCCAGCTCATGTCCGGACCGCGCCGTCGGCGACCATCGAGGGACCGTCGGCGTCCGGCACGATCCAGGTCCCGTCCTCGCCGGAGACCGCGGCGACGAGGCGATCGGCCGCAGTGACCAGCGCGCGCCCGCCGGACTCCTCGACGAATCGCCCGGCTGACTCCATCTTGGGCCCCATGCTGCCGTCGGGGAAGTCGCCGTCGGCGAGTCCCCGCGCGGCGTCGGACACCGTGAGCCGCGCCAGCTCGCGCTCCCAGCGGGTGCCGTAGTCGAGCGCGACCCTGCGCACGCCGGTCAGCAGCACCAGCACGTCCGCGCGGATGTCGATCGCGAGGCGGGCGGAGCAGCGGTCCTTGTCGATGACGCCCGCGACCCCGACGACCTCGGCTCCCTCGGACGCAACCGGGATGCCGCCGCCCCCGCAGGCGATCACGACCGCGCCGTGCTCGAGCAGGCGCGCGACGTGCTCCTCCCCGAGCACCTTGAGCGGTAGCGGGCTGGGCACCACTCGGCGCCACCCGCGGCCGGCGTCGGGCGCCACGTCCCAGCCGAGCGTGCGCGCACGGCGCCGGGCCTCGTCGGCGTCGTAGAAAGGGCCCACCGGCTTGGTCGGCCGGCGGAATGCGGGGTCGCTCGGATCGACGAGCACGCGCGTCAGCAGCACCGCGGTCGGCACCGCCGGATCGAGCGCGGCGAACGCGCTCTCGAGCAGGTAGCCGATCTGTCCCTGCGTCATCGCGATCAGGGCGTCGAGCGGCAGCGGTGCGGCCTCGGCCTCCCCGAGCGCGTTCTGCAGCAGCAGGGCGCCGACCTGCGGGCCGTTGCCGTGCGTGAGCACGACCTCGTGCCCCTGCGCGCGCAGGGCGAGCACGGCCTCGGCGATCTCGCGCACGTTGCACAGCTGCTCCGGCCAGGTTCCCTCCTGACCCGCCCGGATCAGCGCGTTCCCTCCGACGGCGACGACGATCCGCATGGCCGTTACGACGACCGCACGACGAGCCAGACTGCGCGCGCCGGGCGATCGCTCGGGTTGCTCCAAGAGTGGCGCAGCAGCGTGCGGAAGTGGATCGAGTCCCCGGCGGCCAGCTCGTAGCCCTGTCCGTCGATCGTGAACTCCAGCTCGCCCTCGGTGACGATCACCAGCTCCTCGCCCGGGTGGTTCATCGGCGTGGGCCCGCTGTTCGCGTACGGCTCGACGACCGCTTCGGCGCCCGCTATGAGGAACGGGCCGTAGCGGCCCGAGAGGTTGCGCAGCTCGAGCCCACGCTTGGACGTGTAGACCGGCGCCCGCTCGTCGCCGCGGATGACGCTTACGTCCGGGGTCGCGGGCTCGTCGACGAAGAAGGCCACGCTCTTGCCGAGCGCTGCGGCGATCTTCATCAGGCTGGCGATCGTCGGCGTCATGCCGCTCTTCTCGATCTTGTGCACCGCACCGGGCGACATCCCGGCGCGTTGCGCGAGCTGGGCGAGCGACCAGCCGCGCTCGGCACGCGCGGCCGCAACCTTCGCACCGAGCGCCGACACCGTGCGCTCGATGTCGGGTAGTGCGGCGGCGGCGCGGCCGTCGGCGCCGCTCAAAGCGTCCGGGGGCAGCACGTTTCCTATGGTATACGCCTTGCCGCCGGCGGGCAAAGCGCATCGCTGAGGCTGATCTGAGCCAATTCCGCCACGCGATCTTGACGGAACGTCGCGGCGCCCGTACAGTCGCATCCACGATCGGAAACGATCGGCATACGTCGTCGGGACACGAGCGAGGGGGCATCCGTGGCGAAGTCCGAGGCCATCCAGCGTCCGGAGAAGGGCACCGAGCTCTTCGACACGTCGGAGAAGCTGTTCCCGGACGTGCAGGCGGAGGAGGGCGAGACCGCCTACACGTTCATGCACACCGTGCCCTACGAGGGCTCGGTCGGGCTCGTCAACCTGCTGACGACGACGCGGATCCTGCGCAAGGGGTTCAAGACCCACCTCGTGCTCTACGGGCCGGGCGTGCTCATGGCGTCGGGCTCGCGCGGCTTCCCGAACGTCGGCGACGAGGCGTTCCCGGGCCACCTGGCGATCAACAAGCAGATCGAGACGTTCATCGGCGAGGGCGGCAACGTCTTCGCCTGCCGCTTCGCGTCCGGCGCGCTGTACGGCTTCCCGGAGAACCTGCTGATGGAGGGCGTCAAGCCGTTCCACCCGCTGGACGTCCTGGACGCGGCGCTCACCGCCTGGCGCGAGAAGGCGTTCCAGCTCAACACCTGGACCGTCTGAGCCGGATGCTCGTGCTGGACCGCGAGGCCGCCGTAGCAGCGTGGCGGCGCGCCGAGGCGCGCATCTACCCGTCCGTGATGCTCAACGCCGAGCTGTACCAGCAGTACATCGGCGTGGTGCGCTCCGTCGCGGAGGAGCTGGCCGACGTACGCGGCGAGGACGAGCTCGTGGCCGCCTGGCACGAGCGTCGCGACCTCGTGCGCGAGGTCGTGTCACGATCCGCGCCGCCGATGCTCGCCCTGATGGACCTCGACGCGGTGCGCGACGCGGGATTCTGTCACCGCCACCGCGAGATCACGCGCGAGCAGGGCAAGCTCCTCGCGCAGCAGCGACTCGAGCGGGCCCGCCGCGAGGGCGCCCAGTGGGTCGTCCTGTTCGAGGACGTCACGCCGCTGGGCTCCCATCGCCTGGAGATGCACGTGCCCAGCGGCCGCGCGCTGCACGCGGCCGCCGACCTCGCGCTCGACTCGGGCAGGCCGAGCTTCACGCTCGAAGTCGTGCACCTCGACCCGCGCGACGGGACGTGGCTGCTCGACAAGCCGCCGGCCATGCCCAGCCGGACATTCGACACCCGCGAGGAATGGGAGGCGCGCATCGATCAGGCGCGCGACCTGTTCGGAAGGGGCTGAACGTGGCCACGCACCCGCAGAGGATCATCGACGCGCACTGCCACATCGGCGAGATCCCGCCGTGGAAGTTCTACGACCTCGAGCACCCGGTGAAGCCGATCGTCTACGACTACCCGACGACGAAGGACTTCGTCAGGCGCCACATGGACTTCTTCAAGATCGAACGGGCGCTCGCGATCTCCAACTACGGCGTGCCGATCCACGAGCTCTCGTTCGACCTCAACGACGTCGTGATGGACGCCGCGACGACGAGCGACCGCATCCTCGCGGCGATCTGGGTGTCGTTCCTGCCGCGCAACGCGGAGCTGACGCGCAAGGCGCTCCAGCTCGCGTCCGAGTCGCGCGTAGTGGCGCTCAAGACGACGTTCCTGCTCGGCGGCAACCCCGACCCGAACGGCTGGGACGACGAGACGCGGGCGCTCGCGGACGAGTGCTTCGACGTCTGCGAGCGCCACGACCTCATGTTCCACTTCCACACCAGCCCGGGCGGGAGCTCGGACATCAACAACTTCATCCCCCTCGTCGAGCGCTACGGCAAGCGCTGCAAGATCTACCTCGTGCACTTCGGCGGCGGCGTGTCGGGCCACATCAAGCTCGTGCCGAGGTTCCTGCAGTGGGTCCGGGAGGGCTACAAGGTCTACACCGACACGTCGTGGGCGGTCGGTTTCGGCGCCCGCTGGCTGCTGACCGAGATCGAGAAGACGGGCGTCGGCGGCGATCGCGTCTTCTTCGGCTCGGACGAGCCGTGGTCGGACTTCGACAGCGAGTACTGGAAGCTCAACGGCGTGCGCGACGTCTCGCAGGAGCTCAAGGAGCGGGTGTTCTGGCGCAACTACGAGGAGGCCTACGGGACCGATGCCTGAGCGCGCGCCGGGCGTCCCGCGCGGCCTCGACGACCGCCGGCTGCTCGTCGAGCTGCAGTCGCTCGGCGTCCGGGTGCGCGACGAGACCAACCGCTCGCTGCCCGGCCGGCGCGGCGGGGCCGGGCCCTCGGACGCGCTCTTCCTGTGGGTCCGCGGCCTGCCGCTGACCGTCCCGTCGCACGCCGCGTACGTCGACGCATCCCCGTACACGCTCCACATCGACGGGCGCCGCTCGACGCTGTACCGCGACGGCGAGGCGATCGGGCCGGTCACCGTGCCGCCGCGCCCGCGCATCTACGACATGCGGACCGCCGACGGCGTGCCGTACTGGAAGATCGCCCTGCTCCACCTGGACTCGATCGCGTCGACCGTCGTGCAGAAGTGCATCTACTGGGACACGCCCGAGCAGTGCGGCTTCTGCGGGATCGAGCTCACCCGCGGCGAGCAGACGGTGCCGGTCAAGACGCCGGCGCAGCTCGCTGAGGTCTGCACGGCGGCGCGCGACCTCGATCACGCGGTCGACGTGACGCTCACGACCGGATCGCTCAACCGCCGCGACCGCGGCGCCGTCTACATCAGCCGCTGCGCGGCCGCGATCAAGGAGGCGTGCGGCCTCCCGATCCAGGTCCAGTTCGAGCCGCCCGACGACCTGCGGGTGCTCGACGAGGTGCACCGCGCGGGCGTCGATGCGGTCGGCATCCACTCCGAGACGTTCGATCCCGACGTGCTCGCGCGCGTCGCCCCGGGCAAGGCGCAGTGCGGGATCGAGGGCTACTTCGCGACCTGGGAGCGGGCGGTCGAGGTCTTCGGGCGCGGCCACGTGACGACGTACGTGTTGCTCGGCATGGGCGAGCGCCCGGAGCTGATCCTCCAAGGCTGCCGGCGGGCGATCGCGATGGGCGTCTACCCGTTCGTCGTGCCGCTGCGGCCGGTCCCGGGCACGCTCATGGCAGACGTCCCGACGCCCGACCCCGACTACGTCGCGCGCATCTACGGCGACGTGGCCGCGATGCTCGCCGACGCCGGCTTCGATCACCTCGAGGCGAAGGCCGGTTGCGCGCGCTGCCAGGCGTGCTCGGGTCTGTCGGCATGGGAACGCGTGCTCGCCCGTCAGAACGGCACCGAAGTCCATGAACTCGTCGCCGGCGCCCGTCGCTAGCGCGCTCCCGGCGCCGCGTGCCGGCTCGCCGTGCCGGCTGGCGGCCGGACCGGCGGAGCTCGACGCGCACTTCGCCGTGCGCCGGCGGGTGTTCGTCGACGCGCAGGGTCTGTTCGGCGGAGACGACCGCGACGAGCGCGACGAGCTCGCCGAGACGCTGCACGCGGTCGCCGACGTCGCCGGAGAGATCGTCGGGGCGGTGCGGCTCTACCCGCTCGACGCGGGAGCGCTGTGGAAGGGCGACCGGCTCGCCGTGCTGCCGCAGGCGCGCGTGCACCGGGTCGGCAGCCTGCTCGTCGAGTTCGCCGTGCGCACCGCCGGCGAGCTGGGTGGCGGCCGGATGGTCGCCCAGATCCAACCGCGCAACGTGCGCTTCTTCGAGCAGCTGGGCTGGGTGACCGACGGCCCACCCGCGCCGTACTGCGGGATCACCCACCAGCCGATGACGATCGCGCTGCGGGCTCCAGACCGGTGAGCGGGGTGGCCGCCAGGTCCCACGCCGGCACCTCCTCGCGGCCGTCGGCCAGGTACAGCACCCGGCGCTCGTCGAAGCGGCCGCACGGGGCGCAGGCGAGACCGCGGCGCTCGAACACGGCGCACGCGGCGCCGACGTGCTCGGCGGGCGCTGCGAGCAGGAAGCCGAAGCTGGGGAAGGTCATGAGCCAGCGCTCGACCGCCACCCCGGCGGGCCTCGGGAGGCGCTCGACGTCGAGGACGGCCCCGCACCGGGCGCCCTCGATCATCTGCAGCAGCGAGCCCGCGACCCCGGGCATCGACACGTCGCGCGCGGCGTGGCAGAGGCCGGTGTCGGCGACCTCGACCAGCGCCTCGCCGTCGTCGCGGAGCTGCTCTGGGGCGCGGTCGCGCAGCGACGTGAAGAAGTCGCGACCCTCGCTGGGGTACCGGCCGTCGAGCGCGAACGCGCCCAGCAGCACGTCGCCCGGACGCGCTGCGGACGCGCGCAGCGGGCGCCGCGCCGTGCCGGTGCACGCGGCCGAGAGCGCGGGTGGGTGGCCGATCGTCAGATGCCCGCCGACCACCGCGACGCCGAGCAGGCGCGCGGCGGAGGCGATGCCGTCCAGGACGGTTTCGGCATGCTGCCGGTCCGGGCTCACGAGCATGTCGACGAGCGCGACCGGCCGGCCGCCCATCGCCCGGACGTCGGACACGTTGGCGACGACCGCCGCGGAGCCGGCCGCGAACGGGTCGGCCTCGAGGAACGGCGGTGAGATCGCCTCACCGCACACGACCAGGTACTCGTCGCCGTGCGGGACCAGCGCGGCATCGTCGCCGTCGATGCCGGCCGCCAGTCGCTTGACGATCCCGACGTCGCGCTTGCCGAGCAGCCCCGGTGCGGAACGGACCGCGGCGGCGAGCGCATCGAGGTCTGCCATCGCGGCCATTGAACCAGCGCGGAGGACGCCGTGACGCCGGGGATCGAGCTCCCGCCGCACGTCGCGGCGGTCAACCTCGGGCTGTCGGCGTTCGCGGACGCGCTGCGCGAGCAGGGCGCGGCGGTGGTGGAGGTGGACTGGAGCCCGCCCGCCGGAGGCGACGCCGAGGCGGTGGCGCTGCTGACGCGGTTGTGGGGGCGCCACGGCGACCGCATCGCTGCGGCGAACAGGGACGCCGTCGAGCGGATCGAGGGCGCCAACCCGCGCGCGCTGACCGTCGCGCCCGCCGGCGATGTCGTGGAGGGGCTCACGGAGGGAACGCTGCTGCACGCGGGCCCACCGATCGAATGGGCGCAGGTCTGCGACCCGCAGCGACGGGCGCTGGTGGCGGCGGCGCTGTTCGAGGGCTGGGCGCCCGACCGCGAGCACGCGACCCGCCTGCTCGCGCGCGGCGAGATCGCGCTCGAGCCGGGCAACGAGCACCTTCACGTCGGCCCGATGACCGGCGTCTGCTCGCCATCGATGCCGGTCTGGGTCGTGGAGGAGGACGCGTCCGGCCTGCGTGCCTACTCGACGCTCAACGAGGGTCCCGGGCGCACGCTCTGGTTCGGGGTCGGCGACGACGAGGCGATCGAGCGCCTGCGCTTCATCCGCGACGATCTGGGCCCGTGGCTCGCCCGCCTGCTCGATCGGCGCGGGCCCGTCGACATCTTCGGGCTCGCGGCACAGGGGCTCAACATGGGCGACGAGCTGCACATGCGCAGCCAGGCCACGGGCAACCTGCTGATCCGCGACCTCGCGCCGGCGCTGGCCGCGACCGGCGGCGAGGACTGCGCCCGCTTCCTCGCCGGCAACCATCACCTCTTCCTCAACCTGACCATGGCCGCCGCCAAGTGCGCGTCGCTGTCCACCGACGGCTGCGCCGCGTCGAGCGTCGTCTCGCTGATGGCACGCAACGGAACCACCGTCGGCATCCAGCTGGCGGGGATGCCGGGTCGCTGGTTCACGGCCCCGGCGGCGCCGGTCGAGGACGTGCTGCTGCGCGAAGGCCATGAGCCCGAGGACGCGGCGCTCGACATCGGCGACTCGGCTGTGATCGAGTGCATCGGGCTGGGCGGGATGGCGCTGGCCGCCGCGCCCGCCGTGGCAGCGTTCTTCGGCGGCGACGCCGTCTCCGCGGCGCGCCGCACCGAGCTGATGGCCCAGATCTGCGCGGCCCGCTCGGGGCGCTTCACGATCACGAGCCGCGACTACGTGGGCACCCCGGTCGGCATCGACGCGCGGCTCGTCGTCGAGCTCGGCATCACGCCGCAGATCACGACGGGCGTATTGCACGCGCGGGCGGGGACCGGGCAGATCGGTGCGGGCGTGGCGCATCAGCCCCTCGCGCCGTTCCGCGCCGCGCTTGCGGCGCTGGCCGAAGCGCTGGAGGAGCGAGCTGCTGTCGGCGCCGCCTAGCGCCCTCGAGAGCGCGCGGGCGCTGTGGGCGGGCCCGGCGGCGATGCGCGCGCTCGCGTCCGGGAGCGGCGGCAGCGTGGAGATCGCGCTCGCGGCGGGCGCATACGTGCGGCTGTCGGGCGATCCCCCCGGCTGGCTGCTCGTGGCTCCGTCCCGCGCGCCGCGCGGGCCGCTCACGTTGCTGGTCGGCGGCCTGGAGCGCGCCGGGCCGGCTCCGGGCGCGCCGGTGCGCGTCGTGCGTGCGGCGCGGGGCGGCCTGAGCGGCGCGCTCGTGATCGGCTCGCTGCGGATCGGCTTGGACGGCGCTATCGCGTGCGCCGCATCCGCGCCATCGCCACTGCGCGCGGGCTGGCGTGGCGCGCTCGCGGCTGCGCTCGGGCAGCTTCCCGGGCCGCCGGAGGAGCTCGCCGGAGGGCTCGCGGCGCTGCGCCGCGGCGCGCTCGACGAAGCCGTCGAACGGCTCGCCGGTCGCGGCAGCGGCCTAACGCCCGCCGGCGACGACGTGCTCGCCGGGTTCGCGGCATGGCGCCGTGCGGACGGCGCCGCGCCGGCGCTCGCCGCACGGGCGGCGGGACGCTCGTCGCCGATCGGGCTGGCCTACCTGCGCTGCGCCGAGCGAGGAGAGCCGCCGGAGCTCGCCGATCGTGCGCTGCGCGCGATCCGCGAGGGCGATGCCGGACTCGCCGGCATTCGCGCGCGGGCGCTGTCGCGCTGGGGCGCCAGTTCGGGCGCTGCGATCCTGTGGGGAATCGCGGCCGCCGCCGCGTGACATCGCACGTGGACGAGATCGGACCCAACTTCATCGCACGGCCGTACCGCGGCGTGAGCATGCAGGACGTGGAGACGCTCGAGCCCGGGCGGCTGACGCGCCACCTTCTGAGCAGGCGGGTCTACCGGCGCACCGAGTTCGTGGTCGCGGCCTGCGACGGAGCGCACGCGGTCGTGCGGCTCGAGCGGGCCGACGGTGACGGGATCCTCGTGCCGGTGCGCGACGCGCGCGTGCTGGCCGGCCCCGCCGAGGTGTCCTTCATCGTCGACCACTCCGTCGACACGGCCAATGCGAGCCAGATGGCGCAGGCGGCGCTCGCAGGCGGAGGGGGCGCGCGCGTGCACGTCATCGAGGGCCGCTTCCAGCACGTGAACTTCATCGTCGAGCCGGCGCCGTTGCACGTCCGCGTCGTGGAGGTGGTGCCACCGGAGCCGCCGAAGCTGCTCGAGCTGGCGCGCGCCGTGCTCGCCTACGACGAGGACCTGCCGCCGCTGCAGCTCGACTTCGTCGCGATCGACCTGCGCGCCCTCGCGGCCGCGCACCCGGCCGCGCACTACCTGTTCCCCTGCCGCTGCGCCGGGCTCGAGCTCGACGCCGCGGTGGACTTCCTGGACGCCGGGCCGCCCGAGGCGGCGCGGTGGACGCTCGTCGGCTGTGAGCGCTCGCGCCAGATCCATGCGGCCCTCTACGGGCACGAGCCGCGCGAGCGGGTGGACTTCTGCCCGCGCGCGATCGAGGGGGATGCAGGCGATCCGGGGCCGACGCTGCTCAAGTGCTGCCTGCTCGAGCGCGGGGTCGAGCGCTCGGGCGGCCGGCTGACGGTGCCGTGGGGCGCGAGCCTCGAGGAGGTCCGCACGGCGCTCCGCGCCCTCGCCGGGGTGGCGCCGCTCGCGGGGGGGTCGTGACGGGCGTCGACGTCGCCGACTCGGTGGTCTACGGCCACCTGTGGAGCACGCCGGAGACGCGCGATCTGTTCGACGACCGCGGCCGCACGCGCGCGTGGCTGCAGATCATCGCGGCGCTGGCCGCCGTGCAGGGCGAGCTGGGCATCATCCCCGCCGATGCGGCCGAGGAGATCGCCGGCGCCGGCGACCTCGAGCTCGACCTCGACGCGGTGGGGGAGGAGACCCGGCGCAGCGGCCACTCGATGCTGGGGCTCATCCGGGTGCTCCAGCGCCGGCTGCGAGCCGACGGCGCGGAGTGGGTCCACCACGGCGCGACGGTCCAGGACGTCTCGGACACCTGGACCGCGCTGGTCATGCAGCGGATGCTCGCGATCGCGCGCAGGGACCTGGGCACGATCGAGCGCTCCCTGCTCGCGCTCGCCGACGAGCACCGTGACACGCTGATGCTGGGCCGGACGCACGGCCAGCCCGGGCTCCCGATCACGTTCGGGTTCAAGGCGGCCGTGTGGGCGGCCGAGACCGGGCGGCATCTCGAGCGCATCGCCGCGGCCGAGCCGCGCCTCGCCGTGGGCCAGCTCGCCGGGGCGGTCGGGACGCAGTCGTCGTGGGGCGACCAGGGCCCCGAGCTGCAGCGCCGGCTGATGGAGCGACTCGGGCTGGGCGCGCCGGACGCGAGCTGGCTCACCGCGCGCGACCGCGTCGCCGAGTTCACGGCGCTGCTCGCGCTCGTCACGGGCACGCTCGCGAAGATCGGCAACGAGGTCTACAACCTGCAGCGCGCGGAGATCGGAGAGCTGTCGGAGACGCCGGCGCCGGGTGTCGTCGGCAGCATCACGATGCCGCAGAAGCAGAATCCGGAGCGCTCCGAGCAGTTGTGGACGCTCGCGCGCGTCGTCCGCGCCTCGGTGGGGCTTGCGCTCGAGGGCCTGGTGGGCGAGCACGAGCGCGACGGCGCGGCCTGGAAGACCGAGTGGGCGTTCCTCCCGCGCGCCTCGACAGCCGCAGCAGCCGCGCTGGCGGGCGCGGCGGACCTGCTGGCGGGTCTCCGGGTCGACCGTGATCGCATGCGCGCAAACCTCGACGCGCAGCAGGGCCACGCGCTGGCGGAGCCGGTCATGCTCGCGCTGGTCCCGCACACGGGCAGGCAGCGCGCGCACGCGCTGGTCCACCGTGCCGCCAGCGTCGGCCGACGGTCGAACCGGCCGCTGCTGGAGGCGCTCGCGAGCGATCCCGAGGTCACCGCGCATCTCCCACCCGACGCGCTCGCCGACCTGATGCGCCCCGAGCGCAGCCTCGGCGCGGTCGCCGCCGCCATCGACGACGTGCTCGTGCGCGCACAGGGGCGCACGGCTGCACCGTGACCGGCCGGCCGCCCCCGGAGGGCTACCTGGGAGCGAGCGCTCGCGTCCGGAGCGGCCCCGCGCCCGAGCTGGTCGACGCCGGCTACGGATTGGAGCTCGCCGACGCGCCGCTGCTGCGGCGCGGCCTCGGGCTCGCGGACATCGCGCACGTCATCGGGGCGTCGGAGCAGGGGACGATCCCCGCCGCGGACGCCCGCGCGCTGCTGCGCGCGCTGCTCGAGCTGCTCGGCGACGACGCGTGGGAGCGCGGCATCGACCCCCGCTACGGCGACCTGGTCAACGCGCGCGAGCGGCTGCTCGAGCAGCGCATCGGCGATGCGGCTGGCTGGCTGAACGCCGGCCGGCCGCGCCGCGAGGCGAGCCGCGTCGCGTTCAGGATCGCGCTGCGCGGCGGGCTGCTCGAGCTGTGCGAGGCGACGGTCAGGCTCGCGGCGGCGCTGGTCGCGCTCGCCGCGCGCGAGCGCGACACGCCGATGCCGGACTACACCTACCTGCAGCTCGCGCAGCCGACGACGGCCGGTCACTGGCTCCTGTCGTTCGCCTACCCGTCGCTGCGCGACGTGGAGCGGCTGCGCTCGGACTTCGACTGGACCAACCGCAGTCCCGCGGGCGCCGGCGGCGTCAACGGGTCGCGCTTCCCGGCCGATCGCCGCCGGCTCGCGACGCTGCTGGGGTTCTCCGAGCCGGTCGCCCATACGCGTGACGCGATGTGGCAGACGGATGGATTCGCCGAGGTCGCGTGGCACGCCGCGGTCGCGGCGACCGGCGCGAGCCGCTTCGCCGAGGACGTCGAGATCTACGGGAGCGACGAGTTCGGGCTGCTGCGGATCGGCGACGAGCTGTGCCGCGCCAGCGCCCTGATGCCGCAGAAGCGCAACCCGTACGCGCTCGTCGTGATCCGCGGTGCCGCCGCCACGCTGCTCGGGCGCGCGACGGGCGTGCTCGCGGCGCAGCGCACGCCCTCAGGACGGACGGACAACCTGCTCTACGCCTACGGTGAGGTCTGCGGCGCCGTCGAGCTGGCCGCACGCACGCTGCGCCTGGCCGCGGCCACCGCCGAGAGCCTCGAGATCGGCCGTGCGGCGGCCGCGCACGCTCTGCGCTCGGGGTTCGCGCAGGCCACGGACCTGGCGGAGCAGGTGAGCCGCTCCGCGGGCGTGGACTACCGCTCCGCCCACCGGGTGGTGGGACGCGCCGTCGCGCGCGCGGCCGACGCCGGTTCCGGGCCCGAGGCGCTCGACTCCGCCGCGCTGGATGCGGCGGCGCAAGACGTGCTCGGCCGGCCGCTCCAGCTGGATCCCGAGATCGTCCGCCGGGCGCTCGAGCCGCTGGACGCGCTGGCGACGCGGACCGTCGCGGGCGGCGCCGCTCCGGAGCCGATGGAGGAGATGCTGCACGAGTGCCGCGCGGCGGTGGCGCGCGCGAGCGCCTGGCACGCGGAGCAGAGCGCCGCCGTGGCGGCGGCCGAAAGCAAGCTCGAGGCGCTCGCCCGCGCCGGGCACCCCTTCCCCTAGGGCGTCGCGCGCTCGTCGTGCGGGAGCAGCGCGAGCGTGTCGAAGCGCAGCCCGCGGCGCAGCGTCTCCAGGGCGATGACGTCCTCCGCGGCGACGTTGCCGATGTTCACGTTGGGGCCGACGTGCTGCAACAGCCAGGCCTGCTGGGAGCGCTGCGGCGCCTCGAAGATGACGGTCTCGGGCCCGACCGCGTGCAGGATCTGCTCGACGAGCTCGCGGTGCACGGCTCCCGTGCGGTCGAACAGGCCGACCGTCCCGGTCTCGCGCCCCTCGGCGATGACGAGGGCGGCGCCGGACGCGAGGTCGCTCAGCATCTCGGTGCACCATGCGTGGCCGTCGGCGGTCTGCGCGCTCTTGCTCCCCACCTCGGCGATCACGGTGAACTCGCCGGCCAGCTGCGAGATCAGCTCCGATTTCTGGCCCGGCGACATCGGGAAGGAGCCATTGGACACCTCGATGTGATCGATGCCGAGGTCCTGGAGCCAGTCGACATAGCGGTCGAGCTGCCCTTGCTGGACCGCGATCTCGAGCAGCGTGCCGCCGGGGCACAGCGCAATGCCCGCATCGCGGCAGATCGCGACCTTGTCCGCCACCGCGCCGCTCACATACGCCGTGCCCCAGCCCAGCTTCATCATGTCGATGTGTCGCCCGGCTGTCATCAGCAGCGACTCCAGCGACCGCGGCGACAGGCCGCGATCGAGAACGTGGGTGATGCCGGCGCGGCGCGGCTTCTCGGTCCGCTCGGGCAGCTCGAGGAACGAGGGAGCCGCGCGTCTTCTGGCCGGCGGGCGGCCCGGCACGCCGTCCAGGCGGAGAGATCGATCGTCCATGGCGCTTGCGCTCCATGGTAGTCGGCCGTCAGGAGGAGAGCGCGGTCCGCGGCTTGGCGTCCCCCGCGGCGGCCAGTCGCCGGCAGCCAGTCGTGCACGGGCGCGGGGTCGTCGTCGACGACGTTGTAGATCGCACCAGGGGCGCCGCGCTCGAGCGCGGCGAGCGTCGCTGCGGCCGCGTCGTCGACGTGCACGAACGACCACACGCCGCGGCCGTCGCCGACGATCGGGAAGCGGCGCTTGCGGATCATCTCGATCTGCTCGCCTCCGGCCGCGACCCCGGTGCCCCGGGCCGTACATCAACGGCGGCTTTAGGGGGAGTCGGCCCCGGGGCCGCCGGGGCGTCCGGCGGACGCGGGGGCGCCTTGACTGCTCGTGGCCGGGGTCAAGCGCCCCGGAGGTGCCGAGCGCGTCGAGCCCGCGGGGCGCGCCGCGCGCCAACGCTGCACGATGCCGGTCGGAGCGCGGCCGTGCGGCGTTGACGGCCACATGCGCCGTCAACTCTGTACGGCGCTGGTCGGAGCGCGGCCGTGCGGCGTTGACGGCCACATGCGCCGTCAACTCTGCACGGCGCTGGTCGGAGCGCGGCCGTGCGGCGTTGACGGCGACATACGCCGTCAACGCCGGCAGCCTCCTCCCGGCGCCGCACCGACCGGCGTTGACGCGCGCCGCCTCGGCCTCCGGAGCCACTCCCTATATGCCGCCGTTGACGTAAACCCCGAACCCGCCCGGCACCGCCGGCACCGCAGATCCCAACCGGACACGTACATCGCCCCGCCGCCCACAGGCGACCCGCCGCGCACCCGTGCCACCCAGCGACCCTGGCCGTCCCGTGCAGCAGGTCGCCCGCCGCGAACCCTCCGCCGCGGCCGATCTATCCGGCGTCGACGTAGCGCAAGCGATCGCGAAGCGGCGCGATCGAGGCGTTCTCCTCGAGCCCGTAGCCGATCACGGTCGTGTAGCCCTCGGCGGCGAGCCGGGTGGTGACGGAGAGCTGGTCGCGCAGCGCGCGCGGCGCGCGGAACGCGGCGTCGTGTTGCGCGGCGGCGCGATGGGCTGCGGTGAGCCGCGCCTCCGCGCCGGGCCCGGAAGCGTCGACCACGACGGCGACGCGGTCCACTGCCCTGGGCGCCGGGCCTTGGGGCGCCGCGGTGAGGCCGGCAACCAGACCGGCGAGGGAGGCGATGAGCAACTTCGTCATACGTATGAACATACTACGTATGACGGCGCTGATCAAGCCTGGCGAAACAGGTTTGAACAGATGGCCTGCGCCGCCCCGGCCACGCCGGCCGGTCCGCCGCCACGGCCACGCCGGCCGGTCCGCCGCCGAGCCTCCCGCGCCCGCTTCCTCAGCGCGGCGCCGCGGTGGACCCGCGCACCTCGAGCTCGACCGCCAGGACGCGGCTGCGCGCCCGCCTCCCGGCCAGCTGCGCGATCAGCAGCGCGAACGCGACGCGGCCGAGCTCCTCGGCATCCGCCGCGACCGTCGTGACCGGCGGGTCGAGCACCCGCCCGATGTCGAGGCCGTCGAAACCCACGATCGACAGGTCGTCGGGGATGCGCAGCCCGAGCTCGCGCACGGCGAGATAGGCGCCGGCCGCGACGATGTCGTCGTCGCAGAACAGCGCGGTCAGCTCGGGGTGCTCGGTCAGCAGCTCGAGCGCCGCGTCACGGGCCGACTCGAGCGTGAAGTCCGAGCGGATCCTCGGCACCGCGCCCCCGACGAGCCGGTCGACGGCGCGCCGGCGCAGCCGGAACGTCGGCCGGTCGTAGACGGAGGCGACGTGCCCGATCCGCGTGTGGCCGAGCTCGAGCAGGTGGCGCACGGCGGCGTCGGTGCCGCGCTCGGCGTCGAGGCGCACGGATGGGTAGCCGCGGCTCTCGGACTCGATCACCACGATCGGCTCCGCACCCGCGGCTCGGGGCGGCGGGTCGACCTCGAACAGCAGCAGCCCGTCGGCCGGACCGGATCGGAGCGCCTCGGCCGACGCGGCTCCCCAGTCGCGGTCGTTGTTCGTATCGATCAGCGCCACCGCGTAACCCGCCGCGCGCGCCGCGGTCTGCGCGCCGCGCAGCAGCCCACCGAAGAACGGGTTCGTGATGTCCGGGACCACGAGCGCGACCGTGCGGGCGGCTCCGGTCTTCAACGCGCGCGCCGCCGCGTTGGGCCGGTAGCCGAGCTCCTCCGCGGCCGCCCGCACCGCCGCCTCCGTCCGCGCCGAGATCCGCCCTGGGGCCTTGCCGGAGAAGACGAGCGACACCGTCGACTGCGAGACGCCGGCCTGACGTGCGACATCGACGCTGGTCACTCGCCGGATGGCCACGGCAGCAAGCTTGCCAGCGCCAGCGCGCGTGTATGCAGATAAGCGTCAAATGGACGCTTAAGTGCAGACACGCCGGCCGCGCTAGCCGAACAGGTCGTGCTCGGGCGCGCGCAGCAACGCCGCCGCGCCCGGGCCGTCCTCCGTCAGGACGTGGCGCTCGAGCCCGCGCAGGCGGACGGCCGGCTCGCCCGTGTCCTTGCCGCGCACCAGGTCCGCCGCCGCCGCGGCCTGGTCGGCGACGGCGATCTGGGTCGCGCGCAGGACGCGGCCGTCGCCGTCCGGGCGTCCGCGCCAGTCCTCCACCGGCACCAGGCCGGCGCAGCCGATCGCGACCTCCGCCTGGCCGACGCGCCACGCGCGGCCGAACGAGTCGCCGATCACGACCGCGCAGCCGAGCCGCGCACGCAGCGCGCGCGCAGAGGCGTCGGGGTCCTCCGGCAGGAGCACTGCCCCCTCCGGGCCGCCGGCGTTCGACAGGTCCACGCCCGCGTTGGCGCACACGAAGCCGTGGCGCGTGCGGGCGATCAGCCGGCCGGCGTCGGCGCGGATCAGCTCGACGCTCTCACGCAGGATCAGCTCGACCAGCCGCGGGTCCTTGCCGTGTGCGGAGCCGAGCGCGCGCGCTCGCTCGCCCGGCTCGACGTCGGCGAGCCGGACGACGCGTCCCTCGGCCTTGGCGACGGCCTTGTGGGCGAGCACGAGCACGTCGCTCACGCGCAACCCGGGATCGCCCAGCCGCGACGCGGCACGCGCGAGCAAGCCGGCGAGATCGTCCCCCGGCCCGATCTCCGGCATCCCCGGCAGCGCGTCGGCGATCAGCGTCGTCATTCGACACCGCGTTCGGCGCGCGCCGTCACCCGACGGCCGGCAACGGCGTCATCGTCTCGAGCAGCGCGCGCGTGCGTGGCGCCGCATCCGGCAGCGAGGAGAGCGTCCTGCGCAGCGCGGCGAGGTCGCCCGGGGTGTCGACGTCGAGCTCCAGCGACGGGACCGGCGCGACGCGCACCACCAGGCCCGCCGCCGCGCCCAGCGCCGCGTGACGGGCGAAAGAGCCGGGGCCGAACGATGGGTCGACCGCGTTCGGCGGCGCGATCAGCAGTGCGTTGGTGCCGGAGCCGTGGCGGTCGGGCACGATCACGAGGCCGGCGCCGGGGAAGCCGTCCAGCAGCCGCCCGACCTCGGCGGGATCGAGCGCGGGGCAGTCGCCCGGGACGAGCAGCGCGCGCTGGGCGCCGCGCGCGAGCGCGGCCCGCACCCCGCGCGCCGCGGCATCGGACTGGCCCGCCTCGACGGGGTCGTCGACGATCTGCGCCGCGGCGGCGCGCGCGGCATCTGCGGCTCGCGGCTCGGCGGTGACGACGATCACGTCGGCGAGCCCCCCGACCGCACGCAGCGCGTCCAGCACGTCGCCGAGCATCGCGGCCGCCAGCTCGCCGCGGTCCGGCTGCCCGACCGCCGCATCGAGGCGCTGCTTGGCCCGGCCGAAGGACTTGACGGGCAGGACGGCGGCCGTGCGCATATGCGCCGAAGGCTAGCCGGACGTGCGCCGCGTCAGCCGAGCGCGAGCGCGAAGTCGAGCGCCTCGCGAGCGACGCGGCGGCGCCCGGCGGCGTCCGGCATCGCGACGTCCGTCTCGAGCGTGGGGAGGGCGTCGGTGCGCTGGTCGGCGACCAGCCCGTCGAGCAGCCCGTCGTAGTAGGCCGCGATCCCATCACTCGAGAGCGGCTGGCCCGCCCACGCGAGAAACGTCTCGGTCGGGCCCTTCAGCGATCGGCCGCCTACCAGCGGCGAGACGGCGATCACCGGCGCGGGACAGCCTCGCAGCGCATCCCGGATGCCCGGCAGCGCGAGGATCGGACCGACCGAGATCACAGGGTTCGACGGCCCGACGATCACCGCACGCGCCCCGGCCAGCGCCTCCAGCACCTCCGCGGTCGGCTCGGCATCGTCGGCGCCGCGGAACTCGACGCCCTCGACCGGCCCGGCCGCGCGCTCGCGGATCAGCCACTCCTGCAGCCCGCTCCAGGCGCCGCGCGCCTTCACGAGCGTCCGTACCGGCTCGTCGCTCATCGGCAGCACGCACGCCGGCACGCCCAGCGCGCGGCGCAGGTCGTCTGCGGCCGCGGTCAGGGTCGCGCCGTCCGCCAGCCGCCGGGCGCGCGCCAGGCAGACGGCGAGGTCCCGGTCGCCGAGGTTGAACCAAACGTCCTCGCCGAGCGAGCGCAGCTCCTCCATCACCGTGAACGTGTCGTCGCGCAGGCCCCAGCCGCGCTCGTCGACCCGGTCAGCGAGCCAGAACGTGACGAGGTCGGGATCGGGGGAGACGTGGCCGCCGTGGATCTCGACGTCGTCGCCCGTGTTGGCGATCACGACGAGGTCCTCGCCCGCGAGCTCGAGCATCCCCCGGGCCAGCTTGGCGCCGCCGGTCCCCCCGGCGAGCACGACGATCGGCGCAGTCATCGCGCCGGACACTAGCGGCCGCGCTCTAGATTGAGGGGCATGGTCAACATCCGGGAGGTCGGTCCGCGCGACGGTTTCCAGAACGAGCCGGAGGTGATCGCCACCGCCGACAAGGTGCGGCTGATCGACCGGCTCGCGCGGGCAGGCCTGCGCCGGCTCGAGGTCACGAGCTTCGTGCGCACCGACGTGATCCCGCAGCTCGCCGACGCCGGCGAGGTGCTCGCCGCGATCGACCCGCCCGACGGCGTCTCGCTATCGGTCCTGATCCCGAACGAGCGCGGGCTGGAGAACGCCCTGCGCCACCGCGATCGCTTCCACGAGATCAACGTCTTCCTCTCCGCCTCCGAGACGCACAACCGCAAGAACGTCAACCGCTCGATCGAAGAGTCGCTCGCCGGTCTCGAGCGGGTGCTCGCCGGCGCGCGCGCCGAGGGCTTGCGCTGCGAGGGCGTGATCTCGGTCGCCTTCGGGTGCCCGTACGAGGGCTACGTCCCGCCGGCGCGCGTGTTCGCGATCGCGCGCCGGCTGATCGACGCCGGCGCGCAGGAGATCGGCTTCGGCGACACGACGGGGATGGCGAATCCCGCGCAGGTGCGCGGATACTTCCCGCAGGCGCGCGCGGCGCTCGGCGAGGACGTCGAGCTGACGGCGCACTTCCACAACACGCGCGGCCAGGGGCTCGCGAACGTGTACGCGGCCTACGAGGCGGGCGTGCGCTCGTTCGAGTCGAGCTTCGGCGAGCTGGGGGGGTGCCCGGTCCCGAAGGGCGCGACCGGCAACGTCGCGACCGAGGACGTCGTCTCGATGCTGCACGAGATGGGGATCGAGACGGGCATCGACCTGCGCGCGCTGCTAGACGCCGCGCGCGACGCGCAGGCGGTGCTCGGCCGCCCGCTCGGCTCGCACCTGCTCACCGCCGGTCCGGTCGAGTGGGTCAGCGGCCGCTGAACTCCGGCTGACGCTTCTCGCGGGCCGCAAGCGCGCCCTCGGCGAAGTCAGCCGTCGCCGCGCAGCGCTCCTGCGAGACGACCTCCAGCTCGAGCGTAGCCGCCAGCGCCGGGCGCGCCGACGCGTCCATCACGCGCTTGGCCAGCGCGATCGCGACCGGCGCGCATGCCAGCAGCTCGTCCGCGAGCTGCTGCACCGCGGCGTCGAGCTCGTCGGCCGGCGCCACGCGGTTCGCCAGCCCGATCCGCTCCGCCTCCTCGGCGCCGATCAGCTTGCCGGTCATGATCAGCTCCTTCGCCCGCCCGAGTCCGACGACCTGCGGCAGCCGCGACGAGCCCCCGACGTCGGGGATCAGTCCGATCCGCGTCTCGGGCATGCCGACGATCGCATCGGCCGCGAGCACGCGGAAGTCGCACGCCAGCGCGAGCTCGAGCGCCCCGCCGATGCACGCGCCCTGGATCGCGCAGATCACCGGCTTGGACATCTCCTCGGCGAGGTTCCACGCCTCGATGCAGCGACGGCGGAACGCGCGCACGTGCTCGGGCGCCTCCGCCAGCACGCTCAGCGCGCCGAGGTCCATGCCCGAGGAGAACATCGGGCCCGCGCCGCGCAGCACGACGCAGCGCACGGCCGGGTCGTCGGCGGCCGCGCGCAGCGCCTCTCCGGTCGCGAGCACGAGCTCGCCGTGGAACGCGTTGCGCTTGTCGGGGCGGTTGAGGACGACGTGGCGGATCGCGCCGTGATCTTCTGACAGGACGAGGTCGCTCATGGGCGCCGAAGGGTAGTGGGCTGCCATGACCACGACCGCCCATCCACCAGCCGCCCACGAAGCCGTCGAAGCGATCACGTCCCTGGACGCGCTGGACGCTCCGGCCCACGCCGTCGGGAAGTCGGTGCGCGACGCCGTTCCCGCCGGGCCGGTGAAGGACGCGCTCAGCGGCACCTGGCTGGGGCATGCGCTGCATCCGCTGCTGACCGACCTGCCGATCGGGACGTGGACGAGCGCGGTGCTGCTCGACTGGCTCGGTGGCGCCCGCTCCGAGCAGGCAGCGGACCGGCTGATCGCGCTCGGCCTTGCGTTCTCGCTCCCGGCGTCCGCGACGGGCGCGACCGAGTGGGCCGACTCCGAGGCGACCAGCGACTCCGTGCGACGCATCGGGCTCGTCCACGCGGCCACCAACGCCGGCGCGGCGACGCTGTTCGGTGCGTCGCTCGTCGCGCGCCGGCGCGGCGCGCGCGGGACCGGCAGGCTGCTCGCGCTGGCGGGGTCCGGCCTGCTGGCCGCGAGCGGCTACCTCGGCGGACATCTCGCGTTCGCGAAGGGCGTGGGCGTCGACCAGACTTCGTTCGAGGATCCGCCGGAGCGGTGGACCGCGGCGCTGCGCGACGCGGACCTGCCCGAGGGTGAGTCGCGCTACGCCGAGGTCAGGGGCGTCGGCGTGCTGGTCGCGCGCCACGGCGGCGAGGTCTACGCGCTCTCGAGCCGCTGCGTGCACCGCGGCGGCCCGCTCGACGAGGGCGAGCTCGCCGGCGGCTGCGTGACGTGCCCACGGCACGGCTCCACGTTCCGGCTCTCCGACGGCTCCGTCGAGCGCGGCCCGGCGGCCTACCCACAGCCGGCCTGGCGGGTGCGCGTGCGCGACGGCGTGATCGAGCTCAACGCCCCGGGTGTCCCGAGCGGGGTCTGACGGCTTCTCGGACAGCGTGCTCCGTTAGGGTGCCGCGGCCGATGGCCCGCCGCGACGCCCTGCTGGAGCTGCTGCGCCCGCCCGCACACCGCGGGCCGCTGATCGCCGCCGGGGCGGTGCTCTTCACGGTCGGGATCGCGCTCGAGGAGCAGCGCCTGGACGAGTCGCTGCCGAACGGGGTCCACGTGCTGATCCTCGCCGCCGCCGCGGCGCTCGTGCTCGGTCTCGGCCTGCAGGCGCGGCTGGAGGGACGAAGGCCCGCCGCCTACCAGTCGGTGCTGCTCGTGTCGGGCCTGCTGCTGCTCGAGGGCGCGCTGCTGGAGCTGGCGGACTTGCTCGGCGCCGACTTCGAGGGCGACCTTCCCACGGGCGCGCTCGTCTGGACGTCGCTGCTGCTCTTCGCGGCAGCGCTCTATCCGGCCGTGCGGCGCAACTCTGCGATCTGCGCGATGGTCGCCGGGCTCGCCCTCGGCGTCGCGATCCTGTCCGCCGCCAACTGGATCTTCGGAGCCGAGTCGCAGGCCGTCTACCGCTGGCTGCTGCTGGCGCTCGCGCTGGCGTTCGTGCTCGCCTCGCTCGTGCTGCGCGGTGGCAACCCGCGCCACGCCGAGCTGATGGTGATCACCGCCGGGCTGGCGACGCTCGCGATCGCGCTCGTCGCATCGGTCGGCGCGCTGGTCGGCGCCTTCACGGGCTTCGGTGGCGGCGACGAGGGGTTCCTGCCCGGCTTCTGGGAGTTGATCGTGCTCGCGGCGGGTTGCGGGCTGATCGCCTACGGCGCGGTCGACCGCGTGCCGGGAGCGGCCTGGTTGGGGCTGGCGCACCTGCTCGCCTTCCTCGCCGCCGCGAGCGCCGGGGCCGACGACACGCTGCTGTGGTGGCCGCTGATCCTGCTCGCGCTCGGCGGCGGAGTCCTGATCGCCGGCATGCGCCCCCGCCGCCCGCTGCCGCCCGAGCCCGACGGCTACTCGCTCGAGCGCCCGCTCGCGTCGCGCACCGACGCGGAGGCGGGCGAAGCCCGGCGTGATCCGCGAGGCACGATCACCGTGCGGGTGCGCAACGACGATCCTCCGTCCCGCTAGTTTCAACGCCATGACCGACGCCGAGCACGCCGAGCAGGCGTTCGCCCGCGCTTATGCCGGGGGGCCCGAGCGCCACCGTCAGAAGGCCGCGGAGCAGGGCAAGCTGCCGGTGCGCGAGCGCGTCGCGCGGCTGCTCGACGCCGGCTCGTTCACCGAGGACGCGCTGCTGGCGAACTGGGAGGCCGAGGGTCTCGGCGCCGACGGCGTGGTCACCGGCATGGGGACGATCGCCGGGCGCAGCGTCGCGCTGATGGCCAACGACCCGACGGTCAAGGCCGGCTCGTGGGGACCGAAGACGGTCGAGAAGATCCTGCGGATCCAGGAGGCGGCGCTCGCGCACCGCGTGCCGATGGTCTACCTCGTCGACTCGGCGGGTGCGCGTATCACCGAGCAGGTGCAGATGTTCCCCGGCCGCCGGCACGCGGGGCGGATCTTCTTCAACGAGGTCACGCTCTCGGGCACCGTCCCCCAGGTCTGCGTGCTGTTCGGCCCGAGCGCCGCCGGCGGCGCCTACATCCCCGCCTTCTGCGACGTCGTGATCATGCGCGACGGGAACGCCTCGATGTACCTCGGCTCGCCCCGCATGGCCGAGATGGTGATCGGTGAGCATGTCTCGCTGGAGGAGATGGGCGGGGCCAAGATGCACACCGGCGTGTCCGGTTGCGGGCACTTCCTCGTCACGTCCGACGAGGAGGGGATCGACGTCGCGAAGGCCTACCTCGGCTACTTCCCGTCGCACTGGGAGGAGGCGCCGCCGCCTGCGCCGCCCGCGCCGGCGGCCGCGACGAAGCCGATCCGCGAGCTGATCCCGGCGGACGAGAATAAGCCATGGGACATGCGCGAGCTGATCGCGGCGCTCGCCGACGACGGCTCGTTCCTGGAGGTCCACAAGCGCTGGGCGAAGGAGGTGATCGTCGGCTACGCGCGGCTCGACGGCCGCGTGGTCGGGATCGTCGCCAACCAGCCGAAGTTCAAGGGCGGCGTGCTGTTCGTCGACTCGGCCGACAAGGCCGCGCGCTTCATCTGGACCTGCAACGCGTTCAACGTCCCGCTGCTGTTCCTGGCCGACGTCCCCGGCTTCATGATCGGCACCGCCGTCGAGCGGCAGGGCATCATCCGCCACGGCGCGAAGATGATCTCCGCGGTCTCGGAGGCGACCGTGCCGAAGCTCTCGGTGATCGTCCGCAAGGCCTACGGCGCGGGGCTGTACGCGATGGCGGGGCCGGCGTTCGAGCCCGACTGCTGCCTCGCGCTTCCGACCGCGAAGATCGCCGTGATGGGCCCGGGCGCCGCGGTCAACGCGGTCTTCTACAACCAGCTCGCGGCGATCGAGGACGAGTCCGAGCGCGCGGCCAAGCGCGCGCAGCTGATGGAGGAGTACGCCGAGGGCGTCGACCTGCTGCACCTCGCGTCAGAGCTCGTGATCGACGCCGTCGTCCAGCCGGAGGACCTGCGCGACGAGCTGGTGCGCCGCTTCGCGCGCTACGCGGGCCGGCATCGCGAGCGACCGCAGAAGCGCAACGCGGTCCCGCCGGCGTAGAGCGCCGCGCTATCCCGGCGGCGCCACGGACATCACCTCGACCCGGTGCCCGGACGGGTCGGTGACGAACGCGCGTGGCGCGCCCCAATGCTCGGCGTGCGACTCGACCGGGTGGCCAGCGCCGCGCAGTGCGGCCAGCGTGGCGTCGTAGTCGTCCGCCACGACGGCGGCGTGTCCGAATGGCGGCACGACCGGGTCGTCGGTCAGCAGCAGGTGGATCTGGGTTGCGCCGCGCGCGACCCAGACGCTGCGTTCGCGCAGCGTCGGCGGCGGCTCGACCCGCTCGAAGCCGAGCAGCGACCAGAAGGAGAGCACCGCGTCGACGTCGCCCGGCCGGGTCTCGTGCGCGACATGCTGGAGCATGGGCGCAGGATAGGATCGCCCGGCATGAGGGAGGGGACGCTGCTGTGGGAGCCGCCCGCCGAGCTGCGCGAGCGCTCGCACATGGCGCGCTTCATGGCCGAGCGCGGCGTGACCGATTACGCGGCGCTGTGGCGGTGGTCGGTCGAGGACCTGGAGGAGTTCTGGGCCACGATCTGGGAGCGCTTCGACGTCGGCGGCGGCTACGACCGCGTGCTGGCGGACGCCTCGATGCCGGGCGCCGTCTGGTTCCCCGGCGCGCGGCTCAACTACGCCGAGCGCCTGTTCCGCGGCAAGCCGGACGAGCGCGTCGCGATCGTGCACGCGTCCGAGCTGCGCGGGCTGGCGGAGTGGACCTGGGGCGAGCTGCGCGAGCAGACGGGCCGCATCCGCGCCGGCCTGGTCGACCGCGGGGTCGGGCCGGGCGATCGCGTCGCGGCCTACCTGCCGAACGTGCCGGAGACGATCGCGGCGTTCCTGGCGGTCGCCTCGCTCGGAGCGGTGTGGTCGTCGGCCGCGCCGGAGTTCGGCGTGCGCAGCGTCTGCGACCGCTTCGGCCAGATCGGGCCCAAGCTGCTGCTGGCGATCGACGGCTACCGCTACGGCGGCCGCGATTTCGATCGCTCCGAGGCGGTCGACGCGATCGCCGCCGAGATCGGCGCGCCGGTCGTGCGGCTGGGCATCCTCGACGGCAGCGGCTGGGGGGAGGGGTTCCTCGGCGCGCCCGAGCTGGAGTTCGAGCCGGTGCCGTTCGACCACCCGCTGTGGGTCCTCTACTCCTCCGGCACGACGGGGCTCCCGAAGGCGATCGTGCAAGGGCAGGGCGGGATCCTGGTCGAGCACCTCAAGAAGATGCACCTGCACCTGGACGCGCGCGAGGGCGACCGCGTGTTCTGGTTCACGACGACCGGCTGGATGATGTGGAACTTCCTCGTCTCGGTGCTGCTGACCGACGCGGCGATCGTGCTCTACGACGGCAACCCGGGCACGCCGGACCTGAACCGGCTCTGGGACCTCGCGGAGGAGTCGCGGATGACGTGCTTCGGCACCAGCGCGAGCTACATCGCGTCGTGCATGAAGGCGGGGATCGAGCCCGCGGCGGGCCACGACCTCTCCGCGCTGCGCGCGGTCGGCTCGACGGGCTCGCCGCTCGCGCCCGAGGGCTTCGAGTGGGTCTACGAGCACGTCGGGCGCGACACATGGCTGTTCTCCACGTCGGGCGGGACCGACGTCTGCACCGCCTTCGTCGGCGGCTGCCCGGTGCTCCCGGTCTACCTCGGCGAGCTCCAGGCGCGAGCGCTCGGCGCCGACCTGCACGCGTTCGACGAGCAGGGTCGCCCGGTGGTCGACGAGGTCGGGGAGCTCGTGCTGACGCAGCCGATGCCGTCGATGCCGCTGCGCTTCTGGGGCGACGACGACGGCTCGCGCCTGCACGAGGCGTACTTCGACGTGTATCCCGGCGTCTGGCGCCACGGCGACTGGATCCGCATCACGCCGCGCGGCACGGCGGTGATCTACGGGCGCTCGGACTCGACGATCAACCGCGGCGGCGTGCGCATGGGCACGAGCGAGATCTACCGCGCCGTGCTCGCCGTCCCCGGGGTCGT
>Ga0126306_10000064_pt1 | contig 30869 bp, 30 predicted proteins | sample Plot27_FD_92592 | JGI IMG/M metagenome (GOLD analysis project Ga0126306, IMG submission 92592) | Serpentine soil microbial communities from UC McLaughlin Reserve, CA, USA - Plot27 | ecosystem: Environmental > Terrestrial > Soil > Grasslands | place: USA: UC McLaughlin Reserve, Lake County... | reverse complement strand
ATTTTCATACATAATAAATTAATTTTTTAATTCATTTATTCAAACAAAGATATTCTTAAGTTTAACTCTAGGTATAACCATCACGTGGGATCTTTTCAGATTCAAAAACAATGAAAAGAACAATAATAAAAACAATAGTAGAAATGGGGAAGAAGAAAAAGATGATGATGATGATTTCTATAATTCTTTAGAATCCTCTAATGAAAATCAAAAAAATATTTTTTCGATTGTCTATTTCCCTGAAAAAATAACAGAAATAAATAATGCATATCCATCTTTAAAAGAAAAAGAGAAATTAATATTACAGCACATTATAGAGTCGTTAAAAAAAGGAAGGCAAAAAGATTCTAAAAAATTTTTTAATCAATTAAGTAAAGTTAGAAGAGACTTGAATATCTTAGAGACATCAAAAAAAGTTATCGAACAAACTTCAATTAAGCTATCATTAATTCATGATATTAGTGACACATTGGAGGTTTTAGCACCTATCATAAAAGAAGAAAAATTAGTCGCATCAGGCGAAAAGAGTTGTAACGACGATAAAACTGTAAACACAGAAAAAGAAGGAATGACGACATTCATACAAACAATGCCTCAAAATATTCTAAAAGATAGTTATAAAGAGATTGATATTCAATCGATAGATGAAATTGATAAAGTATTTAAAAAAATTATAACTTATAAGAAGAATAAATAATAATAAAAGCTAAATAATAACAAAGACTCAAGAAGAAGAATCATATAATATTAGAACAGGTGAGTATACCTTTTGTAACTTCTAAGATTCTTAATTTTAAATCTAGGTATGTATAGATTTAGTTTCAATAAAATAGCAGTTGAGATAAAATTTAAAGAACAATATGATTATGGAAGTGTATAAAGATATATTGATTATCAAAGTTGAATAGCCTCTGAATTGATAAATTGCTAATTCTGTTATCAAATATAAATAGAGTTTGTAAAAGTCGTCGAGAAAGAGTAATTACATTACGCTATAAGGACAAGAAAATTATTATTGAAGAACATAAAGTTACTTTTTATTTATTCGTTTTCACATACACTTATTATCTTTTTATAATAAATCTAACATTTACATAGTAACAATTAAAACAGTACTAGCTTTAGCATAATGATCTAACAACCTTATTTTCTATAATATTAGAGAATGTTAAGTAGTCAATTTAATTAACTCATTATATCATAAATAATTGACTAATGTATGTTGATCCCCTTTGTTTCTACTGGAAAAATATACTAATATTATTTTACAATCTATTTTTCTGATCATTATATTAAAAATTCTTAATATTAAAGTGTGTAAGAACGGCTCAATCAATTCTTTAACAATATTATATTATTGCAGAAAATTTAAACAGAACATGATAGAAATGTTATTGAAAATGATAATTTTTCATTAGAGATAAAATCATATCATGGATAAAACTTTATAATTTAAAGGCCATTCTTTACTAGAATTTAGTATTTGCTGACATTTCGACTATCATCTGGAATTATATGAAATTACTGTGACTGCTATCTAGCTATTCACTATTTTTCATTCTTTCGTATCTCCGGATTATAACATATGATTTATTATATTATATACTTGTGAATAGTTCCCATAATTGAAAACTATTTTTTTGAAAATTGTTATTGTTATACAACTTCTTTCTCACAAAAAATCATTATAGCCTAGTATTAACTCAATGAATTACTCTATCTATTAATTAATACACCTCTTTTATTCATATGTTTACAACAATACCTACCTACAATTCAATATTCTTTATTTGCCTATTAACACAATAATATTCAACTGTCATGGCTTAGTTAGTACTTTAATTTATAATTGAGAAATTCACTTGTTGCCAGCTTTAACAATTAATTCATATCAAATTATTAAATACTATCACAACAATTATCTTTATCGAAAAGGAAAAATAAACCTGAAAAACGCTCATTCTTGTCATAGTCTTATCCCTCATTTTCTCCAAAGGCTATGACTTTTTATTTTCTATCTAATGTATTAGGTAGTAGTAGTTTGATAAATTCCAATTGAAGATTTTATTGGAGGATTAAAGTTGTGAAAAGACTGGTGAATTGACATATTCTTTCTGATACATAATCTAATTTTTACTAATTTACTATAGCAAAATGGATATGGTAACAATAGTAATAAATTGGAGTATTATTTAAAGATATGAATATATGTTTTTGCTTGTTCATTTTTAATATGAGAACGTTTATTGCTATAGACTGTAACAATAAAGAAAAAATCTGGAACATACAGCAAATGATACTGAATTCAATCCCTACTTTAAATGGGGTCATGAAGGCTATAGACCCACAAAACCTCCATTTTACACTATTTTTCTTTGGTGAAGTGGACGATAAAAAAGTAGAGCAAATTAAAAATAAAATGAATGAGATAACATTCGAACGTTTTGAAATAATTTATGAGAAAATAGGCCTATTCCCCTCCTATAAGTTTCCAAAAGTTATCTGGATTGGTTTAGATGACAATAGTACAAGGAAATTGATTTCAATCTTTGAATTAGTAAAATTTAAAATGGAACAAATAGGATTTAAACCTGACAAACATTTTAAACCTCATCTGACATTATTTCGAGTAAAAAAACCTATAGCAAACATTAAAGATTATTTAACTAAATATACTGATTTTATGGCAGGTGCTGATATAATTGATAAGATTCATATCAAAAAAAGTGAACTTTTTCCTTCTGGTCCAGTGTACTCTAATATTTCAACGGTCTTTGCAAAATAAGTAGCATATAAAATGAAGAATAATAATAGTAAAATTAAGCATGATACTAAGGATCTGCAGATTGACACAATAACTGATAAAGTTTTAAACACAATTAAGCCTTCATTAAAAGATTTCCAGAAATTACAATCAATAGAAAACAAAATAAAAGGTGAGATTTATAGTTACAAAATACCACAGATAGTGGATATCAAAACTGGTGGTTCTTTTGCAAAAGATACAAATCTTAAAAAAGATATGGATATCGATATTTTTATTTTAATTGATAAAAATACAACTGAGTCAGATTTTGAAAAGATAGCACTAGATGTGGGATTCAAATGTTTGAAGAATTATAATCCTATTACTCGCTATTCTGAACATCCTTATGTAGAAGGTTATGTCTTTCTCAACAATAACAAAGAATATGTAAGATTAAACGTAGTGCCCTGTTACAAAGTAGAACAAGGTCAATGGAAAAGTTCTGCTGATAGATCACAATACCATACAGAATATATGAAGAAGATGCTTACATCTAAACAAAAAAATCAAATTAGAATATTAAAAGCCTTTTTAAAAGGAATTGGAATTTACGGAGCAGAACTATCAATTGCTGGATTAAGTGGTTATGTAACTGAAGTTTTAGTACTAAAGTATGGAGATTTTAAAAGTGTTATCAAAAACATTGCAATGATACAAAAGAAAGGTCAAATAATTGCTATTGACAATGTTCCCAATAACAATATTTCTGAAAAATTTCAAAGTCCCATAATAATAATTGATCCTGTCGATTCAAATCGTAACCTAGGAACGGCAATCTCTTCTGAAAGTCTATCAAGATTTATTTTTGGTGCTAGAGCATTTTTAAAAAATCCCTCAATTAATTTTTTTAGTATTAGTAACAGCAATAAAAATATAATAAAGTATGATAAGAATCTGGAAAAGGTCTCGGAACTATTACAATATATCTTAGTATTAGAATTTAAATATAAAATTCGAAGTTCTGATATAATTTGGGGTCAGTTAAAAAAATTAACCTTGTCTCTTGCACGACACTTAAATGATAAAGAATTTGAAACAATAAAAAGTGAATGCTATATTTATAATCCTAATTCTGCTAAAGTATTATTTTTATTAAAATTTATTAAAGTTTCACCTTTTCTTGAAAAAACTGGTCCACTTATATTTATGGAAAAGGAGGTATTTCAATTTGTTGAAAAGAATAAAAAAAAATCATATAGTATTTGGATGGGAGAAGATATGAGACTTCTGAGTCTAAAAAAAAGAGATAGCACTAATGCAATCAAATTTTTGGAACAATCCCTTAGATTAGAGAAAGATAATTTGGGAATTCCCAAAGGATTGGTAAATGATTTAGGCAAGGGATTTAAAATATATAAACTAAACAAAAACAAACTAAAAAATATCCATAACCAGAGAATTATTTACGATTTTCTATTTAAAGATATGAGTTTATTTGAAAGTGCAAATTAACTCACCAATCATTTCAACGTTAATTTCATATCCAAAATTAGACATATATGAATATCATAAGAGATTGATTGATTTAGCCAAAATAGGAGTTGAAGATGCTATATTAGAAGGACCCACTAAATTATGTGAATTAAATATTTTGGGAAAAGGACATTCAGGTATCGTGTTAAAAGTAACTGCATGTTCTAAGAAAACTATGGCATTAAAAATAAGAAGAGTAGATTCTCGTCGAAAGGATTCTTTGACTGAAGTCTATAATCAAAAATTCGCTAACTTGGAAGGAATAGGTCCGCAAATTATTGATCATACAAATGATTTGATACTAATGGAATTAATAACTGGAAAAGGGATTTATGATTGGCTTCAAGACCCAACTACTTTTCACCTTGTAACCAGCACAAATATTATAAATATAGTTACTGAGATATTAGAACAATGTTATAGACTCGATGTTCTCCATTTAGATCATGGAGAATTAACTCGAATTGATAATCATGTAATGGTTTCTGAGAATAATCAAATATCACTAATAGATTTTGAGAGCGCGTCTACTAACAGAAAGCCAGGCAATGTTACATCTGCTAGTCAAGCTTTACTTTTGAGTGGGGGCTCAATTTCAAAAAAAATTTGTAAATTTATTGACATAAAAGATCCTGAATTTTTATTGAATTGTTTAAAAAAATATAAGAAAAGAAAAAATAGACAAAATTTTGAGGATATCCTCTCTTTAGTCAATGGAAATAGATAGATCCAAAACCATATAGGATAATTACCTAAATAGAAGTAGCATATATTCGAAATTTTCTTATTACAGGATAGTTTTATGTTAATCAAAATGACTGAAAAAAGTGGTTCTATGGAATCTTCTAACGATACCATTCCCTTCCCGACATTAACAATTTTATACTTGCCTGGAGAAGCCTCAGAAGTTGTAGATGAAGTTAGCCAAAAGTATAATAACATGACTTCAGAAGACTGTGTGGGATATTTTCATGATGGAGTAAAACGGGAATATAAAAAGATTACAATCTGGAGCCAGGGAATTGATAGTTTATGGTTTAATGCTATAATAGCTAGAATAAAGGAAGTTGCCAAGGTGGACCAAGTACCTATTGTATCTGGTGGAATAATGTATTCTATATAACCTGTTAAAAAAAATTACTTTTATTATTATTATTATTATTATTATTATTATATTTAGCTATAAACTAAATTATTTTGTTATCCAATAACATAATAAAATTATATATCTGAAGAATTTAGAAAGACTAAGGTGGAAAATTTAACAACAACAACAGTATTCAAAATTAAACAGCTTGTAGATAATGGCTCAAACATTACTCTTTCTTTAAGTGAAGATGTTGAATTAGAAACGGTATCGCAACAACAAATGATATTGGAAGCAGTGGATAGAACTGTAACAGATGAGGAAGTAAAACAACAAATCAAACCTTTGCTGGAAGCAATTTTAAGATCCCAGCCTCAAACTGTTATCAAAACATATCCTAAAACTATCATTCAAATTACTATGCCCAAGAGAAGATATGAAATGATGGGAAATCCTCAAGTTGGGGAGACTCTGCAGGTAGACATTAAGAAATAATGGTAGTAAGTAAATTAGTTGAGGAAATGATGTTACTATATTGTATATAATCCCTTTCAATCTTAATTTAAGAGATAATTGTTATCCCAAAAGAAAGTTATTAATTTTTACTATCAAAAAAATCATATTATATATTCATTCTAATTTTAGCTTCGGTGCAAGACAAAAAATTTGATATTATCATAATAGGTGGAGGTATCTTAGGAGTATCTCTAGGATACTTTTTAACTTTAAATTCTGATGCAAATATTGTAATACTAGAGCGGGAAAAAAATGTTTCCATTCACACTAGTTCTAGAAACACAGGTAAAGTCCATGCACCATTCTTGTATGACCCGATAAAAAAAAAGATTTTTGCGAAGATATCTTTTTTAGGTTATAATATGTGGGAGACATATTCTAATAGAAAAAGAATCTCCTTTAAACAAGATGGAGTTTTAGAAATAGCAAAAGAAGAAAAAGATATCAAAGTTTTAAAAAAATATTTTGAATGGGGGATAAAAAATGGATTAGAAGAAAAGGAGATATACCTTTTAAATGACCAAGAAACAAAAACGATTGAACCAAATATCCTATGTCATGGATCAATATATTGTAAAAGAGATGCAAGCGTTGACTATGGTTTACTAACTACTACTTTAAAAAATGATTATCTCTTGGCTGGAGGAAAGTTACTTAATTTGCATAGAGTCGTCGGTATTAAAAATAAAAATGATAATTGTATAATTGAAATAGTTACAAAGAATAGAGAGAGGAAAATCATCAATTCAAAATATGTTATTAATACAGCAGGCGGACATTCACTTGATATTGCACGTCAATTAGAAATTGGATTAGAGTTATTTGATTTACATTTCAGAGGTGAATATTGGAAGGCTCCTCAAGAATATGAAAACCTCACATCTCATAGTATATATTCAATTCCAAAACGACAGAATTTTCCATTTTTAGATCCACACTGGATCATAAAAGCAGATGGGCACTGTGAAATCGGCCCTAACGCTGTCCCTGTATTTGGGCCTTATTCGTATAATTTAATTGATAATTTTAAAAACTTTCTTCCTAAAACAAAAGAAATTTTTTTTAAAAAGGGATTGTGGTCTCTTTTTTACAATCGAGAATTCTTATCATTGTTAACCAATGAAATTGCTGGCTCCTTGTCAAAACGTATTATGATTCAAAGAGTAAAAAAATTCTTACCAGCTTTAGATACAAAAAAATTTACCACTAGAGGTACTGCTGGAATTAGGTCGGTACTGATCGATGATAAAGGTAACTTCATTCCTGATACACTATTGTTAAAGAATTCAATATCACTACACATTTTAAACTACAATTCTCCAGGAGCAACGGGGGCACTACCTCTTTCAGCTATGATCGTGCAAGAATTAATCAATGACAAACTTATAAAGAAAGTAACTAAAGCTAATCAGTTATGGAATATAGAAGATATTTATTCTAAAATCAACTTTTGATTGACTATTATAGTAACAATTAAAAAATTATAATTATTTCCCTATTATTCAAAGGGTAAAAGTTAATCAGCAATATCAATATATTATCTTTGGTATTTATTCTAGTTCAGATACTCAATTTAAAAAAAAGCAGAAAAGGGGTTGTGGTCTAGTTTGGTAGGATACCAGCCTCGGGCGCTGGGGCTCGTCGGTTCAAATCCGGCCAACCCCATTCAAAGTTCAAGTATATTTTAACCATAAAATATATCCTTATAGAGTTCAAAACATAATGTATATTATTATGTAATACTCGATTATCATCTCCAATCAAAACTAATTGCGTTAATATATTTCCTTTAAAACATTCAGATTCTTGCCTATCGTTAATACTATTGCATTAAATTTTCAAAAGTTACAGTTAATGTAACGATGTATGAAATCGTTACAGTATTTTTTGTATACTTTCATTTTTTATAAAAAGAGAGAATGATTTACAAAAATGTCTTGATTTACTTTTAATTATAATAATATTCATTCAATTACAGATAATTTATTCTTGACTATCGTATCATACCATGAGGGTCATGTAGGTTTGAAACAAATCCAAAAATAACAAAAATAACACAAATAAGTGAGACATAGCATTTGTGCAACAATGAGATTCTCTAAGACCGTTTTTAATAATACCGGTATTTCACATTACAAACCATTTGCACATAACACATCAGCTAGATACTGAGCGCATAATCTAAAAAAACTTACAAATAGGCTTTTTATTTCTTAATATTAAACTCATTGATTGTGAACCTCCTTTTGCTTCCAAACGGTTTGAAGGCTATACCGGCCCCATGATAAAATTTGGAAAAAAATTCAACATAAATCAGCCTTGCTCCCTGTATTCCAGGTTCAAAAACTCCAATGATAATATTAAAAGTGTGACCTATCAAAAAGATCATAATTCCTAATATACTGAAAGCTATCGAATTATCTAAAGATTTGAGGAAGATAAAATCGATAACATGTGCAAGTATAACTGATGCAAGCAATATTCCTACAATTCTCGTATAAGAAAGTATGTGACTAATTATTGATGGCAATTCCATAAGTGCTCTCACACCCTCACCATAAAGCATCATTCCTACACCTCCCAAGAGTAGTGCAAAATAACCAATTCCTTGAATATTCTGCAATGGGTTTATATTTACATGATTTATCATCGCCAAACCCACCAGCGCAATTCCCCAGCCAAACAATAGCCATCCAACTTTGCTAATTATATGTTTAATCTGACGTTCCCGCATACTGTTGAGTATTCCAAGTATTAGACCAAATGAAACCATACCCAATCCAACGTATCCACTAAATAGCAACAGTTTACGTAGACCAAATGTACTAATAGGATCCAATAATGCACCATCAGCTGGCAAGTTTAACCCAAAATTATTCAAATAGGAAAAGAGATATGCATTTAGCTGGAATCCGAAATATAGGTCAAAGCAAAATCCCAATATAATAGCAATAATACATCCAGGAATCATAGCTTTAGCTAACTTTACCATCTGGGAAGGACGTAAAATTGTTTTAGCGAAATTACGTAAAAATTTTGGCATAATAGTCAAATTACGTTTTTTATCCTGCACTCTTCGGATTACCCATAAAGAAACAAGGAGTATGAATAAGCCATATCCAACATCACCTATCATTAAACCGTAAAATATAGGAAAAATTAAACCAAAAATCAATGTAGGGTCAAACTCGTTACCAGATGGTAAAGAGTAGAATCTTACAAAAGATTCAAAAACTTTGAATCTTTTGGGATTTGCAAGAAGTGTGGGAGGCTTGTCTTTAGTTTCTAATTCATAAAGGATTGTTCCTTTGCTATATCTTTCAAATGCTGTTTTTAGATTTTCGATCTTTGATCGTGGTATCCATCCTTCTAGTGCAAAGGCCTCATTGGTAACTCCCAAGTCTTCAATTACTTCGAGCTTTTGGTTTTCTATTTCCAACTCTTCCTCTGCTCCTTTCAGAAAGGTATAATTTGACTTTGAAATTTCAATCAATTGATTATTTATTAGTTTTAATTTAGCATTAAGATCCGCGTGCAGGTTTTTTTGAAGGACGTTCACATATACTGGTTTTCCTTCTAGTTTTGGAACTGTTTCTAAGTGTACACCATATCGACTGACTGCTGTAGCAAGAATATTGGAAGGGAAATTTGGAGGAAGAACAAGCACAAAATATAGAAGGTTATCTTTGGCCTGAGAATATAGGATAATAGGTCCCTCATTTGATTCCAATGTTTTTTTAAACTCGGGAAACTTTTCTAAGTTAACTCGACCAAAATAAGAGCGAGCAAAGGTTAAATGCAAAAGTTTGAAATCCTCTGGAAAGAATGAAAATTCATCTAGAAGCTTTAGATTGTTCTCTGTCTCTTTAATTTGTGTTAAGATTGCTTCCTTTTGTCGTTCTAGTGAAGCAATATTTTTATCAATATCCATCGACTTGAGTCTTTGAATAAGTTCTCTAATTGAGGAAAATTTAGATTTTTCTGATACTGGTGAAGGAGGAAGAGAATTAAGTAATCCTCTAATCCGCAATAACTGATCGGAAATGTGTCTATGTAAATCACTTTCTTGTTCCTTCATTAAAAATGAATCTGCTTCTTTTGAAAGAGGTTCTAACTGAATGACATTCATTTCATGTATAATAGATATAATTTGAGGTCTGTATTTTTTTAGTCCAATAACTGCTATTTTAACCATTGTGGCCGGTTTTAGTATTGTACTCATCCTAATATCGCTTCCATTACATGCCAGAAAGAAAAATCTCTATTATTTTTTTTATTGTCTGTTGATCTAGTTGGATGGATATAGTTTGGGACTTTTTCTCTGCTTCTCCCATAATCTTATCAGCTTCTTTGGAAGCATTAAAACGACCCTCTTCAATACTTTTTTCTACCAATGTTTCTCCCTGAAGTTTAGATGCAGCAATTGAATTTTCCAGATCCTTCTGCAAACTATTAATTTTTTCTTCAATTAATTTTCTATGTGTTTCAATTTCTAGTTGCACTTTATCCTCAACTTCTTTGATTCGTTTCAGAGAATGGAGATACTCTTCTTGCGTATTAGACATATATTAAATCATCCTAGAAAATATTTTCCTATAATTGAAATTAAAATTATTGTAGCAAGTATGTTTCCAATCTTGAATGCTCTAGATATTAAATAAAATTTTTTTTGTTGCGCATTGACAAAATCTTTTTTATTATTATTATTATTATTATACATTAATCTCTACTTCGGCCTCCTTCGTAATTTCATGTTCTCTTTCTCCCATCTTTCTCTTTACGGTTTTTAGCATTATGAAAGTATCACGTTCCATTTCATCAAGTCGAAACGTAATAAATTTCAATGCAGACACCAATTTAGGAATAAAGATATTTTCTATTGCATTAGATTTACGCTTTGTTCTCTCAATCTCATATAGAAGTTTTCTTAATGTTGTCTCTTTCTCTGCAATCTCTAATACAGTATTATGAATCTTCTGGAAAATTCTCATAGACTCATTTATAGAGGTAGGAAGCTCTAGTATATGCTCTGCAAGTAATACCCTTTGGCCTCCTTCGATCTTTGGAATATGTACTCCCATAATACTCTTTGACATTACCTGCAAATTTGCCATTTGAGACATTTTCATTGCTTCATTCTCTAACCGCATGGAACCAGCTAACATTTCAGCCATTCTAATAGTTTCGTACCCCTTCAACAATTCAGATTGTAAAGTTCCTCTCAGAGCCGCAGCTGTCTTGCTGGTATTAAAAAATTCGAGAATTAAGGCTTGACGTTTTAGCTTTAAAAGCTTTAGCCCCTTTCTTGCAATAACAATCCTACGCTTTGTACGAATATACTCAAGACGAGTTGGTCGAATAGTGGTTGTTAATGCCATATTTTCTATCTATTCACGCTCCTCCTTCGGATTCTTTATCAACTCGTTTTCGATACTTTGTTATAAATTCTGATTTTATACGTTTCATTTCTGATTCGGGCAGATTGCTTAACAGTTCCCACCCTATATCTAGAGTATGTTCTATTGATCTATTTTCATCGATCCCTTGATTAACGAATTTACGTTCAAAATTATTGGCTATTTTAAGAAACTTTCTATCTGTTTCACTTAACGCCTCCTCTCCTACAATTGCCGACAATGCTCTTGCGTCTTTACCCTGAGCATAAGTGGCATAGAGCTGATCAGCTAGGTTTCGATGATCTTCCCTAGTTCGACCATTTCCAATACCTTGATTCATTAGACGAGAGAGACTTGTAAGTACATCGACAGGGGGTTGGATATTCAGTCTGTTTAATTCCCTGCTCAACACGATTTGGCCTTCTGTAATATACCCTGTAAGATCTGGAATAGGATGCGTAATATCATCTGCCGGCATAGCAAGTATAGGAATTTGCGTAACAGATCCTTTTCTTCCTTTTATCTTTCCTGCTCGCTCATAAATTGATGCTAAATCGGTATACATGTAGCCTGGATATCCACGTCTTCCTGGTACTTCCTCACGCGCTGCTGAAATTTCTCTTAAAGATTCACAATAATTGGTCATGTCAGTCAATATTACTAAAACATGCATTTCTCGTTCATAAGCAAGAAATTCAGCTGTTGTTAATGCTAGTCTAGGGGTAAGTATACGTTCCATAGATGGATCGGATGATAAATTTAGAAAAAGAACACTTCTACCAAGGGCGCCACTTTCTTCAAATTGTTTTATAAAAAAATTTGCTTCTTCACTGGTAATACCCATTGCAGCAAACACGACAGAAAAATTTTCAGAAGTTCCAAGAACTTTTGCTTGTCTAGCTATCTGAGTTGCAAGTAAATTATGGGGTAAGCCCGCCCCGGAAAATATTGGGAGTTTTTGGCCTCTTACAAGAGTATTCATTCCATCTATATTAGACATACCTGTCTGGATAAATTCAGACGGTTCTTCTCTAGAATAAGGATTAATTCCAGCACCTACTAAATCATACTTTTCTTTTGCAATAATTTTTGGTCCAGTATCCCTAGGCTTTCCTAATCCATCAAAAGTCCTTCCAAGCATCTCATCAGATACAGAAAGCATGGCAGTTTCACCAGAAAATTTTGTTGAAGTTCCTAATGTGCCTAGGCCATATGTAGGACCAAACACCTGAATAATGGCTAATCCCTTTCGCGTATCTAGTACTTGGCCTTGACGACGGTCTCCATTAGCCAGCTTGATCTCAACAATTTCCCCATATGCGGCATCATTGACTCCTTCTACAAATATCAGGGGACCAGCTATTTTTGATAATGTTTTAAATGCAACATTCGACATTTTAAATCGCTATCTCCATTAGCAATTTGTCAAATTGTTGTTTCATATTTATCTTGATATGATTGATCAATTCGTCTATCTCTCCTTCTTTAGTCCACTTTATCATCGAAATCTGTTTTCTTACTTCCAATGATCCCACTTTTGAAGATAAAATGCCTTTTTTTATTGCTTCAGCTTCAAGTTTTCCAAACTCTAAGATAATTGAAAGCATCACATACTGTTTTTTAATAGAAGAGTAGGTATCCACCTCATCATAAGCACTTTGTTGCAAAAAGTCCTCTCGAATCGAACGAGCGGTATCTAAGATCCCCTTTTCTGGTTCGGGTAATGCATCATAACCTATTAATTGAACAATCTCTTGCAATTCTGACTCTCGTTGTAAGATTTCTAATGCTTCTTGCCTTCTTTTAATCCAATCAGAAGATATATTATTCTTGTACCAATCATTCATATCATCTGCATAGAGTGAATAACTCGTTAACCAATTAATAGATGGAAAATGTCTTCGTGATGCCAAATTTGCGTCAAGAGCCCAGAAGACCCTTGTTACCCTAAGGGTATTTTGCGAAACCGGTTCAGAAAAATCCCCCCCTGGAGGAGATACAGCGCCAACTAAAGTTAAGGAACCAACTCTTTCTTCAGGAGAAATTACAACTGCTTTCCCCCCTCTTTCATAAAATTCGGCCAACCTGCTGCCGAGATAAGCTGGATATCCTTCTTCTCCTGGCATTTCTTCTAATCTCCCTGAAATTTCTCTTAACGCTTCTGCCCATCTAGATGTACTATCTGCCATTAATGCTACATCATATCCCATATCTCGATAATATTCACCCATAGTAATGCCTGTATAGATACTTGCTTCACGTGCTGCTACTGGCATATTCGAAGTATTGGCAACAAGTATTGTTCGTTCCATAAGTGGGCGTTTCGATTTAGGATCTTCTAATTCAGGAAAAGTAGTAAGAATTTCGGTCATTTCATTTCCTCTTTCTCCACATCCAACGTATACGATTATGTTACTATCTGCCCACTTTGCTAGCTGTTGTTGTGTTACTGTCTTACCACTTCCAAATGGGCCGGGAATAGCAGCAGTACCACCTTTTGCAATAGGAAAAAAAGTATCAAGAACACGTTGACCTGTTAGCAAGGGAGACTCAGGTGGAAGTTTACTCAGTACGGGGCGAGGTTTTCTTACCATCCACCAGTTTGATAACCCAACATCAATAATAGCACTATTTGTTTTTATTTGTGCAACATTTTCACTTACTGTAAAATTTCCTTCTGTGATTTCAGACAATTGACCATGAATACCATATGGAGTCACTATTTTGTGTCTAATCAAAGGTGTTTCTTGTACTTCGCCTATTATTTCACCTTGTGAAACATCTTCCCCCTTTTTCTTAATGGGAACAAATTCCCATTTCTTGTGCTGATCTAATGCAGGGATAATTTTTCCTCTACTAATAAAGTCACCACTCTCTTGTCTTAAGATATCTAATGGACGCTGTATACCATCATAAATGGATTTCAGTAATCCAGGACCCAGTTGTATTGAAAGTGGCCTTCTGGTATTAACTATCTTCTCCCCAGGTCTAAGCCCTGTAGTGTCCTCATAAACTTGGATAGTAGCTTTGTTACCCTCCAGACGAATAATTTCTCCTAGCAGACCTAATTCTCCGATACGTACCACATCATACATTTGAGCTTGTTCGATATCAGTTGCTACAACAACGGGACCAGATATACGAGAAACAATGGCTGTTGACATATTCTATCTTACTCCTCAACCATCCTTTTTTAATATTTAATATTTATTCCCAGTACACGTCTTGCTAAGGAGGATATCGATTCTTCCTGAATATCTCCCTTCAATAAAGGCATAAACAAAACTAGTGGTTCTATTGATGCTTCAACTTTTTTCCTAAATATTGATGGGAGATAATCCCGAATGAATTGGCTTGCAATAATCATCGAATATTTATGTGAAAAGAAAAGATTTTCCATTGTTTTAAAGGATTCATCTCCTCCATTAACTATGAACGTATCATCTACTCCTAAAAGTCGATAACCAATTACAAGTTCACGTTCTCCTATAACGGCTATTCTACCCTTTGATTCTGTAAGTTGTTCTTTAGAAGGCATCTAATCTGTCTCCAAAACCAACGTTGAGGTTATACGCTCTAATGAAAAATCATAACGCTTTCCATAAGCAATTCTCTTTATGTTATCCCATTCATATTCTGCAGTAATAATGAAATGAAAGATGGATCCTAGAGAAAGTGAAATATTTTTTAATCTTTTTAAATATGATTTACTTATGAATTTGTCAAAAGCTACTTCAAAATCAATCAGACTATGGGTTTTAAGATAAGTTTCTTTAAGGAGGTCAGATAAATTGTAATGTTTTTGTACTTTTCCAATAAACTCTTCAATACTCTTTGATCCCAATATATCAAATAACTCGTCTCTAGAAATATTTCCTCCTTTTATAAGGTGTTTATTAATTAATTCCCGATCTAAATCAGAATCTTTTCCCTTTAATAGATTTAAAATATTCCTTTTGTCTATCTGAACTCTAAATAAATCCCGAATCACTCCTTCATCACCCTGAAAAAACCTTAATGACTCAATTAGTGTAGTGTAATAATATGCTATAAGATCGGCCATCATCGGTCCAAGATCGCCTGTTTTTTGATAAGTATCAAGATGTTGCATCAATATGGGTCCATATCGATACTTTACTAGATGATTTACTACACCGTCTACTCCAGCCTGTGATAAAATAATTTTCATTTCATCATGCGATATGTTTCCTGCGGAAATCCCAGCTGGAAAATTTCGGCTTGAAACTAGGAAAGGTTCCGTTTCAGTGATAGCACGACCTATTATCTTTGATGATAGAATTAATTCAATATTATGAATATCCCACTTTAATAAATAAGCTCTGATTGCCTCTCTACCGCTAAAGGGAGTAGATTCAAGAGCAATTTTGTTGATTTCAACAATATGCCTGTTGAGAGCAACTTCCAAAAGCTCAGGAGGTGAATAAAGAGATGCAGCTCTTTCGATTTCTGGACCATACCACGTAGGCTCAAGGATACGTGTCATTTCTGCAACATCTTTAGCATGCACTAAATTTTGAAGAAGAGTAGGAGAAATAAAATTTATGGAAAGGGATTTTAATCGGCCAAAGGAAGATGAATAGGATGAAGTAGCCATCTTACTTCATCAATTTCTCGAGAAGAAAATTCTGAATTTTATCTTCATGGGTTCTTAACAACTCTTCAAAAGTCAAATCAAGTTCCATTATCCCCGTCTTGTTTTCGGCTAAAATTCCTCCAATAGTTTGAATTGATGAACCGGTTGTGATGTTCATTTCCTTTAAAATCATAGTGTCATCATTACGGCAGTGTATTACGATATCCTGACTAGCTAATTTCATCTTAGCATATTTAATCATTTTTTCGATGGTCATTTTATAATCTGGTTTTCTAGTATAGGTTTTTAATTCCTCTCTTATTGTATTAATTGTAGAATCCATATTTGCATTAATTGCGTCAAAGAGGATTTTTTTTGCCTTTAATCTCGCTGCCTCAACTATTCTAGCAGCTTCCTTTTGTGATTTTGCTTTAGCCTCGTCTGAATAATGTTGTTGCATTTCTTTGAGCGTACTTTCCTTTTTATGTTGGATCCGTGCTATTTTTTCGGCTAATGTAATATCAAGCAGGTTAATTTTCTTTGTTTTTCTTTCCTCAATCTCTTGGATGAATGTTTCCAAGTTCATAATTAATTCATACTCCTACTACACTATAATATACCAAGTAATAGGATAATGCCTAGTACAAAACCGATGATCCAAAGAGTTTCCGGTATGACAAAGAAGAAAAGCACCTGTCCAAATTTTTCAGGTTTCTCTGCTATTATTCCCATTCCTGCAGCACCGATACCTTGCTGTGCATTGCCAGTACCTATTAGACCTCCTGCTATTGCGATTGCTGCAGCTATTGCCAATAATGGCTTTGTTAGTCCCTCATTTGCAGAGGTTGAGGGTTCAGCAGCAAATGCTTGAGTAGAGGATAATGTAAATCCAGCAAGGACTAATCCTGCAATTATTGCAATAAGAGACAATTTTGAACCATTATATCGTATCATTATTAGCTAAGGTTTATTATAAATAGACATTTATAAGAGTTTTCTTGGTAGTCAAACCCTTTTAATTTTTAATGAGACGCTAAAACGAGTGAGATCTTTTAAATAATTTAAATGTATTTGGCGTCTAAGGTGTTGGTCTGAAATATCTAATAAAGAATTATCTTTGAAGGTTTATAAAATAATTAATGATTATAGTATGTATCTAGAAAGTAGTTACATGAAGATTTTTAATAGATACACGCTGCTTTAAAAAGATTGTATTATCAATAATTCAAATCTAAGATTGATAGTAAATTTTACTAAATTCTAATTTGTTCCTCTTGGATATTTATTTCTCATCAATTTAAAGCTCTTTGATATTATTTTTATTTTTGAAGATTTAAAAAATTCTTTTTATTATTGTAGATTGTACATAGTTTTTATAAGAAGAATAATAGTCTACCAATACCAATTTACAATATAATGTTTTTTTTATATAGTAAAAATTCTTGATAAATTATGGTATTGATGAGATGGGCTTAAAAAAAATAAAGTTTTCTTTAAGATAATATAATGAAGAAGAATCAAAAAAAATTGAACGAGAATTTATAAATAATAAATTCTTTGTAGCAAAAAATATACTTAGATTACATACCTTTTTCCTAAATTTTACAAGTTAATAGGATAGAACTCAAAATAAATTAGTTTAACTGATTGTTTTTAAAAATTTAGATATATTTTAAATAGAAGTATATAATATATATAATTATGAAAGTAACTAAAAAGGTAACTCGAAATGGACCAGATCTTTATAGCTGGAGAGACATGGTTAAAGGTTCAGTTATTGTAATTGGAGCATTTAGTATGTTTTATGTATTCATAATGTTTGTTACCGGCGGCTTTAAATAAATTACTTATAAATTAAAGACTAATTTTTTTATTGATGAGAGAATTATAATAAACACTCTGGTGTTATGCTCTTCCATCTTTATTTTGATTTTCTTTAGCATCCAAATTTTTGTACGATTTTATATTAGAAAAAGTTTATGAAATGATAGGAATTCAAATTGCTTGTAATCTCTCTTGGTAAAAGAATATTCGATGCTGTCAAGATAAATAGTATAATGATTAAGTAACCCCTCATGCATAATTTTGATTCTATCTATTTTGTGTCTTCAAAACTTTCTCTCGCATATCTTTTATCTGCTTTTCAAAGTTAATCAATTCTGCTGAATGATATCCAATATCTAACTTTTTAGATAATAATCGGATAATTCTCCGTTCTATAATCCTTTTACCTCCATCAATGGCAAAATGAAGAGCCTCGCTGAGTGCTTTGGGATCTTGGGACGTATTTTCTATAACAAAAGAATATTTTTCTTCTATATAATCTTGCACAATTTTAGAAACATCTTCGCCTAAAATTTGCATTCCTTCTTTTACAGCACTAGCATAGGCTTTTTCGAAAAAAGTAATACTAGTTTCTCTTGAGTGGTTTTTGTTATTAATTTTGTGTCTCATATTATATGTCTCTTATTGTAATCATCCATTATTCCTGTTTGATATGGTTTTTATCTCTGACATTCTTTTTATCATCAATACTTAAATTTTTCTCGTCTTTTTTTTCTCCTCTTTTTTTTCTTTCCATTATTTCTCTCTTTACCCTTTCAGTTTCATCTCTATCAAATTTCGATGATAGTTTTTTTCTTTTAGCTTGTTGGGGCTGTGCTCTTATTTCATCTTCAGTTTTTTGGGGTTCGTGATAAATTACTTGTTTAATATCTGATAATGTTCCTGCATAATCATTCATAGGACCTATAATTTTAATTCCATCCCCAGAAATAACAAATTCTAATATAGAATTGTCATGATATGATGCCCTCATTTTTAAAAAAACTATATTTCTTTTCATTCTAAAATTCAATTCGATATATCTGAGAATAATGATATTATGAAAAAGTGATGAAACCTTTGCCATGGTAGGTAGATTTCCATCAGACAAGTGGCTATTTTGATTTGTTAAAATTGCAGTTAAATGGTATTTTTTTATTAAACTTACAATTCTTTTGGTAATCATGTACATTTCCTCTTTGTATGCATGTTCAAATGAGGATAAACTATCTATTACGATACGCTTCGGTCTTGTCTTTACAATTTGTTGTTCTAATTCGTATATAATTTCATCTGGGCTTTGATTCTCAATTAGTTTTGATAGTATAACTAGACCTTTTCCATTCAAATTATCTAAATTGTATTTAACTACTCCTGGAGATCTTTTTAATTCCTCATATGTTTCTTCTAGTGTAAAATACAAGCCAGGTTCTCCTTTCATAACTCCATGTATAAGAAATTGCAATGCAAACGTTGTCTTTCCTACGCCAGAGTCTCCGATAATAGTGCTTATTGTCCCCTCTAGCAATCCACCTCCTATTCTTTCATCAAGCCCCTCAATTCCACTTGTAACTCTTGTAAAAGAAATATTATGATGCAATTCTATAGGTTGTTTGGGTAAAACTATCATTCCATGCTCTTTTATGACAGCAATATGTGGTTCTCTATCGATCATTGTAGTTCGCATTTTAATGACTTTTACTATTATTGGGCTAGCATTATTAATCCCATGTTCCAATTTTATTATTCCATCTGCTACAAATTCCTCGAAGCCTGAACCTATGTTAGCGGTTCCTATTGGAACTTCTCCGATCACCAAAGTTGTGACCCCTTGTGATCTAAGCATTTTACCTAAAACCACATGCAATGCAATTCTTGCCTCATTTAGATTTACAAAGGCTTCGAGTATGGCAGAAAATGAATCAATCACTATTCTTTTTGTATTGGTTTCCTTGATTGTAGCTAAAACTTCTTCTAATGCATCTTGAATGCCTTGTTGTGTTACTGCAGAAAAATCTAAAAAAGAAAACTTGTTTTGCTTTTGAAATTCTCTAAAATTCATACCTAATCGAGCGGTATTATTATAAAATGAATAATCAGCTTCGGCGAAGGATACATAAAGTCCATTTTGGTTTTTAGTTAATCCATCATAAAGAAAATGAGAAGTTAGTACTGTCTTGCCAGTACCCGGATTACCTGCAACTAGAACAGTAAAACCTTCGGGAATTCCGCCTTCTATTAGAGCATTAAGACCAGGAACCCCAGTAGAAATCCGTTCTACTATCATAAAGAAGCTATATAAAAAGAATATTAAAAGTTATGTAATCATTTTTGAGATACCAATTCTTGTGTAATAAACCGTATAATAGAAAAAAACGTTTCTTTAAATAGAATATTTTAAGTTTTGAAAGAAAATATTTCTTTTCCCTTCAAAACATAGAGAGCTTGCAATTGAAAATTAGTTTGTGAATACATAGATTTTGGATCGAATATCCCAAAGTATCGAAAGTAATTTAGGACTACTTATTTTTATAAGCATCTATAATCTTGATTGATTCTTATTTCGATAAAGAACTTTTAGATTTAAATTATCCTTATCAAGTAACAGTAGTATGTCTGATGAAGCACAACAACAAAATCAAGTTACACCATCACAACCAAACGATGGACAAATACGAGATGCAATATATATTGGAAAAAAACCATTGATGGCATATGTTACCTCAACTTTAATTCAATTAGCAAATCAGCCTACAGTAACCATTAAAGCAAGAGGATTAAGTATTGGCAGAGCCGTCGATGTTTCGCAAATTATATTGAAACGAATGGAGAATGCAGGCTACACCATAGGTGATGTAAAGATCGGTTCAGAGACTGTACAATCAGAAGATGGAAGAACAAGAAACGTCTCTACAGTCGAAATAGTAATCAAAAGAAGCTAGTTAGCTAGTCATTTTTTGAAAACTAACATTAATTTTTGTTGTTATTTTTACATCACTACCATTATTATAATAATTACTAATATTATTAATCAAACCAAAATCAAGATTTAGTAATAATAGTTGGCTTATGGAAAAACTTGCTGCACTTTATTTAGCTCATCTTAATCCTTTTACAAAAGCTCATCAAGAGATAATATTCAGTCTGCTGAAAAATTATATTGTATACGTTTTTCCAGTTCGATTTTTAAAAAATGGGAAAGAGATGAATACGCGCAGCTTTCCATTTTCATACGAGATTAGAAAATTAATGATAGAATCTGTTTTTCCAAATGAAGAAAATGTTATTGTTTCACCTAATTATACATTTTTTGCTCCTTTTATCAAATATTTACCGCCAGTTTTTTCCCCCTACTCCTGGAAAATTAGAAAACATGTTTTGAAGTCAGTTAAAGAAAAAAAATTTATATCATATACCGGTGATCGAGTAGAACGGTATGCTCTGATGATCTATAGATTTAATCCAATTAAAGCCAAAAGACTCCCTATTTCTGCTACTCAGGTTAAAGAAGATATTTATGCACAGGCTCTAAATAAAAGAGATTTTAACAATTCACAATGGAAAGAGAAAATTCCAATTCCTGTAATTAAAATTATAGAAGATAATTGGAATGTAGTTGAAAAATTTGCAAATAAAAAAGATGAAACTTTAAAGGTAGTTGGAGTAAAATTCCCTAAAAAAGGATTTTTTTAATTAAGTATTTATAGAAAAGTTTTATTAATTCTTAAAAATACGTTTCTTAAAATGAAGAACAAGGGAGCAGACTACATTTGGTTTGATGGCAAATTTATTGAATGGGAAAAAGCATTAATTCCGATAAATACACATGCATTACACTATGGAACATCGATCTTTGAAGGAATTAGAGCATACAAATCAAACAACAATTTACATATTTTTAAACTAAAAGAACACATGGAAAGACTATTTCGCTCCGCGTCAATATATTCTATTAAAATTAATCATACTATAGATGAATTGGTAGATAGTACAGTACAGCTATTAAGAAAAGTAAACATGAGAGAATCGTGTTATATTAGACCACTTTCCTTTGTAGGAGTTCACGGTATAGATCTAAATGTAACTTATGAATCTCCAACTCACACATTAATTTTAGTATTTCCTTTTGCAAGATACTTTAAGACAGAAGGAATTAGAGTAGGCGTTTCGTCCTGGAGAAGAATTCATGACTCTTCTACACCTCCCATTGCTAAATCGGGAGGGAATTATCTCAATTCAATTTTGGCAACACAAGAATGTAAAAGAAATGGGTATGATGAAGCTATCATGCTTGACAAAAATGGAAATGTAAGTGAGGCTCCTGGTGAAAATATTTTTGTTATAAAGAATAAAACTATAATTACTCCCGACATGGCTTCATCAATTTTAGAAGGAATTACAAGAGACACAGTAATTGAACTTGCCGAAGATCTTGGTTACTCTATTATTCAAAGACCAATACCACGCTCCGAACTTTATATTGCAGACGAGATTTTTTTAACTGGTACTGCTGCTGAAATCATTGGTGTTATTAGTATTGATGGCAGAAATATTGGAAATGGAAAGGAAGGTCAAATAACTAATCAAATAAGAAATACATACAATGAAATAGTTACCTGTAACAACAATAATGGGAAATACAAAGGATGGACTACTGACGTATGGTAGAAGATATTCTGTCTCCTTCTAAGATTGGAAGAGGAGACAACGTAGTAGAATTACCAAAAGAAAAGGATATGGATCACCAATCAAATCTACAAAAAAATGGATCGAAGAATGGTAATGTTGTAAAAATTGGTATTATAGGTGTTGGTGGGTGGGGAAAAAATCATTCAAGGGTTCTTCATGATTTTGGTGTATTAACATCAATATGCGATATGGATAAATCTAAAGCAAAAGACTTAGCATCCCGATATAATGTAAATTATTATGGTTCAATGGATGATATGATCAATTTCGAAAGTTTAGATGCATGCCTAGTTTGTACTCCAACCAAGACACACTATCCCGTTAGCAAAAAGTTAATGGAAAAGGGAATCAACGTATTTGTTGAAAAACCTTTATCATACTTATCAAAGGAATGCGAAGAAATGATACTGATCGCAAAAAAGAACAAAATATCATTGACGTGTGGATATATTGAAAGATTTAATCCAGCTGTGCAAGAAGTAAAAAGAATATTATCTGAAAAAATTTATGGAGAGTTACTGATGAGTGAATTTCATAGAGAAAATAGAATGCCGTTACATATCAAGGATGTGGGAATAATATATGATACGGCAGTTCATGATATAGATACTGCAATATACCTTTTTGGGACTAACCCACAGGTTGTATTTGCAAGAGCAGGCAAGATTTTTCACTCCTTTGAAGATTTTTCTACTATCATGCTAGGATTTGGAAAAGATAGAGTAGCAGTAATTTCTTCAAATTGGATTACACCAAAAAAGGTTAGAAATTTTAGCGCAGTTTGCACTGATGCAATAATCAATGGTGATTTTATAAAACAGGAAATAACTATAGAAGACTCTCTATCTACAATTACTCCTAGAAGAGTGAATTTAGTTGAACCTCTTTCACTGGAATTAAGAAATTTTCTAGAAGTTATTGAAGGTAAAAGAGATCGTCCAGAAGTATCTCCCGAAGAAGCTACAAACGTAACAAAGATTGCAGAAGCTGCACTTTTATCGAGTAATACTGGTGCTCCTATTTATCTTAATTTAGGATGATATATAATGAAAAAAAATATGCTGGACATCCTGGCTTGTCCCTTAGATAAAAACTATCCTTTGGAATTAATAGAGTTAAATGTAAAAGAATTAGAAAAAGAAGAAGACAAGGTAAAAGAGAGTTACCATCCCTTAAATAATGATGAGAACACTCCGATTGTAAAAAAAAACAACAATGGTGGAGGAAACAAAGCAAATGAAATTAAACGGAATGATAAAGTTATTATTGTAATTGATGGAATATTATATTGCAAAAAATGTTCTCGTTTTTATCCTATTATTGATGAAATTCCCATCATGTTACCTGATGAATTACGAGAAAAAGAAAAAGATCTCCAATTTTTAACAAAATGGAAACATAGTATCCCTGAAGAAATTTTAACAAATTCTAATCCGTGGCATTTATAGGTTATTTATAACAGCTATAAATAAATGAAAACTATGCAAAAAAAAGGTCAAAATCAATCTAAAAATAAAAACCAAACTAAAAAGAATATTAAAAGTAATACTAATCGAAGCAAAAGTAAATCTTCAAAAGTCAACAATTATGTATCTAATACAGCAAAAATAGGAAAAAACGTAAAGATATGGCATTTTGCATATGTGGGTGATAAAACCATAATAGGAGACAATGTCATGATTGGATCTCTTGCCCATATTGATTATAATGTTAAAATTGGAAATAACACTAGAATTGAAGGCGCTGTGTATATTCCACCATTAACAGTAATAGGAAACAATGTATTCATTGCCCCTGGTGCAACATTCACTAATGATCCATATCCAATGAGTCCAAAAATGATAGGAGTTATTGTAGAGGATGGAGCAATAATCGCTGCAAGAGCAGTAATAAAACCTGGCGTTACTATTGGAAAGAATGCTGTGGTTGGTATGGGTGCTGTGGTAACAAAGGATGTGCCATCTGAAACAGTCGTTATAGGTAATCCTGCCAAGATTAAGTATACCAGAAAAGAATATGATGAGAAAAAGACAAACTGGGAAGAACCTGTAAGTTAGCAAATTAGATTAGCATCAAGTAAACAACCAATTTAACCTTGTAAATAAATATAAATACTATTCTTATTAAAGAAGGCAGAATATTTTAAAAAATTTTATCATTATTATTATTAACTTATTTGTATATATTATTATTATACTACTTCACAAAAAGGATTTGCTTTAACAATAATCGTTTCAGCACTATTATTTTTTGATAGTAAATGAAAATCGGTTTTAGAGCAGGCAATATATATTGTAGTTTTATCACTTGGATAATTGTCAAGTGTATTATTTCCTCTTCTTTCTACATCTCCGATATAATCTCTTAACCTTGATTCTAACAGTGTATATACATCTATTTTATCTCCTCTCATCTCATTGACATCTAACGTCCAGGAAATTGAAATCTTAGTTTTACTTGCTTTTAGATCTCTTTTTTTGAGAATATATCTTACTTTGTCTATAAGATTTTTAGTATAACCTTCGATACTTTTGATTGTACCATTAACAAGGTATACAAGTGGATTAGAACCATGTAAAGAAGACTGAATTATTCTTAAATCATGTAAACCGTTAGTAATATCATCTAAATAAAGATCTTTATGAAAATTATCTACGATTCGGTTATCTACGCCATACCCGGTTGCAAATTTGCAAACTTCTAGCACACTTGCTATTCCGGAATAATGACGTAATATTCTAGAAACATAAGCTAATTCGGCAGACAATACATCAACAAAATTGATTTCCTGATTATTAAATTTATTTAGCATTCCCTCCAAAAAAATATCTCTCTTAGAGTTGAAGTTCCCTAAAATAGTAGTAGTGGATAGGAGAGGACCAGAACTAAGGGGCATATAATAGTAATATAAATTCTCTCCAACTGTCATACCTGTTGTGTGTTCTAAAATATCTATATTTTCTTCATTTCCTGCTATCCCCATGGGAAGTGGATATATAATAGATGTATTATTATTGATAGGTTTAATGGCATCTATGAATTTTGAAGATATATCAATTTTAACTTCGTGACCAATTTTTCTGATCTTAGGAAAAAAGAAGAGATACGATGCAGAAGATATTACATTTTCCATAGATTCTGCTTCCAGTAATGGTTGGTCTTCGATAAGATCCGATGCAGTAGAATATGTTCTAGTTATATCTTTATTTAATAAGATTCCCATTTTGGAAGATTCATCAATAATTGAGACCTGGTGCCCTGCAGATACAATAGAGGAAGCAAAGTTATATCCTTCAGTACTTAATCCATAGACAGCAACATTTGGGAAAGAGGGCACTTTAACAAACAGATATAGAAAAGATCTCCTTAGTAAAGTTATTCATTTCTTTTAGCTAATAATTATATAGTACAAGTCTTCCTCATTCTGTTTGAAACTCATTAAATTTCGTTTGGTATCTATCTCATGAACTAAAACAGAAAAGTATATTCAATGATGTTACTACACATCTATATTATTGAGAATTTGGTTTGATATACTTACTCCAAAGCAAATTATGTTTTTCAAATATTTTGTAGATACACTGAAAGAAGATGATCATGAAATACTATGTACTGGACGAGAATATAGAGAAGCTAAAGAATTAGCAAAGATAAAGAAATTAGACATCCGAACAATAGGTAAACATGGTGGAGATAACAAATTTGAAAAACTAAATACAAGTACTGAAAGGGCTTTTCTTTTGTCAAGTTTAATTAATTCTTTCAAGCCGGATTTGACCGTATCCTTTTCATCTCCAGAAGCCGCCAGAGTAGCATTTGGACTGGGCGTAAGACATTACATATTTAATGATTCACCTCATGCTACTGCAGTAGCTAAACTAACAGTTCCACTCGCTGATAGGTTATTTTGTCCTTGGGTAATTCCTTTGCGGGAATGGACTAAACTTGGTTTAGAAAAAGATAGAATAACCCAATATAAAGCACTTGATCCAATAGTATGGATAAAAAAAGAATTACAATACAATAGCAGACAAGAAATTTCAAAAATGCAAAAAAAATTAAAAATTGATAACGCAAAAAAGACTGTGTTAATTAGACCAGAAGAGATAAAAGCTTCTTATATTACTGATAAAAATGTAAAGAGTTCGATCGGGTTAATAGATGAGATAGTTAAAAAATTCTCTGATGAATATAATATTTTAATTCTTGCACGATATCTTGATCAGGTTGATTTTTACAAGTCTAGATTTGAAAAAATGGATGGAACAAAAATAATAGAAACTGTAACTAATGGTAATCTATTACTAAAACTTGCTGATTTATTTATAGGTGCTGGAGGGACAATGAGCGCGGAAGCAGCACTAATGGGTAAGCCTGTAATTTCAATAACTCCCATTAATTTTTATGTAGAAAAATACCTTATAAAAATGGGATTAATTAAAAAGGTCAAAAACTCATCAACTTTAACTAAATATATAAAAACTATTCTTTCCCATCGTACAATAGTAAAAAATCAAAATACTATTAATATGAATTCTAATCCGACTAACTTACAGGATAGGTCTTTAAAAATTCTATCAGAAATGGAAGATCCTATCGAAATATTCAAAAAGTTTCTCTTTAATCCATAACATTATAATCCTAGTGATTTACACGACATTATGCCCGGAAGCCCGGTGGAGGAATAATTTTTTCCGCCGATTGTAGCGGCCAAGCATAAAGGCCTTTGGAGCCTTTGACCCCAGTTCGAATCTGGGCCGGGCTATAAAGTATTTCTTAACAAATTATTAATTTTCTGTCTACATAACAGAAACAAAAAACAATAAGAATATGAAAATTATTAAATTCCATTATTTTTTTCACTATCAACAATGGTATTTAAAATTACCTCCTTCTCCAAGTTATCTAATGCTGCATATAACAATTCTTTTCTTTGTGATAGAACTTTACAATAAATTAAAAGTGATTTTTCGATTGAATTTACCATGTCTTTTTGTTGCATTGGGTTTGGTGACCCATAAGAGTTTCTGAATAATATTGATTTTTCAGGAGTTGTGTCTTTAAGAATAACCATTAATTCTTCTAGATCTATTTTAATGTGTGTAAACTTCAATATTATATTTACCTCCTCCTTCGAAATCTGACTTAATGAAATATTCTTATTTTTTACAGCATGTTGTACTAATGTACCAATTAATTTGTGTACTTTTCTAAATGGAATATTGTATTTGATTACAATCTGCTCTGCTATATCAAGAGAGACACCATAACTTTTGTTTGCTGAATAAAGAGTATTTTTTTTGTTCACTTTAAAAGTATCAATAATACCTTTCATTATAAGTAAAGACTCTTTAACTATTGTTGTTGAGTTGGACAAAAGTGGTTTCAGGTCCTGTAAATCTCTATGATATCCCGATGGAAGATTCTTTACTAGAGAGAATGCAGATATTAGCATTCCAATAACAATTGAAGTACGAGATCGAATTATTTCAAGAGGATCAGGATTTTTCTTTTGTGGCATAACGCTAGATGTTGAGCTATATCTGTCTGATAATTCAATATAATTAAATTCAGAAGTAGACCATAAAATGAAATCTTCTGCGATTCTGCTAAGCGTACTCATCAAGATTGAAAGAAAAGACAAGTATTCTATCATTGAATCTCTCGAACTTGTAGCATCAATAGAATTTTCCAATAAGCCTTGAAATCCTAAAAGGGAAGCAGTATAGTTTCTATCTATTGGTATTGCTGTTCCACCAATAGCACAAGATCCTAATGGTGACAAATTAATTTTCTCAAAAGAGGAACTTAGTCTCTCAAGATCTCGTAAAAGATTAAAAGAATATGATAAAAGATAATGAGAAACCGTTCCGATCTGAGCTTGTTGTAAATGAGTATAAAGTGATATTATTGTATTAGTATGTTCTTTGGATTTTTCAATAAGAGATTTAATAATATTAATAATTAATTCACAAATATTTATTACCTCATCTCTTAATTTCATTCTTATATCCAAAATAACTTGATCATTTCTTGATCGTCCTGTATGCATTTTTCCTCCTATATCTATTCCAATGTCTTGAATAACTATGGATTCGATTAATTCATGTATATCTTCTGAAAGAAATAGTTCATCATTTGGAGGTAGATTTTGGATTATCTCCTTATTTTTTGATTCATATTTTATTTTACTTAAAGATGAAAGAATTTTAGATAATTCATCAGACGTTAAAATTCCAATTTTGTTTAACATTAGACAATGAGCTTGAGTTCCCAAAATATCATAACTTAGTATATTAACATCTTCATTAAGAGAAGAAAGAAAATTTAACACATCTTTATCTAAATTTTCCTTTTGTCTGGAGCGATACAAGATCTCAATCATAATAAATTGAAAAAAGATATAATATATTCATTTATTATTCAAATATATTCTTCGAATATAACCTGCTAAGTATTCTGAAAATTAATAAAGAGATTCAATAAATAGTTAAATATGGTTTTTGATTACTTTATATAATGTCTCAAGATATACAACAAACTCGTAGGCTAATTTTTGATGAATTATCAAAAATTGTAGATCCTGAAATAGGGGTATCGATTATGGAATTAGAATTGATTGATAAAGTAGATATTGAAGAAAAAGATGTGAATGTAGATTTACATTTGACAAGTCCATTTTGTCCGGCCGTATTTGGTTTTAAAATTGCTCAAGATGTCAGAGATAATATTTATAGAATAGAAGGAATCGAAAACGTAAAAATTAATGTAAGCAATCATTTTATGGCTGAAGCTATTAATAAGCAAGTCAATGAAAGCAAACCTCCTTCTAAAGAAGAGAACCAAAATTCTAGAGAAGAGCAGCAGCAGCACCAAGAAAGTAAACAAGACTAAAAGTTGTGTGTATAACTACATAGATATACTATCTTAATACTATCTTAATATATTTATTATAACTTTTGTTATTTTGTAATTTTTAATCCTCTTTATTAGTATCTACATGTATATTTACTCGATTAAAAAAGTTATAATAATAACAATAATCGTTCTAGTTTGCAAAAAGTAAAAAAACTAAAAAATAATACTTCTTTTAATTTATTTATATATACCCTTTAATGTGATATTATTTCTTTTATTATTATTCTTCTTCTTTTTCTTCACCATTAGATTATATAATTATTAATCAGCTTCTTCTTCTTCTTCTTCTTCTTCTCTATAAGAATTAGGTGATCTATCTTGAAGTTTTGCAATTTTTTTTTCGCTATTAGATATTCCTAATAGATGACTGCGAAGAAGTTGTATACCCAATGCTGGGTCTACTCCTTTAGGACAAACATTGCTGCAAGAGCCTGCAAAATGACATCTCCATATTCCATGACTAGTATCAATTACTTTCAATCTGTTTGACTTGTCTGAATCTCGAGAATCGGCAAAATATCTGTATGCTTGTGATAATGCTTGGGGTCCAGGAAATTTGAGATCGGTGGCAACAGTGGGACATGCAGAATAACATAAACCACATTTTATACAGTATGAAAATTGCAGAAATTTATCGAGATCTTGTGGACTCTGCTCATATTCTGTAAGTTCATTGACATTTGGTATATCAGCTTTTTTATTTTGTATAAATGGCATGACACTACGATGATGATTAAAGAATTGGGAAAAATCAGTAACTAGATCTCGAATATATGGAAAGTTAGGAAGAGGTTCACAAGTAATTGTGTTTGTATCAAGATCAGAAATCTTGGTATAACATGCTAGCCTTGGAATACCGTTTATTTTCATTCCACAAGAGCCACAGGAAGCCATTCTACAGGAATAACGTATTCCAATACTACTATCCTGATAACTTTTGGCATCTAATAGGGCATCTAATACAGTAGTCCATCTTTTCACTGGAACATGAAATTCATCAAAATGAGGAACATCATTAGGGTTCTTTACTGCATTGATTCTGAAAACACGTAGTTTAACGGAACTTTTATTACTGCTGCTGGTGGTGGATATATTTGATCTTTTTATTTCTAAAGGAATTTCATTCTTTATTTCTTTTCTTTTATCTTTTCTAAATATATTCATATTCTAAGCTCACCCATATAATTAACCCAAAGAGAATCCATTAGCGATGATTATCGTTCGGGTTCCATATGCAATTATTCCAATCATTGCAACTATCACTAATATATTCACTGCTCTTTCCCAAATTTGAGTTTGTCTTATTTCTAATAAAATAACTCTAAGACCATTAAAGCCATGTATGGCAATTAGTATTAAAATAGACTCTAGCAATAGTGCATAAAAAACATTTTTATAATTTAATATAACATTTTCGAACTCTAGAGACATATTAAATGGCATAATTAATCTCATCATAATATGAATAGCAACTACAAATAATGCCCCTACACCAGTAATGTAGTGTATTTTCATTATTTGGCTTTCTCTTAAAAGAGTAATATTTGAAAACCATTTAGTTGTGTT
>Ga0126306_10000063_pt1 | contig 30942 bp, 32 predicted proteins | sample Plot27_FD_92592 | JGI IMG/M metagenome (GOLD analysis project Ga0126306, IMG submission 92592) | Serpentine soil microbial communities from UC McLaughlin Reserve, CA, USA - Plot27 | ecosystem: Environmental > Terrestrial > Soil > Grasslands | place: USA: UC McLaughlin Reserve, Lake County... | reverse complement strand
GCGGCCATCAACCCGCACGCCGCCATGGCCGCGGTGTGGGACGGCACGCTGGTCCACCTCGTCGGCGTCGGCAACCGGACCCGCCGGCGGCTCGGCGTCGCCTCGGTGACCTCGGCGGACATGCGCAACGGCACCGCGTACCTGAGCATCGTGGGCGACCCGTCCGTGCTCGGCACCGGGCTGATGATCGAGGTCGCCGGCCTGGCGATCGAGTACGTGTTCCAGACCTGGCCGTTCCGCAAGCTCTACGCCGAGGTGCCCGAGTACAACCTGCGGACGTTCGGGTCGGTCACCAAGCGGTTCTTCCGGCGGGAGGGCCTGCTCACCGAGCACGTGTTCCTCGACGGCCGCTACTGGGACGTCCACATCCTCGCCACCGACCGGGCCACGTGGCAGCGCGAGGGCTCGCCGATCGTGGCGCGGCTCCGCACGCCGCGCTGAGTCCCGCCGGCGGTCAGCCGGGCCGGTTCCGCGGCAGCGTGGCGCGGAGGGCGTCTCGGGCGGTGTGGAGGGGCGACCAGCCCAGGTCCCGCTTGGCCTTGGTCGTGTCCATGACCGCCGGGTGGCTGAGGGCCTCGGCCCAGGCCGTGGCCGGCGGGCTGAGGGGCAGGGCGGCCAGGGCCGCCACCGCCCGGGCCGGCGTGCGGGCCAGCCGGGCCGGCACCGGGATCGGCAGGAACCCCAGCTCTCGCACGACCTCCGGCGCCGACAGCACGTCGTCTGCGGCGATGTTGTACGCCCCGGGCGGGCCGGCTCCCACGATGCACAGCACCAGGGCCCGGCCGACGTCCTCCTCGTGGACGAGCTGCATCGGCAGGTCCGGCACCGGGATCGGCACGGGCAGCGGCAGCCGGCGGCGGCCCAGCAGCGTGCCGGCCCGCCGGGCGAGCGGCGCCAGCGGGGCGAGGGCGCCGGGGACCTGCGCCTTGGCCCCGACCGTGTGCGGCCCCACCACGATCGGCGGGCGCAGCAGGTAGAGCGCCAGGCCCGGATGGCGGGCCACCTCGGCGACGAGCAGCTCTTCCAGCTCGGCCTTCTCCTGGGCGTAGAACAGGTGGTCCGCCGGCCGGGTGGGCCACTGCTCGGTCATGCCGACGGGGTTGTCCTCGTGGAAGCCGTAAGCCGCCACCGACGAGGCGTACACGAAGCGCGTGGCGCCGGCCGCGGCGGCGGCCCGGACGGCGTTGAGCGTCCCCTCCACGTTGATCTCCCGGGCGGTGGCGCCCGACGTGGCGCCCGTGATGATGAAGGCGAGGTGGACGACCACGTCGGCGCCGGCGAACGCCGCCTCCAGGCTCGCCGGGTCGCGGACGTCGCCGCGCCGGTAGTCCATTCGCCGCCATCCGTGCGCGGCCGGGTCGAACGGCCGCCGGGCGATGCCGACGATGCGGTCGACCCGCTCGTCCGCCTCCAGGAGCGGCACCAACCCGAACCCGAACGTGCCGGTCGGCCCGGTCACGGCCACCACGAGACCCATGCGTCCCCCTCGCTTCCCCTCGGACGCACCCTACGCCCGGCGCGCGAGGCCCCCGGCCGCTAGCGATCGCGTGGTACCGCCGATCGCGTGTCGAAACCGGCCGACGGCTCCGACACCGGTACGCCCGAGACGTCGAACGACGCGGCATCTCCGCGCTTGGGGCCTTCGGCGGCCCCGGCCGACGTCGCCTGCCGACCGCCGGCCGCCGCGCCCGCGCCGAGTGGCGCGGGCGGCGGCGGGGCCGGATGGCCGGCTACTCCTGGGTGTCGCCCTCGCCAGAGCGCTGCTGTGCCTGGTCGACGGCCTTGTCGACCTGGGACGAGTACTTGTCCCCCGTCCGCTTGTCGGCCTGGTCGCCGGCCTTCTCGATGCCCTGGTCGAGCTGCTCGTCGTGCTCGTCGGCGAAGTCCTTGGCCTTGTCCATGAAGCTCATGACCGCTCCTTCCGTGGGGACCAGCGGGCTTCCCGCGGCCCCAACGGGCAAACGCGCCTGCGTCGGCGGGGCACGCCCGCGCCGCGTCGGGTCAGGGGGCGCGGAAGATGCGGGGGACGTTGCCCGAGTTGCGGGCGACGATCGTGGCGAGCGTGGTGCGGGCGGCGCGGGCGGCGGCGTCGCCGAGGGTGGCCGCCAGCTGGGCCTCGAAGTCGGCGTGGAAGGCGCGGGCGGCGGCGAGGGCGGCACGCCCGCGCCCGGTCACGGCGATGGCGCGTACCCGCCGGTCGCCCGGCGACGGGCGGCGCTCGAGGTAGCCGGCCTCGACCATCGCGTCCACGATCTTGAGCGCCCCGGGGCTGGTCATCTCGAGCCGGTCCGCCAGCTCGCGGAGGCTCAGGGCGTCGTGCTCGAGCGCCCGCAGGACGAAGCCCGACAAACGGGTGAACCGGGGGTGGCCGGCTGCGGCCATGGCCCGGTCGAGCTCGTCGACGAACGTCACGTACGCCAGGGACAGCAGGACGCCGAAGTCGTCGTTGGGGCTGGACAGGGCGACACCTCCCTGGGACGCTTAACTCAGGTTAACGACTCGGGGAGGCCGCGTGACGGACCAGACGGGCAACGGGCAGTTCTTCGGCGGCACGATCGGGCGGACGCTGGGCGAGTCGACGCCGTGGTTCCCCGACCGGCCGCGGCCCGCCGGGGCGCCGAACGTGCTGGTCGTGCTGCTCGACGACACCGGGTTCGGCCAGCTCGGGCCGTTCGGGTCCGACCTCGACACGCCGACGATCGACCGGCTCGCCGCCGAGGGGCTGCGGTACAACCGCTTCCACGTGACCGCCCTGTGCTCGCCGAGCCGGGCGTCGCTGCTCACCGGGCGCAACCACCACGCCGTCGGCATGGGGTTCCTGTGCGACATGCCGACCGGGTTCCCCGGCTACTCGTGCAGGCTGCCGCGCTCGGCGGCCACCCTGGCCCGGGCCCTCCGCGACGGCGGCTACAGCACAATGGCGGTCGGCAAGTGGCACCTCACCCCCCGCGGCGACCGATCGGCGTCAGGCCCGTTCGACACGTGGCCGCTGGGCGTCGGGTTCGAGCGCTACTACGGCTTCCTGCACGGCGACGCCAACCACTGGACGCCGACGCTGATGGCCGACAACCACCAGGTCGAACCGCCGGCCGGCCCCGAGGACGGCTACCACCTGACCGAGGACCTGGTCGACCGGTCGCTGCGCATGGTCGTCGACCAGCAGAACGCCACCCCCGGCAAGCCGTTCTTCCTGTACCTGGCCCCCGGCGCGATGCACGCACCGCACCAGGTCGCGCCCGAGTGGTCCGAGGCGTACCGCGGGCGCTTCGACGAGGGGTGGGAGCGCTGGCGCGAGGCCACCTTCGCCCGCCAGCTCGCACTCGGCGTCGTGCCCCAGGGCACCGAGTTGCCGCCGCGGCCGCCCTGGGTCCAGGCCTGGGACGAGCTGCCGGCCGGCGAGCGCCGGCTCTACGCCCGGTTCCACGAGGTGTTCGCCGGCTTCATGTCCCACCTCGACGCCCAGCTGGGACGCCTCGTCGCCGGCCTCGAGCGGCTGGGCGTGCTCGACGACACGCTGGTCATGCTCATGTCCGACAACGGGGCCAGCGCGGAGGGGGGCCGGGTCGGCTCGCTCAACGAGCACCGATTCGGGTTCGGCTACGCGGATGAGCTGGCCGACAACCTGGCGGGCATCGACGACATCGGCGGCTTCCGGTCCTACAACCACTACCCGTGGGGCTGGGCGTGGGCCGGCAACACGCCGTTCCGACTGTGGAAGCGGTACACGTGGCTGGGCGGCACCCGCACGCCGCTCATCGTCCGCTACCCGCGCGAGGTCGAGGGCGCCGGCGGCGTGCGGGCCCAGTTCTGCCACATCGTCGACCTGTTCCCGACCGTGCTCGACGCCTGCGGGATCGCCCCGCCCGACGTCGTCGACGGCGTGGCGCAGCAGCCGGTCGACGGGGTGAGCCTGCGGGCGACGTTCGCCGACCCCGGTGCCGGCGAGGTCCGCACCACCCAGTACTTCGAGATGCTGGGCTCGCGCTCGATCGTCCACGACGGGTGGAAGGCGACGACGGACCACGTGTCGCAGGGCGTCATCGACGAGCGCCTGGTCGAGGGCAGCCGCGCCCTGGCGGACGACCGCTGGGGCCTGTTCCGCCTCGACGACGACTTCGCCGAGGCCCGCGACCTGGCGGATGAGCGGCCCGACGTGGTGGCCGCCCTGGCGGCGCGCTGGGAGGAGGAGGCCGCCCGCAACCACGTACTGCCCCTGAGCGACGGCCTGCACGAGCGCCTGTCGAGCCTCGAGCCGCCGCTCTGGGCGACGCCCCGGCGGGTGCGGTTCCTCCCCGACTCCGGCCCCGTGGCGGACGAGTCGGTCCCGTCCCTCGGGGCGGGTGGGCTGCTCGTGGCGGAGGTGGACGTGCCCGCCGGCGGCGGCGAGGGCGTCCTGTGCGCCATGGGTGACTGGTCGAACGGCTGGGCGCTGGTCGTGCTGGACGGCCGGCCCGCGTTCCTGCTCAACGTCGTGGGCCGGCCCCACCGGGTTGCCGCCGAGGCCCCGCTCCCCGAGGGCCGCCACCGGGTCGGCTTCCGCTTCGCCGCCGACGCGACCGGCGGCGGCACCGGCACGCTGTCCGTGGACGGGGCCACCGTGGCGAGGGGCGCGCTGCCCGAGGGCGTCGGCATGAGCGGCATCCAGATCGGTGGCGGGGGGCTGCGGCTCGGCCGGGACGCCGGCTTCCCGGTCACGGACGACTACCGGCCCCCGTTCCCGTGGACCGGCACGCTCCACCACGTCGAGTTCGACGCCGACGCGCCCACCGAGGCCCAGGTGGAGGCCGAGATGGCCGAGGCGCTCCGGCGGGAGTGACCGGCACCCGCAGCGCTCGACTGCGGTCCGCCGGCGCGTCAGCCGGGGCTACGGCTACGGGTGCTCCCCGCAGCCCCGGCTCGGTCGGCACGCTCGCCGGGTGTCAGGAGTCGTCGCCGGCGACGGCGAGGACCGGCTGGCCCGGTTCGGTGACGTAGAAGACGACGACCCGGGCATCGGTGTCGCCGTCGTTGCCGAAGGCGACGTGCGGGTGGCTGCGGGGCTCGTACCAGGCGTCGCCGGCCCGGTAGGTGCGGGGTTCCTCACCCTCGAGCTGCGAGGTGACCGTGTCGTGGGCCACCCAGATGTACTGGGAGCCCGGGTGCAGGTGGACGGGGGCGTGCTCGCCGGCGGGGACGTCGACGGTGAGGATCCTGGCCTCGTGTCCGTCGAACCCGTCGACCGGCCAGGTGCCGACCTCGTCGACCGTGACGGTGCGCTGCGGTGCCTGTGTCTGTGTCATGGCGTTGCCTTCCTGGTTGATGTCGATCGGGGGGTCAGGCGGCCCGGGCGGGCAACGCGGGCTCGCGGCGGGACTCCGGGCGGCGTGCCCGGGCGGGCTTCGGCGTCACCTGCGGCCGGAAGCGGCGCAGCCGCAGGCTGTTGGTCACCACGAACACGCTGGAGAACGCCATGGCGGCGCCGGCGAGCATCGGGTTCAGCAGGCCGGCGGCGGCGACGGGGAGGGCGGCGACGTTGTAGGCGAAGGCCCAGAACAGGTTGCCCTTGATGGTCGCCAGCGTCCGGCGGGACAGGCGGATGGCGTCCACGGCGGCCCGGAGGTCGCCGCGCACCAGGGTGAGGTCGGAGGCCTCGATGGCGACGTCGGTGCCGGTGCCCATGGCGAGGCCCAGGTCGGCCTGGGCCAGGGCGGCGGCGTCGTTGACCCCGTCGCCGACCATGGCCACGACCCGTCCCTCGTCCTGGAGCCGGCGCACGACGTCGACCTTGTCGGCGGGCAGGACCTCGGCGACGACCTCGTCGATGCCGACCTGGGCGGCGACCGCACGGGCGGCCCGCTCGTTGTCGCCGGTGAGCAGCACGGGCCGCAGCCCCAGGCGCCGCAGCCCGGCGACGGCCTCGGCTGAGGTGTCCTTCACCGTGTCGGACACGACCAGCACCGCCCGCGCGGCCCCGTCCCAGCCGACGAAGACGGGGGTCCGGCCGCCGCCCTCGGCGGCGTCGCGCGCGGCCCGCAGCTCGTCGGTGAGGTGGAGCGCCCAGTCGGCGAGGAACCGCTCGCGGCCGGCGACGACCGCATGGCCGTCGATCACGCCCTGGACGCCGAGCCCCTCGGTGCTGGCGAAGGACTCGACCGTGGCGAGCTGAACGCCGCGCTCGCGGGCGCCGGTGGCGATGGCCCGGGCGACGGGGTGCTCGGACGCGTCCTCCAGGGACCCGGCGAGGAACAGTGCCTCAGCTTCGGTGACGCTCCCGGTGGTGACGACGTCGACGAGGGCCATCCGCCCGGTGGTCACGGTGCAGGTCTTGTCGAGGACGACCGTGTCGACCCGGCGGGTGGACTCCAGCACCTCCGGCCCCTTGATGAGGATCCCGAGCTGGGCGCCCCGGCCGGTCCCGACCATGAGCGCGGTCGGCGTCGCCAGCCCGAGGGCGCACGGGCAGGCGATGATGAGCACCGCGACGGCCGCGGTGAACGCCGTCGTGGCGCTGTCGGTGGCGGCCGCCGTGACCCAGAAGCCGAACGTGGCGGCCGCCAGGGCGATCACGACCGGGACGAACACGCCGGAGACCCGATCCGCCAGGCGCTGTACCTGGGCCTTACCGGCCTGGGCGTCCTCGACGAGGCGGGCGATCTGGGCCAGGGCGGTGTCGGCGCCGACCCGTGTGGCCTCGACGACGAGGCGGCCACCGGCGTTGACCGTGGCGCCCGTGACCGTGTCGCCGGGACCGACCTCGACCGGCACGGATTCCCCGGTGAGCAACGAGGCGTCGATCGCCGAGGTGCCCTCGACCACGGTCCCGTCGGTGGCGACCTTCTCGCCGGGACGCACGACGAAGCGGTCGCCCACGACCAGCCGGTCGACGGGGATGCGCTCCTCCCGGCCGTCCCGCAGCACGGCGACGTCCTTGGCGCCCAGCTCGAGCAGCGCCCGCAGGGCGGCGCCGGAACGGCGCTTGGCCCGGGCCTCGGCGTAGCGGCCGGCCAGGATGAACGCGGTCACCCCGGCGGCGACCTCGAGGTAGATCTGGCTCGAGCCCATGCCCCGCTCGGGGGCGAGGGAGAACCCGTGGCGCAGGGCGGGGTCGCCGGCGTCGCCCAGGAACAGTGCGTAGAGCGTCCACCCGAACGCCGCCAGGGTGCCGACGGAGATGAGGGTGTCCATCGTGGCGGCGCCGTGGCGCAGGTTCACCCAGGCCGCCCGGTGGAACGGCCAGGCGCCCCACGTCACGACGGGGGCGGCCAGGGTCAGGGACAGCCACTGCCAGGCGTCGAACTGCAGTGCGGGCACCATCGCCAGCAGCACGACGGGGACGGCCAGGATGGCCGAGGCGACGAGCCGGTCCCGCAGGGGCCGGGTCGGGTCGGTGGGCTCGCCCGCAACGTCGCCGTCGCCGGTCCCGGCTCCGGCCGCGGCGGGGGCCGCTGCGGCCGGCCGCGGCAGCCGGGCCGTGTAGCCGGCGGCCTCGACCTGGGCGATGAGGTCCTCGGGTGCGAGCTCGGCCGGGGCCTCGACGGTCGCCTTCTCGGTGGCGTAGTTCACCGTGGCGGTGACGCCGTCGAGCTTGTTGAGCCGCTTCTCGATGCGGGCGGCGCACGAGGCGCAGGTCATGCCGCCGATCTCGAGCTGGACCGGCGCGGAGGTGGGGGGCGTGGTGGCCATGGCTCAGTGGCTTTCGTGCTCGTCGCCCGGCTCGGGCGAGGGGGCATGGTCGTCCACGGCGGCGCCCGCCTCGGGGACCTCGACGGTGAACGCCGCCGTGTGGACGGCGCCGCCGTGGGCGACGTCGAGGAACAGGCGGTAGCGGCCGGGCGAGGGGAACTCCGCGGCGAAGCGGATCTCGTCGCCCTCGCCGTCGAGCGGGTGGACGTGCAGGTAGGCGAGGTCGCCGTCGCGGATGGCGACGAGGTGCCCGGCCGCCCCCAGGTAGGGGTCGGTGCGCACGGGCTCGCCGCCGCGGGACACGGTGAACGTCAGCTCCGACTCGCCGGGCCGCGGGTCACCGGCCAGCTCCACCTCGTAACCGTCGACCTCGGCCCGGCGGCTCGGCGCCGGCAGCTCGATCGCCGGCGGGGCGCCGGTGACCGTGAGGTCCACGCCGAGGGTCAGCGCGTCGGCGCCCGTGGGACGGAAGTCGGCGAAGGCCCGGTAGGAACCAGCCGGCAGCGCCGGCAACTCGACCCGCCAGGTCCCGTCCTCCCCCAGTTGGGGGTGGAGGTGGGCGTAGTCGACGAGGTTGCGGCCCACGACCACGAGGTGCAGGCGCTTCTCGTGCTCGACCGCGAAGCGGGTGACCGGGGCGCCGGCATCGTCGACCACCCGGAAGGCGAACGTCGACGGCTCGCCGTCCGCCAGCGTGGTGACGGGGACGTCGAGGCGGTAGCCGGGCCCGGCGACGGCGAGCCCGCCGGGCAGGACGTCCGCCGCGGGGGTCGTCTCCGCCGCGTCGGCGGCGGGATGGGTGGCGTGTTCGGCATCGTCGTCCACGTCGATCGGGCCGGCGGCGGCGCCGAGAGCGGCACCGCCGCCCACCACGACCGCCAGCACGGCCCCGTATGCGGCCAGCTTGGCGGGCGCCCTCATGACGCCGTGACCTCGTAGCCGGCCTCCTCGACCGCGGCGGACACGTCCCCCGGGTCGACGGGCCCGTCCGACTCGATCGTGACCGTGCCGGTTGCCAGCTCGACGTCGACGCCGGTCACGCCGTCGACCTTGCCGACCTCCGCGCGCACCGAGGCGACGCAGTGGCTGCAGGTCATGCCGGAGACGGTGTACGTGGCGGTGGTGCTCATCGGGTTGCTTCCCTCTCGTAGATACACCTAGGGGGTACCCGTACCTTAGGTACGGGGAGGGGGTATGGCAACCCGTTTCTCCGGATGTGGCCGCGAGGCGGCGTGGCTAGTCGCCGGGCGCGGGCGTGGCCTGGACGAGGAGGTCGAGGACCTCCTCGTCCGTGGTCTGGCCGAAGTCCTCGTACCAGGCGCCGACGGCCAGGAATCGCGCCGGCGACGTGACGCAGACGACGGCGTCGGCGACGTCCTCCAGCCGGCACCGGGCCTCGGGCGCGCACACGGGCACAGCCAGGACGAGCCGGCGCGGGGCCCGCCGGCGCAGCGCCCGCAGCGCCGCTTCGGCGGTCACGCCGGTGGCGAGCCCGTCGTCGACCAGGAGCACGTCGCGCGCCGCCACCTCGGGGAGCGCCCGGTCGGCGCGGTACCGCCGCACCCGCCGGGCCAGCTCGGCCCGCTGCCGGGCGACCAGCGCGCCCACCTCCTCGGGGCGGAGGCGTAGCCGGCCCACGTCCGGGGTGAGCACGACCTCGTCGTCGCCGTCGACGCCCTCGGCGACCGCCCCGATGCCGTACTCCTCGTGGCCCGGTGCGCCCACCTTGCGGGCGACGAACACCTCCCACGGCGCCCCGAGCGCACGGGCCACCTCGGCGGCCACCGGCACGCCGCCGCGCGGCAGCGCCAGCACCACGGGGTCGTGCAGCGGCATCCCGGTCAGCAGGGCACCGAGCCGGCGCCCGGCGTCCCGGCGATCGGCGAAGTACGTCGTCCTCGCCTGCATACGTGCCGCTACCACGTCACCCGGCGCCGACACCGCCGGACCCCGACCCACCCGCGCCGCCCGGTGCGGGCCGGACGCGCGCCGTGGACCGGCGTCGGTGCCGGGGCCGCATCGGCCCCCGTACCGAGTGCGCCCGCTCCCTAACGGGGCTCGAGCCCGCCGCCGGCGACGACGGCCCGGCTGTACGGGCGGGCCAGCCGGCGGAGGTGGTCGCACCCGTCCTCGCCGAGCGGCTCGTAGGCGCTCACGGAGAGCGCGTCGGTCCGGTCCTCGATCCGGGCGCGCTGGGCCCGTCCCTCCTCGGTGAGGGCGAGGTCGTCCCCGGCGGCGACCAGCCCCCGCGAGCGCATGCCGTCCACGGCGGCGGCCCAGTCGTCCTCGGGCCAGGCCCGGCTCGTGCGGAGGACCTCGGCCGGCACGTCGCCGCTGGCTGCGTGCGAGACCAGGGCCTCGATGCCGCTCAGTCCCTCCAACAGGAGGGCGGCGACGTGGGCGTCGCCGCGGAACTCTCGCAGGAGCGTCTGGGCGTGCCACAGGACCAGGTGGGGGGTGTCGGGCGACGGCCACGGAAGCACGGTGTGGGCGGCGAACAGCGGCCGGCCCTCGGGACGGGCGCAGGCCGCCTCCGCGGCCCGGCGGGCGAGGCCGGCGGCCTCCACCAGGTCGGGGGCGGCGAGGGCCTCGCCGAACGACCGGCGCAGGGCCAGGTCGGCGCCGGCCGTCCGGGCGTCGAGGACCTGGGCGGGCGTGGCGAGGCCCCAGGCCGCCGGCAGGGCGCGCCGCACGAGCGCCGGGTTGAAGTTGAAGAACGTGGCGACGACGGGCTCGGCGCCCACCGCGCCGAGCGCCGCGGCCCGCGAGGCGAAGTAACCCATCCGCCCCTCGAGGCCGAGCCGGGCGTAGCCCTCGGCGGCCTCGGGTGCGAAGTAGATCATCCCGTGGATGGGCTCCAGGGTCCGCCACGTCTTCCGGGCGACGAGGGGTGCGAGCACGTTCACGCCGCCGGAGCCGTGACGAGCCCCCGGAGCAGGGCGCGGGTCCGCTCGGCCTCCTCGCCCTGGCCGAACGACGCGGCCACGAAATCGGTGACGCCGGCCTCGGCCAGCGCCGCCACCTGGCTCCCGACCGCCGCCTCGTCACCCACGATGGCGACGTCGCCGGGTCCGGCCGCTCCTTCCATGTCGAGCATCGCCCGGTAGGAGGGGAGCTGGCCGTAGATCGAGAAGATGCCGTCCGCCCGGGTGCGGGCCGCGGCCGGGTCGTCGGTGACGCAGATGGGCAGCGTGCACACGACGCGCGGGGCGGGTCGCCCGGCCTCCTCGGCCGCCGCGGTGAGCTTCGGGACGATGTGGCCGGCGACGGTCTCGGGACCGGTCATCCACAGGATCGTCCCGTCCGCGACCGTTCCCGCCAGCTGCAGCATCCGCGGGGCGAGCGCAGCGAGCAGCACCGGGAGGGGGTGGTCCCGCGGCGTGCTCAGCGTGACCTCGGCCTTCAGCGTCTCGCCCGTGTACGACGCCCGGCCCTCGCGCAGGAGCGGGAGCAGCACCGCCAGGTACTCGCGCATGTGCCGGGCCGGCTTGTCGAACGAGTAGCCGAACATGTGCTCGATCACGATCTGGTGCGACAGGCCGATGCCGAGGGCGAGCCGCCCGTCCAGCGCCGACTGTGCCGTCAGCGCCTGCTGGGCCAGCGTCACCGGGTGCCGTGGGTAGGTCGGGACGACGGCCGTGCCCAGCTCGATGCTGGGCACCTGGCTGCCCGCCACGGCCAGCGCCGTGAGCGCGTCGAGCCCGAAGATGTTCGCCATCCACGCCGACGCGAACCCGTCCTCCGCCGCGGTCACGACCTGGTCGCGCAGTTTCTGCAGCGCCCCGGGCCCCGGCGGCGGCTCCGTCAGCGACACCCCGATACGCATCGGCCGATCAGCCATGGACACTCCCCCTCCTGCCCTCGGCCGGGCGCGCGCCCGACCGTCACCCGGCGAAACTACGCCGCGGGCCCCCGGCTGCGGCGAGCCGGACGCCCGGGGCCGGCCCTCGGGGGCACGTCACGGCGCGGCGGGGATGTTCGCCCGCACCCAGGCGACCAGGCGATCGGCCGGCAGCGCGCCGACCTGGGTGGCGACGGGGCGGCCGTCGCGCAGGACCAGCAAGGTCGGGATGCCCTGCACCCCGAACCGGGCCGACACCCCGGGCGCCTGGTCGACGTCGACCTTCACCGCCTTCAGACGGCCGGCCAGCTCGGTCGCCGCCCGCTCGACGCCGGGGGCGACCATGCGGCAGGGGCCGCACCACGGCGCCCACAGGTCCACCAGCACGGGGACGGGGGCCGTCACGGCGGCGTCGAAGTCGTCCTCGCCGGCCGCCACCAGCCAGGGGAGGTCGGTGTGGCAGGCGGCGCAGCGGGGCATGCCGGATGCCGTCACGGGCACCCGGTTCCGGGTTCCGCACGCCGGGCAGGCGACGATCTCGGCCATGGTCCCTCCGTCCTTCCCCGACGAACGCGGGGCCGTACCAGTAAAGGCCGCCCGCCGACGGGAAGGGACGGGAGCGGGTCAGACGACCGTGAGGCGGACGTCGACGTTGCCGCGGGTGGCGTTGGAGTAGGGGCAGACCTGGTGCGCCTTCTCGGCCAGCGCCAGGGCGGCGTCGTGGTCGAGCTGGGGGGCATGGACGTCGAGCTCGACGGCCAGCCCGAAGGCGCCCGTCTCGAGGGTGCCGATCGCCACGCTCGCCGAGACCTCGGTGCCGGACACGTCGGCCTTCTCGCCTGCGGCCACGAGCTTGAGCGCGGAGTGGAAGCAGGCGGCGTAGCCGGCCGCGAAGAGCTGCTCGGGGTTGGTGGCACCGCCGGGGCCGCCCATCGCCTTCGGGATGCGCACGTCGACGTCGAGCACGCCGTCGTCGGTGGCGGTGTGGCCGTTGCGCCCGTCGCCGGTAGCGGTCGCTGTGGCGGTGTAGATCGCGTCCATGGGGACTCCCTCATCGGTTGAGAACAGTTCGATTGTGCCCAATTAGATCCCCACGGTGCTCGCCCTCGAGGACCAGCTCACCGGCATCGCCGACACCCTCGAGGCGCACGACCCCACCCCGTAGCGCGCGCCTCGGTCAGCCGGGCGGCGCCCCGACGGTGATGCGGACCGTGAAGCCCTCCGGCTCGGGGAGGAGCGCCACGCGGCTGCAGGCCTGGTTGGTGATCCACAGGCCCAGGCCCCCGGGCTGGTCCCGGCGGGGCAGGAAGCCGACGAACGGATCGTCCGGGCCCGGGCCGTGGTCGCGCACGGTGACGACGATGCGGTCGTCGGTCGCCCATCCCCGGAGGTCGACCGGCGGCGCCCCGTGCACGGTGGCGTTCGTGACGACCTCGCTCACCGCGAGCAGCAGGCGCTCGACGGTGGCGGCGTCGAGAAACGTGGCCTTGGCCAAGGCGGTGATCGTCCGCCGCGCCTCACCCGGCGTCGGGTCGCGCTCGGCGACGTGGGGCGCCTCGGCCTCGAGCGGGTCGGCGGCCTGCCGGGCCCGCTCGGTGAGGAACGCCACCGGGTCGGTGTAGGCCGGGATGGGGACGTGGCCCCCGTCGGGTGCCGCCAGATGGGTGTGGGTCCGTTCGACGTCGGCGAGGACGTCGTCGGCGGTGCGCCGGGTGTCGTACGGGCATACCGACCAGACGTCCAGCGGCCCGTAGAGGTGATTGACGGCGGCCTCGTAGCGCGCCCAACCGTCCCAGGTCGCCGCCGTCCCATGGCTCGGCACGGCGCCGAGGACCCGTACGCGGGGCGCCCCGTTGGCCAGCAGGTCGTTGAGCGTGCGGTGGTTCCACTCGAGGGCGGCGTACGGGCTGGCGTACACCTCGCCCCACGCCAGCGGCGTGATCCCGTCCGTGTCGCCCAGGGCCTCGAGGATCAGCCGCTGCTCCCGCTCGTCCACGCCCAGCAGCGTCGCCTCGCCGGCCTGGACGCCCTCGCGCAGGAAGGGCACGGCCACGGCGAGCAGCTCGTCGTCCGAGCGGTAGATCGCCGCCTCGTGCCGAAACCGCCGTGCGTCGGTCATGGGCGCACCTGCAGCCCGGGGACGTCGCCCCACGTGTCGAGCATCCACGCCAGGACGTCGGGCGGGCGGTGCAGGACGAGGCCCCCGGCGGGGGCCAGCATCACCGCCAGGGCGGCGAGCGCCCGCACGCCGGCCACGTCGATGTGCTCGAGGGAGCTCACGTCGAGGTGGACCGGCCCGGCGCCGGGCAGCGTCGCGAGGGCGGTGCGCAGCGCCTCGTGGGTGGCGACGTCGACCTCACCGGCGAGGCACCACTTCCCCGCCTTGCCGGCGTGGAGCCGGGCGGGCACGGCTTCCTCGCCGTCGCGGTGGACCGGATGGACGAAGCACATCGCCCGGGCCGCCGGCGCCCCGATGCGGTCGAGGTCGTACCCGCACAACGCCGTCCACGGCCGGCGGGCCCCCATGGCGTCGACCAGCACCTCGTACGACACGACCCAGTGCACCGCGTCGTCGGACGCCACCAGCGCCGTGAGGTCCGCCGCCAACCGCAGGCTCCGGTACCCGTCCGCCAGGGCCGCCAGCGACATCTGCTCGAACGTCGCCACCTGCGCGCCGATGTCGAACCTGCCGTCGAGCGCCGCGTAGGCCTCGGCGAGGGGCCGCACCTCCAGCTGCCCGGCGTCCAGCAGCGCGTCCCGCTCGGGCAGGCCCGCCAGGTCGTCGAGCAAGGCCTCCTCGTCCTTGTCGGCGGCGTACAGCAGGCGGTCACCACCGACGATGCCATCCCGCAGGAACGGCACGGCGGCGTCGTGCCACGCCGAGTCGCCCCTGTGCACCCAGCAGAGGTGGTCCCTCGGCCCGTAGCCAACCGGAGTGTCCGTCCGTTCAGAGCGACGCACGGGACGCTGCTTACCCGCGTCCTCCCCTGCTAACACCGGCCCCCCGGGGGGTCAGGACACGTCGTGAGTTTCCTCACCATCGGCGAGCGGTGTTCCTCGTCGTGCCGTTCGGCGAGCTCCGGCGCCTCCTGTTCCATCGTCCGTTGCTACACCCGGCGCGGACCGCGGCCGAACAGCCCGGGGGCGACGGGCGTGCCGGCGGGTAGCCTGCCCCGTGGGCGTTGACGATCCAGACGACGCGGGCCAGGGCCCGTTGGAGTGGCTGCTGCAGGCGTCACATACGCTGCCGCCCGGCCGGCTGGCGCCCGCCGTCGACGAAGCTCTCCGTCGGATCGGGGCCCGGTCATCGCTCGTGTACGTGGTCGACCACGACCAGCGGTCGCTCCATCCCCTGCCCATGGACGGGGCCGAGCAGGGCTCCTTCGACGTGGACGGCACGACGGGGGGACGGGCGTTCATGCTCGAGCAGACCGTGACGATCCCCACCGACGACGGCGTTCGCCAGTGGGTCCCGCTGCTCGACGGGACCGCCCGCCTGGGCGTCGTGAGTGTCGACCTCGACGCCGAGGCGGCCCACGATCCCGCCACGACCCGCGTGATCGAGCGCTGTGTGTCGCTGGCGGCCGAACTCCTGGTGACGAAGAGCCAGTACACGGACGAGATCGAGTGCGTCCGGCGGCGTCAGGCCATGTCGCTCGAGGCCGAGCTCCAGCGTTGCACCCTGCCGCCCGTGGCGCTCCTCACCCGCAGCGTGGCCGTCGCCGGCCTGCTGCTGCCCGCCTACGAGGTGGCCGGCGACAGCTTCGACTACGCCCTCAACGAGGACAGGCTCGAGGTCGCCATCATCGACTCGGTCGGCCACGAGCTCGAGTCGTCCGTGATCTCCCACCTGGTCTACGGCAGCCTTCGCAACAGCCGCCGCAACCGCATCGAGCTGCCGGAGGCGTACGCCCGGGCCGGCGCCGCCGTGGCGCGGGTCTTCCCCGACGTCCGGTTCGCCACCGCCGCCTTCGGCCACCTCGACCTGGGCTCGGGGTCCTTCCGGTGGATCTCCGCCGGTCACCCGCCGCCCCTCCTCGTCCGCGGCGGCAAGGTGACCGGCGAGGCGCCCACGAAACCCGTCTTACCGATCGGGCTGGGCGGCACGGACTCGACGGTCAACGAGGTGGCGCTCGAGCGCGGCGACCACGTCTTCCTCTACACCGACGGTGCCACCGAGGGCGGCGAACCCGGCGGCCAGCGCTTCGGGCTCGACCGCCTCGTCGACCTGCTCGGCCGCTCGCTCCTCGACGGCCTGCCGCCCGCCGAGACCGTCCGCCGGCTCGTCCAGGCAGTGTTCACCCACAGCGCCTACCGCCTCCAGGACGACACCACCATGATGCTCATCGAGTACCGCGGCGCCCCCGGCGACTGACCCCGTTACCCGCTGGGCGTGAGGGACCGGGTGAGCTGGTCGATCCGCCGGAGGCGGCCGTCGGCGGCGACGAGGCCGAACATGTACACCTCGTTGGCGACGATGTCGCCCGAGCGCATGGTCGCCGTCAGCGTGTAGCGGGCCGCAACCCGACCGGCCCCGGAGACGGCGTCGTGGACGTCGATGGCCAGCCCCTCGACGTTCCGGCGGGCCGGGCGGGCGTGGGCGACCAAGGCGTCGCGATCGAGGCGGAGCCCGTCGCTGTACTGCTCGAGGTCGCTCGTGTGGTAGCGGTCGACGATCGCCGCCGGGTCCTCCGCGCCGAGGGCCATCGCCGTCGGGAAATCACGGAGGTAGGCGGCCACATCGTGGCCCGGGGGCCGTGTGGTCGGATCGGTGGTGCTCTGTTCGGATGCCATGTGACCCCGTCAGGGTGGATAAGGTTGACAGCTCTGTCAACATACGCTGGCACACTATCCTTGTCAACTGTGTCAAAGATGCGGCGACGCCGAGCGGACGCCCAGCGCCACGGCGAGGCGATCCTCGACGCGGCGCTCCAGGTCCTGGGCAGCCGCCCGCAGGCCAGCATCGAGGACGTCGCCACCGCCGCCGGCGTGAGCCGGCAGACGGTCTACGCCCACTTCCCGTCCCGGGACGCGCTGGTCGCCGCCGCGCTCGAACGCGCCAGCGCCGACGCCATGGCAGCCGTCGACGCCGCCGCCCCGGACGAGGGGTCGGCGACCGACGCGCTGCTGCGCCTCCTGTCGGCCAGTTGGGACGCGTTCCGGCACCACCGTCTCATCTTCGAGGCGGCGGGCGCGGACCGTGCGGCGGACGCCGACGCCCGCCACGTCCCGATGACCGAACGCCTCGACGCGCTGGTGCGTCGGGGTCAGCGGGCCGGGGAGTTCGCCGCGGACCTCGACCCCGGCTGGGTCGTCGCCGCCGTGATCGCCCTCGGGCACGCGGCGGGTGAGCGGGCCGTACGCGAGCAGGTGCCCCTGGACGTCGCCGAGGCGCAGTTCACCTCGTCGGTCCTCCGCCTGTGCGGCCCTGACGGGCCGTGAGCCGGCGTCCGCCGACGCCGGGCCCGCGGCGCGCGGTCCGGCCGGTCAGACGCGACGGCCCGTCACCAGCCGCCAGGCGATGAGCGCCAGGATCACGATCACCAGGAGCAGGATCAGTCCACGCACCGGTCAACACCTCCGAGCCAGGCCCGCAGCGGACGCCGCGGGCTGCACGACAGGTGTTCCCGGAGCGGCCACCGCCCAGCCCCACGCCGCCCCGGCGTCGTCGACGGCCCCGCCGGTGTCCGCCCGGCGCATCGTCCGGTCCGTCGTTGGATGTGGGAACGTATCGGATACGCGAGTGCATCGAGGGGTGTGATGGAGCGCAACTTCGCCACGTTGTGGGAGTCGATCGCCGACGCCATCGGCGACGAGGAGGCCGTCGTGCAGGGGCCCGTCCGGCGGACGTGGCGGGAGTTCGACGACCGCGCCGCCCGCTTCGCCGGGGCGCTGGCCACCGCCGGGATCGGGCGGGGCGCCAAGGTCGGGCAGCTGCTCCACAACTGTCCGGAGTTCCTCGATACCTGGTTCGGGGCACTCAAGGCCCGGGCGATCCCGTTCAACGTCAACTTCCGCTACACGGCGGACGAGGTGCGCTTCCTCCTCGACAACGCCGATGCCGAGGTGCTCGTGTTCCACTCGAGCGTGGCCGACGTCGTGGCCGCGGTACTGGAGCGCGGCGCGGGCCTGAAGCTGGTGGTCGAGGTGGACGACGGCGGCGAGCACGTCGACGGCGGCGCCGCCCTGGAGGGCCTGCTGGCGGCGTCCGAGCCGGCGCCGCGGGTCGAGCGCAGCGCCGACGACGTCACGATGCTCTACACGGGTGGCACCACCGGCATGCCGAAGGGAGTGGTGGCGCCGGTGGGGCCACTGCTCGAGGTGCAGCTGCGCATGGTGCCGCCGCTCGTCGGCCACGCCCCGGTGTCCGACCCGGCCGAGGTCGCCGCCCTGGCCCGCCGGGCCCGTGCGGACGGGACGCCGACGGCGGTACTGCCGGCCCCGCCGCTGATGCACGCCACCGCCCTCAACCTCGGCGCGCTACCGGCGCTGAGCGTGGGCGGCACGGTCGCGCTGCTGGCGCGGCGGACGTTCGACCCGGCCGAGGTGTGGGACACGGTCGAGCGGGAGGCGGTGTTCGCGCTGACCGTGGTCGGCGACGCCTTCGCCCGTCCCCTGCTGGCGGAGCTGCGCGATGGGCCGCCCCGCGACGTCGGGTCACTCCGGGTCGTCACGTCGTCGGGCGCCATGTTCTCCGGCGAGGTCAAGGCGGGGCTGCTCGAACGCCTGGCTCCCGGGGCCGCCGTCCTCGACTTCATCGGCGCCACCGAGGGTGTCATGGGCCTGTCCGTGGCGACCCGAGAGGCGCCGGCGGTAACCGGCCGGTTCACGCCGGACCCGGGCGTGGTCGTGATCGGCGACGACGGCGCCCCGGTCCGGCCGGGCAGCGGCGCGCCGGGCGTCATCGCCCTGCCGGCGATCGCCGAGGGGTACTACAAGGACGAGGCCCGGACGGCAGCGACGTTCCGCGAGCTCGACGGGCGGCGCTACGTCGTCCCGGGCGACGTCGCCACGGTGGAGGCGAACGGGGATCTCGTGCTGCTCGGCCGGGGATCGTCGTGCATCAACACCGGGGGCGAGAAGGTCTTCCCCGAGGAGGTCGAGGAGGTGCTCAAGGAGCACCCGGCCGTCGAGGACGCCCTCGTCTTCGGCGTGCCGGACGAGCGGTTCGGCCAACGGGTCGTGGCCGTCGCGTCGGCGGCCCGGGACGCGAGCGGGACCGCCGAGGACGTCCTGGCCGAGGCCCGGACCAAGCTGGCGGCCTACAAGCTGCCGCGCACCGTCCGGATGGTCGACACCGTGCCCCGCACGGCGGTCGGCAAGCCCGACTACGAGGCGGCGCGCCGGCTGTTCGCGGCCGCGGCGCCGGCATGACCGCCGAGCCCTGATGACGACGACCGAGTCGACCGCCGGGAAGCGTTCGCGAGCGAACACGCGGGCCCGGCTCCTGGAGGCGGCCTACAGGGTGTTCGCCGAGAGGGGCTTCACGGCGTCGACGATCGAGGATGTGTGCGAGGCCGCCGGGTTCACCCGCGGGGCCTTCTACAGCAACTTCGCCTCGATGAACGAGCTGTTCTTCGCCCTGTGGCGCCACCGCAGCGACGCGTTCGTCGCCCGGCTCGCCGACATCGCCGCCGCCGCGCGCGACGAGCCCCGGCGCGCCGACCAGCTCCTGGAGGCCATGACAACCACGGTGGACGACGAGTCGCGCACCTGGTTCCTCGTGAACACGGATTTCCTCCTCCACGCGCTCCGTCACCCCGAACTGGCCGCCGAGCTGGCCGTGCACCGGCGCCGGCTCCGGCAGCGGCTGGGGACCCTCGTCGCCGACTACCTCGACCGGCGGGGCCGCCACCTCGCGCCGGGCATCGGCGCCGACCTGGCGGCCCGCCTCGTGCTCGCCGTGTCCGAGGGCGGCCTGCACCAGGTCCTCGTCGAGCCGGACGACGCCGACGCCCGGCGCCTCCGGGGCCTCCTGGTCGACGGGCTCCTCGAACGCTTCACCGAGCCGGGGCCGTGACCGCGCCCTGGTCCTGCGACGCCCGTCGCACCGGACCATGGGGAAGGCGCCCGTGCCAGCCTCCAGATTGGTCCCGGCCCCCGAGGACGGCCGGGCCGTCGACCAGATCGTGGCGGCGCTGCGGCGACGGTGACGTCCCGACGGCCTCACGGGGCGTCCGGCTCGTCCAGCCAGGCGGCGAGTTGGGTGGCGACGGCCGGGTTGTCGAGAAGACCGAGGTGATTGGCCGGGCGCACGACGGCGCCGTCGACCGGGTCGAAGCCCACCCGGCGCCGCCCGTCCTCGCCGGCGGCGCTGGCGCTGAGCACCAGGAGGTCGCCGAGCACGCGGTCCACGAGTGACCCCGCCGGACCGGTCCCGCCGAGCGCGGCCGAGACGGCGTGGTGCCTCGCCGACGGCAGCACCGGGAGGTCGATGAGGTCCCGCCCGAACCAGTCGGCCGGCTCGGCCTCGTCGACGCCGGCGGCGAGCGGGAGCCCGAAGCGGAGGTCCCGGGTGCCGCCGCTGGGGCGTTCCAGCAGGCCGGCGAACGGACGCAGCTCGGGCACCCGCACCAGCAGCGACCCGAGCGCGACCGCCACCCGGGCCAGCGGTGCCCCGAGGTGGGGCGTGCCCAGGTACACGCAGTGCCGCACGGCGCCCACCCACCGGTCGCCGCGCTCGGCACCGGCGTGGCAGGCGCTGCGCACCACGAGCCCGCCCATCGAGTGGCCCACCAGGTGCAGCCGCCGGACCGGCACGGGCCAGGTCGCCACCAGCCGCTCCAGCAGGTCCGCGAGCTGCGCACCGTTCTCGGCCACCGGACGGCCGGTGTTGTAGCGCAGGTAGAGGGGCGTGAGCCCGCGCTCCTCCCGCAGCCGGTCCCCGTGGGAGCGGGGCCCGGCCTCGTCGGTGCCCGCGCCGCGCCACCAGCCGCCCTCCCACCCCGCCAGGCCGTGGACGAAGAGGACGACCTCGTCGGACGCGTCGTCCTCGCCGGCCGGGGGCTCGTCACCGAGCGCCGGGCCTCCCGCCCGCCGCCGGATGGTCATCGGCACGGCGAGCGGGCTCCCCTCCCGGGCGAGGTGGTCCCCGGCGAACGCGTCGAGCACGGCCAGGGCCGCCGCCCCGGCCGGCGACCCCGACAGCTCCCCCCACCGGTTCCCCCGCGCCAGCCGGTCGAGCACCTCCTCGGCCACCGCGCCGGCCGCCACGACGCCACCCCGCACCGACGCGTACGCGACCCCGGCCACGAGGTCGTGCGCGACCTTGGACGGCCGTCCCAACGGCCCGACGCCGCGCCACGAACGCGTCGCGATCGCCTCGTGCACCGCCTCGACCCGACGCACCCCGTCCCCCACGGCCCCCGCCACCACCGCGGCGAGAGCCGGCCCCTCCCCAGCCACCATCCCCTCACCCTGCCCGCAGGAGAACGCCGCCACCCATTCCTGTCCCACCGGGCTCGTCGGTGTCGTCGTCGAGCTGGCCCGGGCCCCGCCCGGCCAGAGGGTGAGCGGTTCGTCAGGTGCGCAGCGCGTAGGTCAGGTGGGTGGCGCTCGGCGAGATGCGCACGTCGCGTTGGACGAGTTGGCGGCGCTGGCAGTCGACCAGGAGGGGTGTGCCCGAGCCGAGCACGATCGGGGCGAGATGGATGATCAGCTCGTCGGCGAGCCCGGCGTCGACACACTGGCGGATCACGTCGCCGCCGCCCATCACGACGGCGTCCTTGTCGCCGGCCGCCGCCTTGGCCTGCTCGATGGCCGATGCCAGTCCGTCGGTGACGAACGTGAAGTCGAGATCGAGCCGCACCTTCCCCGGCGCCGAGTGGGTGACGACGAAGAACTTCGGCGTGGTGGCGTGATCTGCTCCGTAGCCCATCTCGTCGCTCCAGCCGTGCGGTCCGTCGATGACGTCGAACAGTCGGCGACCCATCACGACTGCGCCGGCGGACTCGGCGGTCTCCCGCAGCACGTCCCTGTCGACCTCCTGGCCGCTCCCCACCCAGGCGTGCAGGGGATCGCCGCCGTGCCCCAGGCCCTGGTCCGGGCCCGGATCGGGCCCGGTCACGAACCCGTCGAGTGACATGGTGATATCTGCGATGACCTTCGTCATGGTGCGGTCCTCCGTGGGTCGCATTGCCGTGCACGAGCTGCGACCGCTCCGGTCGCGAGAACTCATCGCGCTGGCCGGCCGCAACGGGCACGTCGATCATGTGTCGTTCCAGAGAGCCGAGCACATGGAGGCCGGGGGCGTCACGTACGGTGGCCCGACCCCGGGGGAGGTCGCCGTCGCCGTGCCACGTCGAGTGTTGTGGGGCCCGGGTCGGGACGACCTCGACCCGATCCACGGGAACAGCCGTCAGCCGGAGCCGGACCACGCGAGCGCGGTCCCGACCCGATGAGCGGCCTGCCGGCCCACGAGGCCATTCGCAACCTGCTGGGGCGGTACTGCGAGCTCATCGACGCCGGCGACCTCGACGGGGTCGCGGACCTGTTCGAGGGAGCGGTGCTCCACGACGATGCGGGAAACGAGGTGGGACGAGGGCGCGAGGGAGCGACGCGGCTCTACGCCGGCACGCGCCTCCACGCAGACGGCACCCCGCGCACGCGGCACATCACGGCCAACTCGATCATCGACGTGGACGAGGAGGCGGGCACCGCCACGGCCCGGTCGGCCTACGTGGTGTTCCAGGCGACCGACACCCTGGCCCTCCAGCCGATCATCAGCGGCCGCTACCGCGACCGCTTCACCCGCGTCGACGGCGAGTGGTCCTTCAGCGACCGCACCTTCACCGTGGACCTGGTCGGCAACCTGACCGAGCATCTCACCTACGTCCTGGAACGCCCCTAGGCGGCATGATCGCTACGGGCCGACGGGTGCGTCCACGAAGCGAAGTGCCAGGAGCGCGATGTCATCCGTGGCGGCGGCGCCCGGGCCCACCTCGGCCAGAAGGCGGTCACAGAGCTCGTCGAGCGTGCCGGCCCAGCTCGTGGCCACGTCGAGCACGCGCTCCATCCCGTCGTCCACCGTCTCGCCGCGGCGTTCGAAGAGACCGTCGGTGACGAGGAGGATGGTGGTGCCCGCCACCACGTCGATGGTGACCGGCTCCGGTCCCCGCAACGCGAAGCCGAGGACGCTGGCGTGCTCGTGCACGAGCCGGGCCCCGCCGGGGCCGATGAGGAGCGGCGGGGGATGGCCGGCGTTCACCACGGTGAGGCGGCCCTGGGCGCGGTCGAGCACGGTGATGCACACGGTGGCCGTGATGGTGGGATGGAACCGGCGCAACATGCGGTCGAGGCGCTCGAGGACGGCGGTGGGCGAGTGGCCCTCGAGGGCGTAGGCGCGCAGGGCGTTGCGCAGCTCCGCCATGACCGTGGCGGCCTGCAGGGAGTGCCCGACGACGTCGCCGACGGCGGCCAGCACGCGGTCGCCGTCCAGCTCGAGGACCTCGTAGAAGTCGCCGCCGACCTCGGCATGTGCGGCGGCCGCCTCGTAGCGCACAGCGACCTCGAGGCCGTGCGGCGCGGCCGCCCACTCCGGCAGGAGGCTCCGCTGGAGCGTCAGGGCGATGCGGTGCTCCAGGTCGTAGGCCCGGAGGTTCTCGATCGAGATGCTCACGGCGTGGGTGAAGAGGTCGAGGACGAGGCGGGCCTCGGCCGTCTCGTCCGGCGACGGCGCCGGAGTCGCCGCCACGAGGACGGCGCCCAACGAGCTACCGCCCTTGTCGGTGAGGGTGGCCGCCAGGTACCCGTCCGGCTCGGTCACGACCGGCAGGGCCGGGAGGTCCCGCGGGTCCACCGTCCCTCCGCCGGCCAGGGCAGCCGCCACGTCGGCCGGCAACGTCTCGGGACACGGCAGCGCCTTCGCCTCCCGGTCGGGCGATGCCACGGCGACGAGGCTGCGGTCCCCGACGGAGGCGACGACCACGGCGGTGGCGCCGAAGATGGCCCCGGCGCCCATGGCCGCGGACGACACGAGTTCGTCGGGCGTCGTCGCAGCCGTGGCGGCCAGGCTCGCGTCGTGGAGGCTCCGCAGGTGGTCGGCGAGGCGGACGGCGCGGCGCCGCGCCGCCGAATACCGGAGCAGCGCCTCGATCGTGGCCAGGAGCTCTTCGCGTTCGACCGGCTCGACCAGGTAGGCGTCGGCGCCCCGACGCAGCCCCTCCGAGCGGTCGGCGGTCTCCACGGCCGTGGCCGACAGGTGCAGGACCGGCAGGGCCGCCGTGGCCGGCGCTGCCTTGATCTGCTCGCAGACGTCGATGCCGCTCATGTCCGGCAGGCGGATGTCGAGCGTGACCAGGTCGATGCCTCCGGCCTCGACCGCGGCGAGGGCCTCGCCGCCCGTGGCGGCCTCGAGGACGGCGTAGCCGGCGCGCCGGAGCCAGGTTCCGACCACGTAGCGGTTCGTCTCGACGTCGTCGACGACGAGGACCGTCGCCTTCCGGCCGGGTGAGGGGACGATCACGGTTGGCTCAGCGCCGCGACGAGGGCGTCGCGGACCGTCGTGCGGTCGAGGGACGCCTTGGCCAGGACGGCCGCAGCCCGGCCGAGGCTCCCGCCGCCCGAGCCCTCCAGGTCGGCCGACGTCACGATCACGACGGGGACGTCGCGCAGCGACGCCTCCTGGCCCATGCGAGCGAGGACGGCGCCGCCGTCCATGTCCGGCATGCGCAGGTCGAGGAAGACCACGTCCGGGACCCGACTCGCCATCGACGCCAAGGCCTCCTCGCCGTTGCTCGCCTCCAACACCTGCCCGGCCACGTCCTGCAGCATGCCCCGCAGGATGCGCCGAAAGCCCTCGTCGTCGTCGACCAGCAGAGCGGTCCCGACGTCGATCGGCCCGGCCTCCGTCAGGCCGGGCGAGACCTCTCTGGCGAGGGCCGACGCCCAGCGAACCGGCAGGCTCACGGTGAACGTGCTGCCCACGCCGGGCGCACTGACCAGCGACAGGTCGCCGCCGAGGGCCCGCGCGACACGGCGGGCGTACGGCAGGCCCAGGCCCGTCCCTCGTCGCCGGGCCTGGAGCCGCCCTTTGACCTGGAAGAACTCCTCGAAGACCCGGGCTTGGTCCGCCTGGGCGATCCCGATGCCGGTGTCGGTCACGTCGAGGGCCACCTCCAGCGGGGACAGCGCCCGGGCGGACAGGCGGACGCTGCCGTGCTCCGTGAACTTGAGTGCGTTCGTCAGCAGGTTCCGCAGGACGTGCAGCAGCAGGCCGGCGTCGGTCTCGATGGCCGGCAGGCCCGTCGGCGGCTCGACTCGCAGCTCGACCTCGCCGGCGACGAGCGGGCGCAGACCGGCATGGACGTCGGCGAACACATCGACGAGGTCGACCGGCCCGATCTCGGGTTCGAGACGACCGGATTCGGCCTTGGCCAGGTCGAGCAGGTCGTTGACCAGCCCGAGCAGCTCGCCCGCCGTCCGGGAGATGAGGCCGACCTGGTGGCGCTGCTCGTCGTCCAGCTTCCCCTCGGCGGGGCTGGCGAGGAGCTGCGCCAGCCCGAGGATCGAGTGCACCGGGCTGCGCAGCTCGTGACTGACGTTGGCGAGGAACCGGGTCTTGGCCTCGCTCGCCTCGGCGAGCTGCACCGTCTTGTCGTCGAGCTCGGCGTAGAGGGCCACGACCCCCCGGTTGGTCTCCTCGAGCTCGTCGGCCAGCTGGCCGTACATGGCCAGCACGCCGCTGTTCGTCTCCTCGAGCTCGGCGTTGAGGCGCAGCAGTTCGTCCTGCCGGACCTTCAGCTCGTCCAGGGTGGCGATCAGCTGCTGGTTCTGGGCCCGGAGCTCGTCGAGCGGACGTGTCGGGGCGACGGCGAGCGCCCGACGGACGTCCTCGGCGGCGGCCGTGCGTCCCGGCGGCAGGCGCTTGTGCAGCGTCACCGCCCCGGCGGGCCCGCCGTCGGCCGGCTCGACGGCGTCCACCAACCGGGCCGCCGCCGCCAAGGCCGGGCTCGCTGACGCCTCGGCGGGGGCCGGCAGGCCGAGGACCGTCACCGAGAGGCGCCGGCCGCCATCGGTCAGGGCGAACCGGGCGGAACCCTTGGCCGGCCCCGCGAGGAGCTCACGGCCCACCTCGCTGAGCGCCGTGGCGACCCGGACCTGGTCGGCTTCCTCCAGGCCGGCGGCCGCCGACGCCTCACGCGCCCGCTGCCGAAGGACGAACACGTCGTCCACCCGTTCGATGGGCACGACGGCGAGTTCCTCCGTCACGCGGCGCCCACCACGAGGACCGAGGCGTCGTCGTGACGGATCCCGGCGTCACGCAGGAGCGTCGCCGCGCTGACGAGGGCCTCGTGCCGGCGGATGCCCGGATAGTCGGCGAGCGACCATTTCTCGGTGAGGCCGTCCGAATGCAGCACCACCAGGGCCCCGGCCGGGAGCGGGTACTCCATCGAGCGGATCGCGGGGCGCTTGTGGCCGACGATGCCCGGGACCGTCACCATGCCGCGACGCCGCTCGCCGTCGTCGACCCAGCCCGCCACGTTCCCCACCCCGGCGAAGCGCACCCGTCCGGCCGCGGCATCGACCCGGGCGACCGCGACCGCCGCACCCCGGGTGCCAGGGAGGGCCCGGTGGATCGCCGCCAGGATGTCGCCCGGCTCCACCACCCCCTCCAGCGCGGCGGCCTCGAAGGCCCGGACCGCCTCCTGCGACGCCTTCGCCGCCAGCAGGCCATGGCCGAGCCCGTCGGCGAGCATCACCGTGAACCCGTCACCGTCGCCCCGCCACGTCCCGGCGTCCCCGCACACGCCGTCGCCCCCGATCGGACGGCTCAGCACGGCGACGGAGCGGTCGCCCCGGGCGACGGCCGCCGGTGTCCCGGCCGGCCAGAACGTGGCGACCACCACGGTGCCCCGGCCGGGCACGGAGTGTGCGTCGTAGTGGCTGGCGAGCCGGCGCACCGCCCCCAGGCCGACGCCGAGCGTGCCCGCGGTGGAATGGCCGTCGGCCATGACGACCCCGAGGTCGTCGATGCCCGGTCCCGCGTCCAGCGCCACCAGCTCGACCGCCGCCACGTCGTCGGCCCGACGGACGCGGACCACGGCCGTCCCGGCGACGGCGTGGCGGTGGAGGTTCGTGGCCAGCTCGGTCGCCGCCAGGCCCAGCTCGCCGGCGCGGTGCTCGTCGAATCCGAGGCGAGCGGCCACGGCCATCGCCGCCCGACGTAGCCGGCCGGCGGCGCTGGGCTCCTCGACCGGTATCCAGTCGAGGTCGTCGACCGGCCTCACCGAGCCCACTTTGTCATCGACACGGTCGTCCCCTTCCCGGGGACGGTGTCGATATCGAACGCGTCGACCAGCCGCCGGCTGCCGGACAGGCCCAGCCCGAGGCCCGTCCCGGTGCTCCACCCGTCGACGAGCGCCTGCTCGACGTCCGCGATCCCGGCGCCCCAGTCGGTGAACGTGGCCCGCACGCCTCGGCGGCGGCCGTCGGACACCACCTCGAGGGTGACGGTGCCGCCCCCACCGTGCACCAGCGTGTTACGTGCGAGCTCGCTGGCGGCGGTGACCGCCTTGGTCTGCTCGACCAGGCTGAGCTCGGCGGCGATGGCGAAGGTCCGCATCGCCTGGCGAACGCGCACGACGTCGCGGTCGGCGGCGATCGGTAGCTCCTCCGCCGGCGGCGCGCCGGGCACCGTCGTCGTCATCACCCGGTCGCGTCGGGCGCCGACGCCCCGGAGGAGATGGCGTCGAGGTCCTCCGCGGCCCGCAGCCCCAGGTCGCGGCGCAGGATCCTCAGGCCCTTCTCCACGTTCAGGGCGGTGCGGACGCTGCCGAGCGACAGGCCGAGGTCGACCAGCGTGATCGCCACGGCAGGCCGCATGCCCACCACGACCGTCTCGGCGTCGAGGACAGACGCCGTCGCCGCGATGTCGGCGAAGACGCGACCGATGAAACTGTCCACGATCTCCAGCCCGGAGATGTCCACCAACACGCCGCGGGCCCCGCTGGCGACGATCTTGTCGGCCAGGTCGGCCTGCAGGGCCAACGCCACCTCGTCCTCGAGGTCGAACTGGATCGACACGAGCAGGACGTCACCCAGCTTGAGGACGGGGACACGCTCCATCAGGCGTCCGCCCCCCGCCGCGGGACGATGTCGAGCCCGGCTTCGGCCAGCGTCAGCTTCAGGGCGTCGGACAGCTTGGCCTTGGTCACGATGTCGCCGAACTCGATGCCGAGCCCCACGATCGTCTGGGCGATCTGCGGCCGGATGCCCGAGATGATGCAGTCGGCCCCCATGAGGCGGGCGGCGACGATCGTCTTCAGCAGGTGCTGCGCCACCTGCGTGTCCACCGCCGGGACGCCCGTGATGTCGATGATCGCCCGCTCGCTCTCGGTCTCGAGCAGCGCCTCGAGCAACTTCTCCATCACGACCTGCGTGCGGGCGGAGTCCAGCGTGCCGACCAGGGGCACCGCCACGACGCCGTCCCACAGCTTCACCACCGGGGTGGACAGCTCCAGCAGCTCGTCCGCCTGGCTGGCGATCACCGACTCGCGGGCCTCGGCGTAGGCCTGGAAGGTGACGAGGCCCAGGTCGTCGACCAGCCTCGAGAACTCCAGGAAGTCGGCGTACTGCTCGGCGGTCGGCTGCTCGCCCACGGCGCTCAGCGCCGCTTCCTTGAGGGCGAACACCGACACGGCGGTCTCCGCCGGCGTGGCGCCCGCTCGCGCCCGCGTGCGCGACAGCTCGGTCAACAGGGCCCGCGCCTCGTCGAGCTCCGCTGCGGTCGCGTCGGGTAACTCGTCACCGACGAGTCCCTTGACCAGGGCGTCATAGAGCGTCGACAGCTCGGAACGCACCTCGGCCTCGGACACCCGGCCACGCGCGCCTCGCAGAGCACCCTCGACCCATCCGTCGAGGACCTCGTCCCGCCTGTCCCTCACCACGGCCACGACACTGTTGCCGCCGGCTTTCTTTGCCATCTGCTCGCACACTCCCTGTCCGCGGACGTGAGGAGTCTGGCCCAGCCTGGCGCCGGGCGCATCACGACGCCACCAGGCGCCCGCGGGATGGTCGCCACCTGCGCTCCATGGCGGAACGGGCCGGCGCGGCTTCGCCTCCTCGGCTGGCGCTCAACCGTAGGCGTGGACCGGCCGGTGTCGGCGGGATCCCCTCGGAGATTCGCCGGGGTGTCGTCCGGGTCGTCGATCGACGACGATGGCCGAGTCCACTTCGCCATCCGTCCCCGGGTCGGTCGCCGAGGAACACCCACCTCCACGGCCGCACCGTGGCGTGAGCGGCAGCCCGAAGATCCCAGGCAGGCCTGCGTCGAACCGGTTCCGACACGCGATCCGGCAGCGGTCGCAGCCGGCACCGACCGAGGAACCGCACCATGACCGACGCCGGCCCCACCATCGGACTCGTCCTCGACTGCCACGAACCGACCCGCCTCGCCGACTTCTGGGCCGCCGCCCTCGACTACGTCTCGCTCGGGCCAGCCGGCGCCTATGTCGTCCTGCTCCCCAACGGCCGCCCCGGGCCCAAGCTCCTCCTCCAGCAGGTCCCCGAACGCAAGATGGTCAAGAACCGCATGCACCTGGACATCGACGCCGTCGACATCGAGGCCGAAGCCGCGCGGCTCGAAGCCCTCGGCGCACACCGAGTCGGCCACGACCAGCTCCACGAGCACGGCAGCAACTGGATCCTCATGGCCGACCCCGAAGGCAACGAGTTCTGCGTCTGCGACGGCGGCGCCGGGAGCAGCTGACCAGTCGGGCGGTACCAGCGAGACCGGGCGCCGGTTCGTCTACCAGGCCGTCGCGGCACCGCAGTCTTCACAATCGAGTCTGTCGGGTAGCTGGCAGTCCGTAGGTGCGACGCACGCTCGTCCCCTGGCTCAGGTCCGCCCCGTACACGTGGAGCGTGATGGCAACCGAATCTCCGGTGTTCGCGACTCGATGGATGTCGTCGGGCGGCGCGACACCACTGACCGAGCCGGTTGTGCGCTGGCGGCGGCCGACCTCGACCAGTCGACTGCCATCGACGTCGAAGAGCGTTTCGGTCTCGGAGCCCTGAAGCACCATGAACGAACACCACACGAGGTGGTCGTGGACCTCGGTCACCTGCCCGGGTCGCCAGACGACCGCAGAGATCGAGAATGCCGCCTCGGCGTGCAGGGTGTGCCGGGTGTAGTGGTCAGCGCTGCCGGCACGTTGCTGCTCCGTGAGCAGCGAGGTACTTGGCTCCGCCCTGGCGAGTGATTCGGCCACCAGCTTCGCGATCGTGGGAGGGTCCGAGGCCGCCCGAGTGCACAGGCGGACCTGCCGAACCAGGTCAGCGAGACCGTGTCGCGGCGGCCCGACCAGGGTTGGTGACTCCAGCTCCGAGATGTGTGCCATGCGACGCAGCGTGGATCAGCCGACCCATGACGTCCAATGCCAAAAGCCTGTAGATCATATCGATATGCTTGATGTATGCTCAGCCTGCTGCATCTCAAGGTCCTAGCGGCGGTCGCGCGAACTGGTTCCGTCACCGAGGCGGCGAAGGAACTGCACTACTCGCAGCCATCGGTGAGCCACCACCTGGCACGCCTGGAAGAGGCGACCGGCGCCAAACTCGTTCAGCGCGTCGGTCGTGGCATCCGCCTGACGCCCGAAGGACAGCTGCTGGCCAACCGAGCCACCGAGATCGTCGGGCGGGTCGAGTCGGCGTCCAACGAGCTGGCAGCACAGGTTGGGTTGCGGGCTGGGCACGTGCGTCTGGCGGGGTTCCAGTCGGCGTTGAGCACGATCGTGCCGAAGGCCGCTGCCACCCTGGCCCGGAAGTACCCAGGAATGGAACTGAGCCTGGTGGATGTCCACCCGGTCGACGCGTTGCGGTTATTGCGCCAAGGGGAGATCGACGTTGCGCTGATCTTCCGTTACGCCGACACGCCGGTCGAAGACGAGGGATTCCGGCTTGCCCACGTCGCCGATGATCCCATCTACCTGGTGAGTCGGACGCCCGCAGACAGCATCACCAACTACAGCGAGTCCGCGTGGGTTGGCGGTTGCGAACGCTGCCAGGCCGAGTTGATCTCGGTGTGTCGGCGGTCAGGCTTCGCCCCACGCATCGCATTCGTCAGCGACGACATGGTGGTCATGCAAGCGCTGGTCGCCGCCGGGATGGGTGTCACCATCCTTCCCGGCCTCGCCCTGCAGGCGCATCGCTCATCGGCGGTCCACACCACCGAGCTACCCGGCTTTCCCCGACACATCTACGCCGTCACGTACGGCAACCCACCCGACCCGCCCGCGACCACCGCGCTCATTGACACCATCCGAGAATCCGTCTGACTGGTCGTGCCGCAAGCGGCATGTCGGTTCCTCTCGTCGTCTTCGTCGTCGTCGACCCTCGAGAGCGGCGAGGATCGAGTGGAACGGCACGCCGTCGTGACCGAGATCATCCGAGCTGGGTGAGGCGACAACGGGCGGACGGCTTCACCCTGTGCCCACGCGAGT
>Ga0126306_10000062_pt1 | contig 31024 bp, 36 predicted proteins | sample Plot27_FD_92592 | JGI IMG/M metagenome (GOLD analysis project Ga0126306, IMG submission 92592) | Serpentine soil microbial communities from UC McLaughlin Reserve, CA, USA - Plot27 | ecosystem: Environmental > Terrestrial > Soil > Grasslands | place: USA: UC McLaughlin Reserve, Lake County... | reverse complement strand
TGCGGATGTGCGTGACGCCCCAGTCGCCCGTCGCACGAAAGTCGAGCAACTCCCATTTCACGTTCTCGAAGGCGCCGCGGATCGTCTCCCACCAGGCACGCAGTCCGTCACGGCCGCGGAAGGTCGTTCCTTCCGCCTCGGCGACCATCGACGTGAACTCGACGTCTTCGGCGGCCAACCCCATAAATGCATCCAGATCGCCGGAGTTGATGGCCTCAAAGACGGCGTCCGCGATCGCACGAGGCTCGGGACTCAGTTGCGACATCGCCCGCCCAGTATCCCGCTCGGGCTACCCTCCGCCTAGCGCGAGCGCGCTCACACTTGCCCGAACAGAGGGGAGCGGGGATGCTGAGTAAGGCTGAAACCAGGTCGCGTTGGCTGGTAATTAAGCCGGCGCGACTCACCGCCGTCGACGCACGCGGACTCGCCTCCGCGGACCGACGGAAACCACCGTGACACGGGACCCGTCGGCGCGAGCGCGTTGGCCCAGCGACCGAAGCGCGGTGTCCGCACGGTCGCTCGAGCGGTAGAGGAGCAACGTGTGGGTGCCTTCGGTGGCGGTCGCCATGCGCGAAATCGTAGAGCTCAGCGCCACCGACGAAGCGCGCCCAGTGCGGTCGCCACCAGCGCGGACTCGACCTTGCGTGGTGGTAGGCGCTCGGCGCGCAGCTCTGCGCTCGCCGCGTGTATCAGCGCTACGAGCATCGAGAGGTGCCACGCGGCCGGCACGTCTTTACGGAAGGCACCGGTGCGCTGGCCGCGTTCGATCAGCGACTCCAGGGCGGCAAAGACCGCGCCGTGTCGGTGGTGGAGATCCGCGTCTGGAAGCCGGGTGTTGATCGCCACCAGCGCGTGGTAGCGCCCGAGTGTGCGCCATGCCTCGGTCACCACCCGCCGCAGTGCGTCCGCTGGGTCGCCGCGCTCAGGTTCGGCCGCCAGGATGACCTCGACGACTTCTGACATCGCGTCTTCCGTGACGGCGGAAATCAACGCCTCCCGCGTCGGGAAATGCACGTAGACCGTGGCTCGTACTACGCCCGCTCGGCGGGCGACCTCGGCCATACTGGCCTCGGGATCGTCGGCCAGCGCCTCGACCGCGGCGTCGAGAATGCGCGCCTCGCTCCGCTCAGCGTCGGCACGTCGGCGGCGGCCCTCGCGTGGGGTGGGGGTGGTGTGCGCAGAAGCCATCGCTGAGTCAGTGGATCGGCATGGAGCTTGGTGCCAGCCGGAGCCTGGGCAGGAACACGCTTGCGGAGGGCAGGACGATCAGGGCCACGAGGCTGGCGGCGATGGCCAGCCCAGCTGCGGCCATGAACGCGTTGCCGATCCCGTTCGCAAACGCCGCTCCTGCGCTCGAGCCGGGTGCAGCTCCAATCCCAGCGGTCGCGATCGTCACGAGCACCGCGACCCCAAGTGAGCCGCCGACCTCGTGGCCGGTCGTGTTCAACCCGGACAGCATGCCGCTCTCCTCCTCGCGCGCGCCGGTAAGGACGGCTATGGCGACCGCGACCAGGACGATCCCGAGGCCTAGGCCTGCGAGCAGCATCCCCGGCAGGACGTCGGACAGATAGCTGCCGTCCGGGTCTGCGCCCGAGAGCAGGAGCAGCCCGGCGGCGCTGACCGCGAACGCGCCGGCCATCGGGACGCGCACGCCGCCGCGGCTGATGAGCTGGCTCCCGACGTGGGCGCCGGCACCGGCCGCGAGGGCTAGTGGAAGGAAGGCCAGTCCGGTCTCGAGTGGGCCTGTAGCGAGCACGTCCTGCATGTACAGCGACAACAGCAGGAATGTGCCGAACAGGACCGCCGAGGCGGCGAGCATCAGTGCGAAGCCGCCGCCGACGGCGCGGTCTGCGAGCCGCTCGACGCGCAGGAGAGGCCGCGCGGTGTCGCGCTCGAGGGCGGTGAAGCCGGCCAGGCCGACGAGCCCCACCCCGCCGATGCCGAGTGTCTGGATCGACGTCCAGCCCGCGCTATCGGCCTGCGAGATTGCGTATATCACCGCACCGAGGCTCGTGGTCGCGACGAGCGCGCCGCGGAGATCGAGCCCGCTCCAGCTCGGGAGTGCCCTATCGGCGGGGACGATCCGGCGGACGACGACCGCGAGCAGGAGGCCGACGGGCAGGTTGATCAGGAAGATCGCGCGCCAGTCGAGCTCCGTCAGGGCGCCTCCGAGGAGGACGCCGATTGCGGCGCCGGCGCCGCCGACCGCGCCCCAGGCGCCGAGCGCCTTTGTGCGCTCGGATCCGGTGAAGGTAGTCGTGATGATCGATAGCGCTGCGGGCGAGAGCAGGGCGGCGCCAAGACCTTGGCCTGCCCTGGCCGCGAACAGCGCGCCGGCGCCACCCGCGAGCGCCGAGGCGAGCGAGGAAAGCGTGAAGATCGTCAGACCGGTGAGGAAGACGCGTCGGCGCCCGAGCAGATCAGCGGCGCGTCCGCCCAGCAGCAGCAGGCTGCCGAACACGAGCGAGTAGCTCGTGATCGTCCAAGTGATGTCGCCACCGGCGATCCCGAGGTCAGTCGCCATGTCCGGCAGCGCCAGGTTTACGGCGGAGATGTCGAGGATGACCATCAGCTGCGCCACCAAAAGCACCCCGAGTAGAGCGGGTCGAGAGCTGTTGCTGTTGCGGCTGCTGGTGGGTGTGTAGGGGCGGCGGTGCATCTGGACTCCATTTCGTTACTCAGACAGGGATGTCTGGGCTAGTAAATCAGACATAGGTGTCTGATGTCAAGCACGCCCGCCCCGGTGACCTGGTTACTGTCGTGCGACGGCCCATGTTCGGACTGTGCACGATCCCCGATGACCGTGGGGCTGCGACCGAGGCGCATCGTGCGGTCCGGCGGGCGGCTGCTGCTCGTAGCCGAGCGGCGGTGGGCGGCGAGCGGGTGGCACCAGGCGTCGACCCGAACTGCTCCGCCCGCCCGCGCTTGGACGGTGCAGCCCAAGCAACAGCTTCGGCACGGCTGCGATGGGTGCGACCCCCGACGAAGAGGTCATCTCTGTAGCGGGCGATACATTTTCCAGCGACATCCCGCTTCGCGCTGATTCGGGCTGCAAACTCTCCAAGAATTGCGAGGCACGTGCGTTCATACAGGTGCTTCGATGGAGACCACCAGCAGGCCGCCCACACCTGAGAGCACCGCCCCCCGTCAGCCGACTCGGGAGCGGCCGGGTGCGGTTGCGCTGCTGATCGTCGCGCTCGTCGTCGTGGTGACGGTGGCGTGGGCCCCGACACGGGCTACCGTGACGTTTGCTCTCATGCCGTCACGCCAGCCTTCTTCCTCCACTCGCGAGACACCCTTGGGGATCGGGATCCCGATCCTCTTCTCGCTGCTGGCGTGGGCCGCCCTGGTGTTGGCGCTCGTCGACCGGCTCTAGGTTCCGCGCGAGTCAGTCGGCGCAGGCGGCGTGTTCTGTTTACGGCGCTCCCGGATCTGCGTGATCGCCAGCCAGACCATAAACGCCACCACGGGGAGGAAATAGGCGACCGTCGTGATCCAGTGGCCGGCATGGGCGATCTGGAAGGTCATGAGTTCGCTGACGACAGTAGCCACAAGGCGAGGCTCGTGAAGCCCACCATCACCGCGAGCATCCAGTACTGCGAGCGCACGGCCAGCTTCGCGTCGTCATACAGGGCGAGCGCGCGGTCGTGGGCGAGTATCAGCGCGGCCACGTGGCCGCTCACCACGAAGGCCACCTGCCAGTACCAGGTGGCGTCCGCCCCGATCAGGCTGTAGTCGATCTGCGTGTCGGCCGTTCCGAAGATGTCTGAGCCATCCCCGAGCGGATCAGACGCGAGGTAGAAGATGCCCTGGCCCTGGAAGAGCAGCAGCGTGAAGTAGTGCGCAGCCACGTACGCAAGGGCGATCGGCACGAGCGAGTGCACGAACTCGCGCGCCAGGCGCCGGGCGCTGAAGCCGCCTCCCACCGACTTCGCCCCCAGAACCCCGAGCCAGTAGAAGCCGGCGACGAACAGGACAGCGCCGATCAGCCCGAGCATGAAGGTCAGCTCGAGCGAGTGCTCGGGCGAGAGACCCCGGTCCTGGAAGAACTGCGCGATGTCCGGGGAGACGCTGTTCCAGGGCCGCTTTCCGGTGAAGCCGTCGAACGAGACCGAGCCGATCATCACCGCCACGAGGGCCACGGTGCCCGGAAGCGGCTCCAGCCTTGGCAGCCCCGACAGCGGGCGACGGAGGCCGACCACGCGGTCGCGCGTCTCGACCGCCGACAGGCGCGAGAACAGGTTGAAGTAGACCGAGAAGGCCTCGCCGCGGTCGATCCAGCGCTCGACCCCGTACAGCGCCATGGCGATGAAGGTGAGCGCCGAGTAGACGAGCGCCGCGATGGCGAGGCTCTCCGGCTTGTCGCCGTTGGAGGCGACCAGCTCCATCGTCGCGAAGCAGAAGATGCCGGCGGCGGCGGGCCAGCGGCCGAGCCACCCCGGGTACTCGAGCGGTGCCGGCAGCTCGCCGCGCGAGACCGTCCGCGCGACCCACGCCACGCCCCTTCCGATCGCCCGCCAGGGGTTGAAGGCGCGGAATACGTCTCCGAACAGGACGCTGAGCGGCACCAGCCCCAGCCAGAAGATCACGTAGATGAAGATCGGGGCGAAGTTGGCGGTGGTGCTCTGCGTGCCCTCCAGGCCCGCGTAGACGGTGAGACCCAGCAGGAACACGCCGATCGCTCCGCAGACGATCTCAACGGGTCGGCTGGCGAGCACGCGCCCGATTCCGCCGGGCAGCGGTCGCCAGGTCGGCTTCTGGAGGCGCGGCTCGGGCCAGAGCACCGCGAGTGCCACGAACGAGACCACGAGCACCATCGCGGCCGCCCATCCGAACAGCCACTCCGGAATCGGCAGATCCGAGCGTACGGAGATCCCGTGCCCGATCAGGAACACGGAGCGCTCACCTGGGTTCGACTACGAGGGTGGCGACCAGCGGGTCACGACCGGCGTCCTCTGCCACGTGGCTCTCGATCTCGAACTCGCCCTCGAGGTTCGCCTTGAACTGAAAGCGGGCGGGCTGCCCAGGCGCAACCTTCTTCTCGATGTCGTAGCCGTGCAGGTGGATGTCGTCGGGCGCTTCGGTGCTCACGACGATCACGACCGTGTCGCCCTTCTTGGCCTTGATCTCCGCGGGCCCACCGGCGACCTCGCCCCCGCGGATCCGGATGCGAGCGATCTCAGGTGCCGGTGGAGAGGGCTCCTCGGTTGGTGTGCTCTCGGCCCCGGTCTCGGTACCGCCCTCAGTCTCGGTCTGCGTTGCAGGAGTGGTCTGCGCGGCCTGGTCGTCCTCGTCGTCGCCGCCCGGGCTCGCGATCACGAAGGCGAGCGCCGCCACGACCACGGCCGCGGTGATCAGCCCGATGCGCTGGTTCCTCGACATGCGGCGCAGAAGTATGGCTAGTCGGCCATGAATGCGCGCGCCCGGTTTTCGCCGAGCTCAGGGTCCAGCGGAGGCTCCTCGGCGAGGCTCGCCTCGAAGGCAGCGGCCTCGTCGGGACCGCCCGGCCGCTCGGGCTGGAAGCGGTAGCCAACGCCGAAGTGCGTGTGGATGTAGCTCCAGTCGGGCGAGGCCTTCTCGAGCTTCTGGCGCAGCTTACGGACGAAGACGTCCACCGAGCGGTCGCCGTGCGCCATCGCGTAGCCCCAGACCGCCTGGTAGATCTCCTCGCGCTGGAGCACCTTGCCCTCGGCCTTGGCCAGGAGCTCGAGCAGCTCGAACTCCCTGCGCGTGAGGTCCACGCTGCGCCCGCCGACGAACGCCTGGAACTGGTCGGCGCGGATCTCGAGCTCGCCGGCAACGAGCGGTCCGGTCTCGATGCGCTCGGACGCGCGCTTGCGGCGACGGACCACCGCCTCCACGCGCGCGAGCACCTCCTCCGGGTGACACGGCTTGCTCACCCAGTCGTCGGCGCCGGCGCGCAGGCCGCGCACGCGCTGGGACACGCTGGTCGGGCCCGTGCAGACGATCAGCCCCATGCCGGGCAGCGCCGCCGATACGCGCTCGAGGAACTCCCAGCCGCCGGGGCCGAGCAGCGCGAGGTCCACGACCAGGGCGTTCACCCGCATGGCCACGAACTCCTCCACGGGCGGAGCGGCCTCGAGGCAGCGGTACTGCCAGCCCAAATCCCCCGCGCGCTTCACCAGCACTCGCACGAATCCCGAGTCAGAGTCGAGGATCGCGATACGCAGATCCGCCATTGGAAGAGGAGTCTAGGCCCCGCGCTCCCGGACCGAGTCAGCGTTCACAGCCTTTTCACAACCGGGCAACGCCGGAATAACGGACTTTCCGCACATAGCTGGCACAGTCGCCCCCCATGGTTGTTGGAGACCTGGAGATCCGCCCGGCCGAGTACGTCGCCTACGCGCGCGGGATGCCACTCCGGCTGACCGTGCGCGAGCTCGACCTGCTGACGGCCCTGGTGGAGCGGTGCGACCGCATCGTGAGCCGCGAAGAGCTCTACCGGGCGGTCTGGGAGGAGCCGTACCGGAAGTCGGATCGTTCAGTGGACGTCTACGTGGCGCGGCTGCGCCAGAAGTTGGACGAGGCGGTCCCCGGCTGTGCCTACATCCACACCCACTTCGGTTTCGGATACCGCCTTTCACACCCTTTTCACAAGAGGGGCACAGCTGGATAACAGACTGACGTCCAGCCGATGCGAGCGTGCGGCGCATGAAGACACTCATCACCATCGCCGCGTGCGGTGCCCTGGCCCTGGGTGCCGCCGCCTGCGGTAACGACGACAACGACGGCAGCGGCAAGGGCGGAGGCGGCGGCGACCTCGCCGGCACGATCAAGATCGACGGATCGAGCACCGTCGCGCCGTTCGCGCAGGCCTCGCAGGAGGCCTTCCAGGCGGAGAACCCGAACGTGAAGATCACGGTCGGCACCTCCGGTACCGGCGGCGGCTTCGAGAAGTTCTGCGCCGGCGAGACCGACATCTCGGACGCCTCGCGGCCGATCAAGGACGACGAGGAGGTCCCCGTCTGCGAGAAGGCCGGGATCGACTACAAGGAGGTCCAGGTCGCGAACGACGGGATCGCCGTGGTCACGAACCCGGAGCTGAAGGTCGATTGCCTCACCACCGACCAGCTCAAGATGCTCTGGAACCAGGGCTCCAAGGTGGGGAGCCTCAGCGAGGTCGACCCGAAGCTGCCGGACACCGAGCTCAGCCTGTTCGGGCCGGGCACAGACTCCGGCACCTTCGACTTCTTCACCGACGTGATCAACGGTGAGGAGGGCGTCTCGCGCGAGGACTACCAGCCCTCCGAGGACGACAACGTCCTGGTGCAGGGAGTCGCCGGCGAGCCTGGCGGACTGGGGTACTTCGGCCACTCCTACTACGAGCAGAACCAGAACAAGCTGGGGCTGGTGAAGGTCGACGGCGGCGACGGCTGTGTCGAGCCCACCACCGAGACGATCCAGACCGGCGAGTACACGCCGCTCTCCCGGCCGCTGTTCATGTATCCGAGCACCAAGGCGCTGAAGCGCCCCGAGGTCAAGGCGTTCCTCGACTACGTGATCGAGAACTACCAGCCGATCGCGGAGGCGTCGCAGATCGTCCCGATGAGCACGGAGCAGGCGGACAGGGCGAAGTCCGCGCTCGGGAGTTAGGTGGAGGCGGCCACCGCATCACTCGCGGGAAGCCGGCCGCGGTACGGGGAGGCCCTGGTCAAGGGCCTCCTCGTGCTTGCCGCGCTGATCTCGCTGCTCACGACCACCGGCATCATCTACGCGCTCCTGAAGGAGACGATCGTCTTCTTCGGCGATGTGGGCGTCGGTGAGTTCCTGTTCGGCACGAAGTGGACGCCCCTGTTCGGGTCGGCCAGCTTCGGAGTGCTGCCGCTGGTGCTCGGCACCTTCGCCACCACGGCGATCGCGCTCGTGGTGGCGATCCCGCTGGGGCTGGGCGCTGCCATCTACCTCAGCGAATACGCCCGGCCGCGTGTGCGCAAGACGATCAAGCCGGCGCTCGAGCTGCTCGCGGGCGTGCCGACGATCGTGTTCGGCTACTTCGCGCTGACCTTCTTCACCCCCGAGATCCTGCGCAGCTTCCTCAGCCTGGACGTGGCGATCTTCAACGCGCTCGCCGCCGGGATCATCATCGGCTTCCTGATCATCCCGATCGTGGCGTCGATCTCGGAGGACGCCATGCGGGCGGTGCCCCAGGCGCTGCGCGAAGGCGCGTTCGGCCTCGGCGCGTCGAAGCTTCAGGTCACGTTGCGCGTGGTCTTTCCCGCGGCGCTCTCGGGGATCGTGGCCTCGATCGTGCTCGCGATGTCGCGGGCGGTCGGCGAGACGATGGTCGTGCTGATCGCCGGGGGCCAGCAGCCGCAGTGGGGCACCGACGTCGGCAAGTCGATGGAGACGCTCACGGCGTTCATCGGCGCCACGGCCAAGGGCGACGCCGCCACCGGCTCGATCGCCTACAAGACGATCTTCGCCGTCGGCACGACGCTGTTCGTGATCACGCTCGTGATGAACCTGATCTCGATCCGCTTCGTCCGCAGGTACAGGCAGGTGTACGAATGAGGAGCTCGCGCGCACGGGTCGCCAAGGACCTCGCGTTCCGCCTCGCACTGCTCTCCTGCCTGGCGGTGGCGATCGGGCTGCTCGCCCTGCTCTTGATCGACGTCGCCCTCGACGGCGCCGGCACGCTCAGCTGGGACTTCGTCAACAACTTCACCTCGATCTCCGCGGACCAGGCCGGCATCCAGGCCGCGCTCTGGGGCACCGTCTGGCTGATGGGGGTCTGCGCCTTCTTCATCGTGCCGGTTGGGGTGGCCACGGCCATCTACCTCGAGGAGTACGCGGATCAGAAGCGCTGGTGGAACCGCCTGATCGAGCTGAACATCCAGAACCTCGCCGCAGTGCCCTCAATCGTGTACGGCATCCTCGGGCTCGCCTTCCTCGTGCGCGGACCGCTCCATCTCGGCAACGTGGTGCTGGCCGGCGGTCTGACACTCGGCCTGCTCGTGCTGCCGATGGTGATCATCGCCGGGCGCGAGGCGCTGCGCGCGGTGCCGTCCTCGATCCGCGAGGGGTCGCTGGCCCTGGGCGCCACGCAGTGGCAGACAATCTGGCGCCAGGTGCTGCCCGCCGCCGTGCCGGGCATCGCCACCGGAGTGATCCTCGCGCTCTCGCGCGCGATCGGGGAGACGGCGCCGCTGATCGTGGTCGGCGCGGCGACGGTGATCGCCTTCAACCCGGAGGGCCTGGACTCGCAGTTCACGGCAATGCCGATCCAGATCTTCGACTGGATCTCGCGCGCGTCCAACGACATCAACAACTATCGACCCCTAGCGGCAGCCGGGATCCTCGTGCTGATGGTCCTGCTGCTCGCAATGAATGGAGTGGCGATTTGGTTACGCAATCGTTACGAGCAACGGTGGTAAGTCGCGCAGCGAAGGCTCCCCCGGCGGGACCGCGTGAGGCGATCTTCAAGCTCGACGGTGTGACGGTCTCCTACGGCGACAAGCCGGCGGTCCGCGAGGTCTCCTTCGAGATCGGCAAGAACGAGATCACCGCGCTGATCGGGCCATCGGGCTGCGGCAAGTCGACCCTGATCCGCTGCCTCAACCGCATGAACGACCTGATCCCAAGCGCGACCGTCGAGGGGCAGGTCGTCTACCACGGGCAGGACCTCTACGGCCCCGAGGTGGATGCGGTGGAGGTGCGCAAGCGGATCGGCATGGTCTTCCAGAAGCCGAACCCGTTCCCCAAGTCGATCTACGACAACATCGCGTTCGGCCCGCGGGTGCTCGGCATGAAGGGCGATATGGACGAGATCGTGGAGCGCGCGCTGCGCCACGCCGCGGTCTGGGACGAGGCGAAGGACCGGCTCAAGTCGAACGCGTTCGGCATGTCCGGCGGACAGCAGCAGCGGCTCTGCATCGCACGCTGCCTCGCGGTCGAGCCGGACGTGATCCTGATGGACGAGCCCTGCTCGGCCCTCGATCCGATCTCGACCGGGAAGATCGAGGACCTGATGATGGACCTGAAGCAGGAGTACTCGATCGTGATCGTGACTCACAACATGCAGCAGGCCGCGCGGGTGTCCGACAAGACCGGGTTCTTCACGGTGACCCCCGAGGACCGCGTGGGCAGCCTGGTGGAGTTCGACGACACCGAGACGGTGTTCACCAAGCCCACCGACCCACGCACCGAGGCCTACGTCACGGGCAAGGTCGGATGACCCGGCTTCAGTTCCAGGAGGAGCTCGAGGGGCTGGAGCGGTCCGCCCTCGGCGGCCTCGACCTGGTCGCCCAGGCGCTCGACCGCGCGCTCGAGACCGTGCTCAACCACGACGTCGAGCTGGCCAGCATGGTGATCGCGGACGACGACCGGATCGACGGCCGCTATCTCGAGGTGCACCAGGGCATCCTGTCGCTGCTTGCGCTCCAGGCGCCGGTGGCCGGCGACCTACGCGTGGTCGCGGCGCTGCTGCACGTGATCAAGCACGTCGAGCGAATGGGGGACCAATGCGTCAACATGGCCAAGCTCGTGCCGCTCGCCGGGCACGAGCCCCCAGTGGATTCACGCATGCTCGATCTCATCCAGCGAATGGGCATACAGGCCCGCCAGCAGGTCGTCCAGTGCGGCCAGGCATTCGAACGCCGCGACGTCGCGATGGCGCACGACCTCGTCCGCCAGGACGACGAGATCGACCGCCTCAACAGGGAGGTCTTCCACCATGCGCTCGAGCTCGGAGACGAGCTCGACAGGCGCGAGTGGGCCATGCACATGATGCTCGTGGGCCGCAACATCGAGCGGATCGGGGACAACGCAGTGGACATCGGCGAGCAGACTGCCTTCGTCGTCACCGGCCTGTTCCGGGAGTTCGAGGACGCCTCGCACCCGGAACTCGCTCCTCCCACTGCTTGATCTGCGCCTGCATCGACATCGGCAGCAACACGACGCGGCTGCTGGTGGCCGATGCGGGCGACGGCCGGCTGCGTGAGCTGGTGGCCCAGCGCGCGTTCACGCGAATAGGCAAGAGCCTCCAGGACGGAGGCGTGATTCCGGCGGACAAGATCGCGGAGACCGCCGAGGTCGTGCGCACCCAGACCGCCGTTGCACGGGAGGTGGGCGCCGAGCACATCGTCGCCGTGGCAACCGCGGCGATCCGCACCGCTGGCAACCGAGACGAGCTCGTGGACGCGGTGGAGGCGGCGGGAGGCATGGAGCTGAGCATCCTCTCGGGCGAGGAGGAGGCTCGGCTGTCCTTCGTCGGGGCCACGCGCACGCTGCTCGAGGCGCCCGGCGGCACGGTCGCGGTGATCGACGTGGGCGGCGGCTCGAGCGAGATCGCCGTCGGCGAACCGGATGGGGAGATGACCTGGTCGGAGTCGTTCCGGATCGGCTCCGGCTTCCTCGCCGACGCCTATCTGCGCTCGGACCCGCCCTCGGTGGACGAGCTCGAGAAGCTGCGCCGGCATGTGGAGGGAACCTTCGAGGGGCTCGCGCCGCCGCCGGCCCAGAGCGCCGTCGCGGTCGGGGGCACCGCCACCTCGCTGCGCCGGCTGGTGGGCGCCGAGCTCGAGCACGAGACGCTCGAGCGCGGGATCCGCGTGCTCTCGTCCACGCCGATCGCCGAGGTGGCCGAGCGCTTCGAGCTCGACGCCGAGCGCGTGCGCCTGCTGCCCGCCGGCATCCTGATACTCGAGGCGATCTCGGACCTGCTCGGCCTGCCACTGCGGATCGCCCGCGGCGGGCTCCGCGAGGGGATTCTCCTGGAGCTGGTGGAGGGCCGGCGTCTTGCCTAGTCGGCGGCGGCGATCCGCTTCAGCTCGGCGGGCCGCAGGAGCACGATGAGCTCCCCCTTCTGGACCGCCGCAAGCCCACCCTTCTTCATCCGAACCTGTGCCCCGGTGAGGTCGTGGACGGCCATCGAGAGGTCGGGATCGTGCCCGACCAGGAGCACCTCGTCGCCCAGGCCGGCCGCGAGTGCCTCGGGGTCGAACGGGCCGCCGGAGAGCTTCGGCTCGAGCTGCGGCTCCACGCCCACCGGCTCGCACGCGATCCGAGCCGTCTCCATCGCGCGCACCCTCGGACTCGCCAGGCACGCGTCGATCTCGACCCCGAGGGCGTGCAGTGCACGCCCCGCCACGCGCGCCTGCTGCTCGCCCTTCTCGGTGAGCGGGCGCTCCGCGTCGGGCGACCCCTCGGCGGCGTCTCCATGGCGCAGCAGCCACAGCACGGTGCGTCACGATATAGGGAGCAGATGGAAGCTGTAACCGCAGCACGGGAAGCTCCAGCGCTCGATTCGCCCGAGCTGTTCGTGAACCGCGAGCTCTCATGGCTCCAGTTCAACGAGCGCGTGCTGGAGCTCACGGAGGACGAGAGCACGCCCCTGCTCGAGCGCGTGAAGTTCCTTGCGATCTACGCCCAGAACCTCGACGAGTTCTACATGGTCCGCGTGGCCGGCCTCCACGACCAGGTTGACGCGGGGATCGACGCGCGGGGACCCGACGGCCTCTCCGCCCGCAAGACACTTGAGCGCCTGAACGAGCGCGACGCCGAGCTCACCAAGCGTCATTCGCAGGCCTGGGAGGACGACGTGCGGCCCGCCCTCGCCGAGCACGGCATCCGGGTGGCCGAGGTGCCTAACTGCTCCAAAGCGGAGTTGGAGACCATCGACAGGCTGTTCTCGGAGCAGATCTTCCCGGTGCTGACCCCGCTGGCGGTGGGGCCCGGGCGACCGTTCCCGTACATCTCGAACCTGTCGCTTTCGATCGGCGTGTCGCTGCGCGACCCCGTGTCCGGTCTCGAGATGTTCGCGCGCGTGAAGGTGCCGAAGGAGGTGGTTCCCCGCCTCGTGCCGATCGTCGACGACGTGTTCGTTCCGCTCGAGTCGGTGATCGCGCGGCACCTCGAGGAGCTCTTCCCGGGCATGGAGATCCTCGGCCATGACTTCTTCCGGGTGACCCGCGACGCGGACTTCACGGTCTCGGACGAGGCGGACGACCTGCTGCGCGCCGTGGAGGACGAGCTGCGGCGCAGGCGCTTCGGCGAGGCGGTTCGCCTCGAGGTGGCCTCCACCATGGACCCCGGCATGCGCCGGTACCTGATCGAGCAGCTGGCGATCGACGAGACGCAGGTCGTGGACGTGGACGGCCTGCTCGCCCTGGACGACCTGTGGGCGCTGCACGACATCAGCGGCCACCGCGAGCTGCGCTACGAGCCCTGGACCCCGGTCGTGCCGCCGCCGTTCGCTGACACCGAGGAGGACACCGCGGACGTGTTCGCCGCGATGCGCGCCGGCGACCTGCTCGTGCACCACCCGCACCACTCGTTCGTCGGCACGGTGGAGCGCTTCGTGCGCCAGGCCGTGACCGATCCCGACGTGCTCGCCATCAAGATCACCGTGTACCGCACGTCCGACGACTCCGACCTCGTGCCGGCGCTGATCGAGGCGGCCGAGCGCGGCAAGCAGGCCGTCTGCCTGGTGGAGCTGAAAGCGCGCTTCGACGAGCGGCGCAACATCGGCTGGGCGCGCGCGCTCGAGGAGGCGGGCGCACACGTGGTGCACGGGCTCCCGGGTCTGAAGACGCACGCGAAGGCGCTGCTGGTGGTGCGCCGCGAGGGCGCGCGGGCGCGCCACTACGTTCACATCGGGACCGGCAACTACCACGCGAAGACCGCGCGCCTCTACGAGGACTTCGGGCTGTTCACGTGCGATCGCGAGATCGGGGCCGACGTCGCGGAGCTGTTCAACTCGCTCACCGGCGCGGCGCGCTCGCCGGAGTACCGCAAGGGCGTGGTGGCGCCGGACCACATGCGCGACTGGTTCATCGAGGAGGTCGAGCAGACGATCGAGGCCAGGCGGCGGGGCGACGACGCTCGCATCGTCCTGAAGATGAACGCGCTCGTGGACGCCCGCTGCATCCGCGCGCTCTACGAGGCCTCGCAGGCCGAGGTGCAGGTGGACCTGAACGTGCGCGGGATCTGCTGCCTACGCCCGGGTGTGCCGGGAGTGTCCGAGAACATCACCGTCGTGTCGGTTGTGGGGCGCTTCCTCGAGCACTCGCGCATCTACGGCTTCCATCGCGGCGACGAGAAGCGCTACTGGCTCGGGTCGCCCGACATCATGCCGCGCAACCTCGACACGCGAGTGGAGTTGCTCGCGCCGGTGGACGCCGAGCCGCTGCGGGCGCAGCTGGAGGACACGATCGAGCGCTGCCTCGCCGACGACACCTTCGGCTGGGAGCTCGGGCCGGACAATGACTGGACCCGCCGCCGCGGCGGCACGCGCTCCGTGCACCGTGAGCTCATGGAGCTGGCCCTCCGGTCAGCGGAGTAGTCGACGCTTCAAAGCGAGCACGCGGGCCGCGCTCGCGCGGATTCGCTCGCGGAAGGCCGGGTCACGGCGCGCCTCGGCCAGCAGGCGAGGGAACACTTCGTTCCAGCTCGCCGAGCCCGTCATCAGGATCAGGTCGGCTCCCGCCCGTATCGAGCGCTCGGCCGCATCGGCCACGCCGGAGCGCGCCAGCACCGCCTCGGCCTCGAGGCTGTCCGTGACGATCACGCCGTCGAAGCCGAGCCGTTCGCGCAGCAGGCCGGTCACGATCGGCCGCGACTGGGAAGCAATCCGGCGCGTGTCGAGCTCCGGATAGCTCGCGTGCGAGAGCATCACGAGCGGCACGCTCTCCTCCACGGCCGCGCGGAAGGGAACGAGGTCGCGGGCGAGTGGAACGCGCACGGTGGCCGGCGCGTCGTCGGTGTTCACCGTGGCGCCGCCGAGCCCCGGGAAGTGCTTCACGGTGGCGGCCACACGGGCGTCGCGCAGCCCGCGTATCGACGCGCGCGTGCGGGCCGCTATGCCGCGCTCGTCGCCCGCGAAGGAGCGGGTGGCCACGACCGAGCCCGGGCGCGGCACGTCGGCGACGGGCGCGAGGTTCGCCTGGATCCCCGCGGCGCGCAGCCGCCGCCCCGCAGCTCGAGCGGCGTGCCGGACGCTGCGCGGCGGCCCCTGGAAGGGCTGGCTCGCGGGCGGCCCCGCGTAGCCCACTGTGCGGATGTCGCCGCCCTCCTGATCGACCATGACCAGTGCCCGCCCGCCCCCGGCGCCCTGCAGCGAGCGGGTCAGCCGCCGCCACTGGGCACGATCGCCGCCGTTGGCCCCGAAGAGGATCACGCCGGCCGTCTCGCGGGCGCGTAGCCGGCGGCGGATGTAGTCCGGCGCCGCCGTGCCGGGGAAGCTCGAAATCGTGAGCTGCCCCACGCGCTGGCGCAGGCTCAGGCGGTCGACCTGACGGAGCGCGGCCTGCTGCTCCCGCTCGCTTGCCTCCGTGGCAGCCGCCGCGCCCGGCGCGCGGTCTCCGTCATCGCCCGCGCCGGCCCCGACGCTTACACCCGCAATGAAGGCCAGCACCCCCGCGCCGAGCAGGGCCGCCAGACGCCGCCGGCCAGCCGCCCGCGCGTCGGGTGGGGCCACCGCCGCTCAGCCGGCCGGAGCTGCCGCGCGAGCCGCGCCCGGCTTCGCGGAGCCCGCGCCCCGCTCGGAGATGCCGGCCTCGGTGCAGCCCTTGACCAGCTCGTCGAGGCCGAACGCGTCGACCGGGCCGAGCGCTCCGGTTCCCTTCAGGGCTCCGGCGGCCACGCGCTCCGCGCCCCACGCGAGCATGCGCCCGGTGAAGGTGTAGCCGTCCACGCCGCTCACGTGCACCTCGCTGAGCTGGCGCCCCGCGGCGTCGTAGGCGATCGCCACGATGTGCGAGCCGCTCTTCGAGCGGGCCTGCTCGTCGGGACCGCCGGTCGAGCCCTGCACGAAGCGCTCGCCCGCCGCGCTCCAGAGCTTGTCCACGCCCGGCACCTTCATCGCCAGCGACGTGCCGGCCGACATCGCCTGCATCGCACGCGAGGCGGGGCCGAACCAGCCGAGGTACGCGTTCACCTCGCGTAGCCGCGGTGAAAGGCGCGGAAGGGTGAAGTGCTCCGAGCTGCCCACCGACACGCCCTGAAGCTGCTTCGCGCCGACCGGGAAGCTGCGCACCCGCTTGGCTCCGCGCTCGGTCTGGACGCTGCCGTCGCGATAGCCGAACGCCGGCTCCGAGATCGCGCCCACGAGCGAGGCCTTCGTGCCGCCGCTCATGGAGCCGCCGCCTCCGGTGATGAAGTAACCGAGATCCACGCGCGTGGCCAGCTCGCCGGCGCGGTCGAGCGCCAGGCCGCCGGCCAGGTTGCCGGGTACCCAGTCGTATCCGAACGCCGTGAGCATCCCGATGCCGGCCTGGTCCGCCGGGGGTCCGTAGCGCTCGAACACCTCGCGGATGAAGGGCGGCTCGCCCGTCGAGTCGATGTAGTGGGCTCCGACCGTCGTGGCCGCGGCAGCCGCCGGTGCGCCCCAGCGCGCGAACGGACCCACCGTGGTCACGAGCACGTCGCCGCCCTCGACGAGCGCGCGCACGCTGGGCGGATCGGCCACATCGGCGGTCGCGGTATCCAGCTCGCCACCGAGTTCCCGCGCAAGCGCATCCAGCTTGTCCTGGCTGCGGGCCGCCAGCACCGGCTTCATCCCGCGCTCCACCATCGCCTCGGCCGCGAGCCGGCCGGTATAGCCGGTGGCACCGAATAGGACTATCCGCGCCGCCACCGTCGCCTCAGTCCGGGCGGCGCTCTTCGAGCGCAGCGCGCACCCGCTCGATTGCGTCGGGGATGTGGCGTTCCATGCGCTTCATGTCCCAGCCGGTCAGTGTCACGAGCTTCATGGGCGTTTTCGCGGTGACCGTGGCGTTGCGCAGAGTCTTCTCGAGCAGGCCCATCTCGCCGAAGAAGTCGCCGGGACCGAGGTCGTTGACGTGCTGGCCGTTGCGTGTGACCTCGGCCTCACCCTCCTCGATTGCCATGAACTCGTAGGAGAAGTCGCCCTCGCGGACCAGCTCACGTCCCTGGTCGACCGTCACCTCCTGCGCGAAGCCGGCGATCTGCGCGAGCTCCTCATCGGGCACGTCCGCGAACAGGGGCAGCGACTTCAGTTGGCTTGCGTCCAACGGGTCCTCCTAGGTCGGTCGCGGCGACTCTATCCGAGGAGGGCTAGAGCTCGCGCCGCGCGTACTTCGTCACGTTCTCGCGAGCCCGGTGGGTCATCGGGCGCTCCCGCCACTCGTCGGGCTCGATCCGCTCGGATGCCTCGAGGTCGTTCTCGAACACCTCGTGCAGCTCGCCCGCGAAGCGCTCGCTCTGCGCGCAGAGCGTGACCTCGTCATGAAGCTGGAAGGAGCGGTTGTCGAAGTTCACGGAGCCGACCGAGGACCAGCTCTCGTCCACGGTCAGCGTCTTGGCGTGCAGCATCGTCGGGCAGTACTCGTAGATCTCGATGCCGGCCTCGATGAGCTGGTCGTAGGCGGCCCGGCCCGCCGTGCGCACGAACTCCTTGTCGATGTGCGATCCCGGGACCAGGATGCGCATGGCCACGCCGCGCTCCGCCGCCTCCACGAGCGCCTGAGTGAATGCCGGGCGCGGCACGAAGTAGGCCGAGGTCAGCTCGATCGAGCGCTTCGCCGCCGCCACCGCAAGGTATACGAGCGCCTCCGCATTCGAGTCGCCGACCGTGGCGCTCGACCTCATCACCTGCATCGGCCCGCCGTCCTCGACCGCCTCGATGTCGGGCAGGTAGCGGTCGCCGGCGAGCACGTCGCCCGTGCACTCGAGCCAGTTCTCGGCGAACGCGCCCTGGAGACCGCGCACCACGGGGCCGGTCACGCGCACGTGCGTATCGCGCCAGTGGTCGGGGTCCTGGGCGTTTCCGGTCCACTCCTCCGCAATGCCCACGCCCCCGGTGAAGCCCGTGCTGCCGTCCACGATCAGGAGCTTGCGGTGGTTGCGGTACTGGAGACGGCGGACCGCGTACGGCTTCGGAGGCCTGAAGAAGCACACGTTCACGCCCGCGTCCCGCATCTTGTGCACGAGCTTGCGATCCATCTGCGCGGCACCGACGGCGTCGACGATCACGTTGCACTCCACACCCGCGGAGGCCTTCTCGCAGAGCGTGTCAGCCACCTCGATGGCGATGTCCCCGCGCCAGTAGGCATAGGTGATCAGGTTCACCGTCTCCTCGGCATCGCGGATCGCGCCCAGGTAGGAGGGGAAGATCTGGTCACCATTGATCAGGAGCTCGGCGTCGTTTCCGTGCGAGACCGGGGCACCGGTCAGAGCCTCTGCGGCGCGCAGGAAGCTCGGCTCACGCACGTCCACCTCGCCGCGCAGCCGGTAGCCATGCCCGCCCTCGCGACGGTGCCGCAGGCTGTCGGCGGCGTACCAGGCGGCTCCCGCGGCCGCCACGCCCGCGGGCCACGCGTAGCGCGCCACATGTTTTTCCTGCCGCCTAAGCACCGCGCGCAGGGTATCCCCTGCGTGCTCTGCGCCAGGCGAGCACGATCACCAGCGCCAGCGCGAGCACCAGTAGGAACGCCAGTACCGGCAGCGCGAAGGCCACGACCATCAGGCCGAGCGATCCGATGTCCTCGAGTATCGAGAGCACCGGATTCCCCATTCCAGCTGTCGTCGCAGTTGACAGCGGGCGGATCGTGGCCCGGCCGGCGTGGATCGACTCGGCGGTGCTGGCGCCGAGCAGGATCGCGACGAGCGTCGGGAGGTCTGTCTCAGCCCCGGTCTGCCCCGTAAAGAGGGCGGCTCCAGAAACGGGCGCAATGACCGTGCCGATCGCGTGCAGGACGTGATCGACAGCGGGGATCTTGTCGCCCACGAAATCGGCGATGGTGAGGACGCCGAGCACCACGAGCGCGCCCGTTCCGCTCAGGTCGTCGAAGGGCTGGGCCAGCTCGACGATGTCGAGGCGCTGCGCCAGCGCGGCGCCGAATAGCGGCAGCCAGGCGTTGAGACCCGCGGCCGCCGACAGCCCGAATGCGCCACAGAGGCTCGCCAGGTCCACGGCGGCAGCCTAAAGACAAGACGCTGGGACGAGGCGGGCTACCTTCGCCCCATGCAGCGAATCGTGCGTGTCTCCACGCTCATGTTCATCGCCGTACTGACCGGTGCCGCTCCGGCCGCGGCGCAGTCCGCACCGCCAAACGAGATCGTCATCTCGGAGTTCCGAGTGCGTGGGCCCGTGGGAGGCAACGACGAGTTCGTGGAGCTGCGCAACCGCTCGGCGGCTCCGGTGGAGATCTTGGGCTGGCGGCTGCAGGGTTGTCAGCAGGCCTCGCCGGGCACCCCGGCAACCCGCGTGACCGTGGGCAGCGACGTCTTTCTGCCGGCTGGAGGCTCCTATCTGTTTGCCAATAACGGCTACTCCGGCAGCGTCACACCTGACCAGACCTACGGGACCGGCATCACGGACTTCTTGAGCGGGAACTTCGCGGGCGTCCGGATAGTTGACGCCTCGAGCGCCGACGGCGTCGTGCGCGACGGCGCCGGCTCGCCGAACAGCCCCTGCCGGGAGGGGAGCGGGATGACAACGCCCGCCAGCCCGCTCAACGGTGACTACTCGTTCGAGCGGCGCCTCAGCGGGACCATGGACACGAACGACAACGTGCCGGACTTCGAGGGCCCGAAGCCCGGCCACCCGCAGAACAGCGGTGGCAACACCACCGGCTAGCCGCCGGTCGAGGGATTGCGCATCCACGACATCCAGGGTCGACAGCACCTGTCGCCCTACCGCGGCTCGTTCGCGCTCGCGGTTCCCGGCGTGGTCACGGCACTGCGCTTCAACGGCTTCTACGTCCAGGACGCGCAGCCGGACGACGAGGAACGCACCTCCGAGGGCCTGTTCGTGTTCACCGGCGCCGCACCGCCCGCGGGCGCAACCGTGGGCGCGGCTGTGCTGGTTACCGGGCGCGTGACCGAGTTCCGCGCGGGCTGCACGCCCACGTGCACCGCACCGGACTTCCCCGCGGGCCAGTTCGGCTCTTCGGCCTTCCCGAACCTGAGCGTCACGGAGATGGACCGCGCCACGGTCACCGCCGGGGGCGAGGGCGCGATCGCCCCGACGGTGGTCGGCGAAGGCGGTCGCGTGCCCCCGACCACGGTGATCGACAACGACACACCGGACCCCCAGGTCGACGATCCGCCGCTCGCGAGCGGCAACGTCGAGGACAAGTCGGGCCCGCCGCTCGACACCGCAAACCAGGACCCGACGTTCGACCCCGGCCAGGATGGGATCGACTTCTACGAATCGCTCGAGGGCATGCTCACGCAGGTCAACGACGCCGTGGTGGTCGAGCCGACGAACGTCTTCGGCTCCGGGGCCGGTCAGAACTCGGAGATCGCCGTGCTCGCGGACAACGGGGCGGGCGCCGGCCTGCGGGCGCCGCGCGGTCCGATCCTGGTGCGCTCGTTCGACGACGAGCTGCCCCACGAGTACCGCTTCGGCGACTTCAACCCGGAGCGGATCATCCTGAACGACCCGGTTGCTCGGGACAGCGACGAGGACCCCGCTCCGGAGGCGCAGGTGGGCGACCACTTCGACGACCCGATCGAGGCCGTGGTCGACTACTCGTTCGGCAACTACAAGTTCCTGGCTCGGCAGTTCCCGCCGCGCGAGCGGGGTGGGCTCACCCCGGAGTCGGCTGGGCCGGCCGGCAAGCACGACCTCTCCGTGGCCTCGTACAACGTCGAGAACCTCGACCCGGTGAACGACGCGGCGCGCATCCAGGCGATCGCGCTGCAGATCAAGAACAACCTGAGGGCGCCCGACATCCTCGGCCTCCAGGAGGTCCAGGACTTCGACGGCGAGGGCCCCGGCGGTCCGAACGGCGACGCCACCTGGGACGCGATCGTGCAGGCGATCGCCGCAGCGGGCGGGCCGGACTACGACTACCGCCAGATCGACCCGGTCCACAACCAGGACGGCGGGCGCCGAACGCGAACATTCGCGTGGGCTTCCTGTTCCAGCCCGAGCGCGTGACGTTCGTCGACCGTCCCGGTGGCACGGCCGTCACGGCGACCGAGGACGACCCGGCCGAGCCCGGCGCTCAGCTCACGCTCAGCCCGGGCCGAATCGATCCCGAGAACCCGGTCTGGGATGACAGCCGCAAGCCGCTGGCCGGCGAGTTCCGCTTCGATGGGCGGAAGCTGATCGTGGTCGCGAACCACTTCGCGTCCAAGGGCGGGGACGTGCCGCTGTTCGGACGCTTTCAGGAGCCCTATCGCCCGAGCGAGCTGCAGCGCCGCGGCGCAACGCAGCCGGTGCTGGATCCGCAGCGCGGGCAGGCGGGCGTGGTGAACGACTGGGTGGAACGGCTGCTCGCGGTGGACCGCCGCGCGCGCGTGGTCGTGCTCGGAGACCTCAACGACTTCGAGTTCTCCGAGACGGCGAACGTGCTCGAGCGCGGGGCGCCCGGGACGGCTGACGAGCTGGTGGACCTCTGGCGGCTGCTGCCGCAGAGCGAGCACTACTCGTACATCTTCCAGGGCAACGGCCAGGTGCTCGACCACATCCTCGCGTCCCCGGCCCTGCTGGCCCCGCGGCCGGAGTTCGCCCCCGTTCACATGAACAGCGAGTTTTTCGACGAGCAGCAGAGCGACCACGATCCGCCGCTCGCGCGCTTCCGCGTGACCGAGGCGCCCGCGCGCAACTGAGTCCCGGCGCAGACCGACGCACCCGTAGGATTCCGGGTGATGGGCGTGGCCCCGCCCCCACCCGTTCCCGGCGGCGTGCTCGAGCGCGTGCGCTCCGACATGCGCTGGCAGAAGGCCGCCCGTGGGCAGTTCCCGCCGGGCGAGCTGCGCTTCAGCATGCGACGGACGCGCGACTTCGAGCGCGAGCCGCTGCCGCTGCTGCTGCGCCTGCACGAGGAGTACGGGCCGGTCTTCTCGATGCGGCTCATGTACGCGCCGGTGGTGTTCGGGCTCGGCCCGGAGGCGAATCACTACATGACCGTCTCCGGCGCGTCGAACTTCCGCTGGCGCGACGGCGGGATGGGCGACCTGATCCCGCTGCTCGGCGACGGCCTCCTCACCACTGACGGCGACTACCACCGGCGGGCGCGCCGGATCATGCTGCCCGCGTTCCATCGCGAGCAGATCGCGGCAACCGTCGGCGTGATGGAGGAGGAGGCGGGGCGGACCTTGGACCCGTGGCGCGCGGGGCAACGCCTCGACCTGTACGCGTGGACGCGCCGGCTGGCGCTGCGGATTGCGATGCGTGCGCTGTTCGGCTTCCGGGCGGAGGGCAGTCCCGAGATGGCGCGGCAGTTCGAGCGGGCGCTCGGATACTGGGGGCGCGCGTACGTGGCTCAGATGCTCCGCGGACCCGGAAGCCCCTATCGCCGGATGGTGCGCGCGCGGGCGTGGCTGGACGCGGTGATCTTCGCGGAGATCGACAGGCGGCTCGAGTCCGGGGAGCGCGGCTCCGACCTGCTCAGCATGCTGATGGACGCCACCGACGAGGACGGCTCGCGACTGTCAAAGCAGGAGCTTCGTGACCAGGTGATGACTCTGCTGTTCGCGGGCCACGACACGACCACCTCGACGGTCACGTTCCTGTTCTACGAGCTGGCCCGCAACCCGGGTGACCATGACCTCGAGCTCGCCATCGACGAGACGCTGCGCATGTACCCGCCCGCCTGGATCGGGCCACGACGCTCGATCGATCCGTTCGAGCTTCACGGCGTGAGGGTGCCCGGCGGCGTGCTCGTGAACTACTGCTCCTGGGCCAGCCACCACCTGGCGGAGGTCTTTCCCGAGCCGTTCCAGTTCCGCCCCGAGCGCTTCACCGAGGAGGCGCGTGCCGCGCTGCCAAAGGGCGCCTACGTGCCGTTCGGGGGCGGCTCGCGCACCTGCATCGGCATGCGCTTCGGCCTGCTCGAGGTGCGTACGATCGCCGCGGCCATCCGGGAGCGCTTCTCGCTCGAGCTCGCTGAGCCCGATCGTCCGCTCTCGATCCGCCAGATGCCGACGCTGTCGCCGAGAGGCGGGTTGTCGGTGATACTGGCCCCATGACTCGCACCGTCGCCGCTGTCGCATTCGTTCTGCTCGTGGCCTGCGCTCCGGCGAGCGCCGCGTCCGACATCGTGCGGGCCACCCACAAGGTCTCGGTGGAGGGTGAGCTCGTGGACCACTGGACGATCAACGACCCCGAGGAGTGCGGCCTCGTCGGCGACGGAACGCTCACGGTCACGTTCAAAACGATCGCGCCCGCCCGGGTCCTGCCATTCATCGACCGCTTCGCCAGCTCCGAGACCGGTCACTTCGGCAGCTGGATCATCGGCGTGCCGCTGCCTCCGCACGTGGTCAAGGACCTGCGCTCGATCAAGGCCACGGGAACGATCACCCGAGAGGACAACACGACGGAGCGCCCACGAGCGGACGGCGAGCCGTGCGGAACCCTGGACAAGAGCGGCTGCGGGGCGTTGGCCCTGCGGTCAGGCCGTGGGGTCCCACGGGCCGTGCCTGAGCGCTACGACCGCCGCCGGATCGGCGTTCGGCTCACCAGCGACCGGTTCGATCTCCCTCGCAAGCCCTGCTCGTCGGGGGGCCTGGTGGGCTGGAACGACTTTCGCCTCACCGGCGGCGACCGGGAGAGCGGCGCCCTGCGGCTCACGATGCCCAGGGAGTCGGCTCTGAAGCGCCGTCAGGTCGTGAAGGTCACGGACTCAGACCACAAGCGGACTACGAGCACGGACAAGCTCCAACCTGGGTCCGAGGTTCTCACCGACGACGTGACGCGAAACGCGGCCGTCACCTTCAAACGGCTCTAGCTGCGCAGAGAGAGGCTTCAACCGGACGTCGCCGGGTAACAACTATCGGCAAGACCCTTCTGCTGAGGCTCCAATCGAGGGAGATGCGCATGGCACGGGGGAAATCGGAGTCAGGGACGACCCGGAAGCAGTCTCGGAACCCGCGCTCGAAGACCAGCGCTTCGCGTTCCAACCGTAATCGACGCTCGGCGTCCAATCGGAAGGGTGCCGACCAAGACGTGCTGGACTTCTCGGTGGCTGATCCGGACGAGATCGAAGAGGCGGTTGACGTCTTTGTCGACGCGCCGGTCGTCAAGGTCGACGAGATCAAGTTCGAGATCGACGACTTCAGGGCGCATCTTGCCCTGCTTGCGGAGGCCGGACACTTCGTCCAGCTGAACGCCGGTGCGGCGGTCCGGCTCGGCAAGGTGGAGCTCGAAATCCAGAGCGTCGAGACTCAAGCGCTACTGGAAGTCCGCCTCGGAGAGGTCACAAAGATTCTCGCACGCGTCCTCACCACCCTCGATCGCAACCCGAAGCTGCTCAAGAGCGTCGGCGACGCGCTCGGCGACGTGGGCGGCGGAGCCCATGATCTGCTCGGCGACACCGGCGACGTCGTGAAAAGCGCCGGCCGAGGAGCCGGGAGCGCGGTTAGGGACGTGGGGCAAGGAGCCGGAAAGGGCGTGGCGGGCATCGGACAGGGCGCACAGCAGGGCGTCGAAGGCTTGGGACAGGGCGCGCAGCAGGGCGTCGAAGGCTTGGGACAAGGCGCGCAGCAGGGCGTTCAGGGCGTCGGGCAGGGCGCCCAGCAGGGAATCCAGGGGCTAACGCAGCCGGGCCAGCAGGGAACCGGCGCACAGAAGCGCGGCGGATGAGGAGTCTCTGATGGCTCAGAAGAAGACGACATCGCGGGGTTCAAGCTCACGGTCTCGTAGGCAGAGCGGGAACGGCTCGCGGCCGGCGGAGCGGGCGCGCCGCAGCAAGAACGAGACGGATCGCGAATACCGGCGCTACGAAAGCCGCGAGGAAAGCGATCCGGGCGGACCGCCGGACGTCCTGCTCGACGTCCCCGAGCTGCGGATCGACCTGATCCATTTCGAGCTCGACGACCTGGACGCCCATCTCGCCGTGAAGGCGAATGTGCTGAATCTGGTCAAGCTCAACGTGGGCATCGACGTGCACCTCAGTCGGGTGAAGCTCGACATAAAGGGCGTCGAGGCGGAGGCGGTGCTGAAGGCCCGGCTTGACCACGTCACGGCGATCGTCGACCGGCTGATGACCAGCCTCGATCGCAATCCCGAGCTGGTGGAGGGGCTGAGTCGAGCCATCTCCGAGGTCGGCCAGGGTGCGGGTGAGGCCGTCGACAAGACCGGCGACGCCGCAAAGGACATCGGCGAGGGTGCAGAAGGGGCGCTCCAGGATGTCGGCCAGGGGGCTGGGCAGGCCGTAGGCGACGTCGGCGAGGGCGCAGGGCAGGCCGTCGGCGACATCGGCCAAGGGGCCGGCCAGGCCGTCGGGGACGTCGGCCAGGGCGCGGGCCAGGCCGTTGGGGACGTCGGCCAGGGCGCGGGCCAAGCCGCGGGCAATCTCGACCAGCTCGTCGGGGGCGCGGGTCAGACGCTGGGACAGCTGGGCCAGGGCGCCGGGCAAGCGGTCGGCGGCGTCGAGCAGGCGCTTCCGCTCGGCGGCGCCGGGCAGGCTGCTCAGGCCGGAGCACAGAATGGCGGGCAGGCACAGGGTGAGGCGGATGGGCAGCCGGACGGCGCGCTGCCCGGCGCGGGTGGGCCTGGAGACCTGGCCAAGGTGGTAGTGAAGACCGTCGCCCACGAGATTCGGCATGCCGCGTCGGACGAGGCGCGGGACCTCGGGCTTTCCGCCACGCGCAAGTTGCGCCAGCTAGGGGAGCGCCGCGAGCACAGGCGCGCGGAGAAGTACAACGCCACCGAGCCCGCGCTTCGTGTGGCCGACGAGCTGGGGGTTGACCTCGCGGAGGTCGAGGGCACGGGCAGTGGCGGCCGGATCACCGTGAAGGACGTTCAGCGGAAGCTCCAACAGCTCCAGGAGGCGTGATGGAGCCGGAGCCAGACGTCGAGCTGAAGATCTCCGTTCGTGCCGAGGAAGTCAAGTTCGAGTGCAAGCCGGAGGTGGTGGTGGAGGCCTACGCGGACTCGCCGGCGACCGCCGAGTCGCAGTCTGAGCGCGAGAACCTGCCGGACGAGCTCGAACCAGGGGTCACCTACCGCGACATCGCGGTGCGCTGGCGGGTCGCGGCCCGCCTGAACGATCCGAACTTGGAAGAGGCAGTAAGTGGAGACCGCCGGACACGCCCTCTGCCGAGAAACGCTCCCCGACGCGAGTTCTAACCCAGGGGGAACTGCACCCGCCCGCCGGCGAGCATGCCGCCCGACGAGACGCGCGGTGCGTGGAATGAATTAGCGCGGGTGTCGGGCGGTGAGCCCGTCGAGCACGACCTCCACCGGCGAGCGGCGGCGGCCGTTCCCGACCTCTTGGCGCGCGAGGCGAACCTCGCTGGCGAGCTCTGCCATCTGCCGTCCGGCATTGCCCATGTGGCCCGCGGCCTTCATGAGATCGCGGGTCGTGTTTACGCGCGCCGGCCGCTTCACCTTGATGAGTGGGCGCTTGGTGCCGGGGACCGGCAGGCCGAGCACCCGGCGACGGGAGCCGCGTGAGGCGATCGCCATGCCGCCGACGAGCCCCGCTATCGCGGCACCGCCCGCGACCGCGGGTCCCTTGACCTTGCTCGCCGCGGAGCCGATTGCCTGGCCGGCGCCCTGCGCGCCGTTGGCCACGGTCTTCCGGGTGCTCTCGACCCGCTCCTTTACGGCGCCGGTTGTCCTGCTCGCAGCCGAGCGCTGCCCACCCGAGCTACGGCTGCTGCTGGAGGGCTTGCGCGCGCCACCCGACGACGCCCGGTTCGACCGCGGTCGGCTGCTCCGCGACGCCGCCGTCCGCGAGCCTGAGCTTGACGAGCCAGATCGCTTGCCGGACGAACCGGATCGCGTGCCGGAACGCGGCTTGGCACTCGCGCCGTTCGTACTCCGGCCCGACGAGCTTCGCCGGCCGGTCGAGCCGCTCTTCTGTCCTGATTTCGAACTTCCTTGGGCCATCCTGGCCTCCTTGATTCTCGGTTTGTGGGTCGGGTCCGTCGGTCAGTCGGTCTACGAGAGCGTTTTGCCGACGCGCTCGACGTCGTCCGCGAGTCGGTGGACGTCCTCGCTCACCTGCTTGCTGGTCCTCCCGACGCTCTTGCTGAACTTGCCGATCTGCTTGACGACGCCGTGAACATCCAGCCCGCGTGAGCGCCTGCGCGCGCGCAACGCCACGCCGCCGAGGAGGGTCGTCGCAGTGGCGGCAGCCGCCAGGGCTGGGCCATTCGCCGAGCGCACCGCACCGAGAGCTCTCTTCACCTTCGACTTCGATCGTGTCGGCTGCCGGCGCGCCGAGCTCTGGCGCGGCTTCACGCTCTTGCGCGCCGAGGACGTCTTGCGCGCCGAGGATGTCGTCCGGCCGGAGCCCGTGCGTCCGCGGCTAGTGGTGCGCTTCCGGCTGCTGGTCTGACGACCCGATGCGGATCGGCTACCTCGGGACTGCGGCTTTTTGCTCGCCATTGTTGGCCTTCTTCCGTGTCAGGCGTGTGCGACTCCGTACCCGAACCCATCACGAAGAAACACCTGCAAACGCGCAGTCAGTGCCGAGAGTCTGCGAATGTGCAACGCCCGGCCACCCGAGCCCAAGGAGCGCCCATGAATGAGGATCATCCAGTTCGGTTCTCGGTGGACTATCCAGACCACCCCCTGAATCGCCTGAGCACCGCCTTCCGGATCTTCACGGTGATCCCGATCGCGATCGTGCTGGGGGCCATCGGCGGCTACACAGGCGGCGGCGGGTACGAGGGAGGCGACAGCGCGACCGTCGCGATCGGGGGCAGCGGGCTGCTGTTTCTGCCGCCGCTGTTGATGATCGTCTTCCGGGAGAAGTACCCACGCTGGTGGTACGACTGGAACCTGGAGCTGCTCCGCTTCACCAACCGCGTCTGTACCTACCTCGTGCTGATGAGCGACCGCTATCCCTCGACCGACGAGCGGCAGTGGGTGCAGCTCGATTTCCCCTACCCCGACGTCCGAGGCGACCTCAACCGTTGGCTACCGCTCGTCAAGTGGCTCCTCGCAATCCCCCACTACATCGTGCTGTTCTTCCTCTACATCGCGACGATCATCGTGGTGATCTGCGCCTGGTTCGCGATCCTGTTCACCGGCCGCTACCCACGCGGGATCTTCGAGTTCGTGGAGGGCGTGATCCGCTGGCACAACCGGGTGGTCGGCTATGCCTTCATCCTGGTCACCGACCGCTACCCGCCGTTCTCGATGAGCCAGCGAGAGATCCAGCCTCAGGGCTGACCTGCGCCCGGCGCTCGGTACCGGACTCCCTCCACCTTTCGCAGTGCATCCATCGTCTCGTCGACGGTCAGGAGAACGGTCGTCTCCAGCGCGCTGAGCGCACCGCCGCCACTGAGCGCCAGCGCGACCACGGCCATGGACACGTTGTCGGGAGCCTCCCAGAGCGTGTAGCCATCGTGCGCGCCGAACGCGTACCAGAACCCGTGCAGCTTCCCGCCGACCGAGTCGATGTACGACTCCGCCGCCGTCCGACGGTCCTCCGGGTTGTCGATCAGCCTCGCCCAGGTCTCCGGCGTGTAGCTGAACTTCGATAGATACAGCGGCACCTTCGTCCTCCTCTGTCGTGGACGCCGCGTGAGCCTACAGCCGCAGCCACGCCCGCAGCCGCTGCTCAGGCCGACCCGAGCTTCTTCTCGTACGCGACCCAGCCGAGCGTGGGCCGCATCCCGGCCCGCTCGTAGAGGCGGAACGCGCCGGTGTCGCTCGCCGAGTCGACGCTGAGCCCGACGCTGCGCTCGCCGCGCTCCCAGAAGCGCCCGAACGAGTCGCTGAGGAGCGCCGCGCCCACTCCCTGATGACGCCACGGGCGACGCGTGAAGAGCACGTCGACGAAGCCGCCGCCGTACGTGTCGCCCCTGCAGATGGTCCCGGCGGCGATCTCGTCCCCGGCGCGGACGACGCACCAGAGCGTCGGGTCGAAGCGCTCGCTCCTGAGGTGGAGCTTCGACCACGCTTTGAAGCCGCGCGGCGTGTACTCCCAGTGATCCGCGAACGCCTCCTCGTGCGCGGCGTGGAACTCGAGCGCGTCACGCTCTGGGTCGAACGGGACGACGCGCAGCCCGTCCGGCCACTCGGGTAGGGACGGCGGCGCGTCGAGCTCGATGCGCAGCTCGCGGAAGACGCGCAGGGCAGCGTAGCCGAGCGACTCGAGCAGCCTGCCGGCGGCGAAGTCGGCCTCGAGGATGGCGTTCTGGACCCTGCGTGCGCCCCCGCGGATCGCGTCCTCCTCGAGCCCGGTCGCAATCAGCGTCCCGATCCCGCGCGCGAGCGCGTCGGGATGGACGTACCCCTCGACGCGCCAGAGCTCGCCTCGCTCGCGCACCACGCCGTAGCCGACGACGCGGTCGCCGTGGCGGACGACACGCGCGTCCCGCCCGAGCTCGAGCTCCGACCACTCTTCCTCCAGATCGGCCTGCGAGAACGCGCTCTGGCCGTACAGCGACGACTCGAGCGCCGCGACGACCTCGAACACCGCCGCCGCATCGGCGGCGACGGCGGGGCTGGGGACGGCGCGTTCCATCTCGGGTGCAGGCTAGTCGGCCGGATACGGTGGTCCGATGCCCCTAGACCTGTTTGCGGGGGTCCGCGTCAGCGACTATGAGACGGCGAAACCCTGGTACGAGCGCCTGCTCGGCGCCGAACCCTCCTTCCTGCCGCATGCCACCGAGGCGGTATGGGAGCTCGCGGAGCATCGCTACCTATTCATCGTGGAGGAGGCCGAGGGGGCCGGCCGAGCCACCCACACCATCTTTGTCGACGACCTCGACACGGTCGTCGCCGATATCAGCTCGCGCGGCATCGAACCGGACGAACGGGTCACGTATCCGGGCAAGGCCCGCAAGGCGATCTACCGCGACGGCGACGGCAACGAGATCGCCTTCGGCGGTCCGGTCGAGTGAGCCGGCCCGCGGCTTCGAGGGCCTCGCCTTGCTCGGCGAACGTCAGACCAGAAAGGCGCGCTGCTCGACCTCGATTCCCGTCGTTCGCCCGCGGCCGCGAGGGCATGTGCACGCGGGCGAGCACGGTCACCTAGCGAAGCGAGCGGAGCCCCGCACGCAGCTCGGAGGCGTACAGCTCCGGCTGCTCCCAGGCGGCAAAGTGGCCGCCCTTGTCGACCTCGTTGAAGTGGACGAGGTTGGGGTACGCCTTCTCCGCCCAGCTCCGGGGAGCCTGGAAGAGCTCGTCCGGGAACACGCTCACGGCCACCGGGACCGTGACGTTCCGGGCGTTGGCGAAGCTGCCGTACCCCAGGTACTCCCAGTACGACTTCGCGGTCGAGACCCCCGTGTTGGTCAGCCAGAACATGGTGATGTTGTCGAGGATGTCGTCTCGGGTCAGGCCGCCCTCGACCCCGTCCACGAAGGCGGGAGCGATCAGCGTCGCGTAGCTGGTCGGGTCGTGGTCGAGCATGTAGGCGGCCAGGAAGACGGGGGAGTCGTTGAGCCCGTACATCGTCTGCGGGCGCGTCCCCATCTGCACGGCGTACGCCGCATGCTTGTACGCGGCCCCGAGGTTCTCGGCCGCGCGTCGCTCGTCGGCTGAGAGATCGGGCGACTGCTCGCCGCCGGGTCTTGATCGCCGTGTCGACGTCGAGCGGGAACACGCCGGGGAAGTTGGTGTGGATCCCCAGCAGCTCCGGCGGCGCCGGCTCAGGGTCGGAGGGGGCGTCGCGCCCGCCGGCCATGTAGTCGACGACGAGAGCGCCGTAGTCGCCGCCTGCCGCCACGAACCGCTCGTAGCCGAGGCGCTTCATCAGCACGACGTAGGCGCGCCCCATGCGGATCGGGTCCCAGCCCGGCTCGGCCGGCTTGCCCGAGAACCCGTAACCCGGCATATTCGGGATCACCACGTGGAAGGCGTCCGACGCGCTGCCGCCATGCGCCGTCGGGTCGGTGAGCAGGTCGATGATCTTCATCTGCTCGATCACCGAGCCGGCCAGCCGTGGCAGACGACGAGCGGCAGCGCGTCCTCGTGCTTGGAGCGAACGTGGACGAAGTGGATGTCCAGCCCGTCGATCTCGGTGATGAAGTTGGGCACCGAGTTGAGCTTGGCCTCGCACTTGCGCCAGTCGTGCTCGGTCTCCCAGTAGCGCGCGACCGCCTGGATCGTCGCCAGCTGAACGCCCTGCGAGGCGTCCTCGACGCCCTCCTTCTCGGGCCAGCGCGTGGCCGCGATGCGAGCACGCAG